>Ga0255343_1000351_pt1 | contig 75955 bp, 69 predicted proteins | sample wastewater_treat_4_FD_192413 | JGI IMG/M metagenome (GOLD analysis project Ga0255343, IMG submission 192413) | Wastewater microbial communities from Lulu Island WWTP, Vancouver, Canada - plant16 | ecosystem: Engineered > WWTP > Wastewater > Unclassified | place: Canada: Vancouver, British... | reverse complement strand
CCGTCGCCCTGAATGCGGACAACGGAAGACTCAAGTGGTATTACCAGGTGATTCCCCATGATGTCTGGGGCCTGGACAATGCCATAGAGCCCGTGATCGACGACATAACGATCGACGGCAGAAATCGGCGGGTGGTAATGTTCGCCTCGAGAAACGGCTACTTCTATGTGCTGGACCGCGCAGACGGTGCGTTCATTTATGCTCTGCCGTTCAGTCACAGGATCGACTGGGGCGCTGTCCGGCCGGATGGAAGCGTGAAGCTGAATTCGGACAAGTTTCCGGTCAGGGACCGATGGACCGAGGTGTTCCCGGGGGGTGCAGGTGGAAGAGAGTGGGTACCCGTGGCATACGACCCCCGGATGAAGCGCATGTTTGTACCCTGTATCGAGAACGGCCACCGCTACAAGGTGATCGAACAAGGGTACAAGCCCGGCCTTCTCTATCGGGGAGGAGTATCCGAACCCATACCCAATGCCGCCTACGGCCACATTGCAGCCATTGATGTGGAGAAGAAAAGAATCGCATGGGATGTGCGAACCACCTATCCCATGGTGTGCGGCGTGACCTGCACGGCGAGCGGCCTGGTGATCACGGGCACTCCTGACCAGAAGGCCGTCATTCTCGACGGAGACAACGGCAAGGTGCTCTGGAGCTTCGAGGGTGTGTCCGGATGGCACAGCGCGCCGGTTGTGTATTCCGTGGGCAATACGGAGTACATCGCGTTCGCCAACGGTTGGGGAGGGTGGGTGGCGGGCTTCGATCTCATGGGCACGCCCGGGCTCGAGGGACTTCCGACTGACAACATCCTGTATGTTTTCAGCCTTCCACAGAAAGGCGGAGGGGTGGGCCCGATAGGATACAATACCCTGTACATCAATAAATCCGCCGCGCACACGCTCACGGAAAGATGAGGTCCTGTATGCATTCCCAGACAGTGCACATTTTTCCCGATATGCCGGTGCAGCGGCAAAGGAGGTGAAAGACATGCTCTCTTGGGCATTCACATTCCTCGTTCTGGCAATCATTGCCGCCATCTTCGGTTTCAGCGGTCTCGCAGGCGTATTCGGCTGGCTTGCTTTTATCCTTTTCGCCCTCTTCCTGGCCGTGGCCGTTGCATTGTTCATTGCGGCGCGTAAGGTAGTGGGCAAGATGACGGACTGAGAAACCACAGGGATTCGGTGAACCGGTGAGAGCGGCGGCCTCGGCTGTGCTCCTGATTGCGAGGCGAAGTATCGAGGACATTATAAGCTCACTGATGTGTTTGGCAAAAGGGCAGCGGCAGGCGCATGATGCCGGCGCTGGCGGTTCCGCTCATTGCGATTATTGAAGCCTTTTTCGATTTCAGCGGCCTGGCCGGTGCATTCGCCTGGTTTGTGGGATTCTCCGTTCATCGCGTTTCTGATCCCTTTCATCGTCTTACTCATCATGGGAAGGAAGAAAACATTGCCGCCCCCCGGATAAGAGGGACACAACCGCGCTCGGCATCGACAGTGCACGGGTGCAGCATGGTTTCGGGGAGATGCCGGTTTACACAAAAGCCACGCTTTTCATCGCATGGGCGATCGTGTTCCTGGTGATCGCGATTACACTGGCCGTTCTCGGCTTCGGTGGAGTGGACGCGCACGCGGCATGGATCTTCAACACCCTCATCATCGTGTTTCTGATCTTGTTTGCTGTGTTTGTGTTCATCCGAAGCAGATCCGCCGGGAGATGAATCCGTAAGCCCGTCCGGGCTCTTGACGAGGGCGCCGCACAAAGTGAAAACGCCTCACTGCGGCAGAATGAGAGGCCTTCCCCCTTTTGCTTGAGAACGCCTGGGCGGTGCCTATCCTACTAATCATAAGGAGATCGAGGCACAATGAAGATCGCCCAGGTCGCCCCGCTCTTCGAGCCGGTGCCCCCGGAACTGTACGGCGGCTCCGAGAGGGTGATTTCTCATCTGACTGAAGAGCTCGTGCGCAGAGGCCACAGTGTCACACTGTTTGCAAGCGGGGATTCGAGGACGGGCGCCAGGCTGTACAGCGTGGTACCCCGATCGATCCGCCTCGATCCGGGCATGCCCGATCCTTCGGCCTTTCATTGCGTGGAGCTCGCGCACGCCTTTGCCCGCGCGGACGAGTTCGACATCATCCACTGCCATATCGATTATCTGGCGTTTCCCTTCGCACGCTCGTGTACAGTCCCGTGCGTGCATACCCTTCACGGAAGAATGGATTTTCTCCACTGGACCGAGCTGATGGCGGTCTTTGACGATATGCGGCTCGTATCCGTCAGCAATGAACAGCGGAAACCCCTTGCGGGACTCAAGCTCAACTGGGTCGACACGGTCTATCATGGACTGCCCGAATCATACTTCCGGCTCTATCCTGACAAGGGGCGATATCTTGCGTATTTTTCTCGGATATCTCCGGAAAAACATCCTGAAATCGCCGTCGAGGTGGCCAAGAGGTCGGGCATCCCGCTCAAGATGGCCGGAAAGGTCGACCGGGCGGACCTCGATTTTTTTACGTCAAAAATCAAACCCCTGCTGGATCATCCCCTGATCGAGTACCTGGGCGAGATCCACGATAGTGAGAGGTCTGAGTTCCTCGGCAATGCCCTGGCACTGCTCTTTCCAATCGACTGGCCCGAGCCTTTCGGACTGGTGATGATTGAGGCAATGGCCTGCGGGACTCCGGTCATTGCCCGGCCGTACGGTTCGGTTCCCGAGGTTGTCGACAGCGGGATAACCGGTGTCATCGTATCCGATGCTGATGAGATGGCCGCTGCTGTTCGAAATATCGGCGGCATAGACCGCAAGAGATGTTTCCTGCATGCCCGGCGGCGGTTTTCCGCCACAGCCATGGCAGACCGGTACGAGCACGTATACCGGAGGCTCATCGAAGAAACAGGGTGCATACCGGGCAGCCGTACACTTTCCCCCGCCGGGTTGATGCCGGTCTCTTGAAAAAGTGAGGCGGAGAACAAAAGGCCTGTAATAACGAATGAAGACTCTCGAGGTACCTGCAATGAAAACACAGTACAGGCGCTCTGCAGCGCCCTTCGAATTCAGAAAGGCGGTCTATCTGGCCGAAGTGACGAACCAGAGGGCCGTATCCTTGAGCCAGCTGCTGATGGAGGTGACCATCGCCTCCAGGTGGTCGCTGTTTTTTCACCTCCACCAGCATTTCTTCCGGGATCCCCATACAATCCCGGAGTATCCAAACGACTTCTCATCCTGGGTCCACACCTATCTGGCCGAGGATTCTGTTGCAGAAAAGCTCGCCAATCTCAACTTGGTCAGAAGCATGGATCTCGAGCTGGTCCGCCGGGAGATCTGCACCATTCTTGCCCAGCACCTCCAGGAGATGTCCGGCGAGCGGCATACCTCGCCCGAGAACGCCTTTGTGTTCTGCAAGCCCCGCCTGACCGTGCTCGGCACCGGCCGACTGGCGAAGACGCCCGCCGAATTCATACGGATCCTCAGAGATATCGACAGCGATTCGGTCGGATACCATCTCTTCATAGGTCCGAGGCTGGTATCCGGGCCTGTGATGAACGATTTCTCACTCTGGTTCAGACAGCTCGGATATGCCCGGCTGGCGGAAAAGCTGGACTCGTTCGATCCGTATCTGAAGAGCCTGAAGGAAAACCACGACTTTCTTCTGCACCTGATCGAGGGCGAGTGCGTGGAGTCTCAAGAGGATGTGCGTGATGATAGAAAAATACCGGAATATCGCTCCTGACGGCATTCTTTCGGAGATCCGGGCGCTTGCCGGCGCCCTCGAGGGCCGCACCCTGCAGCACGTCAGCTCCACCCGGAGCGGAGGAGGAGTGGCGGAGATCCTCCACCGGATGATCCCGTGGACCGTATCACTGGGGATCCCTACGACCTGGGATGTGATCGACGGGAGACAGGATTTTTTCGAGGTGACAAAGTCCATGCACAACGCCCTGCAGGGGGCTGATGTGGACATTTCGTGCTGCGATAAGGAAATGTATCTTGCCCATCTCGGGCAGAACGCATCCAGGCTGAACCTCGATGCCGATGTGGTGATCGTCCACGATCCGCAGCCCGCATTTCTGATCGATCACTTTCTCAGCCGCCGCAAATCAATGGTCTGGCGGTGCCACATCGATCTTTCCCGCCCCATGCCTCCTGTCTGGAGATTTCTGCGCCCCGCCATCAACAAATACGCCATGGCCGTGTTTCACATCCCCCATTTCGCACGAAAGGACATCACTGTTCCCAAGGTGCTCATCAGCCCTTCCATCGACCCGCTTTCGGAGAAAAACCGGGAGCTTCACGAGGAAGAGATCACGGACATCGTCGAGGGCTTCGGGATCGATCGGAAAAGGCCTCTGATCGTTCAGATATCCCGGTTCGACCGGTTCAAGGACCCCATCGGGGTGATCACCGCGTTCCGCCAGGTCCGTAGGCACTTCGACTGCCAGCTGGCGCTCGCGGGAGGGAGCGCGACCGACGACCCGGAAGGTCCCGCTGTCCAGGCCGAAATCGAGGAAGTTGCGGCCGGAGACCCGGACATCTTCGTTCTCTTCCAGCCCACCGACCTCCAAGTCAATGCACTGCAGCGTGCGGCGGATATTATCCTTCAGAAGTCGACACGGGAAGGGTTCGGTCTGACGGTGACAGAGGCCATGTGGAAGGGCAAACCGGTGATCGGCGGGGCGGCGGGAGGGATTCCCGCACAGATCATCCATGGCGAGACCGGGTTCCTCGTCAATTCACCGGAGGGAGCCGCTTACCGGATCCGCTATCTCCTGAGCCACCCGCACATAGGGGTCGCCATGGGCGGAAAAGGGCGCGAGCATGTCCGGTATAACTTTCTCATCACCCGCCATGTTCGCGACTATCTGCTCCTGATGCTTCATGTCATGAGCAATGAGAGCGAAAAGCCGATATTCGTAAGCGGCCCGGCAGGGAAGAGGATACGCCGCAATAGTTGAAACATGCAAGAGGCCCCGGCTGAAGGAGTTGTGATGGCGGAAGACATCATCAACATCTCGGGCGAGCATTACGTTCTGGCCACCACCGCGCTGGCGGCGGAGCAGAACCGCATCGTCAAGCACTCGAACACCTTCGCGGTCTTCGATACCCACGGGGACATACACTCACTCATCTTCGGCAACCAGGGTCTGTTTCACAACGGCACGCGCTATCTGTCCGGGTATCAGTTCTTTATCGAGGGAAGGCGGCCTTTGCTCCTGAGCTCGGATATTACCAGAGACAATCATCTCATCGCCGTGGATCTCACGAATCCGGACCTGATCGTAAGCGTCGAAAAACAGATCCCCCGCGGATCGCTTCATGTCTTCAGGTCCAAGTTTCTCTGGGAAGGCAGATGTTACGAGAAGTACCGGATCAGAAATTTCTATCTCGACCCGCTTGAGTTCACCATATATCTCGCCATCGCCTCGGATTTTTCGGACATCTTCGAGGTCAGAGGAATGAGAAGGCAGGCCCGAGGCGAGCGGCGGCAGTTTTTGATCCGCGAGTACCTCATGGAGATCCCGTACGTCGGCTTGGACAATATTCTCAGGCGCACCCGCATCGAGTTCTCCCGGAAGCCGGAGGCGATAGAGCCGGGAAGGGCGGTGTTTTCCCTTTATCTGAAAAGGCAGGAAGAGGTCGAGTTTGAGGTGGTCGTCTCCTGCATCGAGGGCGGCACGGCCGAGCACGAGCAGGCAGCCTCCTTTGCCCACGCGTATCACGCTTCGGCAAGACTCTTCCGCTCTGCGAGGGGGAGGGAGAGCTCCATACTGACCTCGAACGATGAATTCAACACCTTGATCACCCGGGCGGTTTCGGATCTCCGCATGCTGCTGAGCGAGGTGGACGGCGGCATCCTCTATCCGGATGCCGGCATACCCTGGTTCTCCACACCCTTCGGGAGGGACGGTCTCATCACTGCCTGGGAGACCCTGTGGTTCAATCCGGATATCAGCAGAGGCGTGCTTCAGTATCTGGCGGATAATCAGGCGCAGGAGACAATCAACAGGCAGGACGCGGAGCCCGGCAAGATCCTCCATGAAGTGCGCATGGGAGAAATGACCAATACCGGAGAGCTTCCGTTCTCGAAATACTACGGGAGTGCGGATTCCACGCCGCTCTTCGTCATGCTCGCGGGCGGCTATCTCAGGAGGACCGGAGACAGGGATTTCCTGGAGATGCTCTGGCCCCGCATCAGGCAGGCCCTGGTATGGATGGACACCTATGGTGACGCTGACGGCGACGGCTTCGTGGAGTATGCCCGCAAGAGTCCGCACGGACTCAACAATCAGGTATGGAAAGATTCATCGGACTCGATATTCCACGCAGACGGCAGCCTTGCAGAGCCTCCCGTGGCCGCCTGCGAGGTGCAGGGCTATATCTATGCCGCAAAGAAGCAGGCCGCGTTCATAGCGCGGCAGCTCGGTCTCAATAAAATCGCGGGAGACCTCCTGGCCCAGGCCGTTGAGCTGCAGAAGCGCTTTGAGCTGAGTTTCTGGGATGATGAGCTTCCGGGGTATGTGCTGGCGCTGGACAGGGAGAAAAGGCCCTGCAGAGTGAGGGCGTCCAATATGGGCCACTGCCTCTTCGCCGGCATAGCTTCACCCGACAGAGCGAAGATCGTGACCGAAACGCTCATGGACGATTCGTTCTTCAGCGGATGGGGTGTGAGGACCCTGGCTGTAGGCCAGCCCAGATATAATCCCATGTCCTACCACAACGGATCCATCTGGCCGCACGACAACGCCATCATCGCAGACGGCATGGCGCGCTACGGCTGGAAGGAGGAGGCGGGGAGGATTCTCGAAGCCATGTTCCATATGAGTCGCTTCACGGAGCTCGGCAGACTACCCGAGCTCTTCTGCGGCTTCGAGCGCAGGCAGGACCAGGGGCCGACGCTTTACCCGGTCGCCTGCTCGCCGCAGGCGTGGGCCGCGGCGAGCATCTTCTCACTCCTGAGATCATGCCTGGGGCTGACCATCCGGGCATCTTCCCGCGAGATACACTTCAGCAAACCGTACCTGCCCGAATTCCTTGAGTCTGTACACATCAGGAACCTCGCCGTCGGTGAAGGAACAATTGGATTTTCAGCCATACGGCATCACAACGATGTGAGCATCCAGGTGCTCGAAAGAACGGGCGGGATCTCCGTGTCGCTTAACAAGTGATCTCTGTACGGACGTTCGCCAGGCGATTCTCCCGGGATCGAGGGAGGAACCGTTTGAGCCGGAGCTCACACCGCTACATCCAGCCACTGGTCAGGCGCTCCTGGAGCTGGCCGCTGACAAAGCCCTTCCACTCGCTTTTCACGACCTCGGTGGCGTCTGCGGGCGTATAGAGTCCTTTGAGCAGCTTGTAGCCGGTCTCGAGCATGGTGTTGGAGAACGGGTTGTCCCCCAGCCCCAGCTCGGCCCCCTGCATCTTCACCCCGTCGAGTTCGTTCATGATGACCCGAAAGTCGTCTGGGCTGCCGTTTGCCAGCGTGCCGACTATCCGCTGGGACTCGATTGTATCGAAGAGATTGCCCGTGAAGTCCTTCATCCTCTCCGTGTATCCGGCCATGTGCTCGATGTTGCGTGCATGGGAGGGAAGCATGCTTTTGAACACCTCCTTTGCGATTTTCTTGAGCTTATCGCTGGTCTCCTCGCGCACATAGTCCTGACCCGACTCCATGATGCCCTCCTGCAGGGGTGAGGTCTCACTGACGAGGGGCTCCGGAGACCGTACCATGCTCGGCCTCACCACCTCCGGGGTGCCTGTTCCCAGGATCGGAATCGTGGCGGTATCCCAGCCCGCTTCAAGCGGCACACCTTCTACCTGGCCCGTGCCCGGGTCAAGCGGTATTACGGTCGGGTTGGCCGGCGAGCCGAAGAAGGCCGTGCCCTGGCCCCGGCCGGGCACGCTGAACACATCGTCCAGGCTCTCCGCCATATTGAGGTCACTGCCGTCCCAGAACGCGCGCAGGCGGTCGGCCGAGATGATCCGCTGCTGGCGCTGCTCTTCGGCAAGCCTCTGCCGCTCGGCCTCGGCCATTGCCCTCGCAGCCTCGGCCTCGGCCGCATTCGCGTTATCCATGGCGTCGAGGATGCTCAGGACCATCATCCCGGTGGAGAGGGCGTTCATGGCGGCCATGTCCGATGAGGAGGGCCGGCTGACCGTGGGCCTTGTCTGGGGGGGAGTGATTTTCTTCACATAGGTGGACGGCCGGCTGGGGTAGTAGGTCGGCTGAGGGATGGAGCGGTCGATCGTCTGGTTGGTGATAGCTTCGAGCTGCCCGATCGCGCTCTCGGCCGGTGCCGCAGACGGTGCCGCGATGAAGAGCACGGCCATGATGGCTGCTGCAAGGCGGGCACATGTCATAACGTATTCTCCTTTCACGGGTCGCTCGAGGTGCCTCTAGTGTGCCCGGAGCTTCCCGAGCTCTTCCATGGCGGCCTTCTTGAAGAAGGGATCGGCCGCAGCTTTCTCGAAATCCTTCGCCGCGTTGTCCGCGCGGCCCAGGCCTGCGAGGCACCTGCCCCGGGCAAGAAGTGCCTCTGAGTCCCCGGGTGCCATCTCCAGGGCCTGGTCGAGCACCTCGAGGCCTTCTTCCAGGCGGCCGTCTCCAGCCAGCGCGGAGCCATAGGTAACATAGGCCCAGGGCTGACCGGGGTCGAGCTTCAAACCCTTGCGGCTGTCGGAAAGCGCGTCTTCGATCCTGCCCTTCTGGAGGGCAATGTTCGCCCTCACGAGGAGAGCCGTGACCTCGTCGGGCTCGAGGGTGAGCGCATTGGTGCTGTCTTCGAGCGCGGCATCGAGCGAGCCTTCCTTCAGGCGCGCGAAGGCGCGCAGCGCGTATGCCGTGCTCGAGAGCTTGGCCGTGAGCGACGCGGTGCAGTCGTCGGCAGCCTGAGAGTACCTTCCCAGCATGATGCAGGTCATGGCCCTGTCGAGCAGGGCCCCTGCATCCCGGGGGGCAAGCTTGACCGCCTGATCGTAAGCCTCGAGCGCCCGCTCGAGCTCTCCTTTCTCGCGATAGGCCCTGCCGGCGAAGCGGTGGAAGTCGGGATTGCCGGGGTCGATCTCAGAGCCGCCTGCTGCGTACTGGCCCAGGGCCTCGAAGTCACCCAGCGCAATCGATGCCTGGCAACCGGTGATGAAAGGCCGGGTGTCGATGGAACCCAGCGTGATGGCCGTGTAGGCATCCCTGGCCGCGGCCTCCCACTGTCCGCCGCGGGAGAGCACCTCCGCCCGTGCGATGTACGGGGCGATCGCCTCAGGGCTTAACATGATGGCTGCGGTGAAGTCCTTGGCTGCATCGGCGAGCGCTCCCGAGCCGGCATATGCCCTGCCACGGTGGAAGAAGGCCTCGGCCGATTTCCCGTCCAGCGATATGCTCTTGTCCAGGTCCGCCAATCCCTCACGCAGCATCCCTTTCTCGATATGGGCGCGCCCCCGGTTCAGCCATGCGGCCGGATCGTCCGGCCTGAGGGCGAGGGCCTTCGAGAATATCGCGACGGTGTTGTCCCAGTCGCGCATCTCGCGGCAGGCGATCCCCTGGACGAGCAGGGCGTCGTAGAGTTCCGGGTCGATCTGAGATGCGCGCCGGGCATCGGAGAGGGCCTGCTGCCAGCCGCCTCTGAACGAGTGGATCCATGCGCGCTCGATAAGGATGCGCGCGTCGTCGGGGAAACGCGCAGCGGCCTCGTCGGCCCGCGTGAGCGCCGCATCGGTTTCCCCCAGCATGCGCATGGCCCGGAGCAGGTGCGCCAGGGCAACGGGGTCGGATGAATCCTTCCCGGCGGCCTCCGATGCCGCGGCCAGGAGCTCGAGCCACCTGCCTTCGTCTGCCAGCGCGGCAAGGTCGGGCTTCAGTACATGGGTCGAGTCCTGGGTGGAGTGCCCGCGGTCTCCAGCCGGCTCAGCAGCCGTGACCGGCGACGGCACGAAGAGCACGGTGACAAGACCCAGGATCAGGATAGCGGCCGTTTTGCGCATGGCATGCCTCCTCTACCTGCCGGGGGCTCTCGCAGCCGCTTCCTGCTTGAGGGCGGCCAGGACGGGCTTGAGTATCTCGATCCGCTGGCGGCAGAGGATGGATAGCTCACGCTCGGGCAGGGGGTCGCCTTCTCCCTTCTCCACCATGGCCTGTGCACGGTCCTTGGCGCGCTCCGAGGTCTCGCTGAGTTCCAGGATCGCCTTCTCGATCCGGGTCGCCAGGTCCAGCAGTCCGTCGCGGCTCTCCAGTTTCAGCAGCTTCTCCAGCGAGCGGTTCTTTGCCTCGAGCAGGACGCCGTTGCTCCAGCGCAGGTTGTCCATCCGGTCGAGACCGGAGAGGACAGGGGTGTCGACGAAGTCCTTCAACGGCGGCTCCTCGATCACGCGAGCGATCACCCGGGCGGGCACCCCGCCTTCGATGAGCGTGCTCAAGGCCGTGAGCTTGCTGGTGTTCCGCAGGTACCCGTTCACCGGGACCCAGGCGCCGCTCTCGCTGCGCCGGGCCACGACCAGCCGGGCATAGGGCTTCGAGTCGCGCTCCGGCTTTTCGTGAAAGAGCGCGGCGGCAAACGACATGGCCTTTCCGCTCTCCGGGGAGACGACCGGGGCCAGGAAGCTCCAGCACCTTTTCCCGTCGATGGAGAGCTCCTGCGGGCGTGACTGCCTGACCTGATAGGTCGCCTCCAGCGAGGCGACATCGATCGAGCGCAGGCTCTTGACGACAGCCTCGATGATGATGTCGGCGTTATAGCTCATGTACTTGCCTCCCACGGCATACGGGTCACCGGACACCGGGATGCCCAGGAGTATCGTATCATGGGACAGGTCCGCCTCTCCCGGCACCGGGAGGCTGCCCAGCGGGCTGAAGATGGTTGCCCACACCGCGAGCTCGGTATCGAAATACACCTTTGAGTCCACCAGATTGTCTCCGATGGCATTATGGACGTCTGTGGCCACCTCATGGCTCGTGACGATCTTCCCGATAAACGGAACGATGCCCAACGTGAAACCCCCGAGTATTCCCGCTAGTTTCGTTCTGTCATCCTCCCTGATATTGTCCCTTACCGTTATCGGCAGGGCCGTCAGGTCGTCGGTGAACAGCCCGGGGTAGAGCACCTTGGCACGCTCCTGCAGCCGGCCGACGGTGAGGCGGTACTTCTCCATCGCAGGCGGGATTTCCTTTTCGTGGACATCGGTATAGCCCACGATACAGAACCGTGCCTGGCCGAGCTCGAGCCCGGTATCGCCCGAGGGCTTCAGGGTGCTTGTCACCCGCTGCGAGGCACACCCGCTCATGAGCAGGCATACCGTAATCACTCCCAACCATCTCAACGATGCCCGGTAGGTATTCATCGTGGGTCCTCCTGTCCTCTATTTTCCGGTTGCGGCGTACTTCACGGCTGCCAGGACGGGTTTCAATATCTCGATGCGCTGGCGGCACAGGATCGAGAGCTCGCGGTCTGGAGCAGGGTCGCCCTGGTCCTGTTCCACCATTGTCTGCGCGCGGTCCTTGGCCCGTTCGGCCTGTGCGCTCAAATCCAGGATCGATTTCTCGATCCGGGTGGCCAGGGAGAGCAGGGTGTCGCGGCTCTCCTGCTTCAGCACATTCTCCAGCGAGCGGTTCTTTGCCTCGAGCAGGACGCCGTTGCTCCAGCGCAATATCTCGGCGCGGTCGCTGCCCGAGAGGTCCGGTGTGTCGATGAAGTCTTCCAGTGGCGGTGTATCAGGCGTGCGCACCACCGCCCTGACCGGGACATTGTTCTCGATCAGAACGCTCACCTGGGTGAGCGTGCGGGCGCTGCGCAGGTAGCTTCTCACCGGTCGCCAGTTTCCCGACTCATCCATGCGGGCCACGACCGCCTGATCCATCGGTTTTGCGCTGTAGCTGACATCGTCCTGGTATACGAGCAGGTTGAAGGTGCTCCCGGGTTTCGGTTTGGACACGCCCGCCATGGTGAGGAAGCTCTTGTACGGCTTTCCGTCGACAATGATTTCCTGCACACGGGACTTCCGCTCCTGGAATGCGGCCCGGAGCTTGGCCTGATCGGCCGATTTCAACGCCTGGACAACAACCCCGGCAATACATTCTGCTGCATGGTTGTTGACCTTGTTTATCGATGCCGGGCCCCACTCCACAAGATCTCCGACGCGATACTCTCTCGGCAGGTCAGACCGACCGGGAATCGGCAGGAGGCCCAAGGGCCAGTAGCTGATCCAGGCGTTCACGTCGATCTCGAATGTTTCCTCTTTCTCACAAAGAGTTTCCCCCAGGGAATCCAGCACACCGACGCGAACGGTAAAATCATGCCTGTCGGTGTGAGGGATCGGTACTACCCCAAACAAGGTGACGATCATCAAGAGTATTTTGCTACCATCTGAGAGCGAGCTGTCGGACCTCTTGAAATCGATGTGGACCGGCAGGCCTGCCCTGTCGTCCGTGAACATACTCGGGTAAAGGGCCCTGGCCCTCTCGTTGATGAGCCGCGGCGACGGTTGTACGCCCAGTCTTTCATAGGTGAAGCTCGACATGGCGAATCGGACGGAGCCGAACTCCAAGTCCTTGTCATCGGGGGGCTTCAGGGTGCTGGTATAGCGCGCCGCGCTGCAGCCGCTCAGAACCAGGGCTGCCAGGACCACTGCCAAACCTTTTGCCAATGCCGGGCGCTTTCTCATGACGGTCGACTCCTCTTTATGATATGCCCAAAATACCATACAGTCCGGTCTCGAGATCCTCTGCCGAGCAAAGAGATGCCGGTCCCGGCCTTAATTAGTATCGGCTGTTGGCAGTTGGATGATTATGAGTTTTTCTCTTTTCGCGAGTGAAGGTCTTTCAAACGGCGTCACCGCAGTTCTGAAGCTTCCGGCCTCCGGGCCGGGCCCGCTACGAAGGTCACCGTGCCCGCGCTCCCCGCAGCCCGGCCGGTGGCCGCGCAGATGGGCATGATCGACAGGTACGGGACATATATTCATATTGAAGGGGGTATTTCGCCGATGCTTTTGTTTCCCGGCTTGTCATCCTGCCCCTTCGTGTTGATCTCCGAAACTATTCTGGCAAAGGTTTCCTTGTCGGACAGGACGAGCAATGTATCACCGCCGGCCAAGGATGTCGCCCCGCTGGGGAGAATATACTCATTGCCTCTGACAATGAGCACGATCAGGCATTCCTGAGGGATCCCCAGCTCGACGAGCTTTTTCCCGACCACCTTTGACCCGGCCGGAATGACCAGTTCATTGAGCTCGCCTTTGAACCCGCTGTCCGGGTTGAACTCGATGGGATAGACGCGTTGCTCCTGCAAGGGCGCATCCACCCCGAGCCATCGTGCCGCGAGCTGGATGGTGGTTCCCTGCAGGAGCACGGAGGTCAGCACTACAAAGAAGATGACGTTGAAGATCTGCTCCGCCTCCGCAATTCCGGCCATAAGCGGGAATGTGGCCAGAATGATGGGCACCGAGCCGCGTAGCCCCACCCACGAGACGAGAACCCTTTCCCCTGTGGTAAACCGGCTGGGCAGCAGGCAGAGAAAGACCGCTAAAGGTCTTGCAACGAACATCAGGAAGGCGGTGATCAACAGGCTCGCGCCCATGACCGGAATGAGATGGGAGGGGAAAACGAGCAGCCCCAGGGCGAGGAACATGGTGATTTGCATGAGCCATGCAACACCGTCATGGAAATGCAGCAGGCTCCGTTTATGAATGAGGTTGCTGTTGCCAGTGATGATTCCGGCGAGGTAGACAGCGAGGAACCCGTTTCCGCCCACCATGTTGGCAAAGCCGTAGGTGAAGAGGGCCAGGGCCAGGGTAAGGACCGGATAGAGCCCATCATATCCGAGCTTCAGACGGTTCACGAGATAGGGGATGCATTTGCCCATCACATAGCCGGCTGCCAGTCCCAGCGTTATCTGAAGAAAAAAGAGCCTGACGCTTTCCGAAAGCGAGACATCGGGCTGTGTGAGCACCTGGATCATGCCGATGGTCAGGAGGACCGCCATGGGATCGTTGCTGGCCGATTCGAACTCAAGGAGGGGCTTGAGCAGACCCTTCAGGCTGATGCCTCTGGATCTCAGGACGGAGAACACGGCTGCAGCGTCCGTTGACGATACGATGGAGCCGAGGAGCAGGCCTTCCTTCAGGGAGAACCCGAGTATCACGGCGGAAAACACGCCCACGGCGAGGGCGGTTATGATAACGCCGAAGGTGGAAAGCAAGAATCCCCAGGCAAATACGGGGCGTACGTGTTTCCATTTCGTGCTGAACCCGCTCGAGAAAATGATGAGCGCAAGCGCGATCACTCCGATAAACTGGGCAATGGCGGGGTTATCGAAATCGATGCCCCCGATTCCCTCCGATCCTGCGAGCATGCCGAGGACCAGGAAGACCAGGAGTGCGGGTATGCCGAAGCGATCGGATATCTTGCTGGCCGCTATGCTCAGGATAAGCAGAATGGATATGATGATGACAGCGGTTTCCATCTCACTTCGATCTTACTCGAATCAGCCGGTTTTGTGAAGGGTTTTACCCTGACCCGTTGGTGCCGGATCATCCCCTCTTCAGGTTCGCCCCCTGCCGCAGGAGCTCATCCTGCACGTCCTGTGCAGCCACTTCCCGGGGGGTGGTGGCGCCGCGTGACGCCAGTGCGGCACACACGCCGGCCGCCTGGCCGGTGGCCATGCAGATGGGCATCACCCGGTAGGAAGAATGCGCTTCGTGGGTGCCCGAGATGCACCTCCCGGCCACCAGGAGGTTGTCGACTCCGCGGGGGAGCAGGGAGCGCAGGGGGATATCGTACGATTCATCGGGCGGGAGGTACACCAGCACCGTGCCTTTGCCTTCCGGGTTGTGTACGTCGACGGGATAGGTGCCCCGGGCGATGGCATCATCGAATTTTCTGGCGCCCAGGACATCTTCGGCGGTGATCCGGTACTCACCGGTGATTCTCCGGCTTTCCCGGACGCCTATGGTGACTCCGCTCTGGACCATATACGCCTTCTCGAAGCCGGGCACATACTTCTTCATGAATGCCGCGATCTTCCGGTTCTGTCTCCTGCTTTCCATCTCGGCGCTGGTGAGGTCCCAGACATCGGTGCCCAGAACTTTGATGACCCGGGAGCAGTTGAAGTTCAGCTCGTTTTCGTGCGGCGTCCCGAAGATGAGGATGTCTTCACGAGGCAGATCGAGCTCGCCGTCTTCTTCGGCCTTTCTGACGAGATCCCAGAGGCCGTGGACCCCCAGCCACTGGTCGGGATGCCTTTTCACGTACGCCTCGAAGGCCGCCTTCCTGAATTCAACCATCCTGAAATAGAGCGTCATGGGCTGCACCAGACCGTCCTCCATCCGTCCCACCTCATATGGGGCGCCCGCCCGGGCGGCGATGTCACCGTCTCCGGTGCAGTCGATGATCACCTGCGCCCTGATCACCACGGGCCCTGACTTGGTCTCGAACACCGCGCCGCAGACCCGGTCTCCCTCCCGGAATACGTCGCTCGCGAATGAGTGGAGGAGAACCCGGACCCCGGCTTCATCGAGCATGTCGTCGGCAACGGTCTTGAACGCCTCCGGATCGAACGGGGCCGTATAGGAGGTCTCGGGCGAGGGGGGGAGAACCCCTCCGACGCGCACGAGCCGGGCCACCATCTCTCCGAGGACTCCGGATATCACTGTTTCTCCGGGACCGTGGTCAGTGGGAAAGAAGGTGAGCGAGCCCGGTTTTTCCCGGCGATGCCGCTGGGTGGAATACGATGAAAACGGGTTGACAAGGGCCGCGGTCGCATTGCCTCCGAGAAAGCCGTACCGCTCGGACACGATGACGTTCGCTCCCGCCTGTGCGGCCCCCAGTGCGGCCCCCAGTCCTGCGGGTCCGCCTCCGACAACGAGTATATCCGTCTCGGCAGCCATGATGGCATGACGGGGAGGCAGTATGATCGTGTTCGTGACGTCTGGGCGTTTCAGTGGAGGCATGAGTTGCCTCTTCGGTTTCCGGCTGATTGCATCATGGTGTTCCCTTCAGATTTTCAGGCTATTTTCATGCCCAGCCCTTCCTTGAGGAGCCGGACCGCGATGTCGTTGTTCATGAGGGCGCGCTTTTTCATTTCAGGAATCATGCCCTTGATATGATTTCTTAGCCTCTCCTTGGTATCCCAGAAGTGATCGATGTGGGCGATGAGTCTCCCGGCGCTCACCAGATTGAACGGCGGGGTTTCCATCTGAAGCTCCTTGAGGAAATTCAATACCTTTGAAGAGTACGGGAGGCCCAGGAAAGGGACGCCCTGCAGGGCTGCGAAGATGAGAAAGTGCAGCCGCATCCCCACAGCGAAATCAAAATGCCGCATGATATCCAGCAGCTGACCCGGAGTGTACTCTTCACGGAGTACGGAGCAGTACTGAGGCCTGAGCGTCTTGGCGATGACCGCGTGTGAGTGCTGCATATCCTGTTTCCCCCGCTCCATGGGGACGAATACTATGTTAGCCTCGAATCGGTCAATGATGAAATCCGCCGCGTTTGCCAGGAGCGAGTGATAAAATTCCGGGTCGATGTCCGGAGCGGCCGGCCCCGGCTCCCGCACAGACATTCCGACCAGGCTGCGTTTGCCTCCCATGTGCTCTTCCGTGAGCATGCCGCCGTCGACCGGCTGCGGTTTCAGGAGCAGGGCGGGATCCGCCGTGACGATAATCTCCTGCTCCACGCCGGCCTGCTCCAGGATTCTCTTGGCGCCCCGCTCTCTGACCGTCACCACCGCCGCCCGGTTCAGCGCTTCGCGCACCATGCCCTGGGTGGACCGGTCCGTGAGCGGCCCCGCGCTCACGGCGTACACCATGACCGGCACCCCGAGCTCATGCGCGATCATGACCTCTCTCAAGAATATCTTGGCCTCCTCGTCGTAGAGGATGCCTCCTCCCCCCAGGATGAAGAGGTCGAGGTTTCTGATTTCCGGAGCGACCTCACTCTTTGTCAGGTCCCTGACCGGCACGGACTTCTGGACGGGGTATCTCTGCAGCGTGTCTTCGGGATTGCGGGAAAACACAGTGATCTCGACCGGGATCGACTGTTTAAGGCTGGTGATGATGGTTTCGAGAATGGCCTCGTCACCCATGTTGAGGCCGCCGTAGGAACCTGATATGCCGACCCGGTATATTCTTTGCTCATCGGAATCCGTCATGGGCTTTCCCCTTCCTGACGTTGGTCTTTTCCCTGTCTCCTCCCCATGAGAAAGGACGAATCATCCGCGCCGACGTCCATAAGAACATAGTGCAATACGGGAAAGATAAGTCAAGGAGCGGGTTTCGGGCAGGCCGCTCCAGCCTGCGGTCTTGTTTTCAAGTTTTCGGGTGCCCTGACGGCCTGCACCTGGTATAATAGCAAAAACCAACACTTATGGGGGGGATGGCATGCTGACCGTGGTAGCTGTAATGAAGGCGAAAGAGGGGAAGGAAAAGGACATGGAAGAAGCGATCAAAGCGCTGGTGCCACAGGTCCAGACCGAGCAGAAAACCCTGGTGTACACCGTGCATCGGGGCCGTAAGGCTCCGGGAAAGTTTCTCTTCTACGAGCGGTACCCTGACAAGGACGCCCTCAATGTGCACGGTGCCACTCCCCATTTCGCCGAATTCTTCGGCAAGATTGCCCCGCTGCTCGACGGCAATCCAACCATAGAGGTGTACGAGGATCTCGCCGCCATCACGCCGAAAGGCTGACATCCGCACTGTCGAACGGCGGCCCCGGGAGACAGAGGCTCTCTCAAGGCCGCCGGCTCCACCTTCACGGTGAGGAGATGCGCTCATTTTCCATGATCGAGCGCCTTCCTCGCCTCTTCTCTGGTTTCGTAGATGTGCGGGGCGAGCTTCCGCTTCTTCAGGGCGTCGCCCAGCTTCAGGCGCAGAAAGGTGTTCGTGGTGTAGCGCGTCACGCCTGTGTAGAACGCGTCCACGAGTCGTTTGACCATGTCCGTATAGTCATCCACAAGCTCGGGCGGGATATCGAAGTTGTCGTAGTTCACGATGGTGTAGACCTTTCTCTGTAAAGGGGAAAGGATGTGCGACACCATTTCTTCCACAACCTGGATGTCTTCCCGGGCCCTGATCCTGTAGCCTTCGAAATTGACGAAGAAGAGCTCTTCTTCGGAGTCATAGATGAGCCGCTCCTCAAGAGTGAGCCCGAAGATCTCCTCCCTGAGGTTCATGGGCTCGTGTTTGAATATCCGGGCATCCATGAGCCTGGGCTGTTCCTTGATGACCGGAGCGAATTCCATACGGGCCAGGATGTCCCTCTCGATGTCGATGCCCGGAGCCACCTCCACGAGCTCCATGCCGTCCTTCGTCAGTGCGAAGACGCAGCGCTCGGTGATGTAGTACACCGGCTGGTCGGTCATGACCGCGTAGCGCCCGCTGAAGGTGACATGCTCAACCTCCCTGAGGAACTTTTTCCGGGATCCTTCCTGCCTGATTTTCAGAAGGCCGTCGTTGACCGACACCTTCAGGCCGTCGGCGGTGAAGGTCCCCATGAACACCACTTTCCGGGCGTTCTGGCTGATGTCGATGAAACCCCCCGCCCCTGCAAGCCTGTCGCCGAATTTGCTCACGTTGAGATTTCCCTGCTCATCGGCCTGGGCCAGCCCGAGAAAGCAGCAGTCGAGCCCGCCCCCGTCATAGAAATCGAACTGATAGGGCTGATCGATGATGCAGTCTGCATTGACGGCCGCACCAAAGCTCAGGCCCCCCGCCGGAAGCCCGCCGATGATCCCGGGCTCGGCCGTAAGCGTGATGTACTCGAGGACCTTCTCCTCATGCGCGATGCTGGAGATTCCCTCCGGCATGCCGATGCCGAGATTGATGACGCTGTTGCCCTTGAGCTCGAAGGCGGCCCTGCGGGCGATGATCTTGCGGGCGCATGTGTCCATGACCGGGAGCGACTCCATGGGGACCCGCACCTCGCAGCTGTAATAGGGATTGTACTGGACGTCGAAGGTCTGCCAGTGGTTTTCGGGTCGCGAAACGACAACACAGTCCACCAGAATGCCCGGGATCTTGACCTGGCGGGCGTTCAGCGATCCGCTCTCAGCGATACGCTCCACCTGGACGATAACGAATCCTCCCGAGTTCTTGGCAGCCATGGCAATAGAGAGGGCTTCCTGGGTGAGTGCCTCCTTCTCCATAGTGATGTTGCCGTCCGTGTCAGCGGTCGTTCCGCGAAGAATCGCCACATTGACGGGAAAGGTCTTGTACGCGAGGTAATCCCTGCCATCAAAGCTCACGATCTCCACCAGATCCTCTTCTGTGACCTCGTTGATCTTGCCGCCTCCGAAACGGGGGTCCACATAGGTCCACATGCCGTTGGTGGTCAGCGTGCGGGGTTTGTGAGCCGCGATGTCCCGAAACATGTGGGAGATGACTCCCTGGGGGAGATTGTAGGCCTCGATCTTGTTCTCTACGGCGAGCCTGCCGAGCTTGGGGGCGAGGCCCCAGTGGCCGCCCACGACGCGCCGGACAAGGCCCTCGTGGCCGAAGCGGTTGAGCCCCCGCTCCCTGCCGTCGCCCTGGCCTGCGGCATATATCAGGGTCAGGTTCCTGGGCCTGCCTGTTTCGAGATAAATTTCCTCGATCTTTCTCAAGACTTCTTCAGGAACGCCGATGCTCACGAAACCGCCGGTAGCGATTGTGTCTCCGTCCTGTATGGCCCGCACCGCATCTTCCGCAGACACGACTTTGCCTCTGCGCATGCGCGAGGGGGGCAGGGAGGAGAGCATCGGGTGAGTGCTGGAATTCCTTGGTGCCATGATTTCCTCCTGTCTGATTTCCTGGTTTGCCGAAATGGTAATGGAGTTGCCGAACCCCGCCCCATAGGTGGCTTCATTTTCGGCCTTTGTCAAGAGGAGGGTTCTCGCTGGATCAGGTTTGTATCGTGGAATCGTGCGCTTGCTTCCGCAAAAAAAGACCGGGAGGCGGTTGCAGTCGGATATGCGTACGAGCAACGCGGGACGGGCTGAGAACCCTCGGACCGCAACCGGCGTTCGGAAAAAATCAGCTTAAAAAACCGCCCCGCCGCCTGGGCCCGACTCTGTTCAGAAGATTACCGCGGACAGATAGCCCACGACCGATGAGTTGTCACCGGTGATGTTTCCGGAGTGCGTGTATGTGAGCACCCTTGATCGTGTCCGGGAAAGGGCCTGTGCATACAGGAGCGCCGTCAGTATGGGTCCGCCTCCGCACGCTTCGCTCGCCGAAGTTTTGAGGTCTCGGCTCAGGCCCTCGACATCGAACCATTCTATGGCCCGGGCCACTCTCGCATCCATCGCTTCGGCGGTGCGGGCGGGGTGGAAGTGGGACAGGTCCGAGCTGGCCACGATCAGGACATCGTCGCGGCTTCCGATAGCCTGGCTCAGCGCGCCGGCGAGCTCACGGCAGACATCGAGGTCCTGCCGGCCCATGATCAGCGGGCAGAGTCTGAACGCCGGAAGCACGACTTGGAGAAAGGGCAGCTGGATCTCGAGTGCATGCTCCGAGTCGTGGGGGGCTGTGTTGTTCGTGAAGACCCCGGAAGAGGCCGCGAGTTTTCCGCAGAGCTCCTTGTCCACCTCCAGCGCGCCCAGAGGTGTTTCGAAGGCGCCGGATCCCCACACCGAAACAGCGGGAAAATAGGCCCGGTGGGACGGGCTGATGACCACCACAGTGGAGTACTCATGGCCGCAGAGGCACTTGTATGCATATGCCGCAGTCTGCCCTGAGTAAATGTAACCGGCATGAGGGCTGATGATCGCAAGGGGCTTTCCGGGAATTTCACCGATTTCCGCCCGGTCGAGATAGCCCTCGATGTTTCTTTTCAGGGCATCGGGATCGCTTGGGTACCAGCTCCCGGCAATGACCGGCTTTCTGACATGGGCGCTCATAGGCATACCTCCCTCTGGCGCCGGGATCGAAAACCCCTGCCGGCCTGATGCAGGTACTTCCCTCGCCTGCGGGGCCTGTCGCATGCAAAAGGGGGGAAACCAATGGAGATTCAAAGCAGTATCCCCCCGACAAACCTCAGCAGGGGTCTCCTTCCTGAGGCGGCATCAGCTTACTTGTTTCTCTTATGATTAAGGAAACAGAGGCAGGGAGTCAATGCCTTCGAACTCTGGAAGGCCGAACATGAGGTTCATATTCTGAATCGCCTGGCCGGAGGCCCCCTTGGTGAGGTTGTCGATTGCGCTCACGATGACGGCCCGGCCGGTCTTGCCGCCCACGGCAAGGCCGATGAAGCAGTTGTTCGTACCGCGGACGTCTTTGGTGGACGGGAAATCGGATGCCAAGACGTGGACGAACCTCGAGCCCTCATAAAACGCACGCAGACAGTCCTTCAGCGCGGCCTCGTCCGCTATGGCCTTGACGTAGATCGTGGAAAGCATGCCCCGGGAGATGGGTATCAGGTGGGGGGTGAACTCGATATGAACCTCCGACCCTGCGGCTTTTGCAAGTTCCTGCTCCATTTCCGGGATATGGCGGTGCGAGCGCCCCACCTTATAGGCCGAGAAGGATTCTCCGGATTCACAGATGTGGGTCTTCAGGCTCAGGCCCCTGCCTGCGCCTGATACGCCGCTCTTGCTGTCTGCAATGATTCCTTCAGCCTCGATGAGGCCCTCCTTCAGGAGCGGGATGAGAGGAAGCAGGATGCTGGTCGGGTAGCAGCCGGGATTCGCAACGAGCGAAGCCCCCCCGATCTCCTCGCGGTACACTTCGCACAGGCCGTACACGGCCCTTTCCAGGAGCGCCGGAGACGTGTGCTCGCCGTACCATTCCCGGTAGGTCTCGAGGCTGGCGATGCGGTAATCCGCGCTCAGGTCCACAACCCTGACTGATTCCAGGATCCGCGGAATATACTCCATGCTGGTGCCGTGTGGAAGGCAGCTGAATACGATGTCGCAGCGATCCTTGATAGCGGACTCATCGAAGTCTTCGAGCCCTATGTCGAAGGTGCCCCGGAAAAAGGGAAAAACCTCGGAGATTCTCTTGCCGTTGTACTGACGGGAAGAGCAGTAGGTGATCCTGGAGTCCCGGTGATTGTGAAGGAGCCGGATGAGCTCCGCCCCGGTGTACCCGGTGGCCCCCAGGATCCCTATCGACAGCGGCAAGGTCGTTACCTCTTGGAGAACTGAGGTCTCTTTCTGGCCTTGTGAAGCCCGAATTTCTTGCGCTCGACCATCCTCGGGTCTCTGGTGAGGAAACCTGCGGACTTGAGCCGGGGACGGTACTTCTCCACATCGAATTCTGAAAGCGCCCGGGAGATGCCGTGCCGGATTGCCCCTGCCTGGCCCGATATGCCGCCTCCGCTCACAGTCGAATATACGTTGAACTGCCCCCGCGTTTCGGTGAGATCGAAGGGCTGCTGGGCGAACATGACCAGTGTCTCCCTGCCGAAATATTCGTCCAGAGGTTTGCCGTTGACCGTGAACTCTCCCGTTCCGGGGGATATCCAGACCCGCGCTGTAGCGTTCTTCCTTCTGCCGGTGGCATAGATCCTTTGAACTGCCATATGTCGTTCCTTTACAGATTAATCTCTTGGGGCTTCTGCGCCTCGTGGGGATGCGTTTCGCCGGTGTATACCTTGAGCTTCTTGAACATGCTCCTGCCGAGGCTGTTTTTGGGAAGCATCCCCTTGACCGCGTGCCGGATGATCTCTTCCGGGTTCTTCTCCATGACCTGCCGGGCGGTCCGGGATTTGAGCCCGCCCATATACCCGCTATGGCGGTAGTAGACCTTTTGTTCCAGCTTCCTGCCGGTAAGCTTGACCTTTTCCGCGTTTATGACGACTACGAAGTCTCCCACATCGGTGTGCGGCGTGTAGGTGGGTTTTGTCTTTCCCCTCAGAATGGACGCCACGTCTGCAGCGAGCCGGCCAAGGACTTTGTCCTTGGCGTCGACGAGCACCCAGTTTCTCTCGATCTCATCCTTCTTTGCGATGAACGTACTCATAGACATTACTCCTTAAGCCCTAAATAGGGCTCGGATATAGCCGAAATCAGATGCGGATGTCAAGCACAGATCGAAAAGAATATCCCTTTAAAAAAACGGTCTTCTTATGGGAAGGCATCAGATTTCGTTCCCGCACTCCGTGCTCTTCCCGCCTTGAATGCGGGATAACACGGTTGAGGGCCTGTGGCAAGCGGCCAAGTTTCCGGATGGTCGTACGGCCGGATATGAAGAGGCCGCCGGAGCACAGACGGCTGTGTGAAGAGCGGTGCTGAAATGATCATCGTCAAGCCGGTGAAAAACGAGAGCCTTATCCGGACGCTGAAATTCATGCTCTCTATTTGGGATCTTGACAGGGCAAACGTTTTTTTGTGATGTAAAAATATGAGGATCGATGCCGTAGTTACTGCCGGTGACGGGAAGGCCGCCCGCAGGCTGTTCAAGAAGAACAAGGCCCTTCTGGATGTCGCCGGGAAGCCCATTATCCGCCACATCGTCGAAACGCTCCTCAAATGCGACGAGATCGACCGCATCGTGGTGGTCGGGCCTCGGGAGGAGTTTCTCGAGGTGATCGGCGACCTCGATGTGGACATCGTCCAGCAGAAGAGGAGCCTTGCGGAGAACGGATGGGAGGGCTTCCTCCATACGATTCCCGAATTCCGTTCACAGGGGCTCTGCACAGAGGAGATCATCGAGAAGTACCGGGACAAGTATGTCCTCTTTCTTTCGGGCGATATCCCGCTCATATCCGTTCGGGAGATCAAGGAATTTCTCTCCAAGTGCGATATGGAGCGCTATGATTACATCGCGGGCGCGACATCGGAGGAGATCCTGAAGCTGTTCGGGCCGCGGAAGGGAAAGCCGGGAATCAAGATGGCCACCTTTCGTATGCGGGACGGCAACCTGAGGCAGAACAATCTGCACATGGCGAGGCCCTTTGTCCTGATCGAGAGCATCGATCTGGTGCTCAAGGCGTACGAGTACCGGTATCAGAAAGAATTCGTCAACATCATCCGGTCTCTGTTCGAGATCGTCAGGCTCGGCAGGAAGAGCCTGGCGCAGACTCTCGGCATATACCTCCTCCTCCAGATTTCGGCAGGGCTTTCCGCCCTGGGCTTCGAGAGAGCGGCCCGTATAGCGAGCTGGCCCGTGACAAGGGCGCGGATGGAACGCCTGATCTCAAACCTCCTGAACACCAGATTCAGAATCGCGGAAACGACGGTCGGAGGCGCCGCGCTGGATGTGGACAATGAGAAGGATTACATGACGCTTTCCATCATGTACAAAGACTGGATGAACCAGATCGCTCAGGGAAATCACCACTTGGCGTAGTGGTCCTCGGTAAATCCCGGGCACGACTGCACAAAAATCATCTCCCCCTCGTCAGTTTTCAGTGTGCCTTCGAAGATTCCGAGCATCTGGGTAAACCGGGAAGCCAGGAAAAAGGCGTTGATCTTCTCTTCCCTTTGCGCCTCGGGGTAGAACACCAGGTCCACTTTCCTGTCGCCCGAGCGGATGTGCCAGGGCGCGGACAGGTCGTCCGGATCGTAGTCGAAGTCCACCAAGTCGACCTTGGTCATGATGCCGCCGACCCAGAAGGCGTTTTCCGTGAAGCTCGTTTCATTGACCCCGCAGGAGAGATTGAGGCCCAGACTCCTGCCGTCGTCGAGGCTTGATGCCGTTGCGGCCCAGTTCCAGCAGGTCTGTCTTCTCATGAACCCGCATGTCCAGTCGGAAAGCGCCCAGTAGGCGGGGGAAGACAGGTCATACTGGCCGGTTCGACAGGATATCGTCCCCTTGACCTTTACCGGGCTGGTCTTCTGCGTGTACACCCATCCCCGATATCCTGCACGGGTGCAGATCCTCAATGGGGAGGTCGTGTTGGTGTCTATGGAAACATCGATCGAGATATCATTGCCAAGAGCCTTCAGAGAATCCTTTCGCATCTCGATGATGAGGCCGCCCGTGTTGAAGAAGCTCCTGGGCTTTTCAGGCAAGGGGTCGATGGATGTGCCGGACAGAGGATGACCCATGGCCTTGGCCTCCATGATCTCGCCGGTCTGCCGGTCGTAAATGTACATGAAGCCGTTTGAGAGGTACTTGAGATCGACCACGGCGACACCTGCCATGAGCTCGGGCCCGATGATGCCCATGAAGTGGAACTGGTTGGCCAGGAGGCGTCTGAGAAAGTGCGGCAGGCGCATTCCCATGGGGGTCTCCAGACGATAGTCCGCATAGTTGATCCTGTGAACCGGCTCGTTGTAGATGCCGCACTTTACGAGGCCTCTTCCGTTGACCAGTGTGTCCATGGGAACCTCCTCGAACTGATTATAGATACACGTAAATCAAGTGATGCTGTATGATTAAAGATAACCGAAATTCAGGCTGTGTCCAGTGATTTTTTATTCGAGGTAATCTTCGAATCCCGGGGTGTCGGATTTCAGGGGCTTGCCGGATACGGGCGAGATTTTCCCGCTCAGCTCGGTGGTCTGCTGCTCCATGTAGTCTTCGAACCCCGGAGTCGTATCTTCCACCGGAAACGCCGTGCGCCCGGAAGGCGAAGGCGCTTGCCGGCGGGCTTCCTCAGTATAGTCCTCGAATCCGGCGGCGGTCTGAGGGGTTGTCTTGACATGCTCTTGAGTATCCGGCTTTTCCGCTTCAGGGGTGTGATGCAGATCGAGCATCTTCTCGTTCTTGACATAGCTGGTTTCAACCACGTCCGAGATTTCGAGCATCTTCTTGACGATGTTCTTGATCTTGATGGCCTCGGTCTTGATCTCCTGGAGATGGGCCATCACCGATTTGTTCGGATTGGCTTCCTTGACGAGCATATCGAGCTTGAGAAGAATCGTGGTGAGCGGGGTGTTGATCTCGTGATTGGCCGCGATGGCCGTCTTGGACACGGCTGCTAGTCTCTGGGCCTTGATGCTCTTTGTAATGAGCATCGCCCTCTGGATGGCCTGAGCCCCCACCTCCGCCACGGTCCTGAGCAACAGGAGCCTCTGGTTGATTTCCTCCTGGCCGGCGCCTTCCTGAGGCATGGCCTCCAGAACGCCGATGACGGTGTTGTCGACCTTCAGCGGGGCGTAGATGAAATTGACCGCCTTCGGGTAGACGGCATTGGACCTGTCCAGGAGCTCCTTGGTGGTGCTCGCCATCCCGCTCCGGGTGTGGGGGGCGTTGTTGAGCCAGAACGATTCGGTGATCATGATTCTCAAGTTGCTCAGGCGCATGATGCAGCGGGTTTTTTTTGCCTCGAGGATGGTGAGTGCATTGGAGGTGAGGATGGTGATGATGTCCGAAAGCTTCATGGATGACTGGAGCTGGCTGCTCATCTGGTTGAGGCTGGAGAGTTCCACGGTCCTCCGCTCAAGCGCCATCTTCTTCTGCTCGAGGTCCAGGCTCAGCTTGCCAAGCTGAGCGTTTGCAAACTGGAGCACCTCGAAATAGGTTTTGGGCTCGGCTCTGGGGATCCCCATCTCATCGCTGATGCTCGATATGCTGTCTTTCAGCGTCAGTGAGATTTCCTGTATGTCGTGACTGCTCAATCCGAGGCCGCTCAGGACAGTCGGATCCACAAAGCCCCGGTCGGTCTGCCCGAGGCCGAGCCCCAGATGGTTTGTCACGATGTCCGCCACGTGGACGATGGCGCAGAGTTTTCTGGTTTCCTCGTCGTTGCCCGCTTCGACGATAGCGTGATGGTATCCTACGGTTTTGCATAAGAGTGCGGGAAGATTCCATTTTTCCATGAGATATTTACCGAGCGTTGCGTGATCCACGCCGACGATGCTTCTCTCCACCTCTATGATGTCGGAGTTGGCGCGGTTCATGACCTCCAGCACTTCACGATATTCCCCATTCTTGCATATGAGCTGGTCGGCCACCACTTTGCCCAGATCGTGCAACAGCCCTGCGATGAAGGCGTCCTCCGCGGCGGGAGGGGAGATCTTGCTCGCGATCGACTTTGCGCAGACAGCACAAGCGATACTGTGCTGCCAGAACTTGTAGAAGTCCAGATTGCGTTTTTCTTTTTCGTTGAAAAGATTGATGACGCTGATGCTGAGCACGATACTCTTGAGCACGTTGAAGCCCAGCAGCACCACCGCCCCGCGTATTGTCGATATCTCCTTGATTCTCCGGTAGAAGGGCGAGTTCGCCACCTTGAGCACCTTGACGGCGAGAGCCTGGTCCCTCTCCACCATCTGGGCGATCTGGCGCGCATTCACCCGTGCGTCCAGTGTCCTCTCCATGATCGTGGTGGCGATGGAGGGCAGAGTGGGAATCTCCCCCAGGTTTTCCAGAAGGGATTCTATCTCGTCGTGGGTGACTTTCTTCATTCAAGGTCTTATCGATAAAAGCCGTTCCAATCTTGAGTCCGCATATCGAAATATGGTACTCAAATCCGAATGGCGGCGCACCGTGACAATACGCAAAGGATATACGTGGGGCCGGTCCCCGTGGGCGGCGGAGCTCCGGTCACCATCCAGTCCATGACCAACACCCTTACCCGGAACGCCGAAATGACCGTAGCCCAGATACGCGCCCTCGAGAAGGCAGGGTGCGACATCGTGCGCGTCAGTGTTCCGGATGAGGAGTCTGCCAAAGCATTCCGCGAGATAAAGCTCTCGGCTCGTATCCCGGTCATTGCCGACATTCATTTCGATTACCGGCTCGCAATAGCCGCCATCGAAAACGGTGCGGACGGCATCCGGATCAATCCCGGCAATATCGGCGGCCGCGAAAAGGTGAAGGCGGTTGCGCGCTGTGCGATTCAGGCCGATATTCCCATCCGGGTCGGAGTGAACCTGGGCTCGGTGAAGAAAAAACTCCTCAAAGCCCACGGGGAAGACCGGGTGGGCGCTCTGGTGGAGAACGCCGGAGAGTACGTGCGCATGCTCGAGGACATGGGCGTGAGCTCCATGAAGGTTTCGCTCAAGTCCTCGGATGTGCTGGAGACGATCGACGCATACCGCAGATTCTCCCGGATAAGCCGGTGGCCGCTGCACCTGGGGGTGACCGAGGCCGGCACGCTCTTCTCTGGACTCATCCGGTCTTCGGCGGGGATCGGTGCTCTGCTGTTGGAGGGGATCGGTGATACGATACGCGTGTCTCTCTCCGCGGACCCGGTCCAGGAAGTCGCGGCCGGGAGGGTTCTCCTGGAGGGCATCGGGCTCAGAAAGGAGGGGGTCAGAGTGATCGCCTGCCCCACCTGCGCCCGTACGAACGCGGATGTCGCATCGATTGCCATGGAGGTCGAGGATGCCCTGAAGGAAGTGAAGGCGCATCTGGTGGTCGCGGTCATGGGGTGCGTGGTGAACGGGCCCGGTGAGGCGAGGACCGCCGATCTCGGGGTTGCCTGCGATACAAACGGCGCCGTGCTTTTCGTCCACGGGAAGCCCGTGAGGCGCATATCGGCCGCCGAGATAACTCAGACACTGATAGATGAGGTTGAAAAGGAGATCGCTTGATGAAATTATCGTCGCTGTTCCTGCATACACTCAAGGAAGACCCCAGGGAGGCCGAGGTCATAAGCCACAAACTGATGCTGAGGGCCGCCATGATCAAGAAACTGGCCTCGGGCATCTACTCATATCTTCCCTATGGGCTCAAGGCCTTGAGAAAGGTGGAAAACATCATTCGCGAGGAAATGGATGCGGCCGGCGCACAGGAGGTCCTGATGCCTGCAGTCCAGCCTGCGGAGATATGGAAGGAGAGCGGCAGGTGGGAATTCTACGGCAAGGAGCTCCTCAGGTTCACCGACCGCAAGGGCGGGGAGTTCGCCATGGGCCCCACTCACGAAGAGGTCATCACCACCATCGTCCGCGACGAGATCCGCTCCTACCGCGACCTTCCCATCAACCTCTATCAGATCCAGACAAAGTTCAGGGACGAGATCAGGCCCCGGTTCGGCATCATGCGCGCCCGGGAATTCATCATGAAGGACGCCTATTCGTTCGACACCGATGACGAAGGAGCGGGGAGGAGCTACGATGCCATGTTCCGGGCGTACGAGCGCATTTTCACAAGGTGCGGATTGAAGTTCAAGGCAGTTGAGGCGGATTCCGGACCCATCGGCGGCAACTACTCCCATGAGTTCATGGTGCTCGCCTCGACAGGCGAGGATGTGATCCTGAGCTGCTCTTCGTGCAGTTATGCCGCGAACCTCGAGAAGGCGGAGATCGCCGCCCCGGTTTCGCCGGCCCTGCGGGACGCCCCCGAAGGCAGGCCTGAGAAGGTGCACACTCCGGATGCGCGCACCATCGAGGAGGTCTGCGAGTTTCTGGGGGTCACCCCTCAGGATCTCGTAAAAACGCTGATATATATCACCGACAGAGGGGTTGTTGCCGCACTGGTGAGGGGAGACCACGAGGTGAACGAGGCGAAGCTCAGGCGCGCGGCAGGTTGTGAGACCCTGGAGCTGGCCGACGAGGCGGTTATCGAGAAGTACACCGGCGCTCCACGGGGCTTCGCCGGACCCGTGGGCCTGGAAGTGCTCGCCATTGCGGACTTCGGGCTTCTGGAATCGGGGCCGTTCGTGACAGGGGCCAACGAACAGGACTATCACCTGAAGAATGTCTGGCTCTCCCGGGATGCAAAGATCGACGTCATTGCCGACATCCGTAACGCGCAGGAGGGAGACCCGTGTCCCCGGTGCGGCACAGGCATGCTGGAGGCCATCCGGGGCATCGAGGTAGGGCATATCTTCAAGCTGGGAACCAAGTACTCCCAGGCCATGAACGCGATGTTTCTGGACGAGAGCGGAGAGCACAGGCCGATTATTATGGGCTGCTACGGCATCGGCGTGGGCCGTGTTCTGGCTGCCGCCATCGAGCAGTACTCCGATGAGCACGGGATCGTGCTGCCCGTTCCGCTGGCCCCATACCAGGTTCTGGTTCTTCCAGTGAGTGTGAATGAAGAGGAAGTCGTGAGCATATCATCTAAACTGTATGAAGAGCTCAAGGCCCGCGGGGTGGACGCCCTCATCGACGATCGGGACGCGCGTCCCGGAGTGAAGTTCATGGATGCGGACCTCATCGGCGTACCATACCGGATCACGGTGGGGATGCGGGGGCTCAAGGAAGGGGTCGTCGAAATAAAAGAGCGGGCGAGCGGGGCTGTGGAAAAGGTGAAGATCGGGGAAGCAGTGGATTATTGCCTGTCGAAGCTCGAAAATACAGGAAACGATTATTGACGGTACGGATCAACGACATTCTTGAAGAAGTTTCCGCATATGTTCCCGATGCGGACACCAGGATTATCGAGAAGGCATACGTGTTCTCGGCAAGGGTTCACCAGGGGCAGACGCGCCTGAGCGGTGAACCCTACCTGAACCACCCCCTGGAGGTCGCACACCTCATCGCCCAGATGCATCTGGATGTCACCGCGGTCGTAGCCGCATTGCTTCATGACGCCATCGAGGACTCGCTGACCCGGGTGGAAGACATCTCGAAAGAATTCGGCGAAGAGGTCGCCCAGGTGGTTGACGGTCTCACCAAAATCTCCAAGATCGACTTCCGCTCCGAGGAAGAACAGCAGGCCGAGAATTTCCGCAAGATGATCCTCGCCATGAGCAAGGACTTGAGGATCCTCCTGATCAAGCTCACCGACCGGCTGCACAACATGCGCACCCTGCAGTATCACAACCCCAAAGCGCAGGAGAGGATCGCAAGGGAGACACTGGAGATCTATGCGCCCCTGGCCAACAGGCTCGGCATCCACTGGCTCCAGATAGAACTGGAGGAGCTGAGTCTCAAATATCTCGACCCCGCCGGGTACAAGACGCTGAAATCGAAGCTCGACGCCATCGAAAAGGAAAAGGAACCGTACCTGAAGAACGTGATGGATCAGATTCAACAGCGGATCGAAACCGTTGAGATCAGAGCGGAGGTCAAGGGCAGGATCAAGCATGTCTACAGTGTCTATCAGAAGCTGAAGAAGCAGGGCATCCCCTTCGAGGACGTATACGACGTCATGGGGGTCAGGATCATCGTTTCGAGCGTGGCCGAATGCTACGAGACGCTGGGGATCATCCATTCCATCTGGAAGCCTATACAGTCACGCATCAAGGATTTTATCGCCATGCCCAAGGCGAACATGTACCAGTCGCTCCATACGACCGTGTTCGGGCCCGGAGGCGAGAGGATCGAAATACAGATCCGCACCCGGGAGATGGATTTCATCGCTAACGAGGGCATAGCGGCGCACTGGCGGTACAAAGACGGAAGGCCGATCAGCGAGCAGGACGGCGAAAAACTCTCCTGGCTCAGGCAGCTGCTGGAGTGGCAGAAGGAGCTCAAGGATCCGCGCGAATTTCTCCAGAGCGTGAAGATCGACCTGTATCCGGAAGATGTCTATGTATTCACTCCAAAGGGAGAGGTGAAGCGGTTCCCTGTGGGTGCAACCCCTCTGGACTTCGCCTATAGTGTGCATACACAGCTGGGAAATCAGTGCATGGGAGCCAAGGTGAACGGAAAGATCGTGCCCCTGCGCTACAAGCTCAACAGCGGCGACGTGGTCGAGATCCTGCGGTCGTCCAAGCAGCACCCGAGCAAGGACTGGCTCCGCATCGCCAAGACCTCCCGGGCCAAGACCAAGATCAAGTCCTGGCTGAGGACTCAGGAGAACGAACAGAGTATAGCCCTCGGAAGGGAGATTCTCGAAAAGAGGATCAAAAGCCTTCGCTTGGGCAAGGATGTGGATTACGATGTCCTGGCCAAGGAATTCTCCTTCAACGATACACAGGATTTCTTCATGGCGATCGGGTTCGGCAGGCTTTCGGCAAACCAGGTTATCCACAAGATCGCCCCGGAAGAACAGAAGAGAGCCCCGAAGCCGGCTGACCGGAAGAAAAGGCAGGAGCCCTCGGGCATCGTGGTCAAGGGTGTGGAAGACCTCCTGGTGCGCTATGCGAAGTGCTGCCGGCCAATCCCCGGAGACGACGTGGTCGGATTTATTACCCGGGGCAGGGGCATCACGGTGCACCGCGGCAACTGTCCGTATGTCTCGGAGGTCGATCCGCGGCGTCTCATATCCGTCGAGTGGGACAAGAACTTCTCAGAGAGCCGCGAGATAGAGTTCACGGTGATGTGCGCGGACAAGCCGGGCATGCTGGGCTCCATCACCGCGGCAATCGGGACCCGCAATGTCAACATCACCAATATGAAGGCCTATCCAGTGGCCAACGGGAGCTCGATGTGTGTCTTCAGGGTGACGGTCAGGAGCCTGGATGAGCTCAGGGAGCTCTTCAGCGACATCCGGAAGCTCAAGGGCGTCGAGAAAATCGAGCGCCACTGATCTTTCGTGCGTTTCAGAGCTGAGCCCTGATTCTTTCGATGATCCTGCTCTCGATGACGCCTTTCGATATACACTCGTGCCACTGCTGGGAAACGTTCCGGTCATAGGCCTCGATGTGCGCGGTGACGCGGGTCTTTGTGCTCATATCGTTGACGGGCGTGACCAGGATGCTCAGGGTATACCCGGCCTGTGACCAGATCGCGAGCCTCGTGGCCGAGGGCTTCTCCGCGATTTTTTCGAGCTCGTGGTGCGCCTGAGGGCCGACGGAATAGTTGACGAATTTTGTTCGGATTACTCCCCTGCTCTTGTCCATGGAATCGATGGGGATCGATTCCTCCTTCAGGGTCGTGATGACGGTATCCCAGACCTTATCGAAACGGGCGAGGTAAAACGCCGTATCGTCATGAAGCGCAGGCGCCTGCTTGGACGCGGCCGCGCAGCCTGTCAAAAGCAGTGCCGCCAATACAACCGACAGGAAATGCCTCTTGTTCATTGATTGTCTCCCCATTGCAATAAAGGCCGCACGGAATCAATTTCCGGGCGTATACGGATGAATTATAGCAGAGAAGCCGTGGAAATACACCTGCATTTTGTGGTATCATGCACCTGTGCAGTATAAGGTCCGAACAGGTGTGGAGATTTCTTTTCAGCTCAATGAAAAAGGATGGAGCTTTTTAAACCCCATCCCGCTTGTCGTACCGTACGACACCGAAGAAATCGGCTGTCTTCCTGAAAGCAGCGCCGCGGTTCAGACGGCGTGCTTTTCCACCCTTCCGGATTTGATGCATTGAGTGCAGACGATGATTCTTCTTGCGCCCTGCGTTGAAGCGACCCGCACCCTCTGCAGGTTCGGAAGCCAGATCTTGCGCGTCTTGTTCTGCGCATGAGAAACATTGTGCCCTATTTGCGGGCCCTTGCCGCAGATCTCACACTTTCTCGACATTACTTTGGGATCTCACTTTCTTCGTCTATTGTTCGATTTGGTGCCGAAGCCGGGATTTGAACCCGGACGGGCGTAGCCCACCACCCCCTCAAGATGGCGTGTCTGCCAAATTCCACCACTTCGGCGTAATCTGCCATGTGTTAATAACAACCAAAGTTCACAGTGTCAATATGGAAAATAACCTCTGATATCGGCCTTCTTTCCCTGTCACTGCGGCCACAAAGAGAGAATTCTGCCCGGGATTGACGGAGAGGGCTCCGTAACTGTCTTCGGTATGCGATATATGTTGATTATTGATATTTTTCATGATTTAGAATTGAATCTTACATGCTGCGCACTATTAGAGATTGTATCACCGGGAAACCGGCCGGCTTGACATTGCAGGGGAAGCCATGATCAGGAATAATTATTATTTACCATCGAGAGGAGAGAGGTGATATGACCAGGAGACTTGAAGTGTACAAATGCGAAGTGTGCGGGAACATTGTGGAAGTGATCCATGAGGGAAAAGGCGAGCTGGTCTGCTGCGGCAAGCCCATGAAGCTCTTCACCGAGAACACCGTTGATGCAGCCTATGAAAAGCATGTCCCCGTAATTGAAAAGACCGCCGAAGGCTACCGCGTGAAGGTGGGCAGTGTGACCCATCCCATGGAAGAGAAACACTATATCGAGTGGATCGAGCTCGTGGCTGACGGCCGTGCGTACCGCGCCTTCCTCAAACCAGGCGATGCTCCCGAGGCGGTTTTCTGTATCGACGCCGGGCAGGTTACGGCACGGGAGTACTGCAACCTTCACGGACTCTGGAAATCGGACATCTAGGGCAAAGAGCATACGGCGTCGCTCCGGCGGGACACATTCGACCACGATTCCGTCGGAAGGCGACGGATTTGGAGGAAAGTCTATGCAGACAATATTCAATGCAGCCGAGATCTTCGAAATGGCTATCGCTATCGAGCGAAAAGGGAGGACGTTCTATTTGAACGCCTCCAAATCGTTTGACGAACCCGGAATAAAATCGCTCCTCAAGGGGCTCGCCGAGATGGAGAAAGAGCATGAGGAAGTATTTCTCTCTCTGAAAGAGAAGCTGATTCCCGACGAGGGCTACGTGCAGGGGTACGACCCGGACAATGTGGCGGTTTCGTACGTGCGGGCGATGACCAGCGGGGAAGTGTTCGACAAAAACATCACCTTTGAGGGAGGTGAGAGCATCGAGGAGGTTCTGAAAAAGGGGATCCAAGCGGAAAAGAACTCGATCATCTTCTATGCCGGACTCAAAGGGCTCGTGCCTGAGGATCTGGGCCGTGCAAACGTGGACAGGATTATCCGGGAGGAGATGAAGCATATCGTGCTCCTGACCGAGAAGCTCGCATCTCTCAAGGGTTGAGGAAGAGCATGCAAGGATACGGCGGATGTGCTGACCTGTCTGAAGGGCATGAGGCTGGAGCCCTCAGGGAAGCCGAATCCGTTTTTGCACAGATCGGACGGGTGAGAGCCCGATACGGATCGGAGACTCGGTCGGAGCATGACGACCCAGATGCTCCGGGCTCTTCGGAATGACGGGACATGTACCGGGTGACGAGGCCCTTCAATCGTGCTATGACCTCGCATATGGCAGCGCGTTCGCTTGGAGGAGTCCGCATGTGCCGCGGGAGGGGACGGTCATGGGAAAAGGCTTTTCCGTGTCCATGGAAATCCGAGCGGACAGTCACCATGTCCCGGGCATCGCAAAGGCGGCCATAACAAAAACACCCAAGCATAAATGGAGGATGAAATGCAGAAATACGTATGTCAGGTTTGCGGTTACGTCTACGACCCGGAGGTGGGAGATCCCGAAGGTGAAATCCCGGCAGGGACCTCTTTCGAATCACTGCCGGAAGACTGGGTCTGTCCGGTGTGCGGCGCCTCGAAAAGCGAGTTCGATCCGGTGGCATAAGATCTGCTGCATCAGGCACAGGAGTTGATTTCAGTTGTGTTCCTTACAAAAGCGCGTCCCGGAACGCTCGCGCAGGCATTGATGAACGACAGGGAAAAAGAGGAGATGAGCCTGGTATGACGGTGTCCGGAAAAGCCCGGAGGGCGTTTCTTCAGGAGACATTCGAACGATTTCACCATGCCGAGTATATCTCTCCCGACCCTCTGCAGTTCGTATATCTCTACGACGACCCGCTCGATCGGGAGATAGTCGGGCTCATCGCTTCGGCGCTCGCGTATGGCAGGGTCGCACAGGTGCTGAAAAGCGTCGGTCTGGTGCTTGACAAGATGGGCCCTTCACCGAGGTGCTTTCTCGAAGAGACTGAAGAATCCGGGCTGATGGAGCGGTTTTCGGGGTTCAGGCACCGGTTCACCACGGGCCGTGAGCTTGCGGAGCTTCTCACGGGCATCCGGCGGGTAATCAGGAGGCATGGGTCGCTCCAGGCGTGTTTTCTCGCAGGGTTTCGTCCCGGCGCCGATACCGTCGGGCCGGCGCTCGCGGCGTTTGTCCGTGAGCTCGGCGAGCCCTGGAGAGGGGAGTACAACAGTCTCGTTCCGGATCCGGGTAAGAACAGTGCATGTAAGCGGCTCCACCTGTACCTGAGGTGGATGGTCCGTTCGGATGCGGTGGACCCCGGGGTGTGGTCGGGCGTGTCACCGGCCGGGCTCATCATCCCGCTCGATACCCATATGTTCCGCACATGCCGGTCGCTGGGAATGACCTCGCGCTCGCAGGCGGATGCAAGGACTGCGCTTCAGATCACAGACGCGTTCCGGGAGATCGAGCCCGAGGATCCCGTGAAATACGATTTTTCCCTTACCCGCATAGGCATCCGCAGGCAGGGGGACATTGCCCGTATGATCGAACATTGCGTGCTTGAATCAAGGCCGAGCACAAACTGAGGAGGGATGCAGATGGATGAAAAGATTCGTAATGCCGTCTATCAGGCATACACTGGCGAGTCCAAGGCTTCGCTGAGGCTGAAGGTCTTTGCCGAGAAGGCGGAGAATGAAGGGTATCCGCAGCTCGCGAAGCTCTTCCGTGTGATTTCGTTCTCCGAGGAGCTCCACGGGAAGAGGGCTCTGAGACTGCTCAAGGAGATCAAGAGCACGGAAGAAAACCTCGCCGAGAGCTTCGAATCGGAAACCAGGGTGGCGGGTGTGGCGTACGATGAGTTCATCAAGTATGCGGAAGCGGCCGGAGACAAGGCGGCGTCACTGTATTTCAGCCAGTCGAGGGACGTGGAGGAGATCCATGCCAAGCTCTACAAAGAGGCTATGGATCATGTTCTGGAAGAGCGGCAGACCACCTACTATGTATGCGATATCTGCGGATACGTCTCGGATGGGGTGCTGCCCGAGGAATGCCCGGTCTGCGCCGCAAAGAAGGACCGGTTCGTGACGTTCGAATAACCCGCCGGAAGCCCTCCCTTTCGGGGCTTCCGAACCCTTCCGCTATGCAGATCGATTCAGGGGGCCGTCCATCCCCAGCGGATGAGATCGGAGAAAAAGCCTACCCGCCGGAAGCCGGGGCACCGCTCGTACGAGAACAGGAACGACAGGCTGAATGAGGAGCACGAATCGGAGTTCCGGTAGAGGAATGTGCGCCAGAGAACGCTCACTTCCGACAGCTCCGGGGAAGTCTCTCCGGAGGCCAGAGTCAGCAGGGGGAGCCAGTTCCTCCGGAACCCGTCGTCATGGATGGGAATGATCCAGGGAAAGTACCACAACGTCCGATCGTCGTGGACATGCCGGTGCCACAGGGGCCATACGGTCAGCTGCTCGGAGTCGGCGTCACCCTGACTCACACGGGTGGATTTCCGGTTGAAGAGAAGAACGGTTGTCCTCTCTTCCCGGACTCCGGCATTGGGACTGAAGCTGACATCGTGCTTATAGAGAGGCCAGAGAATGATCTTCATCCGATATGCGTCGCCCTGGGTTCTGCTCCAGTAGAATGGAAAGATCTTGAGCTCCTCGTACGCCCCGGATGCCGTACGCAGCAGGGGCCAGGGAAAATTCGCGCTCGTAAGCTCGGGCGACGTATCCCTGCTGTAGGTGAACAGCGGCCAGAGAACGGCGATATTCCAGTAGGTGTCCCCGCTCGAATGATAGAAAAAGGGCAGGACGGCATTGATGTGCTGAGCCCCGCGCCTGAAATGAATGAACGGCCACAGGGCGAAATCGTGGCGATAGTTCAGTGTCTTCTCGTATCCGTAAAGCGGGAAGATCTGGAACTCCCGGCCGGGTGAGTAGCGGAAGACCGGCCACAGGACGGAATAGGCGTCGATGCCGCTGTTTGTCGTCTCCGAGTAGAGCGGCCAGAGCACGAAACGGATGCGGTCGTACCCGAAGCGGTGGCTGAACGTACCATAGAGCGGGAAAAATCCGCCGTATCGCTCGTCTTCATATCTTCCGGAAAAGAAGAGGAGGGCATTGACATGCTCGCGATCCTCTTCGTCCGCGCGGATGAACAGCGGGATGAATCTCCTCCGTTCGGAGGTGAAACGGCCAAGCGGGTAGAGGAGATCTGTCTCGTTTTCGTCGGAATAATAGAGCGGACGAAATGCCGAGAAGCCGGATGTGAATTCCAGAAAGGGGCCTGCCAGAGAGAGCTCGTACTCTCCGGCGGACGATTCGTAGAATAACAGGGGGGCGAAGTTGACCGTGGCTGCGGACAGGTTCTGCCATGGAGCGCACATCGCCAGGAGCAGCAGGAGCCGGCAGGCGGAGATCCCGGGCTGCATGGCGGGCTACCAGATCAGGCCCAGGATCGTGCCCAGGACCGTCACGGGCGTCTGCTCCTCGATCCCCTGAGCGGCGAGGTTGACGCTTCTGACCGCTTCCTGGAGATTCGCATAGAGCTCCTCGTCGCTGAGCAGCCGGCCGAGCGCGCCTTCTCCCCGGGCGAGGTTGTCGGTGATATTCTTTATGTTCTCGGAAACGGCCACGAGGTTGTGGTAGAGGGCCGGATCGCTCATGAGCATGGAGATGGTGCCGTCTTCCTCCATGCCCGCAGTGAGGGTTTGCAGGGACTCGACGAAGCTCACCAGAGACAGGTAGAGCTCATCGTCGCGGACGAGCTTGCCGATCGTCCCTTCGCCCGCATTGATGGTGCTCACGATTTCCCCGATCCCTTCCGAGGTCGACGTAAGGTCTCCCGAGGCCTCTGCCAAGGCACCGGTGATCTCGCGCAGACTCGAAACAATGGCGGCGATGTCCTCCCTGTTCTCCGCTACTATCTCGGAAGAATCCTCGGTGAGCTTTCTCAGGTTCGTGAGGATGGCCATCAGGGTTTCCTCGTCTCCCAGGGTGGCGTTCAGCGCATATGAAAGGTCGGTCAGATTGCCGGCCAGCTCGCCGAGCTGCACGAGAAGATCGTCGAGTGAAGGGGGGACGCTCGTCCGGGCGAGGTTGCCTCCGGGCTCGATCATGTTCTCGGAATTCCCGGGCTGGATGATGATGATCTTGTCTCCGAGGACCCCCCGGGTGGCAACGGATGCCAGGCTGTCGATCGGGATCTTGACGTCTTCGTAGATCTGGGCCTTGACCAGCGCCGAATAGTTCTTGTTCAGGGTGATTTCGGTCACGCTCCCGACCTGTACGCCTGCCAGAACGAGCTGTGAGCCCTTATTCAGGCCTTCCACCGTGGAGAAGACCATGCTCACCGGATAGGTGTCCCTCCTCGTGAGATCCAGCTCCCCGATAGTGAAAGAGAGGACCACGAAGACGGCGACAACAGCGACTATGAAAATGCCTACCTTGGCTTCGTTGCTCATATCCGTATCCGTATGATCATCATCGGCTTAATCCAGAAGATCATTGATTTTCTCTTTCAGCCCGTCTGAAGCGTTTTTGCTCAGGGCGGACGCCTTCAGGTAATGATCGAGCGCCTTGTCTCTCTTCCCCAGGCTCAGGAGCACATCCCCCAGGTGTTCGTGAATAGTGGGATCGTTATCGAGTTTTTCCACCGCCTTCTGAAGGAAGGCGAGTGCTTCCTTTGGCTTGTTCTGCCGATAGAGCACCCACGCCATGGAATCGAGAATGTATGGATCTTCGGGACGCTGCTTCAGCGCTTCGCTTATCATCTCGAAGGCCCTATCAAGATTGGCGGCCTCGTCGGCCCAGATATACCCGACGAAGTTGAGCGCCACCGGGTCGTGAGGGTTGCTCTCGAGCAGTTTCAGGGCGATCTCCAGCCCTTCCTCGCGCCTGCCCGCCGCGTCGAACTCGGTGGCGAGCTGGTATCCCACTTCATTGCAACCTCCCTTGGGTGAAAAGTGATCCCACGCGGACGAAAGCTCATCGATCACCTCGTCATGCCTCCCGAGATCTTTCAGAATCGAAGATCTCAGCATGGCCGCCTCACACCCCAGCCTGCTGGTGAAGGTGATCCGTGAAAGCTCGGCGAGAGCCTCCTGGAACCTGCCGAGCTTGGCGTAGGCGATGGCCAGGTAGTAAGAGTCTTCGATACCCGCTTCACGGATGGACGCGATGCTCGTGAGCGCATCCTCATATCTGCCTTCCTGAAGCTGGAGAAGGGCGAGCTTGCGGATGATCTGGGGGTCGTCGCTGAGCCGTCTGAGCTTTTCCATCTGCTCGATGGCGTCATCGTAGCGGTTCGTTGAAATATAGAGATCGGAAAGCACCAGAAGGGCTTCCATTGCATCGGGCTCGAGCTCCAGATACTGCCTGTAGACGGATTCGGCCTCGTCGCTCTCTCCGAGAAGCTCATGGGTTCTCCCGAGCTCGAGGTATGCCGGGGCGAACCTGGGCTTGAGCTCGATCACCCGTCTCAGGGCGTCCTTGGCGCACGCGAGGTCTTTGTTTCCCAGGCATGCCTTTGACAGGGTATAGAGAACCATGGTGTCCTCGCCGTTGACGAGGAGCCCGCGGAGGATCTCCTGGGCGCCCGTGAAGTCGGAGATGATGATCCTGAGATTGGCGAGAAACAGCTTGAGCTGGGTGTTGTCGGGATATCGTTCCACAAGGGTCTCGGTATCCTCGATGGCCTGGTGCCAGTCGCCTTTCCGGGCATATATCTTGGTTCTGAGCTCAAGGGCCTCGTCGACGAATGCACCGCTCTCGATAAGACGGTCGATGTAGTCAAGCGCGTTGTCGGGCCGGTTGACGATGAACGAGATACGCGCCAGAGCAAACCATGCAAAGGGATCGTCGATCGATGCGTAGAACTGTGAAGCCCTGTCCCAGTTTCCCTGGTTTTCCTCGTACCGGGCAAGCATCGCGAGCAGTCGGGGATCCTTCTTCACGGCAGTCTCCGCCTCCTCCCGGGGAGAAACGTGGGCGCACCCGGCGACAAGAGTGAGAGCTAGGCAAGCGATGAGGATCTTAGCTTTTCCGGCCTTGAGCAACGGCAAACATCTCCCTGACAGCGGCACCAGGGTCGGGCCTGCTGAAAATGCTGGACCCGGCGACAACGACGTCGACACCGCGGTCCAGTACCATGCCCAAATTCTGCATTCCGATCCCACCGTCGACCTCTATGAGGATATTCCTTCCGGCCGCGAGGTTCTTGGCCTCGGTGATTTTCGGCATCACCGCATCGATGAACGTCTGCCCGCCGAAGCCCGGGTTGACGCTCATGATGAGAATGAGATCCACCGCCTCAAGACAGCAGGAGATGGAGCTCAGGTGGGTCGCGGGATTGAGAGATACCCCTGATTTGCATCCCAGCTCGCGGATTCTCGTGAGTGTCCGGTGGAGATGAACACAGGCCTCCGCATGCACGGTTATTCCATCGGCGCCCGCCTGGGCGAATGCTTCCAGATACCGGTCGGGATCGGAAATCATCAGATGGCAGTCGAGGTAAGCTTTGGTCGCTGATCTGATGCTCTTCACCACCAGCGGCCCGATCGTTATGTTCGGCACGAAATGCCCGTCCATCACATCCACGTGCACCCACTGGGCGCCTGCGGATACGACCTCGTCGATCTCCTTTCCGAGGCGGGAAAAATCAGCCGACAGTATTGATGGAGCAAGGATCATGCAACCCTCTTTCGAATTGTTTTTCGGTTCTACCGCTTCCGATATCTTTCTATCACGTATCCCCGAAGATTGCCTTACAATTTTTCTGTGCTCGATTCGGGGAGGTCCTGCCCGAGCATGACCCGGGAGGCGTGAAGCCCGTTGGAGAAAGTGCGGCTGTCCATGGCCTTTTTCCCCTCCAGCTGCAGTACCAGCGGAATCAGATATCCCCCCCTGCATGCGACCGCGAGGCCGTGATCACGCCTGAACATGGTCCCGGGCGAGAGCTTGTGCTTATCGAGGAGATACGAGCTTTTCAGGATCTTGAGATTCTTCGGGCCAAGCCGGGTATAGGCGCAGGGCCAGGGAAGAAGGCCGCGGACCATATTGTGGATCGTCCGGGGATCCCGGTTCCAGTCGATCTCGCCCTCCTCCTTTTTCAGCATGGGGGCATACGTCGCCTTTTCATGGTCCTGGGGAACCGCTTCAATCTTTCCCTGCTCCAGCATCATCAGCGTCTTCAGGAGATTCTCGGCGCCCAGCGTGCTCAGCCGGTTTGAGAGGCTTAAGGCGTCCTCTTCTTCGGGGATGTCAACCTCGGACTTCATGAACACGGGGCCGGAGTCCATGCCCGAATCGATCTGCATGATGCTTACCCCGGTTTTCGAACAACCCTGGATGATCGCCCGGTTGATCGGGGCAGCCCCCCGGAAAGAAGGCAGGAGCGATGCGTGAACGTTTATGAAGCCATGCGCCGGGATCGCGAGCAGGGCATCAGGTATCATCTTGCCGTAGGCCACCACGACCACGGCATCCAGCGCCAGGTCCCTGAGCGTATTCTCGATGTCAACGTTTCCTTTGAGCGTCTGCGGCTGGAGAACAGGAATTCCCCGCGAAGAGGCCTCTTCCTTCACCGGGGGCATCTGGGGACGCCCGCTTCTGCCCCTGGGTTTGTCCGGCTGGGTGATGACCAGCAGGACCTCGAACCCCGGCTCATCGATCAGCGACTTGAGAGAGGGCAGGGCAAATTCCGGCGTGCCCATGAAGGCAAGTCTCATAATGTCCCTTTTTTTCTCTTTTTCAGGTAAATGGAGCGCTTCAGGTTCGAGGCGTAATCCAGGATCACCTTTCCGTCGAGATGGTCGATCTCGTGCTGGAATATCCGTGCGAGATATCCTTGCGCCTCCATGCGCACCTCTTTGCCGCCCAGGTCGGTGCCGGTGACCAGGATGCGGCCGGCCCTGTCGACATCCACGGATGTCTCCGGAACGCTCAGACACATCTCGGTGTCCGTCTCGACGCCTTCTTTCTCGATGATCACCGGATTGATGAGGATAATGAGCTGGCTCTCGTCCCTGCCGGCGGACTGGTCCACGACAATGAGCCTCTTCGACTCGCCCACCTGAGGGGCTGCCAGGCCCACCCCCGGGGCGGAGTGCATCGTTCGCTTCATATCCTCGGCGAGGCTGATGATATCGAGATCGATATTATCGATCTCCTGCGCCCGGGATTTGAGGACCTTGTCGGGATAGAGCAGAATCTCTTTCTTAGGCATAGTACGCTACCATAAAACCAAAGATTACGGTCTGTCAAGTAGCGCCGGCCCGGGTGGACTTCCAGGCATCGGGGAAGAGCGGGGGATTGCGGTAAGCCTGAAAAGAACGGCACGTAAGCTTTCGCCTGCAGGTCATGCATACGTCGAGAGCGACCCTGGGCTCTCCTTTTCTCTTGGGGCAGGTCAGGTAGGTTCTCATGGCATGGGGTATCCCGACTCCCGGAACGCCCGGACAATCACCTCGTCCGGAGCCTCTATGCCGGTGAGGAGCCGGAAATTCTCCGAGACTTGGTGATAGAGCATGCGATATCCGGGGATAAGGACGAGGCCGTGCCTGAGGGCCTCGCGGCTCAACACTGTATCCCGCATGACCGTCTCAAGAATCCTGGTTTTCTTATTCAGGCATCCCATATCCAGATTCAGGGGGATATGATCGGCCACTGGGGTGGCGTGTATCACCACATCCGTGTGCTGCAGGGTCTCAGCCCGGAAGGGGCCGACCTTCCCGGCAGGGAAAAGCTCCATGAGCGATGCCGCCTTTTGAGGGGTGCGGCTGAGCAGGGAGATATGCCCGGCGCCTGCTTTCAGCAGGGCGTCCGCTATGGCGCGCGCCACGCCTCCGGCCCCGATAATCAGGCACCTGGCGCCCCGGACGTCGCCGATCGCCCGTATTGCTCCGCGGCCGTCGGTGTTGTACCCGGTGAGGTCTCCTTCAGAGCTCCTGACCACGGTATTTACCGCGCCGATATCCGATGCCGGGGGGACAAGCCTGTCCAGGAGAGCGCAGACCGATTCCTTGTGGGGAACGGTGACATTGAACCCGCCGAGGTTGCTCCATGATCGGTACGCCTCCAATGTCGCCCGGACAGCTCCGGGGGGGATGTCGTGAGCGATGTACGCCATATCAAGATCCATGGATTCGAACATGCAGTTGAAGATCGAAGGCGCCACCACATGGGTGCTGGGATGGGCGATGATCGTGAAGATGCGTGTGGATCCGGTTATCTTCACGTCACTCTTTTCTCGAGCGGATCTTCTTCTCGATCAGGGAAAGGATCTCGCCGGCGGATCCCTGGATGAGAAAGTCAGAGACGCGTCCGGTCAGCGGAGTAGGCTCCCGGTTGATTTCCACTACACTGCACCTGGCTTTGGGCAGGGGGATACCGCCGAGCCCTCTGAAGAGGGAGTTCATCCCCTTGGCGATCAATGGCAGCGACGCCGCCGGCTCCACCTGGGCCGAGGTTCCTATGACGAGCATGAGGTCGCAGTCTTCAGCCTCCTGGAAGGATCTCTTCAGTGCATCCTGGGGAATTGCCTCTCCGAAGAAGACCGCGTCGGGTTTGAGGATCCCACCGCACTCGCACCGGGGAGGAAGTCTGGTCTCCAGGTCGGACAGTACCTGCTCGTATCCGTATTTTCTCCGGCATTTCATGCATCTGGCACAGAGCATGTTTCCGTGGAATTCGATGACATTTTTGCTGCCGGCCTTCTGGTGGAGGTTGTCGATGTTCTGGGTGATGACCGTCCTGATGATCCCCACCTCTTCGAGATAGGCAAGTGTATGATGGCCCATATTCGGCCGGGCGTCCCACAGAGAGAACTCCTTGCTGCGGTGCATGTCGAGCATGCATCTCCAGACCTCTTCCGGGTCGGCCAGGAACCGCTCGATAAAGAACATGGTGGGGTCGTAACGTTCCCAGATCCCTCCGGGAGAACGGAAATCCGGGACACCCGATTCGGTGGAGATGCCGGCGCCGGTCAGGATAATAACGTGTGCTGCTTCCAGCAGGAGCTCCACGGTCTTGTCGATGAGGCGCGCATCCATAACCCTGCTTTACCAGAGGAGGTCTGTGAGGTCAAGGTGTATGGGGCCCGGCGTGAAGGCGCATGCATCCCCCACCGGAAGGCGCACACCACGGATGATCTTTCCGGCCGCCCTGCCTTGTTCCTGGAAGGCGGATCTCCCGTCGCATCGATCAGCGGACCCCGGGAAGCCTCCCAGCCCGGTCACTCGGCCGGCGGATCCGATTTCTTCGGCACAGGAGCCTGTTTTCCCGTGCTCTCCTCTTCGAGGTGGAAGAGCTTCTCGGGAAGACCGGTATCGAACCGGTAGTTCGAAAGTCGAATGTCGCTCTGGTTCCCTGTGGCGTCCTTGAGGAGAATCCGCGCGATCGAATGGTCGTCGTTTGTCCATACCGTGATGTGTCCGGAACCTTCCCTGGGGTAGAGGAAAAGGGCGTCGGTGCTCTCCTGGATCTGGTATCCCTCCCCGATGGACTCGAGCCCGGAGAAGAACCCGAGGATGTTCTGGGTCGCTATTTCGGGCGGCAGCGCCTGCACGGTCGTGGTTTCTTCCTCGGGGAGATGGATCACCACGGTCTGGCCCTTGAGGATGATGATCTGCCGCTCAGGAGCGAAGACATCCATCCTGACGCCCGTGTCGCGCCTGTACGATACTGTGCCGGTGAATCGGATCTCCTTGTTCACGAGGCTCTGGACGGTATCCTGGGTGAAGTCGACGGTAAAATCACGGTGGTCCATGTAGAATCGCTGGATGTTCTTCAGGCTCTCCCCGTGCAGTGGGGATGCAGCGATCAGCACGAATAGGAACAGGAACAGGCTATTCGTCCATTTCAGCGCCATACGAAGTCACCAAAACCTTTCTCGGTTTTCCCGCTGTGTCGGCAGGGCCGATGATCCCTTCGCGTTCCATCTGCTCGATGATGCGGGCCGCACGGTTGTAGCCGATCCGGAACTTCCGCTGGATCAGGGAGATGGATGCGCTTCCCTTGCCGGTGACGAATTCGAGCGCCTGGTCGTAGACCGGGTCGTATTCGTTCTCCGAGGAGGAAAAACCGTTTTCGTCATCCTCTGCCATGCGGGCGATCTGGTCGTCAAGCCCCTCGATGTATTCGGGGCCTCCCTGCTGGCGGATGAACTCCACCACCTTGTCGAGCTCCTCCTCGGAGACGAAAGCGCCGTGAACTCGTACAAGGTGAGAGTTTCCGGGGGTGAGGAAGAGCATGTCGCCCAGTCCCAGGAGCTGATCGGCGCCCGACGAGTCGAGAATGGTCCGGGAGTCGATCTTGGAGGACACGCGAAATGAGATCCGTGAGGGGAAGTTGGACTTGATGAGCCCGGTGATGACATCCACGGAGGGGCGCTGAGTCGCCACGATCATGTAGATTCCCGCAGCCCTTGCCATCTGAGCGAGCCTGGCGATATAGACCTCCACCTCCCGGTTGGCCATCATGAGATCGGCCATTTCGTCGATGATGATCACGAGCTTGGGCAGCAGCCCGGTCTTTGCCTCCTGATTCTTAAGCGTGGCCAGGGTCGTGGAGGGATCGTTCTTTTCAGTCTTCCGCACCTTTTTGTTGTACGAATCGATTCCTTTGACTCCAAGGTCCTTGAACCACTCGTATCGCATCTCCATCTCGCTCACGGCCCATTTGAGAACAGGGACGGCCTCTTTGGGGTTGACCACCACCGGGTAGAGCAGGTGAGGGATGCCCTCGTAATGGGAAAGCTCGATCCGTTTGGGATCGATCATGATGAACTTGAGCTCGGACGGATCGTTCCGGTAGAGCAGGGAGAGGATCATGGTGTTGAGCCCTACGCTCTTTCCCGTTCCGGTTGCGCCTGCGATGAGCAGATGAGGCATCTTCGCGAGGTTCGTCACCACGGGCATGCCCTCGATATTGGTGCCCAGGGCAAGGGTGAGCGGGGCGTTGGACATTACGAATTCGCGGCTGGAGAGGATCTTCTTCAGATATACCATCTCGCGGGTTCGGTTGGGGATCTCGATGCCCACCGCGTTCTTGCCCGGTATGGGCGCAACGACCCGGACCGGCGAGGCCTTGAGCGCCATGGCGAGATCGTCTGCGAGCGACACGATCTTGTTGATTTTGATGCCCGGTGCCGGCGTGAACTCGTACATGGTGATGACCGGGCCGGGTTTGATCTCCAGGATCTCGCCTTCAACCCCGAAGTCCTTGAGCTTCGATATGATGAGCGACGCGTTTGCCTTGAGCTCTTTTTCCGTGATGACACGGTTTTTCGCCGGCGGATTGCTGAGCAGGGAGAGGGGCGGGCGCTGATAGTTGCTCACGAAGTCAAGTGTGGCCTGCTTCGGAAGCTCGACAACCGCCTTGTCCTCATGCCCGGAAATGGTGATCTGCGGTTCCTTTTTCGCGGTCGTACTCTCCACGCGGGGATGAGCGGCGTCTTGGCTCTCTTCCGGATTCTTTCTGGCCGGTTTCTGCCGGGCCGGCTTTTCCATCTCCCTGCGCTTGCGCCTGAGCTGACGGTTCTCGCGTATGGTGGATGCGAGGTCCTTCATCGCATGGTACGGGGTGAAGATATCGTATCCCATCATCACGCCCGCGCACAGCAGCATGAGGAGCAGCACCACAGACCCCCATGAGAGATAGGTGAAGAGGGCCTTGCCGATGATGTAGCCAAGAATCCCACCCGCCTTCATGGTGCCGGGCAGAAGCGCCGTGTTCATGCGCACGATCTCCAGCAGGCCGAGCGACACGAAAAACAGGATAAGGGTGCTCAGAGGTTTGGTCCACCTGGTGAATGACTTCTTCCTCATGAAGACAACGGCATACTCCAACAGGAAGATCGGGATGATGAAGGCGGCGATACCGAACACGATGAACGATCCGTCGGCAAGATACGAGCCGATGACGCCCATCCAGTTCTTTATGTCGTCCGCCTTCTGGGAATGCGAGAAGCCGGGGTCGGCGGTGTTATAGGAGGCCAGCGCCAGAAAGAGGTAGAGGGCGATGAAGATCATGAATATCCCCAAGACAGGAAAAGGGAAGGACATTCTATCGCCGCTTTTCTTCGCCATTTAGGCTCCTCTCAGGAGAACCGCCGCCAGGTAGAGCGTCCCCGCGACCCAGCAGTACACGGAAAAGATAAAAAAATTGTGCTTTCGTAACGTCCATACCAAAAATTTCAGAGAAATCAAGCCCACAATACATGCCGAAAGGGCTCCGACGAGGTGTTTTGCTCCTACGGGCCTCATCTCGCCGCCCCATTCCAAGACAACTGCCCCGAGAATGGCCGGGATAGAGGCGATGAAGGAGTAACTCGCCGCCCACGTGCGATCCATCCCGGAGAGGACGCCCGCGAATATCGTGGATCCGGAGCGCGATATCCCGGGTGTTATGGCCAGCGCCTGGAAGAGGCCCACAGTCACGGCGTCCTGCGCACGTATCTGGCCGTATTTCTTTCCGGTATTCCCCATTTTGTCGGTGGCGAAGGTCAGGAAGCCCGTCACGATGAGCATTCCCGCCACCAGGGAAGGCAACGAGAACATGGCCTCGAATCGCTCCTTGAAGAGAATCCCGATCACCCCTGTCACAGCCGTGGTGATGAGGATGCAGCCGATGATCCACGCCTGGTCGCGCCGGTAGCTTCCCGGCAGTATGCCCTTGACCAGGCCGAAGATTTCCCTGCGGAAGAAGATCACGACCGCAAGCACGGTACCAAGGTGAACGGCGACACCGAAGAGAATGTCTCCGAGCCACTCTTCGCCGAAGAAGCTCTGGAGCAGGACGAGGTGCCCGGAGCTGGAGACGGGAAGGAACTCGGTCAGGCCCTGGACTGTGCCCAGAATGAATGCGATGAGAAGATCGGGCAAGGCTCCCTCCTATATTTCCACGATGATCGGGATGATCATGGGCTTCTTCCCGAGACGCGCCTTGAGCCTGGCGCCCAGGGCCTCGCGGAGCTTGTTCTGCAGGTCCTGGACATTGATTCCCCGGTCCATGAACGAGTCGAGCACACCGCCCGCATGGCTCCTGATGTCGTCCATGATCTCCTGCTCCATGCTGGCGGGAACCACTCCTTTGCACATGATGTCGGGGCCGAGCACGATATCCGGCTTGCCGGTATCGATCACCACGAAGGCGACAACCAGCCCGCCTTCCGAGATGTGCCTGCGGTCTCTGAGCACCACGTCGCGGATGTCGCCGGTGAGTTCGCCGTCGACAAAGCATCTGCCGTGGACGGTCTCTCCGGTCAGGCGAATGCCGTCTTCCGCGAGAGTCCAGATCTGTCCCGGCCTGGCCAGAACGATCTCCGGACTGTCTCCGGGAAGAGATTCCACCATCTCGGCCAGCGCCTTCATGTGCCTGAGTTCGCCGTGAATGGGCATGACGATCTGCGGCTTCAGCAGGGTCACCGCCTTCATGAGCTCTTCCTGCGGGGCGTGCCCCGTGGCGTGGACCCGAGCTACATCAGGATAATAGACCTTTGCCCCGAAATCGATGAGCCGGTCGATGCACCGGGTGACGGCGAGCTCGTTGCCCGGGATCATCCGAGCGGATATGACCACGCTGTCACCCTCTTTGACCTTGAACTTGTGCCACCCCCTGGCGATGAGGGAGAGCACAGAAAAAACCTCCCCCTGAGTGCCGGTGCAGATGACCATGATCTTCGATCTGTCCGTGGAGGTGATCTCTTCCGGCTTGATCATGTCCCGGGGGTCGATCTCGAGGGCGTCCAGGTCTGTCGCGATATCCACCACCTGGCTGATGCTCCTGCCGATGATGGAGACCTTCCGGCCGTTGCCCACCGCGAGATCATAGAGTGTCTGGATGCGGTGAACATGGCTCGAGAACGTGGATACCAGGACAGCGCCATCGGTCTTCCTGATGATCTCGTCGATGGTCTGCCGGATCACCTCCTCGTCCGCGACTCTCGGATTGACCTCGGCATTGGTGCTCTCGCACATGAAGAGCTTCACGTCGCGGCAGCTCGTGCCGTACTCGGATGGGACCCTGCGGAAGTCCCCGGAATGCACGATCCTGCCCTGGGGCGTGTCCATGCACAGGCAGTAGCAGCCAAGAGTGGAGTGAAAGACCTCGATGAACTCGATCTCGATCCCGGCGAGGGTAATCTTCTGGCCGGGGAGGACCTCGACGAGACGGATGCGGCCGTTCATCTCGAACTCCCTGAGCTTCTTCTTCACCAGCTCGAGGGTGAACGGGTGGCTGAAGACCGGAATGGGTGCGTCCTTCAGAAGGTAGGGCAGGGCGCCGATGTGGTCCTCATGCCCGTGAGTCAGGACAATGCCTTGGAAGGCCTCCTGGTTTTCCTTGATATAACTGAAGTCCGGAATGATCTGATCAATGCCTGTGGGGTTGTACTTCGGGAACATCAGGCCCGCATCCACGACGAACGAGCCGCTGCTCGTCTCGATGACCGTGGAATTGAGGCCGAACTCCCGCACCCCCCCCAAGGGAATTACGCGTACGAAACTCAATGACTCTCTCCTGTCGCTAGGCTGATGATGTGAGCCTGAAGAATTCGGGCAGCCTCTGATATGTCTTTGTGCGTCTGCTTCGGCACGGGAATGTGATCGAACCGGACAGGGGGGCCGATCCTGATCCTCACCGGGGAGCGCTTGAGGGAGGACGTCCACCGGGGCATCAGTTCATAGGCTCCTGAAATGCCCACCGGTATGACCGGCATGCCCAGCGCAAGTACCAGGCGCATGGTCCCGTCTCGAAACGGGAGCAGAGAATTGTCCCAGGTTCTCTCTCCCTCAGGGTAGATGCCCAGGATGTGCCCCTGCCGCACCACCCGGATTGCGTTTCGCACCGCCTGCACATCGTTAGTGTAGCGCCTGACGGGAAACGATCGGGCATGCCTGAGGGCCCAGGTGAGCAGCTTCCCTTTGTACTCGGAGTTTTTTGCCATGAACCAGATGTTCCGCCTGGGGAACACCCCGAGAATGAGGGAGTCCATGAAGGACGTATGGTTGGACAACAGGACCGCGGCACCGCTCTTCGGGATATTCTCCAGCCCCTTGATGTCCACGGAGAACAGCGCCCTGATGACGGGCCTGGCGATGAGCCGGACCACGGGGAGCAGCAGACTGGTATCCAGAGCATACCATTTTTTCGACGGAACATTCAGGTCCAGGTGGCCCTTTGCCCGTGCGGGTCTGTTCCTGAGGCCGTCTTCGAACCGCAGCCTCGGGTAGTATTCGTAAATCTGTCTGGGGGCATGAAAGAGCGCCAGGCACCTGCGGATGCAATCTTCCCATTTTTTCCCGGATTCCTCGAGAAAGTCGAAGAACAGGATCCCGTGTGCGCGGCTGGTGAGAATGATGGTATTCGACTCAATGGTGACGGCCTCGATATCTTCGAGGGGCAGCTCAAGAGTTTCCTTTGCCCCCGAAAAACGCAGCGAGTCCGTTTTCAGGCAGACGGAGCCTTCATCCGACACTGCTCTGGTATAGCGGGTCGCTACCACGCCTGCGAAGCCCCGATAGACACCCTCAGTGGCCTCCCGCGACAGGATCACCCTGCCGCTGTTGAGGATTGTTCTGGAATCGTCTGCCGGTAGTTCGAAAGAGAGGATCTTGCGGTACCAGTGAGCGATGGTGTTTCTTTCTCCGCTGATCTCGACCTGTGTGCGCGAAATGACGTTCACCGTCGCGCTGCAGGCGATGCACCGAGAGCCGTCCATCCAGTCGAAGCTGCCGCACGAAGGGCATCGGTAGAGAATGTCGGTGATCATAGGCTACAAAGTATAGCCTAGTTTTATCGAGTTGTACACCTCTTCCATGAGCGCATCCATGGAGCTCCCAGCAGATGCAATCGGTTTTCCCATATTCAGGACGATTTTCCCGGGCTTCACTCTCTTGCCGTGCTTGGGGAGCACCTCGTGAGAGCCGACCACCGTAATGGGCACGATAGGCACGCCGGACTCCATGGCAAGATGGAAGCCTCCTTTCTTGAAAGGGTATTGGAGCCTGCCGTCGCATGATCTGGTGCCCTCGGGGAAGATGACGATGGATGTTCCGTTCCTGATTTTCTCTGCAGCGGTTTTCAGGCTTCTCACGGCCTTTTCGTGGTTCGACCGATCGATCATGATATACCCTGCGCGTCTCATGGCAAGGCCGAGAAGAGGGATGGTATACAGCTCTTTCTTCACCGTCCAACGGAACTGGATATCGAGGTGCCCGAGGATCGCAAAGACATCAAAATGGCTCACGTGATTGGCCATGTACACGGCCGGCCCGTCCGGGATGTTCTCTCTTCCTCTCAGCTCCACCCTCGCCCCTGAGCACAGCAGGGTAAACCGCGCCCATGACCTGGCGAGGATGTGAGGGAGATTTCCGGTCCTGCTGAACAAGGAAACGATGACATGCGGTATGATCATCAAGACGATGTAGAGATACGATCCTGCCGCCGTGGTGAATGTCCAGAGCATAGCATAAATTTACAAAACTTTTACAAAACTGTCAATGCCCTGATGATCCCAGGAATTTGGCTGAGGCCTGGAAAGTGACGTTCGCGACGGTTCAGGAGAGTGTATCCATGAGATCGTCGAGCATCTCCTCCCGCGCGCTGATGGCGCCCAGAATGGCTTCGAAGCCTCTCTGCGCCCGGATCAGATCACATATTTCCTGCGGGAGCTCCACGTTCGACATGCAGTGTCCGTCTTCTGTCGGAACTCCTTCGGTAGTCGATCGCCTGGTCACAGCCATGACCCCGCCGGCCCCGGGGCCTTCGGTGATGGCGGTACGGATGGATTTGTAGTCCCGGGTGTTCATGTTGGCGATATTCGACGCGGCGTTCGCGTGCAAGATTTCCTGTGCATGGAGGGCAGCAAGCAGATTATACGACATAATCTCTCCCTTGCCCATCTATCGGTCAAAAGGCTATAATCTTGACCATGAAGAATCGGGGCTTGCTGGAAAAGCTCATAGTCGCCTATGCCGTGTTCGTCATTGTGATCCTGGGCCTGGCCGTCTTCCTGGTGTATGTCTCCTCCCGGCTCGGCAACGTGACCGCCGATATTTATTATCTCGACCAGCATAAGCGGGAGATCACGGAGAATCTCATCAACGAACTGATCTCGCTGGAAGAGACGTCCAAGCAGTACTTGCTTCTCCAGAAAGAGTCATACAAATCCCTGATCGGCCAGAGAGAGGAAAATATCACCCGAGCCTGGGAATATCTGTGTCTGGAAGGCGTGTGCGCCAACGATGAAGAGATGAGGGCGGTGCGGAAAGGCATTCAGATATGGGGCGGGTATCTGGAGCGCTTCCACTATCAGCTGGGCTCCGTGACAGATGCTGCACAGCTCGATGATGTGTTCAGAGAGAACAGCAAGGATATGGACACATTGATCAAGCTGGCACGCTCGGTCAACAGCGCCTCCTTGAAGGCTCTGGACCGGAAGATCGTTTTCCTGAAAGGCCTGGGCGAGCAAATCCGCGTGTTCACCTGGTGGGCCGTGAGCATCGCCGCCACGATAGGCCTGATCATCCCGCTGCTCATCTATAAGAGCATCACCGACGATCTGGTCACCATCAGAACCGGGATCAAGCATATTGCGCAGGGAGATTTCTCCTATAAAATCCCCCTGTATTCGAACGACGAGTTGGGCCTGGTTGCGGAATCGTTCAACTCGATGTCCCGCCGTCTCAAAGAGCTGGACAACATGAAGTCCGAATTCATATCTATTGTCTCCCACGAGCTCAAGACGCCGCTGACATCCATGAGGGAGGCGGCGAACCTCCTCGTGGAAGAAGTGAGCGGAGAGCTGAACGAAAAGCAGAAGCGGCTCATCGTCATCATGGAGCAGGGAATCGAGCGGCTTATCCAGATGACCTCGGAGCTTCTGGAGATGTCCAAGCTCGAAAGCGGGATGGTCAACCTCCAGAAGGAGTTTCATGGCATCAATGGTGTGGTAGCCGGCTTTCTGGCCGAGATACAGCACTATGCCGAAAACAATGGGGTAAGCGTCAAGGCCGGATACCTGCCTGAGGAATGCCGAGTGTACATGGACAAAAACAAGATCCTGCGGGTGTTGACAAATCTGACCCATAATGCGATCAAGTACTCTGAAAAGGGCACAGATGTTGAGCTGAGGCTCGACATGTCAAACGGGCATATCATCGTGGAAATCGAGGATCATGGGAAAGGAATCCCCGAAGAGGATATTCCCTTGATATTTGAGAAATTTTATCAATCCAAGGCGACCAGGGGGCACAGCGGCATCGGTCTCGGATTGGCTATCTCCAAGAGTATCGTAGAAGCTCATGGGGGAAAGATTTATGCAAAGAGCAGCGTTGGCAAGGGCAGCATTTTTTCCTTTACTCTGCCTGTTCATCCTCGTATTCGTTCTGGGGGGATGCCAGGCTGATTCCTTCAACAGCAAGCTCAAGCACGCCGAAGACGAACTTTCCTTCGGAAACCGGGCCGGAGAACAGCTGACGGACACGCCTGTACTGATCCCGCCGCCGGTTGCCGCCCGCCATACCATGGCCATGATCGTGGATTCGCTCCTGAGTGACCAGTATGATTCCAAGGAAACCCGCAAGACCCTCTCGCTCCTGAGAAAAGACCCCTTCATACCGCGCTATCTCAATATCGAGGCCGGCTATCTTCTCGTGCTGCTCGATAAGCTGGAGGCCCAAAAGAGGATCAGTGAGAGGCATGCTGCGGAAAAAGAGCGGATACAGCGGGAGCTCAGGAAGGAGCTCGAGGATAAGTATACCGCCGAGAACGACCGCCTAAAGAAAGAGTTGGACGAATTGAAGTACAAGCTTCAAAAGATCGAGGAAATCCACATCAACACCGAGAAGAAGCGAGGCATTCAATGACCAGAAAAGCGAAGATCATCGTGCTCGATGACGAGCCCAACATCGTAGAGGTTATCCTTGCCAGGCTGGAGGCCATGGGATTTCCGGCCAGAGGGTTCACATCGGCCGCCCAGGCGCTCGGCGCACTGAAAGCGGACAATTTTCACGTGCTGCTCACGGACCTGAAGATGCCGGATATGGATGGGATGGAGGTGCTCAGGTGCGCCAAGCAGATCGACCCTGATATCGAGGTGATTCTATTCACGGCGTACGGCTCCATCGAGGGGGCTGTAGAGGCCATGAAGCAGGGTGCCCACGACTATCTTGTCAAGCCGTTCGAGCCCATCGAGCTCATCGCTAAGATCGAGAGCGCTGTCGAGAAGAGAGACCTCAAGCAGAGGGTGCGGTATCTGGAGCAAGAGGTGCAGGACAATATCGAGCACCGCATCTATGGCGAGAGCCATGCCATGAAGAGAGTCCTGGCGCTGACGAAGCAGGCCGGCAGGTCGGATTCCACAGTACTGATACTGGGCGAGTCGGGTACCGGCAAGGAGCTTATCGCGAAGATGCTCCACTACGAGAGCGACCGCAGGGACAGGAAATATGTGATCATGGACTGCGGGGCCACCCCTCCCACGCTCATCGAGGCGGAGCTGTTCGGATACACGAAGGGCGCGTTCACCGGCGCTCTGCGGGACAAACGGGGCATTATCGAGGAGGCCGACGGCGGCACCCTGTTTCTCGACGAAATCGGCAATATCTCTCCAGAGATGCAGACACGCATGCTCCGGGTGCTGGAGACGGGAGAATTCAGGCCCGTGGGCCAGGTGGACCAGAAAAAGGTCGATATCAGATTCATAGCGGCGACGAACATCGACCTCAGGCAGAAGGTCAAGGAGGGAAAATTCCGGGAGGACCTCTACTACCGGCTCAAGGTCATCACCATAGAGCTCCCCCCCTTGCGCGAACGGAAAGAGGACATCGCCGGGCTTTCCCAGATCTTCCTGACCGAGTTCAGCAACAGGACCGGCAAGACGATAACCGGCTTCAGCAAGGAGGCCGTCGATCTGCTCATGGCTCATCGGTGGCCGGGTAATGTCCGCGAGCTGAAGAACGTTGTCGAATCGGCGGTGGTGCTCTGTAAAAAGGATGTGATCACGCCCGATGATATCTATCTCCACGATCTTGGGGGGACGGAGACAGCCGAAGAGGACCTGAGCCCGCTGGAGGCGCAGGAAAGGGCCATGGTCGTGGACGCGCTGAAGAAGGCGAAGTGGGTCCAGAAGGACGCGGCCGACATCCTGGGCATTTCCCGCCGGGTCATACACTACAAGATCAAGAAGTTCAAAATTCAGGCGGACAAAAAGCTCGCATGACCCTTCCCCGGGCCGCCTGCAGGGGCTGTGCAGGCGGGCCACCGGAAACGGCTACTCTTCCTTCCTGTCCATCTTCCGGTACAGGGTGCGCGTCGAAATGCCGAGCAGCTTCGAGGCCAGGCCCTTGTCTCCCCGGGTCCGCTTGAGCGTCTCCTCCATGAGGATCCTCTCCACCTCTTCGAGCGGCGTGCCGAGAGGGATGGTGACGGAGTCGGCGAACTGCGTGCCGCACTGGGTGAGCTCCCGGGGGAGATCGTCTGAACCGACGATCCCGTCCCTGTCGAGCACAACGGAGCGCTCAATCACGTTTTCCAGCTCGCGGACGTTGCCCGGCCATTCATAAGAGAGGAGCAGCTCCATCGCCTTGGACTCGATCCCATTGATGCCCTTTGCGTTCTTTTTGGAAAAGCGGTTGATGAAATGCTGCACCAGGTTGGGAATGTCTTCTTTTCTCTCCTTGAGGCGCGGCAGCCGGATGGTGATGACGTTGAGCCTCCAGTAGAGATCCTCCCTGAACAGTCCCTGCTTGACCATGGCTAGGAGATCCTTGTTGGTGGCGGCGATGATTCGGGTGTCCGTGTGTATCGTCTTGTTGCTGCCGAGGCGCTCGAACCCTCCCTCCTGCAGTATTCTCAGGAGCTTGACCTGCACGGCCTGGGGCACTTCTCCGATCTCGTCGAGGAATATGCTGGACTTGTCCGCCGCCTCGAAGCGGCCTTCTTTTCTAGCGGTTGCTCCGGTGAAAGCGCCCTTCTCATATCCGAAGAGCTCCGATTCGATCAGGGTTTCGGGGATAGCGGCGCAGTTCACTTTGATCATGGGCTTTGCACCCCGCGGGGAGCGCTGATGAATCATGTCGGCAATGACCTCCTTGCCCGTGCCGGACTCCCCCAGGATGAGCACGGTCGCCTGGCTGGGGGCCACCTGGCGGACCAGCTCCACCACGCTCCGCATGCAGGGGCTCGACGTCTCGATGAGCGGGCCCGACTCGAACGCCTCTATCCGTTCCTTCATCCGGATGTTGTCCATGGTCAGGATCTGCTTTTCGATCGCCTTGTGGACGGCTTTCAGGATATCCGCCTTCTTGAACGGCTTGGTGATGTAGTCGTACGCACCCTGCTTCATGGAGTCTACCGCGGTGTCCACCGATGCGTAGCCGGTAATGATGATCACCTCGGTAAAGGGCGAAACCGACTTGCATACCTTGAGCAGCTCCACTCCATCCATTCCGGCCATCCGGATATCGGTGATCAGAAGATCGATATCTCCCCGCCGGACAACTTTGAAGGCCTCGTCGCCATTGGCTGCCGTCTCTACGGAAAACCCTTCCTTTTCCAGGATCTTCTTCAGAGATTCACGGATTCCGACCTCATCGTCGACGACAAGTATCTTCTTGCTCATGGCGCAAAGGGATCCCTTTTCATGTCGGTATAGGCCTCCTGCCGGTTCTCATCGTCTATGACGACCTTCTCGAATACAGCGCTGCCGCGGCCGTTGCCCGCGTAGAGATAGTAAGTGCCGGAAGGGACGTCGTCGAACAAGAACCGGTTCTTCTTGTCCGGTCGCGCCGAGCTGCGCACCGAGGTTTTCCTGAGCCCGGCGAGCGACTTCCTGAAGTCCTCAAGCACCCGGTCTTTCTCTGAGTTGAACGAGGCCGTCGCCCGCGAAAGTGAATCTCTTCTCGCTTTCAGCTCGGCTTCAGCACTCTTGATATCGAGGAGAAGGGGTTTGAGCTGATTCGGGAAGGCGGACACGAAGTCCTGAATCTCGATCTGCCCCTTGTACCCTTTTCTATCTGCGAAATGCATATCGATGATTTCGATGCTGAACAGATGCGCCGCATCCTTCTTGAGGGCATTGATCTCATCCTTGGAAAGCTCGCTGATAAAGAATGAGAACCGTTCCGGCTCATGGCCGCGATTTGTCATGGTTTCGCCCGGTCCTATCCCGGAAACCATGAGCCTCGGGTGAATGAATTCAAGGACGAGCGATGTGGTGGTGGGGAGGTTGATCCCCCTGATCAGAGGCCGGTATGTGATGTCGGTAACAATCTTGTCGGATTTGTTCCGGGCAGTGTAGAAGTACTCGAGGTCCCCGAGCGCGGAGGACGACGGGGAGACAGAGGCGTCGGCGGCTTCCAGTGATATCTCAAGCGAGGAGAGGTATTTTTCTCGCAGGGAGGCGAGCCGGTCGGCATACGCCTGGTTTTTCCGGATAAGCAGTTCCTCGGCCTTTTTCACCTCTGCGGCGAGCGCATCAATGCGATATCTGCGGCTCAGCTCAGCGATCTCTGCGTCGGATTGGGCCTTGTAGTGCTCTATTACCGCCTGGGTTCCTCCAGAGAGGAGATACGCCACGGGGATCTCCGGAGGCAGAGTGCATCGCAGACTTCCTGCGGAGAGGCTTGCCGGGGCCAGAAAAACCAGAATGAGAGCGGCGATCACGTATCTCATGCTTTGGCCGTCTCTTCTTTGGCGTTTTCAGCGCTGTTGAAGGGGATGGAGAAGATGAAAGTGGAGCCTGTCCCTTTCTGGCTTTCCACATCCACCCAGCCGTCGTGCGCGTTCGCAATGTACTGTACGAGCGCCAGCCCAAGGCCGGTCCCGTTCTCCTTGGTGGTAAAATACGGGTCGAATATTCTCCTCAAGTGCTCCTGGGGGATGCCATATCCGGTATCCTTGACCAGCAGCAGGAAGTTTTCCTTGATTTCCATGAGGGATACCTCCAAGTTCCCTCCAGACGGCATGGCGTCTTCAGCATTCTTGATAAGATTTATCAGAAGCTGCTTGAATTGTCCACGATCGATCAGGATCTTCGGCAGCGTTTTCGGGCATTTGACAGTGATCTCCACCTCGCGGCGCCTGAGCTCCGGAAGCAGCATGGAGACCACGGAGTCTACTTCGGCCTTGGGGTCGACCAGCTGTTTCTTCGGATGAGGAAGCCTGGCATAGGAGAGGTACTCGTCTGTCACCTGGGAGAGCCGGTCGATTTCACGGCGGATTATACGGATCAGTTCCTGCGCCTCTTCGTTGCCTCCGTTTTCTCTGACCTCGTCTTCGAGCAGCTCCGAGTGGAGGAGCACCGAGGTGAGGGGGTTGCGGATCTCGTGAGCCACATGGGCGGATATCTGTCCTACGGCGGCGAGCTTCTCTGCCTGGATGAGCTTCTCGGTCAGCGCCTTTTTGTCCGTGATGTCTACCGCATACTGGACTACATAATCCACCTCGCCTTTGGAATTGAGCAGCGGGATGGCGCTGATGTCAAAGAAGTAGGGTTTGCCCTGGATCTCCATCCTCGTATCGCGCTCGGTGACGATCTGCGCGGTTTTGAAGCATTTTTCCACGATCTTCAGGTTGCAGAGCCGCTCACCCTCAGGAAAATCGAGCGAGCAGTGCTTTTCGACGATATCCTCGCGCCTCTTTCCGTACAACTCGCAGAGCCTCTCGTTTACATCCGTGATGATAAACGCCGCGTCGATCATGGCGAGGTAGTGCGGTACCCCATTGAAGATGGTCTCAAGCCTCCTGTGCGCATTGAGGACGGCATCGGCCCACTTGTTGCGCTCGGATGCCGTGGCGCGGGCCCGGTTGATTCTCAAAAGGACAAGGGTTGCGATGGTGACGAATCCGATGCTCACGGAGCCCAGCACCAGAGTGTTCCGGAAGGTGTCGGACATGAGATAGATCACCTCGCTGTAGGGCGAGGTGGCGGCCGTAATCCATCTGCGGTTGAGAAAATGGACGGATGAGAATGCAAGGAGCTTCTTGATGGGCTTCGCGTCGGGATAATGGGGGAAGAGGAATTGGTACATGCCGTCGTTCTTGAGCTCCATCCCGTGCCTGATGTCCTGGATCCCCCTGATGCTGTGCCCCTGCTTTTCCATGTTCAGGACAATATCGTAGAGGTTCATCCCGATCCATCGGGAGTTGGGATGGTAGAGGATCATGCCTGTCTCGTCTACCAGCCAGGCATAGCCCGTCTCCGAGGGACGGATGGGGGCGACATAGTGTGCTGTGATGTTCGCCAGGTCGATGGCGCAGCCTACCACGCCGTTGAACTTCCCGTCTTCTCCTTTCAGGGGAAAAGAGATAATGAATGTCTCGAAGCGGTCAGGAATGTCCTGGTACTGCTCTCCGCCCACCATGATAATGTCGGAAACAAAGGGGACGCCGAGCTCTTTGGCTACTCGGAAATATGTCCTGAAGCTGTAGTCTCTGCCTTCGAGCCCGGGCAGAACCTCGGCCGGGTAATGGAAGGCCATTATTCCTTCGGCGTTTTCCCAGAACACGAAGGACACTTTGTTCTTGAGCGAGCGATATGCGTTGCCCAGGGCGATCCTGATCTCCTCGGGGTCTCCGTCTGCAACGGGCTGGATATGGGCGGTGAGGCTCAGGATGTTGGTGATGTCGTGCATGTACTGCTCTATGCCCATGGCGGTCTGCTGAGCGAGCAGCATCTGCTCCCGGTTGAACTGCTCTGCCATCTCCCGCTCCACGCTCTTGTAGGAGTACATGGCGAACAGGACCACGAATCCCAGGACAATGATGCTCCCCATCCAGATGACGATCTCCCAGGATGTCTCCTGAATGTTGATGGTGTGTCTTTTGATGGACTGCTTTCTGCTCAAGCATCCTCCGTCATGGAATATACAGCTCTCCATCCACCTCCATCGGCGGAATCTTCCCACGCGCCCTCAGGTCGTCCTTCTCGAGAGCGGCGAGCGGGCTGATTTCAACAATGCTCCGGTCCGAGATGTTCACGCCGAGATCTTCCAGCCAGCTCCTGTGGAGATTACTCTGCATGATTCGTGAGGTTTCGAGCGAGTCTTCGCCCGTGCGGTTTTTCACCGGGGCGAACTCGCGTTCCCGCAGCACCTCGAGGGTGACTGATTTCTCAGCCATCGGGAGCGCGTCAAAGATAAAGGTTTCAAACTTGATGCCCTGTATCTCCGTGGGGCGGCCCCGTGAATCGACGGTCGGGATGGTCTTCAGGGCCTTGTGAAAGGGCAGCCTCACGGCAGAGCCGGTCAGGGTTTCCACGAAATCGCGTCTGATCATGTGGATAGCTATGGACCCGGCCCAGTAGAGCATTTCGCCTTCACCGTCGACGGCATAGCGCATGTCGTCGTTCATGTCGCTGTATTCCAGAACCCTGGTCCTGCCCTCCACTTCGGCGATTACACCCACCTTTTCTTCAAAACTCTTCTTCCTGACCACCTTGGATGACATTTGGGCGCCTTTCAGGCTGTGCAAGCCTACGAATAGGGGGTCACAGATGGAGACCAGGGGGTTGTCCACCTGGAAGTAGAAGATCTCTTCTATTCCCCTCTCCTTGAGCGTATCGAGGCAGCCGCTCTTTTTCAGGGCCGAGAGCGTGCCGCCGTGTCCGTCCGGGTTCATGAAGAGACCCCCTTCGCGCGAAAGAACGAACGAGCCCTCAGGCGTGATCGAAGGTAGCATGCCCTGAACGAAGAAGAACACATCATCGGGATTCAGGCCGAAAAAGGAGTGTGCGGTAAAGAAATCTTTCGTGTCGGCGTCGTTGGCCCGGGAAGTCATGACGAACAGCGGGATGGGTTGCGCATACTTGTTCGAGAGGGCAAGTATTTTTTCTGCGTGAAGCTGGAAGAGGCTTTTACGTCGAACCGGAGTTACACCCACTACGCCCTTGGGAGCGTCGATCCCCAGACGGGATCCCTGGCCTCCTGCCACAACCAGGGCCGCGACCCTGCCCTGTGAGAGGAGTGTTTCGCCGTGCCGTCGAAAGCGTGAGGATTCGGGCGACGAAGAGAACGATGCAGGGATGACGGGCGCCGGCTTCACAGCGGTTACGGCGGGTTCTTCATAGAGAAACCTGCCCGCGATCAGCTCGCGGACGAGAGGGGCGTCAATTTCTTCCAGGTCACGGGCGATCTCCCTGCGCGAGACGTATGCGGACCCGGACTCAAGAAGTCTTGCGATATGTCCCTGACCGAGTTGCCGCAATTTTTCTTCGAGCATTCATGATCTCCTTTATGCGCTTCTCGAACCCGGTGTCTCGGGGAACGTAAAGCTTCACCTCGTCGATCCCTTCGGGAAAATAATTCATGAGCAAGGCCCCTTGCGGGTCGTCATGCGCATAGATGTAGCCTTTCCCGTACCCCAGTTCGCGCATAAGCTTTGTGGGTGCATTTCGGAGAAAAAGGGGCACCTGAGGGGTGCCGGTCTTCCTGATCAATTCACGCGTCCTCTTTTCGGCGATATACACGGCATTGCTCTTGGGCGCACAGGCGAGATACACGGCTGTCTGGTAGAGTGCGAGGTCCCCCTCGGGAGAGCCCAGGGTGGTGAAGGCCTCTTTTGCGCTGACCACCATTCGCAGGGCGTTGGGCTCGGCCATGCCGATGTCTTCGGAAGCGATCCGGATCATCCTGCGTAGCACATACAGCCTGTCCTCGCCCGCTTCAAGCATTCTTCCCAGCCAGTAGACGCTCGCATTGATGTCGCTGGCGCGCACGCTTTTGTGGAAGGCAGATATGAGGTCGTAGTGGTTTTCTCCTGTCTTGTCGTGATACAGCGGCCTGTCGAGGAGGACTCCCAGATCCTGGAGCTCAAGGTGCTTCTTGTCGATGGTGGTGACGGCAAGCTCCAGAAGGTTCAAGGCGGCCCTGGCGTCCCCGTCCGCAGCGCGGGAAAGGGCCTTGATGCCCTCTGCGGATATGGTTTTCCCCTGGGAAAGTATGTCTTCATCGCCCTGAATGGCGCGCATGAGGATCTTCTCGATGTCCGATGGCTTCAGCGTCTTGAACACAACAACCTGCAGCCGGGAGAGCAGAGGCGAGGTGATTGAGAATGAGGGATTTTCCGTGGTCGCTCCGATCAGAACTATATCCCCCCTCTCCACGAACGGCAGCAGAGCGTCCTGCTGAACGCGGTTGAACCGGTGCACTTCGTCGATGAAGACGATCGGAGGCTCCTGTGCGTTCTGGGCGTGTTTCGTCACCTTCCGGATGTCCTGGATACCGCTGGTGACTGCGCTGATGGAAAAGTAAGACTGGGGATAGAGCGTCTCGATAATGTGCGCGACGCTGCTTTTGCCGGTTCCCGGAGGACCCCAGAGCATGACCGATCGGCGGTTGCCGGCGATGAAGCTTTCGAGGAATCTCTTTGCATCGTCCTGCCCCATGAGCTCGTCGATGCATTCCGGACGGATTCTGTATGCGAGAGGATGGGCATGCTTTTCCATAATTATTGTATAGCACAAATCCGTAGGGATAAAAATTTTAATAAATGTGCCCCGAGGGGTTAAGTATACCTGACGGGTGTCGATAGAGAAGGATAGGTTCTTCAAGATTCATTCCCCGTAGAACCTCCTCATATGTTCGCAGGTCTGATTGACCTGCTTTTTTTTTGCCCGGACACCCTGAATGTTTGCATGATGTCGTCCAGAGGGATCGAATGGAGTGCCGCACCTGCCTGCGGAAGGGCGGAGCAAGTATATCTCCACAGATTTATTTGGACTTTACTCGAAGTGATGGAAATCTCTCCTTGACAAAACCTTTTTATACAGTATAGAAGACTCTAAACTGAATGACGCGGGGTGGAGCAGTCCGGTAGCTCGTTGGGCTCATAACCCAAAGGTCGGAGGTTCAAATCCTCCCCCCGCTACCAAAATTATCCAATTAATCCAAAGACTTATCATTCTGGATACCCCCTGAATCGGTGGTGCCTTTGTGGTGCCCCTTGTGGCGCCTCTTCTTGTTAAGACGAATTACCTCGCCGGTCATCTTTGGACGGATTTTCGCTACCACCTGGTATGCACCATCATTGATTGCTTGGTTGTATCGCTCAAAGGCTTTGTTCGTTCTGTGCCCCGAGGCTTGCTTCGCCGCATCCCGGCCAAGCAATTGAGCCGTCTCAGTGATCGTAGTATACCGGGTTCCGGGATACAGCGAGACCCCCTCAAGCCCCACCTCCTTAGCGGCTCTTTGCCAACACCGCGCAAGGTATTTGTCGCTGAATACATCCCCCGGTTTAGCCCTTGCACGCCCCTTATGGTGCCGGAAGAAATACATCTCGTGGTTGATCGCGGGGAATGTTTTCTGTATCCACTCCCATACCTCCCGGTGCTCATCAATGAGCTTTATCGTAATCCACGGCTGATTCTTTCTTTTGGACTTGGTGGGGTAAAAGATCGTCACAAACCCATTGTGGTAGTTTTTCTCCTGGATTCGTCTAATGTCGTCGGGCCTTAGCTCGGTATAGGTCGCCAGCATATCGATTGCAAGCCAGATTCTAGGATTGAACGAGAAAGTCATCTCCTTGACTTTCTCGATAACCTGCCGCTGAAGTTGCCAAGTCGTCACGGTCCTGAAGCCGAGATCATATTTAATGGGTTCAAAAAGTGGCATTTCATCAGCCGAAACCGCTTTCATTTTTCGCGCAAATTTCCAGAACCCTTTGAGATGAGATTGATAATTGGATTTTGTTTTCTTTCCTATGTTGGGGATGGAGTTTAAGAACTCTTCTATTTCAGAATCATCTATATCCCTCATATTCTTCTGGCCCCAATACTCAACGGCCATGTTGATGGTGTGCTCAAATCTTCTGTAAGTTACTAGATTATCATCTCTTTATTCTTTCAGGTATAAGGGGGCCAGAGCTTGTACGGACTTGGGTCTTTTTGCGCTATAATCCTTGATGTCAAACTTTTCCTCGCGCTCGTCCTTTTCATACCGGAGATGATTCAACCACTTTGATGCCATGTCATAGTTTGTAAATTTTCGAGAGTGACCTCTACCAAATTTAACAAATATCCTTCTGGCACGTATTTCAGGATGATCTGGGCAACACACGGCATTCCTGAGGTTATCCTTCATTCGATTACCGCAGATCGGACATCTTTCTCTGGTATAAATAACCCCTTGCATACAACCCCCCTCGCCCAAAAACTGTGATAATCGATTATAACCTCGCTTGGATCCGTGGGCAAGGTTTTCATGAGGTATTTTTACCTTCATATCATATATATTCTACCGAAGTGAAAAATATTGATGAAAACGCTATTCAATTAAATCAATAAGTTAAAAGATTGTTAATTTTTGGGGGGAATAATAAAATTACTCCTGGTAAACATGTGGATCAGGAATGGTAGATATCGCTAAGAAAAAGTAATTGAAAACCCCCGAAGGGGGTCCTGCTGGTCGTCTTTTGACGAAGTAAAACCTAAGATAAAACAAGGTGATACAGAGGGGGTGAAACAGATAAGGCGTTATCGGTATTAAAATTACAGGAATACATACAAAAAAGAAGGTGTTTCATTAGTCGAAAATGATGACATGAAAACGACCGTTTATTATTAATAAATACGGGGGGCCCCAGGTCTCCTGGTAAACATGTGGATCAGGAATATTCACAATGTAACCGATCTCAATTACATTGACACATATTATTTCAAATAGTATATAGAATATGAAACGATTAATAATAAACAAAATAAAACGGTGAGATATGACATATCTTCAGACGCATCCTCATATCACATTTGAAGCTAATTGGGTCTTGGGAAAAGATGTTCTATTCATGCTCGGCCAGTGCGAGGCGATTATCAGGACCATCTCGGAAATACCCCTGCCCCCGAAAGAGAGGCAGCGGCTTCTCCTGGTGTCTCTCCGCAAGGGAGCCCAGGCAACTACGGCCATAGAGGGCAATACCCTGACAGAAGAGGAAATTGCCAGGATAGACGAGGGGGAATCACTCCCTCCGAGCAGGGAATATCTGGAGATCGAGGTCAAGAACATCATCGAGGCACTGAACGCAATCAGGGAAGACGTTATCCTGAACGACAGGTCATCTGTCATAACCCCAGAGCTTATTAAGAATTTCCACCGCTTCGTCGGCAAGAACCTGGGCGATCACTTCCAGGCTATCCCTGGCCGATTTCGGCAGAACAACGTGGTTGTCGGCACATACAGACCGCCCGAGCACACCGAGGTCAACCACCTGGTCCAAAGGCTGTGCGAATGGATGAGGGAGGTATTCCACTACGAGGAAGGCAGCGCCGACTTCATAGAACAGGTAGTGCAAGCCATTGTCTTCCACGTTTACATCGCCTGGATTCATCCCTTTGGTGACGGCAACGGCAGGACGGCGAGGCTGGTAGAGTTCTATCTCCTTCTGAGGGCTGGCCTGCCAGACATCGCTTCCCATATCCTGTCGAATTTTTATAACAATACCCGTGAGGAATATTACCGCCAACTGTCCCTTGCCGGTATGGAAGGGGATCTGACGAAATTCATTCACTATGCCGTGCAGGGTTTCCGTGACGGTCTGGCCGAGGCATTGAGCGTATTCCAGAACAGCGTTCTTCAGACTGCCTGGAAGAACTACATCTATGATGCTTTGGACAGCAAGAAGGCCCAAGGGAAATCAAAAACCATTGTCAAGCGAAGGAGGAACATAGCCCTCCATTTCCCGGTGGACAGGTTTTATGGGGCCGATGAGCTTCTTGACCGGGAGCCGGTGTTCATCAAAGAGTATTCCGGTCTTTCCAAAGTCACCAGGGCCAGGGATTTTCAGGAATTGGAACGTCTGGAATTGATTATCAGGGACGGGAATAAGTACAAAGGCAATATCCGAATACTGAAAGGAATGCCGCCCCTGAGAAGAAGGCATTGACCCATCATGCTCTCTTGATGCCGGTGATCCTCCTGATCCACTTGTTTACCGGGAATGGGATTGATTAACCGGGTCGTGAATCATGATCCATCAAGGATGCAACGAGGGCAATCACGTTCTTGTCGGATACAATCGAGGAAAGCATCCTGGCGGTCTGTTCCTCCAGGTGCTCTCTTTCTGACCTATTCATGCCCACCATGCGCTTCTGAGCCTCAGTCATGATATGCTTCCATGTCTTCGCTTCAACCTCGGTATTGATCAAAGCCCGTTCATGATCATGAGCCTCTTTCCATTTCAGGAACAAAAGCTCTTTCTGGGCAATATCAGCAAAGGTCTTGTGATACGTGGAAAATGCTTCTTTGAGCATGGTCTTGAATGACTCTATCGGGTTCCCTGGGATGTTTCGTGCATTGCCGTCTTTGCGAATCTACCGTCTGGAAGGTTTGGAGGGTGTATTGATAGTCGTTATCACCTGAGTTCCCTGAAGATTGTAACGATGAAGGGGGGATAAGTCTTTAATAACCTGGATTCCCGAAGATCATAACGATAAAGCTTTGTCATGGCAACATAACCTATGAATAAATATGGAGTAGATGTATTTTTTCCTTGCCCTCGGCATCGTTATGGGAGATTATGACATAACGATGATTGAGGGGGTGGGTATGGCTATTGTGCACCAACATGACAAACGATCCGGTATCACCTATGCCTACGAATCCATTTCTCATTGGGATAAGGAAAAGAAGCAGTCCCGGGCAAAACGCACCCTGATTGGTCGGGTGGATGACATCACCGGAGAGATCGTTCCGACAAGGGGAACAAACAGGCCCACAAAAGAGATTATCACGAATAAGACTGCCAAGAGAGGCCCTGTTCCGAGCACGGAAACCTCCCGGAAATTCTTTGGTGCCACCTACCTCCTCGATGTCCTTGGTCAAAGGCTTGGACTGGTTTCGGATTTGAAGCAGTGTTTCCCTCAGAGCTATAAGCAGATCATCTCACTTGCCTACTATCTGATCCTTGAGGCAGACAGCCCTCTGAGCCGCTTCTCGAAATGGTCTTCGTTGCATCAGCACCCGTACGGGAAGGATATTCCATCCCAGAGAAGCAGTGAGATCTTTAGCTCCATTACCGAAGAGGACCGCTATCGATTCTTCCGGCTCCAGGCTGCCAGGCGCGCTGAGTTGGAATACTGGGCCTATGACATCACCTCGGTATCAAGTTATTCGGAGTGCCTCAAACAGATCAGGTATGGGTACAACAAGGAGCAGGACCATCTGGCGCAACTCAATCTGGCCCTTGTATTCGGCCAGGAATCAAGCCTGCCGTTTTATTACCGCAAGCTGCCCGGAAACGTCACCGATGTCAAAACTGTCAGGAACATGCTGGCAGACATGGACTTTTTGAACCTCAAGAAGGTTCACCTGGTCATGGATCGGGGCTTCTACAGCACCGATAACATCAACGAGTTATATAAAGGGCACCACAAATTCCTCATTGGAGCCAAACTTTCCTTGAAGCTGGTGAAAGAGCAGCTGGATAGTGTTCGCCATTCTCTGCGCGAATGGTCGAACTACTGTGAGAGCCATGAGGTCTTTGCCCTGTGCGTTCCCGTAACGTGGGACTATGCCCAGAAGCGCCCCTATAAAGGGGATACCATCCGGGGAGGGCGAAGGATGTACCTTCACCTGTACTTCAACAGCGAGCGGGCTGCCGAAGATGAGCAACGACTGACGCGGCGCCTGCTCGCCCTCCAGAAGGAGCTGCAGGGTGGCGTCATGAAGCCCGAGAATGCCCGGCTCTATGATAAGTACTTTGAAATCCATGAAACGCCGACAAGAGGCATCAAGGTGATTGCCAGACAGGAGGCAATCGATGAGGCCAGGAAAAACTATGGGTACTTCGCGCTTATCAGCAATGAAGTAAAAGATCCCGTCAAGGCGCTCGATATCTATCGCAACAAGGACCTGGTGGAAAAGGCGTTCGGCAACCTCAAGGAACGCTTAAGCATGCGGAGGCTGCTGGTTTCTTCGGAGCAGTCGCTGGATGGGAAATTGTTCGTGCAGTTCGTGGCGCTGATATACATATCCTGCATCAAGCAGGCGATGCAGAAGAACAACCTGTTTGGCACGTACACGCTTCAAGGCTTGCTGGATCAACTCGATGTGATTGAATGCTTCGGCAGGCCCGGAAAGAACTTGCGTGTCGGCGAAATCACCAAGAAGCAACAGGAACTCTACACCACCCTCGGTGTCGATCCCCCCTCATCGTTATGAGGTGGCGGGAATCCAGGTAGTTACGGCCAACGGGAGGATCACCTGCGGCTGAAAGCCGTCAGGTGCATTGATTTGTTGGCCTTGCAAGTGATTGTAAATTACGAATGGAGTGCCTTGAAAACGGCTTCTGGATCTTTTTCTGCGACTTTGAGCAAGGCTTTTGCCGGCCCTTCAGGTTCGCGACGACCTTGCTCCCAATTTTGAAGTGTACTGGTACTCACGCCAATCATTAATGCAAATTCTACCTGTGATACCCGAAGCTTTTTTCGGATATCTTTTATATTAGGCGTCTTGTACTCTGCTGTACGACTGGGCTTACAGGTACCTTTTTTGATTTCACCTGCTTGCCGTATGCTTTCAATGAGTTTGGAGAAATCGTCTTTCTTCATTTTAAATACTCCTGGACCAGCTTGCTTAGTATTTTGATTTGTGACTTTGTTAAATCTTCCTGCTCATTCTTTTTGTATGCAAAGAGCATATAGATTGTATCGGGCGGGTCCCAGTAATAAATAATCCTGAGACCGCCTCTTTTCCCGATGCCTTTTAAACCGAACCGTATCTTCCTTAGTCCGCCACTGCCCGTAATGATATTCCCAGCATCTGGACGTATTGACAAATCACCTTGGAGATTGCGATAGTACTCATCTGGCAATAGTGACTGGATCTCAGAAGTAAAGATCGGTGTTTCAATAAACAGCATGTTTTATATATACGCCAATGGCGTATTATTATCAAGATAATTTATTGCTGGTCATTCCTGTGCCATAGAGGCCAACGTGCGGATCACCGGCGGCTGCAGGCCGTCCGGTGCATTAGCTGGTTGGGTTTGCACTCTCCAACTCATCCATTACATCTTCAAGTAACTTGCGAAACCATTTCTTCTCTCGTGCTGCAGTTACTAAAATCTTTTTCCATATTGAAATCGGCTCAGTAATAGTTGTTTGGCTGCCCCAATTTAGTGACTGTTTAGGTTTTCGATAGTATCCAATACGTATCCATTGAGGTTCTTTCTCACCCTTAAACTCAATAAGGTCAACTACATCCCAATAAGGAACACCACCGATATTATTTGTGCTTTCAACAACAGCCCGATCTTTTAAAACACCAAATTTGTCTCCCTCGTTACCCGGATATTTAAAAGAGACATTTTTGCCAATGCAGGATAGGATTTTTATGATTTCATCAGGCGTGTGGTTCGGCATTATTTGAATCTCCTCTTATTCCAAACTTAAACCCAACGAAAAAATCATCCGGAGCGTAGCGATCGGCTGTATTGCTTTGTTGGGTGACTCATTTCTGAGGAATAACCGCAACAGCATCGATCTCCACAAGAAAATCGGGATGTGCCAATGCAGGCACAAAGATCACGCTAATGACAGGTGGATTCGGACGTTGGCCCCACATTTTTTGAAACGCCTCGAATCCCACCTTGGCCGATTGGCCATGAAGGATATAAACATTCCACTTTACGACGTGTTGAAGTCCCGCACCGCCTGCCGCCAGAGCCGTTTCCAAATTCCGTAGCGCTTTTTCTGTTTGCGCTCCGATGTCGCCTTTGCCGACAATGTTGCCAGAAGCATCTACAGCATTCTGTCCACCGACATAGATTGTCGTTGCATTGCCGCTAACGACGACAGCCTGAGTATATGCGGGATTCTTGTGCAATCCCGCCGGATTGAGATATTGTACGTTTCCCTGCATCTTCATTTGCTCCTCCTTTGGTGTGAGAACCTGACAGCCAAAGATTAATACTGCGGATACGATCACGACCAATCGATGCATTGTCATTCTTCTACTCCCAACGCGCCAGTCACCGGCGGCTTTCTTTTTGCCGTCCGGTGAACTGGCAGGTTAGCAATTGATATCTGAAATTAAATCTATCTTTAGATTAATGATTTTGCCAAAGTCTTGCCTAATGTAAACACTCTTTCCAATGATTCAGTATCCTCTTTAATCTTTCCCCTATCGAAAACCCTGAATATTGCTTGCTCCCCAATTACTTGATATCCGAGGGCTTCAATTGGAGTTCGCATGGCTTCAAGGGTAAACCCCATGTCCTTCTTGTTCTCTTGTTCGCAAACTGCGACTATAACCGCTTTTCGGTCTTGACCGGCCAATTGACTTGACCAGGCTCTAGGGCGGGTATTTTGAAAATTATAAAAGCAGTAGAGTCGGTCAATGAAGGCTTTCATCCATGAGGTAATATTATAGTTGTGGGTCGGTGAAACAAGAACAAGGCCCTTTGAGGTAATGATCTGACTGTAGGTCAATGTCATCCCATCAATTAAGCCTGTGCAAATTTTATCTTTTCTACATTTTTCACAACCGATACAACCTTGAAACTGAATATCTCTCAATTGAATTGAACCGCATTCGATGTTTTTCTGACTCACACCTTTAAGCACGTGCCTCAATAAAACATCTGAATTTCCATTTTTTCTGGGACTTCCCCCAACTCCCAAAACTTTATTCTCTGGAAATAAGTCTTCATTATTAGCTTTAATTATCGATCCCAGCATTTTCATGCTTTGTCCTTTTGATTGCTAACGTAAGGGTCAGCCGCGCGCGTAGCGCGTCGGCTGGAACCTATGGTAGGGTGGCTTTTCCGAGCCCCATTTGACTGTTAAACAACCCAGTAACCTGTATGTTCATGAGCACCGCTGGCGCCAAAATTACAGTCCACAAGAAGAATTCACTTATTTCTTGAGCCGGATATTGAATAAATATGAAGATCTGAAAAATGATTGATAGTGCAAGCATAAATGCCCAAGGTTTGTAACGAACTTTTTTAACAAACAATATAACCCCACTGACTATTATTAAATCAGTGATTACCTCGATTGCCAATATTATTAGCGGATCACTTAACCAAACAGATATAATACTGGAAGCAGCAAACAAGAGAAGAAAGGCAATGTATATGAACAGGATAATCTTTTTAATCATGCGTCTTTTGACACCCAACGTGGGCATCAGCGGCGCGGCTCCGCCGCGTCCGCCTGGATGCACTGGTTAGGAACTGCTTTGTTCTTCAAGTGGATTAGTAATTTCAATATCATCATCGTAAAGGCTGAGATTAACAAAGCTTAAAAACAAATCTAATAACTCTCCTGGATTGATCCCCAACTTAACGCCATAACCCGCTGTAACTGAAACAGTAAATTTTGTAAAATATGGCTTAGAAAATTTTGCCCTCCCATCGGGACCTGAAGGGTAAAGCCCTAAAAGTTTCCAAGCCCCATACTGCTTATGCCTATCTGCAGCCTGTTTAGATACATTGGCATGGGCATTGATTAGCAAAAAACCAAACTCATAAGGCTTTACATCATTTATATCACCATAAGAATAAAGGCAGCCATCTTCAACTCCTAAGACAGTTTCATTATAACTTAACCCAAACCCAAAAATCGAAGCATGAAGGTTTGCACCTATGCCCTTTTGTATTGATACATCAAAAACATCTTTGAATTCTCCCGACCTGCTGTGTTGAGACGCACAACCAGATATGAGGAAGATAAAGAGACAAAAAAATAATTTGGTAAATCTTTTTAACAAGGGTTCTTTGTTCCTAACGCTGCGGATCACCTGCCGCAAACTGGGCGGCGCACCAAGCCGAAATGCAGCACCGAATGTGAAGCGGGGCAAGGCCAGATGCACACCCCAGGGCTGTTTGCGGTCAGGTGCATTTGCTTGTTAGCCTAGATCATACTTTACCAGTTCATACATACGCGCTTGTAGATCGCTTTGACTGCAGGCATACCGACGAATCACTCCGTCACTGTCGGGACGACACCACTCAAAGCCGCATTCGACATCATCATAGATCAGTAGGTATTTCTCTCGTTCTGCAACAACGTACACTGGGTCCACTGTTCCGGCGCGATCGAACTGCACTTGTCGCAGAGGGACTCTCACTTCTTCGTATTTGGCTTGTTCGGCAACATCGCATTTGGCCAGTTCGTCCAGTAGCAGGGCTGCCATCTCTTCTCTTGTGATCGGTTTCCACGTGCTCATCAACCAACTCCAGCCAAAGGTTTTCGCCAACATCCAGACCCAAAGCCTTACTTATCACCTCATATTAATTGAATTACCTGATCTCATTGGATGTCGAGTGAGGCTAACGTGCGGATCACCGGCGGCTGAAAGCCGTCCGGTGCATTAGCGGGTTAGGCCTTTCTTTAGTATCTCCTCAATGGCTGAATCAGGCACTTCAACTTCAGATAGTATTTCGCGAGATAATTTCCTGTCACCGGATTCTATGGCTTTATCAAACAGTGAATCTAAACCAGTAAAGCTAAGTCGTTCATTTACTGTCATTCCATCATACAATTTATGAGGAGTATCGTATTCAACCAATTCCCAATTATTAGGTTCTTTTTCTATTAACTGCTCGATCTCGACTTTTGCCTTGGCAATTGTTTTATCTAATTTCCTTCGTGGAAACCAAATGGCAAATACTGGACCTGATGCTTGAAGTTCGATATCAAACCTCAAGCCCTGACTTTCGATGTAACCTCCTCTTCCTTGATGGACAACTTTTAGTGTCATATCAATATTCCTTGATGCCTAACGTAAAGAGCCTTCATTAAAGGCAATCTTGAAGTATAAATAAGATAGAATCCTGATACCTAAGAAACAAAATAGTAACAATGCGTCAAACGCTATTGCCCATTGTCTACCCCATTCCTTCTTCAAGAGAAGCCCAATAATGACTACAATGCTGAATGCTATGAACCCTACTCCAAAAAGGAGATCATATTTAAAGCGAATATCAGACATCTTACTCCAAGAAGGATCAACATGACGAGATATTACACAGAAGTGGTTCCGCAAAATCGGACAGGTTGATAAGTGGATCTTGCTCAAGAGAGGGTGATGAATTAGGGTCGAAGAAAGGAGCAAGAGCATGAGAAGGACAAGGCGGAACCACTCAACGAGTTTCAAGGCAAAAGTGGCATTAGCAGCGATCAGGGGAGACAAGACGCTCGTGGAGTTAGCGGAGCAGTTTGATGTGCACCCCAACCAGATATCGGACTGGAAGCAGCAGGTGCTCGATGGTGCTTCCACGGTCTTTGAAGGATCCAGGAAAGGCAAGGAACCGGACATAAAGGAGCTGCATGCCAAGATCGGGGAACTGACTCTGGAGAATGATTTTTTAGAAAGAGCGCTCTCCAAAGCGGGAAGGCTGAGCGCAAAAAGATGATAGACCGCAATCACGAATTGCCGATAGCCAAGCAGTGTCGTATCCTGAAGCTCTCGCGCTCGAGCACATACTACCAGCCCCGGGCGACAAGGCCAACTGATCTTGAGCTGATGCATCGGATAGATAAGATTCACTTGGAGTACCCCTTTGCCGGATCGAGAATGATTCGGGATATGCTCAAGCGTGAAGGTCATATGATCGGACGCCGCCATACCAGGACCCTGATGAAGAAGATGGGCATCCATGCTCTATATCGGAAGCCTCATACCAGTATGAGCCATCCGGCACATCCGGTCTACCCCTATCTGCTCAGGGGTTTGAAGATCGAGCGAGCGAATCATGTCTGGGCGGCGGATATCACGTACATCCCGATGAGGCGGGGATTTGTCTATCTGGTTGCGATAATGGACTGGGCAACAAGGCGTGTACTCTCCTGGCGTCTGTCAAACAGTTTAAGCACGGATTTCTGTATTGAGGCGGCTGAGGAAGCCTTCGGCCTTTACGGTACGCCCGAGATCTTCAACACCGACCAGGGCAGCCAGTTTACCAGCGTGGAGTTTACTGAGCTTTTGAAGGAAAAGGGTATTGCCATTAGCATGGACGGCAGAGGCTGCTGGCGTGACAATGTGTTCGTAGAGAGGCTCTGGAGAAGCATCAAGTACGAGGAAGTCTATTTGCACGCCTATGACAGTGTCAGTGAAGCGAAAAGGGGCTTGGAGCGCTATCTGACATTCTATAATCATTTCAGACCACATTCAATGCTTGACGGGCTTACCCCGAATGAGGCTTATCAGAAAGGGCTGGACCATGCAGCGTAACTGGGATCGGCAAGATCACACTTATAAATCGCCATCCCCTGTCTCAACAACCGGAGCCACTTCTCACCACTTATTGAAGCAATTATCACATAGATCAAAAGTGCAATATTGAGACAAATAATCTTAGGTATCTGTTTTATATTCATAGTGACATCGAACGTAGGCATCACCGGCGGCTGTAAGCCGTCCGGTGGATGCCTTGGTTAAACTTTATTATTCAAGTTTAAAACCAATTGGATTGTTTTCAACTGATTTTAATAATTCATTTTTTGACTTTTCAAACTCATCCTCAGTAATGACGCCTTTAATTTTTAACTCATTCAACTGAAGTATCTCAGATGCTATTGTTTTTTTCATTGAATGTTTAACATCTTCTTGAAAATCGATAATTCTATTTTTAAGCTTCTTAATAAACTGATTAAATGTCATAGGATCTGGCTTATTCGTCCATAGTATAATATCAGCTTGCCCCGAGAACTTGTTGTAGAAGGAAGTATAATCTCTAGAATTTCTCAAATAATTTATGATGCAGAGAATAGTTATAAAACTTAACATTACAAAAAGAACAAAAAGGCCAAGGCTATCTTCACTTTTTTTAGCATTTAAAGATCCCCACAGAAGGGCAAATGAAAAAAATGAGAAAATTATTGATGCCCAAAAAGAAGGGTAATGAACTTTTTTAAGTCTAACAGGATTTTGTTCAAGCGCATTAATATCAATTGTATATTCATTTAGATTTCTGAACTGTTTTATTAAAACATTGGCAGTGTTGTTATTTATGGAAATAGTTCGCTTTCCAGAAAAAAGAGCTTTCTGCTCAAGCTTAATTACATCATTGTCCTTCATTATCTCTCCTTAAAGTTTAACGTGCTGATCAGCGGCGGCTGAAAGCCGTCCGCTGGATTAGTTGGTTCGCATTTTTCTATTCTTTTTCAAAATTTATTTCGTTGCAATCTAACTCAATAAAACCAGGTGGGGCTCCTCCAAAATCAAAAAGTATATGCCAAATTCCTTTTTCTGATTTATTGAATTCAACTTCCCATGTAAGACAATTTGTTAGAGAACCAAAGTCGAGTTCAATCTTTAAATTCTGGAACCATAAACATTTCAAAATAGCTTTTGATTTGTCTGCAAGCGAAACAATTATATGCAAATCATTATTCTCACTTTTCCATAAGATACCCATTATCGATGAATCACAAAGATTCAGTTGTTGCGTTTGTTCTATTGATTCTATTTTCATTCAATCACCTGCGAACAAGTTTCTCTACTGCATAATTGCAGCAAAAGACGCTATATAGCAACTTTTGCTGCAATATTATGCATACCGAATATTCCCCGTCCCCTTTTCCGGAGTAT
>Ga0255343_1000350_pt1 | contig 76197 bp, 58 predicted proteins | sample wastewater_treat_4_FD_192413 | JGI IMG/M metagenome (GOLD analysis project Ga0255343, IMG submission 192413) | Wastewater microbial communities from Lulu Island WWTP, Vancouver, Canada - plant16 | ecosystem: Engineered > WWTP > Wastewater > Unclassified | place: Canada: Vancouver, British... | reverse complement strand
CATCGCACAGGTGGCTTGCAACTTTACCACCAACCGCATGATGGAAGACTATTGCATTCAATATTATCAGCCCCAATACGACCGCTTCCTCGATTTGGCTGCGAACGACTTTGCCAAGGCAAAGGCAATTGCTGAATGGAAAGACAAGTTGACACAAGCTTGGCCGAATATCAAGGTGCGCCGTTATGATCCGCCTGCAGCATCCTATGTGCTTTCATCCAAAGTTACCTTCAATAGCGATATTGTGGTGGAACTTGCCGGCCTTAATCCTGAAGATATAGGAATTGAGTTGGTATTTGCCGAGGCTGACAAGAAGGGAGTCCTTCACATAAAAGAAAAATTCGATTATGTGGCGGGAGAGATTGCTGAAGATGGCAGCGTAACTTACCATGTGTCTGCTTTGCCGGACACCACGGGCATGTATCAAGTGGGAGTGCGTATGTATCCGCGCAACCCTGAACTGCCTCACCGTCAAGATTTCCCATTGGCAAAATGGCTATAATAGCAACAGGCTTTTTTGATGGAGTTCATATAGGCCATCGGCTTGTAATAGAAACACTTGTGCAGACTGCACGCGAGCGCGGCGAAGAGAGTGTAATCATCACTCTCTGGCCGCACCCGCGTATTGTTTTGCATAGCGATGCTCTTGGTTTCCGTTTGCTCAATACCTTGGATGAGAAGATAAATCTTCTTAGAGGTCTTGGAGTGAACAGGGTGGAGGTGCTGCCATTCACCGAAGAATTCTCCAAGACATCCACAGCCGATTATTTAGAGAAATACATTCGCGACCGTTTCGGCGGCACGGCCATCCTTTTAGGCTACGATAACCGCATAGGCCATGATTCCGGTTCTCCGGCGCAGATAGCCGAAATTGCGGCAGGCATAGGCTTGGAAGTTATCCGTACCGACAAAGTGTCCAATGTAGGAATTGCCGTGAGCTCCACAAAAATCCGTCAGGCCCTTTTGAGCGGGGATGTCCTCACAGCCTCCAAGTTTCTGTGCTACGATTATTCTCTTGATGGAGAGGTGGTGCATGGGAGCAAGCGGGGTCGTACAATAGGATATCCCACGGCAAATATGGACTTGTACGAAAAGATGAAACTTATTCCGGCAGAAGGGGCCTATCTGACGAAAGTCCGCTTAGGGGAAAGGCGTTTTTACGGCATGACCAATATCCGCCATATCATCGAAACCCACATACTTGATTTTGATGAGGAAATTTACGGGGCAAGCATGAGATTGGAGTTTGTAAAAAAACTCCGGGACGAAATGCAATTCAATGATCTTCAAACCCTTAAGCTTCAGCTTTTAGAAGACGAAAAGGCCTGCCGGGCTATGATTGATATTTAAAAAGAAATTTTTTATATTTGCAAAACGAACAGGGTTCTGCCTCAAAAACGGCAGGACTCCTTTATTTAACTTTTTTTCGAAATGCCACAAGTACATTACATGAGCCAGGAAGGTCTGGATGCTCTCAAAAAAGAATTGGACGAGGCCATTGCACAGCGTCCCGTCATAGCGGCCGCCATTGGCGAAGCCCGCGACAAGGGCGACCTTTCCGAAAATGCCGAATACGAATCGGCCCGTGAGGCACAAGGACTCCTCGAGCTCAAGATAGCCAATCTACAAGACACTATTATCAATGCAAAGGTGGTGGATTCTTCCCAAATAGGTACCGACAAAGTGCAAATGCTCAATACGGTCAAGGTGAAGAATCTGGGCGCCGGAACCGTCATGACTTTTACCCTCGTGGGCGAAAAGGAAGCCGACTTCTCCAAGGGCAGGCTCGCCGCCACCACTCCCATCGGCAGGGCCCTCATGGGCCATAGCAAAGGCGATATTGTAGAAGCGCAGGTGCCTGCGGGGCTTCTGAAATTCGAAATCTTAGAAATATCCTTTTAAATATGGCCACTATCTTTACCCGCATTGCCGCCGGCGAAATTCCTTCCTATAAGGTTGCCGAAAACGAAGATTTTTATGCTTTTTTGGACATAAACCCCCTTGCTCCCGGTCATACCTTGGTAATTCCCCGAAAGGTAGAGGAGGACTATATTTTCAATCTCGATAGCAAAACTTACGAAGGCCTTTGGGCCTTTGCCCGCAAAGTGGCGACAGCCATAAAGAAAGCCGTCCCCTGCAAAAGAGTAGGTGTTGCTGTGCTTGGAATGGAAGTGCCTCATACTCACATACATTTAGTTCCTCTCCAAACGGAGGGCGACTTGGACTTCAGAAAGAAGCGCAGCGTTCTCACAGACGAACAAAAGGCGGAAATAGCCGAAGCCATATTTGCAGAATATGAGAAACTTTAGTTTCCTGCTTGCTTTCGGCCTTCTGCTGGCAGCCTGCACCCCTAAAGCTCATATCAGCGGCACTCTCGAAGACGCTCCTTCGCGCGAGGTGGAAGTGCGCCTTTTGGAAGTAAATTCTTGGAAGGTATTGGATACGATTAAAACCAATGCCAATTCCGCTTTCTCATATAGTTTGAAGGTGGAAAAAGGCAAGCCCGAATTCATTTATCTTTTCTTTGGCGAAACTAAAATCGCCTCCTTGCTTTTAAGCGCCGGCGACAGGGTTAAGCTGCAGGCCGATACGCTCGGATTTTACATAGTGGAGGGCTCGGAAGACAGCAAGCTGCTGCAGCAAAGCGAAACATCTTTTACGACTTTTGCCTCTCAAATGGCTGCTCTGGATGCTCAGGGAGGGCGCAACGCCGAAATGGCCAAGCTCTTTATCGAGCACTATCGTAAGGCCACCCGATTCGTTCTCGCTCATCCGTATTCATTGGCTACTGTCCCTGTGCTGTACGAACAACTTAACGAATATACTCCTATTTTCAACCAATATACAGATGCCATCCTTTTCCGCAGCGCCGTCGATTCTCTTAAAACCGTTTATCCTGAGTCGCCTTATGTAAAAGCATTGGAGGCGGAAACAGTGCGCCGCGAAAATCAGTTTCAACTTAAAAACCGCATAGACCAGGCAGGGGAGCAGGATTACCCCGAATTGAATCTTCCGGGAATGGACGGCAATCCTGTATCTCTTTCCGGCATTGATGCCAAAGTGATACTGCTTCATTTTTGGGATCCTTCTTCCGCCGAGCAAAAGATGTTCAATTTAGATATGCTGAAGCCTCTTTATGAGCGCTGGCATAGGCGAGGCCTCGAAATTTATGCCGTGGGCGTAAGCGCCGACAAGCCCTTATGGGCCTCTGTGGTGAATTTGCAACAACTTCCTTGGATAAATGTGTGTGACGGCAACGGTCCATATTCTTCCGCTCTCGGTCTTTATGGCGTCAGCGATTTGCCGAGCAGCATCCTGCTGGGCGAGGGAATAGGCATAAGCTATATTAAAGGAGAGAAAGCGCTGGAAAAGGAACTCAAAAAGCTGCTCTAAAAAAACCGCTTTTTAGATACGGTTGCAATGAATTCTTTCAGATAGAAAGGTTCGAAATAAGCAGGATTCCTGAAATTTTTATGCTCCAGTTCGCGCATCGCGGGCCGGAGCATTGCTTTTGCCTCGGGCCAGGCTTGCACGAAAGTGCCTCCGGAAGGGAGTATTTTCTTGCTTTTTTCGGCAGCATCCCCTATCACAAGCACTCTTCCTTTTTCAAATTCAGCCGCAAAACTTTCCGGCTCCAACACTACTGCGGAAACCTCTGTAAGCTGCTTCCCCTCAGGAGAATATACGCAGCAGTAAACCTCCATTCTACGGGCGTCAATCATGGGTATTACAGCAGTGCAGCCGGCAGTTTGTCCGTTGGAAAAGCCTTGCCAAAAGAGGGTTTCCAAAGTGCCTACAGCAAGTAAGGGCAAATCTGCTCCGAAGCACAGCCCTTTGGCGGTTGAGGCCCCCACCCTAAGGCCGGTGTATGAGCCCGGGCCCATGCCTACGCATACGGCATCGCATTCCGAAGCCTTCCAAGCGCATTCCTCCAACATTTCCTTTATAAAAGGAGCGGTGAGCGAGGCATGTGCGCGGGGTGCATCAGATTTGCGCTCCGCCACAATTTTTCCATTTTCTGCAAGGGCGCAGGAACACAAGGCGGTGGAAGTTTCTATAAGTATCAGCCTACTTGACATTTGTAAGCAGGCTTTTAAGATACGGGAATACCTTCAGCGAAGCATCGCGAAGAGCTGTATACACCACTGAGTCTTTAAGGATTTCGGGGTTTATAATGACCCATTTGCTGTTGAGACTGTCGAACACGAAAATTATGAGCCCTATTACGAGGGCGGTTTTCAGAAGTGCGAACAAGATTCCAAGCAGAGAGTTAATCCAGCCCAAAGAAACCAATTTAAGCGTTCCCGTGAGTATGCGTCCTATTAAAAACAGAATAAGCACCACCAGCACCACCACTAAGGCAAAGCAGAGCACATGCAGGATTTTCGCCTCCAAATTTATGAATTGGGTAAGCCAGGTGCTGAGAGGAGCGGTGAATTTGAATGCCAGCCAGGCTCCGGCGAATATGGATACTATGCTTACTATTTGTTCAATAAAGCCCTTTCGGATTCCGTGCACTAAAGCCGGAATAAAACAAATCAAAAGTATAATGTCCAATATGCCCATTTGTTTGATAAAAAACGCAGAATTTCTTATCTTTGCGAATTCAATTGTAAGCACAAAATTAGAGAAAAAATTATGAGTTTCAAAGAATATAAAGGACTTGACCTGGTGAAAACCGGAAAAAGGGTTCTTGAGAGATGGAAAAAGGAGCATGCCTTCGAAAAGAGCATGGAACTCCGTGAGGGAGCGCCGGAATTCATATTCTTTGAAGGTCCCCCCAGCGCCAACGGCAAACCGGGCATCCATCATGTGATGGCCCGCAGCATCAAAGACGCTGTCTGCCGCTATAAAAGCATGACCGGTTATAAGGTGCGCCGCCGCGCCGGTTGGGACACCCACGGTCTGCCTGTAGAAATAGGGGTGGAGAAAAAACTCGGCATCAATAAAGAAGATATAGGTACCAAGATAAGTATAGAGGATTATAATGATGCCTGCCGCGAGGAGGTGATGAAATACACCGAAGAGTGGGAGGATTTGACGGAGAAAATAGGTTATTGGGTGGATTTGAAAGACCCTTACATCACCTACGACAACCGCTATATCGAAACCCTTTGGTATCTCCTTAAAGACATTTATGACAAGGGCCTTCTCTACAAAGGCTACAGCATACAGCCTTTCAGCCCGTCCGACGGCACAGGTCTCAGCACCCACGAACTCAACCAACCCGGCTGCTATAAAGATGTCACCGACACTACCTGCACTGTTCAGTTCGAAATGCTTCCCGACAGCGCCCGCGCTAATCTTTTTGCCGATGGTCCGCTCTATTTTATAGCTTGGACCACCACTCCTTGGACACTACCTAGCAATATGGCTCTTTGTGTGGGGCCAAAGATAGATTATGTGCGCGTAAAAGCAGTCAATCCCTATAGCGGAGTTTCCGCCGTATATCTGCTTGCAGAGGCTCTTGTGGATACCTGGTTCGGCAAGACTGAGCATGAACTTCTCCCCGGCACAGTAAAGGGCTCTGAACTCTTGGGTATGCGTTACAAGCAGTTAATCCCTTGGTTCAAGAGCGTGCAGGAAGGCGATGCCTTCAAGGTGATTCCCGGCGATTTCGTAAGTACCGAAGAAGGTACGGGCATAGTGCATATAGCCGCCACTTTCGGTGCGGATGACAAGCGCGTGAGCGAAGCCAACGGCATTGCAGGCATGATGGTGCTCGATAAAGACGGTGTGCGTCAGGCTCTCGTCGACCGCAAAGGCCGTTTTTACAGGATAGAAGACTTGTCCCCCGAGTTTGTGAAGAGCAATATGGACTCTTCCTACGAGGAATTCGCAGGCCGTTATGTAAAGAACGCCTTTGATGATTCCTTGCCCGAAGATGCCCCCACGGTAGATATAGACTTATGCGTAATGCTTAAAATGCAGGGCAAAGCCTTGAAGATTCAAAAGCATGTGCATAATTATCCTCACAGCTGGCGCACCGACAAGCCCATCCTTTATTATCCTTTGGATGCCTGGTTCATAAAGACGACTGCCGTTAAAGATGAGATGGTGGAGCTTAACAAGCAGATAAGCTGGAAGCCCGAAAGCACGGGCACCGGTCGTTTCGGACAGTGGCTGGAGAATGTCCAGGATTGGAATCTTAGCCGCAGCCGCTTCTGGGGCACCCCTCTTCCAATCTGGCGCACGGATGACGGCAAAGAAGAAAAGTGCATAGGCACGGTAAAAGAACTTTACTGCGAAATAGAAAAGGCCGTAGCCGCCGGCATCATGCCTTCCAATCCTCTAAAGGACAAAGGCTTCGACCCGGCCGACATGAGTCTCGCCAATTATAATAAGATAGACCTTCACAGACCTTATGTGGACGGTATCTTCTTAGTGTCCGACAGCGGCCGCAAGATGACCCGCGAACTCGATCTTATAGATGTATGGTTCGACTCCGGAGCCATGCCTTACGCCCAAACGGGCCTGAGCGGCTTGAACACTCCCGATTTCGGCGCCACAGCTGATTTTATTGCTGAGGGCGTGGACCAAACCCGTGGCTGGTTCTACACCCTCCATGCCATCCATACGATGGTAAGCGGAACGCCGGCATTCAAGTGCGTAATTTCCAACGGTTTGGTATTGGATAAGGACGGCAACAAAATGAGCAAGCGCTTAGGCAATGCTGTAGAGCCGTTCTCGGTAATTGATAAATTCGGCGCCGATGCGCTCCGTTGGTATATGCTTACCAACGCCCAGCCTTGGGATAATCTCCGTTTCGACAAAGCAGGCGTGGATGAAGTTTACCGCAAATTCTTCGGCACCCTCTACAATACCTACTCTTTCTTTGCCCTTTATGCAAATGTAGACGGCTTTAAGCCCTTGCAAAGCGCAGTGCCCGTTTCGGAGCGACCCGAAATCGACAGATGGATAATTTCACTCCAAAACAGTCTCATAAAGAATGTGAGCGCTGCATACGAGGATTATGACCTGACAACCGCAGGCCGTCTTATACAGGACTTTGTTTGCGACCATCTCAGCAATTGGTATGTACGCCTTAACCGCAAGCGCTTCTGGGGAGGCGGTCTCACTCAAGACAAAAAGGCGGCATACGAAACCCTGTACGAGGCGTTGAAAACTGTTGCCCTTTTATCCGCTCCCATCGCTCCTTTTTATGCCGATGAACTTTGGCTCGACCTTATGCCCTCCGCAGGAAGCGTTCATTATGAACTTATGCCCAAGGCAGATGAAAAGCTGATTGACTCTGAACTCGAGGAGCGCATGGCCTTGGCGCAAAAGGCAACTTCATTGGTGCTGGCCCTTCGCCGCAAGGTGAGCATAAGGGTGCGTCAGCCGCTTAGCAAAATCGTTATTCCTGTGCTCAGCGAAAAGATAAAGACGCAATTCGAGGAGGTTAAAGAACTTGTGCTCAGTGAAGTGAATGTTAAAGAGGCGGAGTTCCTCTTCGACACCACCGGCATAATAACAAAGAAAATCAAACCCAACTTCCGCACTCTCGGCAAAAAATACGGTCCTCTGATGAAGGAGATAGCAGGAGCCTTTGCAAAGATGGATCAGCGCACTATAAGCGGCATTGAGGCGGCAGGGGAATACAGTTTGCAGCTTTCCGGCGGAACTATAGAACTTCTTCCCGAAGATTATGAAATCACTTCGGAAGATATGCCCGGATGGCTCGTTGCCACAGATGGTCAGCTTACCATCGCGCTTGATATAGAAGTTACAGATGAGCTCCGCAAAGAAGGCACTGCCCGCGAACTTATCAACCGCATCCAGAATATCCGCAAGGAGTCCGGTCTCGATGTAACGGACAAGGTTGCAATCGGCATTTATGCCGAAGGGGATGCTTATGAAGAAATAAAATCCTCGCTGGAAGGATACAGCGACTATATAGCCTCTCAGACACTCGCACTTTCCTTAGCCCTTTCTCCTGTAAAGGAAGGCTATGAGGCAGAGTGGAACGAAGGCACAATCCACATAAAAGTAACAAAACAATAAAACCTATAGATTATGGCAGAAGACATAAAGAAAACCCGTTATTCCGATGAGGAGCTTGAAGAATTCCGCCTCATTATCGAGGATATGCTCGGAAAAGCCAGAAATGAGTACAACACTCTCAGCCAAATAGTAAGGCATGGCGGAAATAACGACATCGGAGATACCTCGCCCTCTTTTAAGACGGTAGAGGATGATGGTGCAAATCAACTAACCAAAGAAGAAGCCGGTCAGCTTGCGCAGCGTCAATACAAGTTCATCAAAAACCTCGAAGCGGCTCTTGTGCGCATCGAGAACAAGACTTATGGCGTATGCCGTGTCACAGGACAGCTTATTCCCAAAGAGCGTCTCCGTCTTGTACCCCACGCAACCCTTACGGTAGAGGCCAAGGAGATGATGGCTAAACAAGGCAAGAATTAGCGCTTCCATGAAAATCTCCAGAGGCGCCAAGCTGATTATTTTAGCGGTACTGCTTGTGGCCATCGACCAGCTCATAAAAGTTCTGGTCAAGACCAATATGCAGCTTGGGGAACAAATTTACGTGATAGGACAATGGTTCCGCCTCTGCTTTATAGAAAACGAGGGCATGGCCTTCGGCATGAAGTTCGGGGGAGCTGTCGGCAAGTTTTTTCTGAGCTTGTTCCGCATCTGCCTCTGCGCCGTACTCGTATGGTGGATAAGTTCCCTGAATAAGAAGCAGAATACGCCGACAGGCGTCTTGGTAGGGCTCACACTCATAACCGCAGGCGCATTCGGCAATATAATAGACAGTTTGTTCTACGGAATTATCTGGGACTATGCTCCGTTTATGTTCGGCAAGGTGGTGGATATGTTTTATTTCCCCATAATCCGTTCCGGCGAAAAAGTGATTTTCTTCAGTCCCGTATTTAATTTTGCAGATTCCTGCGTCACGGTGGGAACTTTCTACCTCATATTATTTCAGTGGAAGTTTTTCGCTCACGAAGAAAAATCAAATCATAACAGATAAACCTATATGCCAGGTGAAGTAGTGCAGGTTTCCTGAGGATTCGGAACGGTCCAACAAACCATAAGCTCCGCCGAAATCGAGCTTGACGCGCTTCAGCACTTCAAATCCAACACCTGAGAGCAGCATTACATCAAAGCGTTTGTAGCCGTTGTAATTGGTGTCTTTTGCAAAATGGTCCACATTCCAATGGTTGGTGCCTTGTATGTTCGGCCATGTTGCATATGACTTGGAAGACAGGCAATAGCTCAGCGCCGGTCCGAAATAACCATAGCCAAGCAGATTGTCAACAAGTTGGAAATCGAATGCAAAGTAAAGAGGGACACGCAGGTAATGCTCGTATGTAACGACATCACCCGTATCATTGACAACCGTATAGCGGGGATCTTTGCAGATGTTTAAAAAATTGGTTTCGTGCCCTATAAGATAGGAATAAGATACGGCATGCTTGAAACTAAGACCGTACGGGAGTTTGACGGACCCCAATGCGCACAAATAGAAGCCGTGAAAAGAGGAGAATTCCGATGTTTTGTAGCCGTCTTCAGCTACCGAAGAATTATTGGTAAGGGCATAGACATAGCCAGTACTGAATTCTATTTGCGCCTGTGCAGAAAATGCGGATAACAGCGCTGCGGCACAAACGGCAAATACTCTTTTCATAGTCTTCTCAAGTCAATCATTTTCTTGTTTTATAAACTCAAGTCTTAAAAAATATAGGCTACTCCAAAGTGAACGGCATTATTGCGCTTGTATTTCACATCGTTATCGCCGGTATAAGCGTCGAGCAGATACTGATTATAACCGAAGGTAACGCGGATCATATCTACTATATCAAGGGCGATGCCGCCTCCGAGCGCCAAGTTGAACCTGCCGTAATGGAAGTCATCGGAATACAAATCAGCGGTATTGTTCCATTTGTCCGCAGTGGACTTCTTGCTGAGACCTATGCTGAAAGTGGGCCCTAAATAGGGCGATATGGCAAGTGTTTTAGGAACAAGATTAAACTTGTAGCTGAAATTTACAGGTATGCCCATCCAGCTTTCTTTCCTTTGAATATCAGTATTGTTTTTATTGGTATAGGATGCATAAGAGAAATGCAGGCCGGGAGTGATGGCAATGCCCGGACCCAATGTAAGAACGGTATAAGTTGCTCCTGCATAAAATCCGCCAAAGGAATAGTCTGTATTAACGGTGGCGCCGAGTAAAGTGACTTCTTCGTGCTGGGTATAGGATTGATAACCTACGCCTACACTTAAACCTTTAACTTGAGAAAATGCGCCTGCAGCTGCTGCAGCTGAGAGGACAATGGTGAGGAACAACTTTTTCATTATAACTTTTTGTTTAAAACAACTATCATTTTGTTTGTTTTTAACAGATATTTCTCAAAGATAGTAAATTTTTTGTTTAATTGCTAATTTTCTTCCGGAGAAAGTTCCGGCGCTGTTGCGTTTGCATCCGCCTCGCTCTCGGCCGGAGCAGGGGTTACGACTGCGCTTTGCTCCGCCGCCTTGGCGGCACGCTTCTTTTGTATAAGTTTATAAGTTCCGAAAACTCCTCCTGCAAGCAGCAGCACTAAAATTATTGTCCATAAAGTCTTGCGTTTCGACAGCTTTTTGGCAACCTCCGGGTCAATAGAGGCCAGAGAAGGATATTTTACAAGTTTGGTAAGGGTGGCGCCGAATTTCACATTCACATAAGAAGTGGCATTCACCGCCCAGCCGTTGGCGTTGAGTATGGGACCGAGGTCGCGCTTGCGCAATTTGAACCAGGTAAGAATCACCGAGGGCAGGCTTATTACCAGCAGAATGGACACAATTGCAACCAAAAGCTGCAACGCACTGAGCTTAGAAGCACCGTCTATTATCTGCACAAGGGTTTGGAGCAATAAACTGAATGCCATACCCAAGGCGGCGAAGATTCCTGCAAATTTTGCAATATCGAAAGAAGAAGCCGGTGCGGCGGGGGCTTCTGCAACCGGCGCCTTTTCTGCCGCATCTGTAAGAACGGCAAAGCCCTTCTCATTCTTTTCGTCCATCTTTTTTGTAAAGCGCTCGCTTATCCACTTGCCGAATTTGCGGTAGGGGGCCCACCATGCCTGACGCAGGCTAACCGGATTGTCTATAATCTTAATCACGGTCGCATCATACACCTCTCCCGCCCTGTCATAGAATATTGCATTCTTGCCCACGCGTAATCCGTCTATATCGCCGTTGGTAAGAACTGCCGCAATATTGAAACTTTTACCGGTAGTTTTGCTTGTACATGCGCAATATAAGATATACATACCTGAAAGGCCGGCCATGTCGCCTTGTTTGCCAATGTCGGACACCTTTATACAAAGGTCACATCTGCGCTGGTCTATATACAGCTGTCCGGCTTGGAACATAGCCGGATTTTCGGAGGAATAAAAATCCTGGAAAACCACATAATTGTTCAGGAACGAAAAGAAATTTTTATAGAGGTGCAGAACTTTATCCACAGTTTCGATGGACAAGGCCTCCGCCTCCAATGCCTTATCTTTCTCTACAAGCTCAAGCAAGTCAGATTTTTTATCTTGAGCGAGTATCTTTTCCACCTCTTCCAAACCAAGCACCTCAACCTCGGCGCCTTTCTTCTCTTCCAGCCAGGCAATATAGGGCTCAAAAGAGGCGAGAGCCTCAGCCCACTTGCTTTCGTTAATGGATTTGGCCTTAGGGAAGAGCAGCTGCTTTAGCTGCGCCATTGCGCCCTGCCAGGCGGGGTTGATTCCTTCATCAAGAGGGAGGATGCCTTTGGCATTAGGCCTTGCAAGGGGATGGGAAGCTATATCTTCAATCTTGCCGCCAAGGTCTTCTGCTGATATTTCCTTGATTTTATCTATATCTACATCCACTGCCTCCAAGGCATCCGCATTGAAGTTTATAAGCTTGCAGCGCATGAAGAAGTCCTCCACCTTTGCCTTTACGGCCTTAATCGCCTCCATTGCCTTTGCGGTGGCATCGCCATAGGGGGCGGCTTCGGCCTTTTTCCATGCGGCATAGTCGGCGAGGGCAGTGTAGAATGCTTCTATCTGTTCGGCCGTAATGCCTTGAACGCCGCTGCGGTCGGGCGCACCACCGCTTATTTCGGTTATCTTTTTAATGAGCTCCGCAAGTTCTTTGGAAGAAAATTCTGTAATTACACCATCTCCGTTGAATGCGCTTCCCGCAAAAATTTTGGCGTTGTCGGCTGTGTCCTCTATGGATATTGCATTTTTCTTGAGGCCGAGATTGCCAAGAATTTGTTTGGCGGATTTTTGAAGAGTCCTGCCTTCGGGATTGTCGGTGTTGAAAGAATCCAAAGGCATTTCCGCACTGCCGGTCAAAAGCTCATCCGTGTTTTTCAGGAGCGAGCATATCCATTTGGAGGCTTCAATCACTTCATCTACGTGGATGAGCCCGTCGCCATTGGAATCGATGTATTTAAGGGTTGCGGCATCGAATTCGAGGTCTTTTACGGGGCAGCTGAGAACCGTCCACATCTTGCGATCAAGTTCGTGAAGATGCTCAATATCTTCTCCGCTTTTAATCAACACTCTTACTGAGCCTCCGACGGAGGAAAAAGTCCAATTATATTCGTGTTTTTCCATAAAAATGTATATTAACTTCCAAATTTAAACAAATTATTGCTAAATTTACGAAGTTTGTAAACTAATAACTTTTACATGGATATGAAAAAGCTCATCATTTTGCTTGCTGCAGTCGCTTTTTTCGCTTCTGCAAACCTGATGGCCCAACCTAAGCCAATCGATTATTCTCCATCTGCAACCTATATGTTTGCTCAGCGCGACACTTGCGATCTCTTTATGGATGTTTATGAGCCGAGTCCGGGCAGCGAAACCACCTTCGAAGGCAAAGAAAAGCCGACAATCCTCTGGCTCTTCGGCGGCGGATTCATCGGTGGAGAACGCTCCAATCCCAAATATCTTTCTTGGTTCAAACTAATGAACGAGAACGGTTACCGCATCATTACCGCCGACTATCGCCCCGCCCTAAAAGGCAAGAAAATGGGTTTCGGCCTTTTCCAGCTTATCCCGACGGCTAAGAATACCATTGAGGCCTGTTTCGAGGTGGGAGTTCAGGACTGCTTTTCGGCAGTTGTCTATATTATAGAGAATAAAGATGCTCTCGGCGTGGACCCGGATAATATCGTGTTGTCGGGCTCTTCTGCCGGCGCAATGATTGCACTTACAGCAGAATGGGAACTTGTCAACCGCATGCCCAATGCCGAAGTTCTCCCCGAAGGTTGGAACTTTGCCGGAGTAATGAGTTTCGCCGGCGCCATAATGAGCAATCGAGGCAAACCCAAATGGGATAAAGAGCCTTGCCAGCAATTGCTTTTCCATGGTACCGAAGACGGCACTGTATTCTATAAAAAGCTGCAGGTGGGCAAACTCGGCATTTTCGGTTCAAGCGCTCTTGCGGACAGGCTTAAAAAACAGAATTATCCTTATGTGATAGTACGCTTTGCCGAGCATCAGCACGACATTGCCGAAAGCATGCTTTATCTATGGCCATGGGAAAAGCGCTGGCTCGAAACCAACATCATTCAAGGTCACAAGCGTATAGCCGATGAATGGACTCTCGATCCATCTCTTCCCAGCTGGGGTTCAGCTACGCTTGACAGCTTATATTAAGCTTTCTATTTAATCCTATTATATTCCGCGGAAGGTTCCCAAGAACAGGATGGCTTTTGTGGAGGTCTCGCGTATTGCGAAGACAAAGGGATGATCTGCAAAGAATTCGTTTAGAGGTGCTGCATACTCTTTGGCTCCTATAACGGTCACTGCTGCAGCTTCTGCACCTTTTTCATCCATTTTGATGCGGGCCTTGTGAATCACATCGCTCACATAAGTGGCGCTTTCGCTTATGCCGCTGAAGTCCGCTTTGGCGCCGAAGGCATCTTCTATACCGAGTTCTTTAAGAGTTTCGAGAATTGTCTTGTCGCCACTGTAGGTAAAGTCAAATTTGGGGATTATAACATATTCCTCTTCAACCTCGCGCAGATTCGAGGTTATGGCGTCCCACTCCTTGTCCGACAAGTTCGCCACGAACTTATTGAAGTCAATCCCGTCGTCCGGCAGCAGAATGTCCAACGCAAAGGCCTTGTTGCCGAACGGGAGTTCGCAAAGGGCTGCGGAGAGATTCTCATCATAGGCGTATTTGCAGGGGATTTCGCCATGCAGGAAATCCATTGAGACCTTTTTGCCGTCAATACAATAGAAATCTTCTTTCTTGGTTTTCTCCACATCGAACTTGGTGGTCCATGTTCCCTTGAAATACAAGGCATTGGCAAGAAGATACACCCAATCCGGATCCGTTCTGTCCAAAATTTCGGGTATCATGCCATTGGTGTTGTCCTTTGCCCATGAATTGACTGTTTCGAGGGCTTGCGGAGATGAAAAGTCGAGAGGGTCAACCGTGGCTCCGTAGCTGTTTCTGAGTGTTTGCGAGAAACTGTTCTTAACAGGGAAATCGGGACTGTACCACATGGCGTTGGCGATGTGCAGTTTTGTGGAATTGTCTGCTCCGAAAAGCGCCGGCAATAATGTATTATAGGTGTCGTTGAGGTCTTCGGCGGAATAGCCCTCAAATCCCAAGGTAGCCGCTATTTGTTTGTGAGTGTCGCCTCCGGCTCCATTGGAGAGCATGCTGAAAGCAACCTGAAGGCTGAAAGGAGATATGAACACCTCTTGTTCCTCCTCTTTGGGCAGAAGGGTCTTGAGCATATTGAAAGCAAAGGAATTGCCGCTTTCAATCAACTTCATCTGGCTTTTGGAAAGTACTATATCCTGCCTTTTCTGAAGCGTGATGTTGTCATCAAACGACATTTTGCTGCATGCGCACAATGCTGCTGCGCAAAGCATAAGTATTGCAATCCGTTTCATACTAATACAAGATGCACTAAGGCTCATTAATGTTGCAAAAATAATGATTTTCCGGAATATCAATGCTGCAACTCCATATATGCCGGAAATTGTAAATAATCTTCCAATTTTTGCAGGATTTTACAAGTTTTTAACAAGATATCTACAATTCCCGATTTTAATTCTTCGTAAATTTGAAAACTGATAACCAATAAGCCATGAAGAGTTATTCACTTTCATTCATTTCGGTTCTGATTGCCTTCCTGTTCTCAGGGGGACAATTGCTGGCGGACGATAACAATAAATATATTATCAGCTCTGTCAATGCCAACAAGGGTCTTTCCAATAATACCGTTCAAGCAATTCTACAGGACCGCTCCGGCTTTATATGGTTCGGCACAAAGGACGGACTGGACCGTTATGACGGCCGGGACATCAAGCATTTCTCTCCAAAGGATGGCCTTAACGAAAATAATTTCGTGCTCTCGCTTTGTGAAGACAATGACGGAAAAATATGGATTGGCACCTCTGCAGGTCTTTGCATCTATGACCCTGAAACAGAAGTGGAGAAAAGATTCCTCTTCGGTCTCGACGGTGTTGAAGATGCAGAAACCCCCGTTTACCAGATAATCAAATCCTTGGATGGCTCTTTGTGGATTCCTGCAGGCGTTTCAGGATTCATTCGAATATTTCCGGACAGCAAAAAAACCGTTCAATATTCCTCTTCAAAAGACGGCTCAATAAAATACTTCGGTTCTGCTATATGTCATGATGGCAAAAACACCTTTTTCTTAATCATGAACGATGGCAATATCTACAGTTCCGTCGATGACCTGGCAAGCGTAACACCATTATTCAACAAAGGGATACTTGCATATCGCCCCCGTAGCATAAAATATGCATTCGGGAAATTGTTCACCGGTTTTGCAGAGGAAAACCTGATGATAGACATCAACAGCAAAACAGTTACAAAAACATCCTGGGCTCCAATAAGTACCTCTAATCAAACGCCGAGAAACGAATTGTGGGTTACGAATGATGACGGAATCTGCGTCCTGGACAATAAATTGGAAGAGAAAGTGCGCTTGACTCAAGATTTTGACAATCTGTTTACCTTGCAGGGAAAATCTGTTATCTGTATGTGCGAAGATGAAGAAGGCGGTGTTTGGGCAGGAACATTTTATGCGGGCGCTTTTCATTTGGTCAAGAATAAGGCCAATCTGCGCCGTTATTATCCGAGGTCGGAAGATGATATATTGGGAAGCCATGTCCGTCAGATATTGCCTGACCCCGATGGCTCGGTTTGGATAACGACGGAAGACAGGGGCCTGTTGAGGTTTTATCCGGAAAAGGACAAGTTTGCTCAGGTGCCTATTCCCTTTGAATCGAAAAACACCCAGTGCGTATTCTTGGATGGCAATGATTTATGGGTGGGTTCTTTCTCGCAAAAAGACCCTTTGGCAAAATATAACAAGATTACCGGAAGGACCGAATTGTTCAATGCTTCTCCAAGAAGAATTTACTCAATCTGCAAGACAAGAGCCGGAGTCCTGCTGCTCGGCCATTCCGAAGGTCTCAGTTATATGAAGGATGGGGCGTTTCACCGCATTCCGTTTTTCACCCGTGTTGTTCACGAAGTCATGGAGGACAGCAGAGGCGAATTATGGGTGTCTTCAGGCCATGACGGACTATGGCATTATCGGGGCGGCAATTTGGAGGATAAATCTGCCTGGGAGCAGTTCAAGCACAATCCGGAAGACGAATTCAGCCTGCCTTCCAATATCGTAACCAGTTCTTTTGAGGATAGCCGGTCTCAGATTTGGGTTACAACCGAATCCGGCGGCTTTTGTCGGAAGGACCCGTCTTCCCGCAAGTTTATCAGATATCCTTATTATACTTCTTTCAAAATCTCCGAGGATAGCAAGGGCTTGTTTTGGATTACTACAATCAAAGGTCTGCTATGCTTCAATCCTCAGACAGAGGTCTCCCATCTCTTGACTCGTGAAGACGGTATGCTGAGCAACCAATATAATTATTCCTCTAATGTGATATCTGCAGATGGGACTCTCTATGCCGGCTCAGGAGAAGGCTTCATTTCTTTTGTCCCGACAGCGGTCACGCAAATGAACTTTAATACGCGGATAGTTCTGACATCTTTCAATGTTATCGAATCTACCGACAAGCGTGAACCCGAACAATTTATCTTGGATAAAAGCATAAATTATATAGACAAACTTACGCTCAAGCACAAGCATAATTCTTTTAATATAGGTGTAGCATCAATTAATTACAGCGTCCCGAGAAATTCCTATATGATATATTGCCTGGATGGTTACTCTCAGGGCTGGAAACCCGTTGAAGATGGGGAAATAGGGTTTCATAATCTGAGGGCGGGGCATTATTCATTGAAAATCCGTGTTGTTAGAATAGATGGAACCATTGAGCCGGCAGAAAAGACTCTGGATATAAGGATAAAGATGCCGATGCTGGCTAATATCCCCGCATTTGCGGTGTATTCCCTTATAATTCTTTTATTGGTATTTATTATAAGAAGAAACATTCGCAGGAATGCCGAAAGAAAAATGCTTGAGGAGACCGCCAGGGTAGAGCGTGAAAATGAAAAGAATCTATATACTGCGAAATTCGATTTCATAACGAATATCGCTCATGAAATCCGAACACCCTTATCGTTGGTGCAGGGTCCTTTGGAGGGGATTCGTGAGCGTATCAGCAAACTTGAGGATTCGGCTCTTCTTGAGGATGTGGATGTGGCCTGCAAGAATACGGAGCGCTTGAATGAATTATTGGGACAGCTTCTCGATTTCAGCGCAATAGAAAAGGTGGGGTATTCTCCTAAATTGGAAAAAATCAATATCAGTTTGCTGACCGACTCCATATTCAAGAGGTTTTCTTCAAGCGCAAGAAATAAAAATCTCAAGTTCGGCTTGACGATGCCTCCAAAGCATATATTTGCTAACACCGACAAGGATGCCTACGATAAAATAGTAAGCAATCTTGTCTCAAATGCAGTAAAATATTCAAGCAGTGTCGTGATGGCGAAGTTGTCTACCGACAGCGGCTATGTCAAATTCAGCGTAGAGAATGATGGAGAAATTATTCCGGATAATATGAGAGAGAACATATTCAAGCCCTTTGTACGTTATGTGGGCAGCAACCATTCTGTAGAGGGCTCCGGTATCGGACTTGCGACAAGCCGCACTCTTGCAGAGGTTTTAGGCGGGAAGCTCCTTCTTGATGACACCAGGAGTTTGAATAAGTTCGTTGTACTGATTCCTATCAATATTGAGGTTGCAGTTGATAAGGGAGGAGAGAAAGCTCAAAGCGATATTCGGGCTGAACATACTGCAAAAGAGGAGCAGATGAAGCGTATTCTCGTAGTTGAGGATAATTATGACCTTCGGCAGTTTATAACCCGTCAATTATCGGATGATTATTTGGTTGATACGGCGGAAGACGGTCAGAAAGCACTCGACTTGCTCGAAAGCAAAGAATTGCCGGATTTGATAATAAGCGATGTTATGATGCCTGGCAAAAACGGCTTTGAACTTTGTTATGCAGTCAAAGAGAATATTATGACCAGCCATATTCCGGTAATCCTTCTTACCGCCAAGGTTGATGTCGATTCGAAAATCGAGGGGATGAAATACGGCGCTGATATGTATATCGAAAAGCCGTTCTCTGTAAAACACCTTATGTCTGCAATCGAAAGCATCTTTAATAATAGAGAGCGGCTGCGTAAACACTACCTTGCCAACCCTTTGGCAAAAGAAGAGTATTCCGTATCCGTCTCGAATCTCGACTCGCAATTCCTTAAGACCGTATCCGAATTCATCTACGAGAATATCGGCAATGAGGGGCTCAAAGTCAAGGATATCGCAGATGCCGCATTTATGAGCGAATCGAATCTTTTCCGGAAAACCAAGGCCTTGATAGGTATGACCCCTAATGATTATCTCCAATTCATGCGTTTGAAGATAGCGGCTCAAATACTTTCAAGTGAAGATATTTCAATTGCCGAAGTATGTACGAGGGTCGGATTCAGCTCGCATTCCTACTTCTCCAATTGTTTCAAAAAACAGTTCGGAGTTACTCCTTACGACTATAAGAATTCGGCTCGAAACGATTGCGAGAATATTGACAAGTAATTAGAGCGTCTTGATAGTAAATGTTTCAAAAAACGACCAATTTTGCATCGTCTAAATATATCAATAACATGAAAAAATTGATAACTCATCTTTTGATGATAACCGCTTTGTCCTTTGCAATTCAAGGATGTCACAAAACTAAAATGCTGCCTTCAGGGCCGAAGATTGTTTCCAACACGAGGTTCATGCTCGAAGAAACAGCGTCATTCTCTGTTATAAATGCCGGAAAATCATCTCCTGTTGAAATCGATTTTGGAGATGGAAACAATGCAACCGGAACAGTCGCAGATCAGTTTCTTCACAAATACATGACCGCTGGAGACTATAAGGTGACAGTGAAGGTTTCCGGAGAGGAGATAGAAAAAACCGTGAGAGTTTACAATCTGCTTTCCTTAAAAGCGCTGATGCCGATAGTTGCTGCGCAAGACCACGATAAAATAATGGTTATGTCGCACCGTGCCAACAGTACGGATAAATCTATTCCGGAGAATTCTATTTCCGCAGTGGAAGAGTGCGTCCGTTTGGGCGTGGATATAGTTGAGGCGGACACTCACCTTACTTTGGATGGTGTTGTGGTGATCTGCCACGATCAGACAATTGACAGAACCACCAACGGCACCGGAGACATCACACAAATGACTCTAGAGGAAATCAAAAGTTATCGTCTTCTCGACCGCGAAGGCAATATCACCACTGAAACCATGCCTACCCTTGAAGAATATCTCAAAGCGGCAAGAGGTCGTGTCTATGTAAATTTAGACTACTCGCCAAGAACTGCCGGCACGGAAGCGGTATTTTCCGTTGTGCGGAAATTAGATATGGTTCAGAGCGTTTTGCTCTATTGCAACTCTGCGGCAAAAGTACAAGAATGTCTTTCTATCGATGAAAATGCGCAAGTGTATCCATGGGCGACTGTTTATAGTCCGTTGGTAGGCAAGGGAATATATTTCGTTCAATATAACAGTAACACCGCTATCGGGAGCGCCATCAAGGACGGCATGGTTTGCACCGTAAACATGTCGTCTGTGGCAGGCGGCTCGGAAAGCAATCTTAATGGCAAGGCTTTTATATTGGACGAATCGGAGGTGGATACTATTTTGGACTCGTTCCCTTTTGTTCGCGTCTTGCATACCGACACCCCGGAAGAATTGATTAGATATTTGAACAGCAAAGGTTTAAGATAATGAATAATCGTATTATCACATCATTTTTACTCTTGATTCTGGCACCGGTTGTTTTGTTTGCTCAGAAAGTTGAGCTTACAGGCAGGGTTGTGGATACCCATGGTGAACCCGTGATTGCCGCCGGAGTGCTTATACAAGGTACAAGCCAGGGAGTTGTAACAGATTTTGAAGGTAATTTCAGCATTTCTGTAGAAAAAGGTCAAACGATTGAATTTTCGAGTGTGGGCTTCAAAACATTGACCATATTGTTTAACGGACAATCTAGGCTGAATATTACTTTGGAAGATGAAACGACAATTCTCGATGAGGTTGTGGTTATTGGCTACGGAACAATGAAGAAAAGAGAAATGACTTCAGCGATTTCCCATGTGGCCTCAAAAGACCTTAATCATGTTACATCCCTTGATGCAAAAATGCTTTTACAAGGAAAAGTGTCCGGCGTAACAGTTTCAAATACTGCTCTGGCGGATCCCAACCAGCAGGGAAGCATTCAAATCAGAGGTCTGTCTTCGAGGTCTGCAGGCACCGGACCGCTGTATGTTGTCGATGGTATCCCCGGAGCGGATATGACCAATATAAATCCTGCAGATATTGCATCGATAGACGTGTTGAAGGATGGAGCAGCATCTGCTATATATGGCACAAGGGGAGGTAACGGTGTTATTATTGTAAACCTTAAGAAAGGCTCAAAGGATGGGAATGTTCATACGAATTACAGTTCTTCTTTTACATTGAACGTACCCAAGCAGGAGCTGGAGATGCTGACAGCCGAACAATTCCGGCTTTACAGGGCCTATAATAATCCGTCGCTGGATTTAGGAGCCAATACCGATTGGCTTAAAGCCAGTATGCGCACAGGATATCAGCATATGCACACGCTTTCTTTCAGTGGAGGCAACGTAAAAACAAATTATAGGGCAACTGTCGATTTCAGAGATGCCCGCGGTGTGGACCTTCGCTCCACGCGCAGGGAATATGGCTCAAGAGTCACAATAAATCATACTACGGCATCAGGACTTTTCACCTTCACCGTAAATGCCACGCCCAGAATGATAAAAAGGGATGTTGCCATAGGTTTCGGCGCTATGAAAAACAATCCTACAGCTCCGATTTATGATAATACCACGGCAAATGGCTTCTATCATTTTCCTGCCGGAGGTTCCGGAACAAATAATGTCGAACAGGCTGCGGAAACAATAGGAGAAACAGAGATCTTCCTTATGGAAACCAGTGCTTCCGCTCAGTTGAATCTGCTGCCACTCCTTGCTCCGAAGAAAAAAGATATGAGTCTTACATCACAACTCATATATTCCGATCATCCGGTGAATAAATTTGGAGGCAGTTACTCTAAATCGACATATTCCGGTAATTTGAACTCCGGTATAACCGGCTCGGGAAGCAGAGATTATAATCTGAGAATAAATAGAAATCTCGAGTGGGTGAATAACTTCTCCACGCATTTCGGCAAGCACAATCTTAGGCTGATGGCAGGATACAGTTATTCGTATGGTGTTGGCAGCGGCTTGTCTGCCTCCAACGCGCGCTTCGACTCAGACCTTATTACTTATAACGACCTCGGTTCCGGTCTCGAAATGGCCAAGAGCGGTGAGGTAGGCTTTGATACTTCCAAGAGCGATCATAAACTCATTGCATTTTTCGCCCGTGTCAATTACGACTGGAAAGAGCGTTATCTTATGTCGATGTCTCTAAGACACGAAGGCTCTTCGAGGTTCGGCGCCAATCACAAATGGGGAAACTTCCCGGCTGTTTCTGTCGGTTGGAGAATATCGGACGAGTCATTTATGTCAGAAATGTCTTTTATAGACGACCTTAAACTGCGTTACGATTTCGGTGTGACCGGCAATCAGGATTTCGGCAGCTACCTTTCCTTGTCAAAATTCCGTGCTTATGGTTGGTACGAGTATGAAGGACAGAAATTCAAGGTTTGGGGACCTTCGAGCAACGTTAACTCAGAACTGCGTTGGGAGAAAGGATATAATCAGAATGTCGGATTGGACTTCTCTCTGTTCCAATACAGGTTGTCCGGCTCCCTCAATTACTTCAACCGCAAGCAAGTGGATTTGCTCGGCACATATTCGGTTCCTGTACCGCCGAATCTCACCACATCGATTTTTGCGAATGTGGGCACAATGCGCAACCGCGGTTTTGAATTTGATATCAAGTATATCCCTATCAGAAGAGATGGCCTGAACTGGTCGATTGTTGTTTTGGGTGCTACGAATGATAATATTTTCGAAAGCTTCTCCAATGATGTATATCGCGGCAAAAGCTATTATTCCACATGCGAAATGAGCAACCCCAATAATCCGGGTTATCTTCAGCGCATCGAGGAAGGACAACGTGTAGGCAATTATTTTACATATAGATATGCCGGTGTGGACAAATCCGGCAACTGGCTTATTTTCGACGTTAATGATAATATCATTCCCATCAGTGAAGGTTCCGAAGAAGATAAGACAATTACAGGAAACGGACTTCCCTGGTTTACCGGTTCAATATCCACCAGTTTGGTTATAAAGAATTGGGACTTCTCAATGTCCATGCGTTGCGCTCTCGGCTTCGAAATCTTCAATGTCCACGATTTCTATTACGGTCTGCAAGCCATGACAACAAATCTGCTCACTTCGGCCTATGCGAGGAATGCACATATTACATCCGGTCAGAATGCGATTACGGATTATTTCCTCGAACCCGGCGATTATTTGAAGTTGGACAATATTTCCGTCGGCTATAGCAAACAAATCGGCAATCGTTTTTTACAAAATATCAGACTTTTTGTCACTGCCAATAATTTATATACTTTGACCCGTTTCACGGGCATAGACCCGTCTGTATATGAAGTAAATGGACTTACTCCCGGAACATTCGGTGGAGGAGCTCATTATTATCCTTCTGTATTTCAGTTTGTTTTCGGCATTCAGTTAGCTTTCTAATAAAAAGACAATGAAAAAATTCAACATAATAATTACTGCTGTATTATTCTGCATGGTTTCATGTGTCAATCTGGATGAAACCGTGTATGAGCAGGTCCTTTCCGGTAACTATTACAATACCAGACAGGATGTAATCAATTCTGTTTTCCGTCCTTTTGAGCACGTGTTCGAATCGGTACATACCTTTTTCAAGGTACAAGAGTGTTGTGCCGACCAATTCATCACTCCCACAAGAGGGCCTTGGTGGAAAGATGGAGGCAAGTGGGAAAGATTCCACAGGCACGAATTCAATAATTTGAATGAGGCAGGAGATTTATGGAGCAAGGGCTGGAATTCAATGTATGGCGGTATCGGCCAATGCAATTTGGTTTTAGATAATCTATCCCAAATGGATAGAAGAACTTTCGACATTTCCGAAGAAGAATGGAACCATTTTAAAGGTCAGGTTCGTGCAATGAGGGCATATTGCTATTTGAACCTTTTAGACAACTTCCGTAATTGCATATTGGTTACCACTTCCGATCAGGCCGTGGCCAGCAAACCGGAAAACATGAAGCAGGTTCCTCCGAAAACGCTTTTCGATTTTCTCGAAACAGAATTGAATTCATGTCTTGAAGAACTCGGAAACAAAAAAGGCAAGGAAGGCAACGGTATTATGCAGGGACAGTTCACCAAAGCCGCAGCTGCAGCATTGCTGGTAAGATTATATCTCAATGCCGAAATCTGGATTGGTGAGCCCCATTGGGAGGAATGTATAGCAATCTGCAAAAGAATTGAAGAGGGGGAGTTCGGTTTTTACGAAATAGATCAAGACTGGTCGGCTCCCTTCGATTGGAACAATGAAACTTGCAATGAGGTTATTTTTGGTTTCCCTGCTTCACATGGTTATACGACCTGGCATATGCAAAATGGTACAAGCCGCACTATTTACGGACGAGGCATGCCTTACGGCTCACAATATTATCTCGAAATTGACGGAGATGGAACCCGTAATCCTCAGTTTGCATTGTCCCCGAGCTATGACAATCAAGTGCCGCGTCAGCTTTTTCAATACGACTTGGGCATGGTTACCCAGAAATTCGAAAAATATCATGACGACATCCGTTATAAGCAGTATAAAAATCTTACTCCGAACACGCGGGAAGGAATGTTCTTTATGGAAGGTTATATCCCCGGCAAGAACGGCGTAAATGCCAAAGAGCCATATAATGCTTATACTATTTATCTTCGCGATCAGGTCGGCTGTTTTGAAGGTGGCGCTCCGGAGGGCACGATTGCATCTGTCACCCGTCGTGAATCCACTCTCGCCAACGGTGATTTCAACTCAGGTCTTTATTGCATGAAGTATCCCTTCTATTCTTACAAAGGCGGATACTACTGCGAGTCGGACTACACGGCAATTCGATATGCAGAGATAATTTATTCGCATGCAGAATGCCTTCTGAGGACAGGTAAAGTCGACGATGCCGGCAAATTGCTTAATTCTGTCCGGAAGCGCAACTATCTTACTTTCGATGCTAACATAGCTTATAAGCCCGAAGGCAACATTGTTCTTGACGAAAGGGAGATGCTTGATGAGTGGGGACGTGAATTCCTTATGGAAGGCCGTCGGCGCATCGACCTTATCCGCTTCGGAAGATTCGGAGAGGCTTGGTGGGACAAACCCGAAGATCCCGACGACCATTGCATAATCTTCCCTCTAACCCGTACAGCTCTTGAACAGAATCCATATCTCGTTCAGAACCCGGGTTACCCAACTATATAACCAACTCGAAATGCAAATGAAAAGTATTATTAAATATCTTACGTCTTTGATTTTGGCGCTCACGTTGATGAGCGGCTGCCAAAAGTATTATTATATGATTCCGCCTCCGGAAACCACCGAAGATTCTCTTGAGGAGGAAGACTGGGGTTCTTCTTCGTCAAATTCCGAAAGTATCTTTATCTCGGTTTACGGTGATGGGGATATGGATGGCTCTTCTTGGGATAACGCCTATGATGTAGCCGGTCTGCGGATAATACTTACAGACAAAACAGACCTCTCCAATACTATAATTTATCTTGCTGAGGGAAAATATGTTATTTCAAATGTTTCAGGCCCCGGCTTGGAAATAAAAAAAGATATAAGAGAGATAAAAGGAGGCTACAGCATTGCAAGTGCGGGCACCGACCTTAGCAAGAGAGATATTGCTGATTTCGAAACTATCCTGAGCGGAGATGTCAATGGCAATGGAATAGCTGATAAAGGAGACTGCGCAATGTTTATGATAACAGACGGTCATATCTCTTTTGAGGGTATTACATTCGAAGGCGGTTATATCGACACCGAACTTTCCGCTATAAATACTGTAAAGGGCCCCAACGGCAACAGCTCCGGAGCGGGTGCAGTCTTCGGAATATTCGGTGATCCTTCATCTACTTGCATAGATGTGACTAATTGTATTTTCAGGGGTAATATAAGCGCCTCGAAACATAATGGTTCATATTTAAGCAACACTTCCACAGCAGGAGGCCCCTGCGCTCTCGTTACAACCGGTTTCTTTCGTGCACGCAACTGTACATTCAAAGACAACAAGGCAGAAAACCGAGGCGGCGCCATCCGAATGATGGGACGCGAATCCGCTTGTTTTCTGGATTGTTGTTTCTTCACCGGAAACACTCTTACCGGAGGCGACGGCTGGGGAAGCAGCATTCAGCTCTCTTACGGTCATGTCTGTGCCAACAATTGTACATTCATTTCCAATTCCGGTAAAGGCGGAGACCTTAATGGCGGAGGAGCATTCTTCCTGTGCAACAATTCCGTTTTTCAGACCGACAACGATTCTTTCGGCGCTTTCCGCTGTGAATCCGAACAGGGCAGTCGCACCGGTTTCATAAACAATATCTTCACTTCTCTTCGCGATGACGGCACCGGTTTCAATTATACCGGCGACAACAAGGATATAACATCTTTCGGTTACAACATCTTCCAGCGTACCAGAGGAAATGATATTAGAACGGCAACGGACGTTTTGTGGCCCTCTGTCTTGAACGGCACTCTTCAAAACGGATGCTTTGTTTGGGATTATTCTCAGGTTGATGCAAATGCAGATGAAAAATATGCAACCATAGAAGAGGTGGAGACCGCTGTACAGGGTTTTGCACCAACACTCTCTTCCAAACCGGCACTCCAGAATCTTGGTTACACTTTCTTCTCCTGGGTAGGACAAGCGGGCTTCAGGGTTGACCAGCGAGGTCGTCCCCGCAATCCGGAAAAATTACAAAAAGGTTCTTATGATGCATATTTGACATCCCCATCCTCAACTTCGACGATGCGCTTCAAGACAACTCAGACCGGAGAGCCCACACTTCTAAACAGCTTTACCTTGCTTGTGTCGAATACTAAGAATCCCATGTTCTCGTATAAGACCAACATGGTGTTGAATGCAGGAAACTGGGTTTCTTCCGACGGCCTTAAGATGATGTGGGACCCGGGGATGAATCCTGTTCTGTTTGTTGCTGCTGCTCCTTCCGCAGATATTCAGTCGGTATCCGATATAATTGATGTTTCTGTCTCGGCAGTTCAAAGCGATGGCACTGTTGAGAGCGATATTATGATTGCCAAGGAGATTGTGGATCCTAAAAAAGACTTGGTGGGCGAGAGCGCTGTTCTTCACTTCCGTCATATCATGAGCAGAATGCTTGTTACGGTGGAAGGGGTTGCCACCGGCGATATATCCGAACTTAAAGTTTCTGGATTGTATCTGAATGGCAAATGCGATCTTTCTTCTGACCTTCCGGTTGCCGTTGCGCTTACCGAATCTCCATCAATCATAACTGCATTCAAGGCCTCAGATGGATTTGAATGCATTGTGATGCCACAGACCACTGCAGAACCGATAAAGGTAAGCTTTACCCTATCGGATATTTCTTACGAATGGACGTCTTCCGAAAATATCACTTTCGAGTCCGGCAAGAGCTACTCTCTCAAGCTGACTTATAGTGATGCCACCAAATCCGGCAGCGCACAACTTAAAGGCAGTTTGACTCAAAATCTGTAAATGCGATGAAACATTCATTTAAAATAGTGATAATGGCTGCAGCGGCTCTCGTAATGCTGCTGTCTTGTGAAACACAAAAACCACAGTTCCGGTATTCCGGCGACCAAAAAGCCATCAAGGTCGATGTGCGCATAAAAAGCGGCTTTGTAACGAAGACCAATCCTCATTCCGAAAACGCGGCCCTGGACTTCAATAAGGGAGATCAGGTGTTCATTACAAGCGAGGCCGGCTCCATTGTATACGAATACGACAATTCCGGATGGAATCCTACTGATAATTATTATTTCAGATGGGGTTCTGAAGGTTTTGCATTCCATGCGAGTTATCCTAACGTAAGCGGCTCCAACCATCTTAATTTTACTGTGCCAACCAATCAATCCACCATCGAAAAGATGGCCTTTGCAGATTATATGACCTGTAATCTTGATGAGGCGCACAATGACGGTTCAGGTGTTCTCACCTTTGAGATGGAAAGGCGAATGACAAAGGTGATTTACACGCTGGAGGATATTGAAGCGGGCAGTCCGGTCAAAGGCTTTAAAATCGGCTCTTATTCCGGATACCATCAAGGACAGGCAGTGGAGGGCACTACATCCCTCACTCCATTGATTGAAGCTCCTGAGGGAGGAGAAAGGGGAGGAGACGGCACTCGCTATATAGCTCTTGTTGTGCCCGGCGACGCGAGTCCGAATGAGACACAGATTTCGATGGTATATAAAAACAATCCTTTATTGTTTACCGGTATTCCTGAGCGTGAAGCGGGAATGGTATATGAATATACCGTCAAACTAGAAGGAGATGATATATTGATATCTTCACCGGTTGTTTCTCCATGGGAGGAAGGAAGCATTACCGGAGGTGAAGCAAATCCCAACAAGCGCTTCCATTACTTCGTAAAACCGGACGGAACCGGCACAGGCAAGTCTTGGGAAGATGCTATGGGCGTTGAGACACTGCGCGCCTTATTATCCCGTAAAGACAACAATCTGGACGATGCCCAGACTTACGACCTTACCAAATTCCACTTCTGCGCCGGCAACTATCTGATTGCAGACGATGTAGAGAAAATGCTGAAGATAGAATACACCAATTATCCCACTTTGGTAAGAATCTCTATGGATGGCGGCTATAATCCGGCCAGCACAGGCACCTCATTGACGGATCGTAATCCGGCATTACATGAGACTGTCTTCTCCGGCAATAACGATCGCCGCATATTCCAATTGGGCAATCAAGTGAGTTTGTCTTTGGACGGCATCAAGTTTACCGAAGCATCTTCAGGGGGAAATGGAGGAGCGCTGTTCCTTGCCGCCGGAAATACAGGCAATTGTTCGGCCGTTGTGAATGACTGCAAGTTTGTTTCCAATACTGCAAAGTCAGGTCCGGCTGTTGCCGTTCTGAAAGGCTCTCTTGAATGCACGTCCTGTGAATTTACCACAAACAGCGCAAGTGGAAGCGGAGGAGCTGTTTTCTTTGGCAATGACAATTCAGACGGAGGCTTTACCGATTGCACTTTTACCGGTAATGAATCAATTGGAGATGGAGGAGCGATAAGTCTTGAGGGCGGTGTGCTTGTGGCAAGCGGATGCAATTTCTCCAATAATACATCAGGAAATTCAGTCCATACCTACACCGATACATCGACAGGTAAAGGCGGAGCCGTTTATGCACATGCAAGTTCATGTCCGTCCGCTTCGTTTATCAACTGCGTTTTCACTCAAAATCAGGCAGGTGTGACCGAAAACACGGATTCAAAGGAATACGGCGGAGCCATAGCCATGAAAACAGCAAATGTATCGGCAAGCGGCTGCGAGTTCTCGTCCAACCGCGGCGGACGCGGGGCAGCACTGATGATGCTCGATGGCGGAGGCTTGTTCAAGGCAAACTCTTGCACCTTCTTCTCTAATAATTGCTATTCAAGAGGTGTCTTCTACGTTAGAAACAATAATGTGGCGTATTTCAATAATTGTTCTGTTTACGACCAACAGTTGAGAGGTACCAAAAGTACTTTTGGAATAGTATTCCATGGCGGAGAGAACACAGCTGCATGTTTCAACAATTGTTCTATAAGCACCAATCCGAGGTCCTACACCAATTCTGTTGAAATTCTTAATACGGATGGGTCGTTCCTGCTTCTTAATACTACAGTCATAGGCCCTGTGCCTCAGGCTGCCGTAAGAACCGGCAAGGGAGCCTCAGTATTCTCATCTTCCAACTCTGTAATAATAAATACCTCTGACGAAAAAAACGCACTCGCATTATCGGCATCGGCAAGACATGATGCTTATAATGTGCTGAGCTCTCCGGTTGGGGCAAGCGCATCCGATAGCGATGCCGTCATTACCGACTGGTCTGCTTTCGTTTGGAATCCAAGCTCACTTGTATTTGTTTGGGACGGAGTTTTGTCGGGATATACCCGGGCCACTCAATCTCAAGCGATTTCTGTGATGGATAATTTCAATGTCGATGCATCTTCCTGGGGGAAGGCTCTCACCGATATTTCAGATGTGGGAGCAAACTTCAAGGCCTGGCTGGAGTCATTTTCTCCTGCAGCCTATTCCGTGGATGCATTGGGTACTGTGAGGAACGCCGATTCTTATTGGCCGGGTTCTTATCAGCTATAATTAATTCAAAAAGTCATGTTGAAAACCAAGACAAACATTCAGGAATATGTACCTCCGCTTGTTCAGGAATATGAACTGACGTACAGCCTGTGCGCAATGTTCAGCGCGCAGGATAACTCTTTGGGCAGAATGGATAACGACAGTTCTTCTGCATGGGAATAAAAAGATTCTGCACTATGAAAAAATTAAGATTGATTATGGCTTTGACTATCGCGGCTGCGATGTTGGCCTTATCGTGTACAAAAGAGAATAATGTTTCGAAAAAAGAGGATGCCTCTCAAGAGGAGTCTGAGTTCATCCCATCGGAAGGCGATATTGTAATGAACTTCTCTGCTGAAGTGGAGAAGGATGATGAAAGCAGCAAGACTGCTATAGATGAAGATGGAAATGTATCCTGGGTGGAGAATGATGAGGTTAGAATTTATTGGACTGCTTCGGACTATGCGGTGGCTTCCGCGGCATCTTCGGGAGTAAGCACCGTTTTCAATGATGTGAGCGTGGGAAGCAGCGAATATTATTATGCTGTTTATCCGGCAGTTGAATCCGGCATAAATCCGGCTTCGCAGAAGGTGACCGTAACTGTTCCGGCAAGCCAGAACGGTGCGTTCGCAGATGTGAATTATATGGTTGCCAGAACATTGTCGGGCGGGAGCTCCTTAAAATTCTATTATATGTGCTCCGTGGTTAAGTTCAACATACTCCGTTCCGATATAAGCGAGGTGACTTTGCGTTCCGCCGATGGTTCAGCCATAGCAGGAAGCGTAACTGCCGATTACTCTGCTGTATCTTCTTTTGCCGATACGCCTGTTTTCACCACAACTGATGGCGCGGACGAAATAAGCATTGCCATCAGCGGGCCGGGCACATATTATGCGGCGATTCTTCCCGGAAAGGCGATTGCCGGAGGACTGCTTTTCAGATGCAAGACTACATCCGGTGATTATCTTCCGGCCGCAGCGACCGCCAAGAATCAAAGCTCACACAGAGGCAGGATAAAGAATTACATAATCAGCGACGGAATGGATTCCAAAATCATTACCGACTATTATGTTACAGAATCCGGCTCCGGAAGCAAGAACGGAAAGAGCTTATCAGATGCCTTTGACCCTGCATCCTTCAGGAATTTTATACACGACCGCTCTGCCGACGAAGAGGCCTCAAGGTCTCAGGCATTCAGATTGTACGGAACAACTTTCCATTGCACAGGCTCAATCGCTCTCTCCAACGGCATCGATGGAATCGCCCGTCTGGCATTCTGTGGCAATGCGTATGAAAAGCCGGTGGCATTCACAATCTCGGGAGGAACTCTTGTCGGAGGATCTGCGTACAATATCCTCAGAGTAGCGGACAACGTATCCGTTTCCTTTGATGGTGTGATTTTCAGCGGAGGCTATAGCAATGTCGATAATCCGGCAAACTATGGAGCGGCGCTGAACATTTCCGCAGCTTCCGCCAAAGTATCGGCGACAAACTGCTCTTTCACCGGCAATACGGCTGTTGATGGAGGTGCAGTATATATCGGAGCGGGAACTTTCCAAGCCCACGCCTGCACATTTACATCCAATTCTGCAAGCAGGTATGGAGGCTGCTTCAGTTTGAACGGCTCCAATGCCGTATTATTCTTGAATAAGTGCAAAGTCTTCGAAAACTCCGCCGCCTCCTGGGGCACGACCGTTAATTCCGGTGCAGGCTCCACCTTGGCTATGAACGCCACGGTGTTTTATGACAATTCATCCACAGGCGGAAATGATGCCTCTATGGTATTGAAGAGCAACACCTTAATGACAAACTGCACTCTTATAGAAAACGTTGGTACATATTCGCTTATCCGCCTGGAGGGCACTGCATTATCTTATTTGGCAAACAATATTATTCTTGCAACCAATGCTTCCAAGGATGCGGTATATATGAATTCATCCTCTCATAATGTTGTCTCGCGCGGAGGCAATCTCATAGGCAAATTGTCGGGAGCGAATATCAGCAGCGCTCAAGCATTCGGTAAAAACTACTCTGATGTATATAATTTCAAATACTCGGAGATGAATAACGTTTCTTGGAACAGCGCAAGCGGAGCATTGAGTTGGGATAATTCCGAGATAGGGGGTTTTCATCCCTATAAGCTTGCAGATGTGAATAACACCTTTGCTTTGGCGGCCAACGGCTTCGGCGCTTGGCTGTCTTCTGTTGATGCAAATGCCTTGACACAGGATATCAGCGGCAATTCCCGGACTCATGCCGGCCTCAGGCCCGGCGCTTGGGAAGGAAGCAAGCTCAACAAATCCACCGGCAAACCGAAATTGCAGCACTTGATGGCTTATTATCAATGGGGGACCAATTCCAAAGGCGTTCTTGTTATGTCTCATCGCTGTCACATAAATTCGGAAAACCAATCGGAAAACAGCATATCCTCGGGCAAGCAGGCTCTTCAGGCCGGCGCCGATATACTTGAGGTGGATCCCCGCATAACAAGTGACGGCGAAATTGTATTGTGCCATAACAGAAGCATAGAAAATGTAATCAACAGCACGAGTCAGACAAGCGATGTATGCGATTTGACTTTGGCTCAAATTCAGTCATACGAACTTGTAAACAGAAAATATTTCGGAAGCTATTGGAGAATATTCAATGGAACCGGAGAAAGCATACCAACCCTGGGCCAATTCCTCTCAGGAGTCGCCCCGGCCGGAACCTATTATGTGTGTTTAGACCTCGATAAAGTCATAAACGATTTCCCGGGCTCATATATGACCATTATCCAGACCATAGCGAATATTGTTAATTCCGCAGGAATGATGGATCATACCCTATTCTACGTCGCTAAAGCAGGAGCGGCGCCCGGGGAGGACAAAGCCACCTCGCTTCGCAATTCATTCGCCTCTTGGGGCTATCCGGATGCCTTTATCTACACCTTCCCTTATGGCAACAGCCCCTCTACCGATTGCAATTATGAGTGGGCCTTGAATTTTCCGCAATATGTCTACGGTGCGCAGGCATCCTATTCCCCGGGTTCATCTCCTCACAACCTCACCTATATAGCAGAAGACGGAATCGTGGGTTCTGTTAATATGCTCAATGTTCTTAACTCGAATATTCCTGAATATGGCATAAACTCCTCCTATTTGGACGAGTTGCTTATGAAATATCCGTACGGACGCATAATACATACTGATTCTCCTGCAGAACTTGTGAGCGCCCTCACGGCAAAAGGCATGAGGCCGAGCCAATACGAGAACAGCCTTGATGCAGATTCCAATTTTGAGGGATATAACGATAATATATACAACTGGTAATAAATAATCAATAATTTAAATCGTATGAAAAAGAAATTATTTTTATTGTTCGCATTGCTGGCTTTTATTGCCGCGGCTTGTACTCGGGATAATTTGCTCCCCGAGAACAATGGAAAAGATGCGACACAGGAAAATCCTGAGGAACAAACTCAAGGATACCAAGATCCTGACAATCCTAATGTTTACGTTGGAGGTACTCCTATTACTTTCAGCGCCATTATGGATGATGAACAAAGCGTTAAAAGCACTCTTATCGGAACTACCGTCAGCTGGGAGCCGGGTGATGCCATATCCATTCTTTGGGATGGCGGCAGAACCGTAGCAACTACTGCCAGCACGGGCGCTACCGCTGTCTTTGAAACCAGCGTTGGCGCCGCTTCGGCTTATTATGCGGTTTATCCTTCATCGGTTACTTGTGACCTTACCGCTGCAGACAATATCAGCGTTACAGTGCCTGCAACTCAAGACGGAACGTTCAGCAGCGCAAACATCAATGTCGCCAAAACCACTGCAACAACCTTTGCTTTCAAGGCGGTCGGCAACATTATCAAATTCACTGTTACCGATGCGGATGTTACAAAAGTTAAAATTTACTCTTACGACAAGAGTCCTATTGCAGGAACCTGCAATGTGGATGTAAGCGGAGCGGCTCCTGTGGTTTCCTCATATACGAGCACTGCTGATGTTATTGAGGTGACTGTTTCCGGGGCGGGAACTTATTATGCCGTTGCACTTCCGGGAACTCATGCAGAAGGTCTGCTCTTTGCTCCCGAAACGGCAACATCCCTAAAGCGTTCCGCCTATGCAGAGAAATCTTTCACGTTTATCCGCAAGGGATTAACCGATTTCGGCACAATCGAAAATCATCTGAGAGACCTTTATGTATCCTCAAGCGGCACAGGCAAAGGCTTGACAGAGTCTGCACCTATGAGCCCTGCTGATTTTACAACCCTTCTTTCCCAGCCCCTTGATGGTGAACTCAATCAAGACAATGATGTTGCTGTAAGGCACCACCGCCTTCTTTATGGCAACACCATTCATGTGTTGAATGATATTGCCATTGGTGAGACCAAGGTTGAATTCGTGAACTTCGAGCCTTGCAAATTCACCATCACCGGCGCAAGCGCCGCCACTAAAATATCTGCAACAGGTACAAACCGTCTTTTCCGCTTCAGCAACAATACTGATGTCACATTCAGCGGCATTACTCTGTCCGGCGGAAATCCGGCGAGCGGCAATGGCGGAGCAATCGAGATAGACACCGGTTCGAGCGGTCCTGCAACGGTCACCTGCAATAATGTAACTTTTTCCGGTAATACTGCAGCCGGAAACGGAGGGGCGGTTTCAATCTTCGGCCGTGCACAGACTTCAGAATTCATTGCAGATGGATGTACATTCAGCTCCAATACCGCAAGCGGTAATGGCGGAGTTGTTTATCATAGCGCTGATGGTGATGCTCTGGCGGCTAAATCGATATCCACTTTCACCAATTGTACATTCGACAGCAACAGTGCCTCGAAAGGCGGTGTAATGCAGGTATATCGCGGTACGGCCAATTTCGGCGCCAGCAATGTCTTTACAAAGAACAGCGCTACCGATGGCGGTGTATTCTATGTGAATAATGACAATGCCGCTGCATCAAATCTTAACGTTACAGGCGGCACTTTTGGAGGTGACTCTTATGAGTCTGCCAACGATGCTTCCGGTACTACTTTCGGTGGAGGAGTCCTCTTTAAAGAGGGCGGCAATGTTTCGTTCACGGATGCCGTATTTAAATACAACACGGCATCTGCAAATAATGGTGGCGTTGCCTTCTTTACAAAAAATATTGGAACTGCCACATTCACTTCTTGCACCTTCTCTTACAATAAAGCCACTAAAAACGGAGGCGTTGTTTACTTTACCAACAATTCCGAGGCATCATTTGTCAACTGCGTTGCAGACCATAATACTGCTGTATCAGGTGGCTTTTGCCAGATATGGAAAGGGACTCTTAATATAGACGGCTCGAGCAGCGACTACCGCCAGAATACAGCGACAAGTGATGGCGGTTGCATCTATATGAATAACGCTGATGCCAAACTTAATATAGGGCTTTCGACAGGTTCGGGCAAAATCAGATTTTTCCAGAATTCAGCTCCTTATGGCGGAGTCATCGTAATGGAAAGTGGTGACGGAACCTGCGTAATCAAAAATGCTAACTTCGATCAGAATACCGCTACAAATAGGGGCGGTGCATTGGGAATTTTTAAAGGTACTGTTGATATCTCGAATTCCTATATCATGAATAACAGGTCGGATTCTGAAGGTGCTCAAACAAGTATAACTTCCCTATCAAATGAAAGTGGAAGAGGTGGAGGTATCTACGTAAAAGGGGCTGAAGTGAATATTGCCGACAGTTACTTCTATAATAATACCGCCGGAGTAGATGACAATTCAGACTCTAAAAACTATGGTGGAGCAATCGGCATGCATTCTGCTACGGTTAATTGTGTTCGTTGCAAGTTCGAGGGGAACAAGGGTAACCGCGGCTCTGTGCTTTTTATGATTGATGGTGCTGGTGGAATGTTTACTGCAGATCAATGCGCTTTTTATGGCAATAAACAATATTCCCGCGGTGTCTTTTTAGCCGCCTCTAAGAATATTGTTTATTTGAACCGCTGCTCTTTCTATAATAATCAACTTCGCGGAAACAGTGGCGTTTGGGGAATTGCTTTTCACGGAAGCGGCTCCTCTGCATTATGTATGAATAATTGTTCGGTTACCGGACCGGATAAAAGTTACGGTTCAAATGTAGCGATGCTTAATACTGATGGTAACATTCTTCTCACCAACAATACTGTTATTGGAAATTCCGGTATTGCTACTGTGCGTATAGGCGCATCAGGTATCTATTTCTCCGGTGTCAATAATGTTATAATCAATAAGCAATCTAGTAATAACTCCTACAATATCTCTTCTACTAACTTCTACGATGGCTACAATTTGCTAGGAGCTAATAATAGCGTTACCAATGGTACTATTTCAGCTACAAGCGTGAGCGGAATTGATGCGTCAGGATTTACTTGGGATGCTCATGCAGCCGTAACTGAGGGCACTCCGGGCACCGCAAGTTATTGGGAGAATTGGTTCACTTGGGACGGCACTGTTAGCGGCTTCACTCGTGCTACTCAGGCGCAAGCAATTGCTGCATACGACAATTTTGGCGTAAGTGCGAGTGCATGGGGTGGATGTATCAGCGGCATAACCGATGTAGGCGCTCATTTCAAGAGTTGGCTGGAAAGTCTTACTCCAATTGGCTATACCATAAACCAGCGCGGCACAGCCCGCTCGATTTCTGCATATTGGCCCGGTTCTTATCAGAATTAAAAAATGAATTATATGAAAAAGAAATATATAACATATTTGCCTCCAAAGGCTGAAGTATTTTCATTCTCAAGAGCAATTGAGCCTATCTGCACCAGCTTTAATAGTGATTTTGAATCGCTTGAAAACAATCCTTATGAGTGGTAGCCTGCTCGCAGGAAGAACATGAGGATAATTATCTCTATGGTTTTTTGTGTGCTCATTTCCGTAATAGGAATGAGCGCACACAAACGGAACGGCGCAATGGCTTAAACTTATAGAACAGTAGTTGCCCGCCTTCTATGCAATAACCTAAGCTTATGAAACAGGGGATTAGCCGCTCGGGCTTCTCCCCTGTTCTTATTTTTCCTTTTCCTTCTCCTTCTCCTTCTCCTTCTCCTTCTCCTTTCCTTCGGCAGAGCTATTATTCGGAAGTGTTGAGTTTTTGCTGATTACGTTTTAAAACATAACTGTCAGGGTAATCTTTCAGGCCCGCTTCGATATATGTTTTTGCCTCGTCGAAGGATTGTTTTTTAATATAATAATCAGTCAGCAACTCAAAGCATTCTTGTCTACCCCACGAAGGCGAATACGGGTTTTCAATTTCAGGCGCTTTTAATGCAAGCGCTTTTAAAAGATAGTTTTCAGCCTTTTTCCCTCCTCCATATTGCTGGGGAGTATAATAGTCTAAACTTGCCGCCACATAGTAGGCTCTTAAATTATTCTCATTTAACTTAATGGCTTTTTTCGCATAATCGTTGGCTTTACTGAATGGTGTAATTACTTTGGGAAAAGCATAAAACTGACAAGAGAAAGTATACAACATACATAAAAGAGCACAATCTTCCGAGTTTTTTTCTTTTATAGACTCTAATGCTTCTATACCTTGATTAAGCTCATTTTTCCCCTTTTCTTTATCGCCTTTTTGTAAATAGATGATACTGTTATAATACATTGCATAAGCTTTCCAATAAAGAAAGACAGGGCTTCCGCTCTCTTGGTAAGAAGAAGAGAGCGTATCAATCAGCGATAGCAATTTCAGATTATTGTCTGCGGAAGAATTGACAAATGCATCCATAATTTGCGATTGAATGCCGGCAGCTTTACTATTATCAGGTGATGCGTAGGAATTATGAGGTATGGCGCTTGCCAAAATCAAAGTAAAAATTAATGTTTTCATATCTTTGATAGTTATCAAATTGGTATTTCTTGTTTATGTATTTGCCATTTTAAATGTTTATTCCGGTTATAAGTTCTCCTATCTCCTGCTTTTCCTATAAAATCAATCTTTAATCCTCTCAAAGATATTGAAAAAAAACATTTATACAAGACAAGAACCAGATTTGCAAAAGTGTCACTAAAACCCGGGTCAAGCTTTGGAAACCAAATGTGACATATGGAGAGTCTTTTATGTGACAGTTTTCTTGCCGTAGAATCCGAGTAAGATGTAGAGATGCTGCAAAAACAGGAGATTAAGTATTAAGATATTTAATCTATATGTGTCTTGTTTTGAAAAACTTCTTACCTTTACTGTCAAATAATAAATCTTTTTAATCATGCTTGAAAAAGAACTGAAATCAGCGGGAGGGTATAACGCTCCGGATGTAGAAGTTTTTAATGTTGAACTTGGCAGGAATGTGCTTCAGGGAAGTGATCCTACCGGTGGTATGGGCTTGCCCGATGTGGGGGAAGGAGGAAGTGCCTTTGATTGACAACAAGTTTAAATTGAAATTTAAGAACCTTATGAAATTCAGATTATTTGTTTTTGCATCGCTCGCCGTGCTGTTTGCGGGCTGCACCCGCGAGGGGCTCCCTGAAATTATAGAGAAAGGGGAACAGATTGTTACTATCAGCGCTACGATTCCTCAAGATACAGATACCCGCGTGTCCTACGATGACGGCACCCGCAAGCTCGCCTGGCAGACCGGAGACCAGCTTCTTTTAGCCGGATATGACGGCGCAACCTATAAAGGAAACTCCACCTTCACTTACATTACCGATAGCGGCAACCAATTTACGGGAACAACGGTAGCAGGCGCGACCACTTACAAGGCCTACTATCCCGCGAGCTCCGTCTCCTTGGATGCGGACGGTAATTTGCAGGCTTTTTCCCCCGACTTCTGGCAACAGACCCAGAATGGAAACGGCAGTACGGAGCATCTTCGAAACAAGCTTTTCTTGACGGACGAAACACCCAAGGCTGTTGATGCGTCCTTCAGTTTGGCATTAAAGAGCAGCATCCTCAAATTCGACCTTAGTAATATATCTTCCGAGATAGGCACACCAACGAAACTCATTTGGACTGTTGAAGCCACTGATGCACACGAAACCCGTTCCATGATGCTTAACCTAAGCGGAGTAAGTTCGGGCGCCACCACCCTTACCGCCTACCTTGCTTTTGACCCGTCAGTAATGAAGCTTGCTGCAGGTGGAGAGTTTAAAATAACGGTAATAGGCGATAAGTCTTACGAGTGGAGCACCACTTCTTCCGCAGGAAAAGACTACGCCGCCGGAAACCGCTATACCGCAGCAACGGGCGGAGCTTGGACACAGGTCGCTCCGCTGATTTATACTATCAAAACCAGTGCGGATGCAGAGACACACACCGTGTGGATGTATCCTTACGCCTTCACCTGTCCCGCCGAGCTTACAATTGACTGGGGGGATGGAAATACAATAACAATACCGCAAGACGCTTGGCTTGAAGATAATACTATCGCTATGCATACTTATGCTGCCGCCGGTGATTATACCGTCACCATCTACTCTGCACAAACATCCGTCTCTCAAATACAGATGCCGCCGATTTCATTCTCCAACGGCGTTACAAACGGGCAGTTGATGGCTGTACTTACCCCTTTCCCCAATATGGGTGCTGCAGCATCTTTCGACAACTGCTTCGAGGGTTGCAGCGGATTAAGCTCCATTCCTTCAGACTTGTTCAAGTACAATACGGGGGCAACATCTTTCTTTTCCTGCTTCTCCGGCTGCATCGGATTAAGCTCCATTCCTTCCGATTTGTTCCGTTACAATACGGAGGCAACAAGTTTCTTTTACTGCTTCTCCGGCTGCAGCGGATTAAGCTCTATTCCTTCCGACTTGTTCCGTTACAATACAGAGGTTACAGATTTCTCTTCCTGCTTCTCCGGCTGCGGCGGATTAAGCTCCATTCCTTCCGATTTGTTCCTTTACAATACGGGGGTGACAAGTTTCGCTTCCTGCTTCGAGGACTGTAGCGGATTAAGCTCCATTCCTTTAGATTTGTTCCGTTACAATACGGCGGCGGCAAATTTCAATTACTGCTTCTCCGGCTGCAGCGGATTAAGCTCCATTCCTTCCGATTTGTTCCGTTACAATACGGGGGCAACAAGTTTCTTTTTCTGCTTCTCCGGCTGCAGCGGATTAAGCTCCATTCCTTCCGATTTGTTCCGTTACAATACGGGGGTGACAAGTTTCGGTTCCTGCTTTCAGCTCTGCAGCGGATTAAGCTCCATTCCTTCAGACTTGTTCCGTTACAATACGGCGGCGACAGATTTCAGCTCCTGCTTCTTTTACTGTACCAAATTGCAATTGGCGTCGAATATTTTTCCGGATCCTGATACAAACGCAAGTTTTTTTGATGGTAGAACGATGAATTTTACGACTTGTTTTTGTAATGTAGGTACATCCGCAACACAGGGTACAGCCCCGGAACTATGGAAATTTAATGGCAGCAGCAGTTGGACGGTTGAAGATTGTTTCACCGGAGCAAATGTAAGCAACTACGGTGTTATCCCGAATAGTTGGAAAGGGCTTTAATGTCTTCTCTCGAACTTATTGGCTCTCTGCCTTATAAAAATCATCAACCAAGCCGTTCAGCTTATCATAAAATAAGCTGATAGCTTTAATGTCGGGGGTTTCTTTCCGCCAGGTATCCAGATGTTTTTCCGTTTGGGCGAAAATATCCTTTTCTATCTGTTCGATGCATTGCAGGTATCCGCTTCCTTCCGGATTAATGAGTTCCGATATTTTCATATAGTGATAACCGTCGGAGCGGCCGATAGGATAAACATGGTTTTTCCAGTTCAAGGCGTACATGTTCAGAGGACTGTTTTCAAGCGTTTCGTCGTATTTCAGCACATTGGGAAAGGAGTCTGCGCCGCGCACCCACAAGGGGAGTGAAACAGATGTTTCGGGGAATCCCACCTGCACCCAAATGGTATTCATGTCAGGGGATTCTCCTTTTATAATGCCTTGAATGGCGATGTTCGATGCCGAACCGTGGCGGGTAATCAAATCGTCGGAAGAGATAAAATCGTTTTTGTAATTACCTGCTTCGTATTCGCTGCGATAGTCGAGGTCGAAAACCGGATGATAAAAGCAGCGCGAAAACTGCTGCATGATGGTTCGGGTATCGATGGAGTTTTGTTTGCCTGCATCAGCGAAGAGTTTTTCGGCGGTTTGCCGGCGGATAAAGCCGTAACCCACGTCGGGAGTGCCTGTTTCGGAATAGTTTGTGCGGATGACATAACCTTCAGGAGCTTCGTTAGCATCGAATTTGGTCCATGTATGATTGTTAACTTCGTAAAATGCTGCTCCGCCTTGGGCGTCAATCACACCGAAATGCGACGCCAAGCCCATAGGGCGTGGATAAGTGTTGAGAAGTTGCTCGAAATCGGCGAGCGATGAGCATGTTTGCAATGCAAGTTTCATAAATACGCCCTCCTCATCCCGCTTCGATTCCGATGTGGTTTCGTCAAGGTTTACATTGAACGATGCGCTGTTCATTATGGCAAAACCCTCGCTGTTTGAGCCCGCCCATACGTTTTCTCCTTTTGTATCTTTGGAGTTTACCAAACCCAAATAGGGATATTTTCCATCGGTAAAATAACGCATGCTGTTTTCCAAGTCATCGGTATCGCGCAATTTCCATATGATACTGCGTCCGTCGGGCGTGGCCCTGCCCGAAATAACGGCCGTGGTGCAAGCCTCCGACATTTGAACACTCGCAAAAAATGCCGCCAAAATAATCAGAATTGCCTTCTTCATGTGTTATTGGTTATAAGTTCTTCCTTCCTTCCTTCCTTCCTTCCTTCCTTCCTTCCTTCCTTCCTTCCTTCCTCTTCCTCTTCCTCTTCCTCTTCCTCTTCCTCTTCCTCTTCTCCCTTTGAAATTTATCCTCAATCTTCCCAAATCCTTTCAAAGATATGGAAAAAAAGAATAACCGAACATATTTTGTTAGGTAAGTGCTTGCATTTACACAACAAAATAACTAAATTTGCAACAAATAATAGGGAACATGACAAGCAAAACAATTAAAAAAAAGATTTCGAAGTTAGAAACAGGAAAAGTCTTTCGACTGGAGGATTTGGGACTTTCTCGTAATGAACAACAGGCTGCCGTTGTTGCTTTAGGCAGACTTGTTAAAGCAGGAGAAATAGAAAGACTAAGTCCTGGCAAATACTATAAACCCAAGCAGACAAAATTTGGTGTTATTGGTCCTTCTTTGGAAGAACTATTCCGCGATTTGCTGTACGACAATGATATTCCTATTGGTTACTTGACGGGTATCTATGCATTTAACTTGCTCGGACTGACGACACAACAGTCAACCACAATTGAAATAGGAGTTAATTTTCCAGGACGAAATAGAAAAAGAGGAATATATGCCATACGTTTTGTGTTACAGAAAAATACGATTAAACGGGAGAACATTGAAATGTTGCGTTTATTGGATTGCTTGAAATGGATTAAGAAAATACCTGATACGACAATCGATAGATCATTTTCTATACTTAAAAAGAAAGTCAATGAATACACTAAAACAGAAAAAAATCTATTGGTTGAACTGGCAATGAAATATTCCCCGCTTACAAGAGCGTTGTTGGGCTCGATGCTCTTTGAAGAATCGCTTGCAAACACACTGTTTCAAACTTTAAGTCCACTAACACGCTTCAAAATAGGAATCTCACCAACATTAGTTTCAAAGAAATGGAACATACAATGAAAAAGAAACTTCACTTAGAACCAGATCTATTTAATGATCTCATACATGCTACTTCTGAGAATTTGGCTATCCCGGCACAGTTAATAGAGAAAGATTATTATATTTCATTAGTACTACGTGCGCTATCACACAGTGCTTATAATCAACAGATTGTGTTTAAAGGAGGGACATCCCTATCAAAGGCCTATAATCTTATTAATCGATTTTCTGAAGATGTAGATTTCGCTGTTATAAGCGGAGAAATGACCGGAAACCAAATAAAAAAACTTTTAACACGCTTAATGAAAGAAGTGACGGTCGATTTGATGGAAGACAAGAACTTTACCGATATATCGAAAGGTTCAAAATTTAGAAAGCAAGCCTTCCTCTATGATGCTCAAATAAGCATAGAAGCCGATTTGAATCCTATTCCTTCAAGAATTATTGTTGAGATCAGCGCATTTGCAAATCTATTTCCATATGAAAAGCGAATGATAGAACCATTTGTAACCACATTTTTAAAAAAGAGAAGTATGAATGATTTTATTGTTCAATATAACCTTGAACCGGTTGAATTAAATGTATTGTTACCAAGACAGACTATGTGTGAGAAAACCGTTTCACTAATTCGATTTTCAATGAGCGATACTCCTTTAGCCTCATTATCATCCAAAATCCGCCATTTCTATGACTTGGATGCACTATTAGCAACTGAGGACATACAAAACTATATCTCTAGTAAAGCATTTGCAAAAGACATTAAAACTTTGATACAGCATGATATGCAGGCTTTTGACGAGCCTATAGGGTGGAGCAGGCTAGAGAATTTAAGCCAATCGCCATTGATTAAAGATTTTAATGGTTTATGGGCTTCTCTTGCGCCAAAATATGAAGAGAATTTATCTTCAATAGCCTATCGAAAGATACCATCTTCAGATACTATAAAGGCTTCATTCTTAAAGATACTGAACTCTTTACATGATATTGATCTTAAAAATAGCAAGGAGTAGCTAAACTTTTATACTTCAACTCCTTCTTTACCCGTCACACCTTGTCAGCTCTCATTTTCTGCCACATGGTCAAGCGTTTTCGGCCCTTTTTGCTTGACCCTCACCACCTACACCTTTCTCAACCCCTCTTTTTCGCTTCATGATTAAGCATTTTTGGCCCTTTTTGCTTGACCCTCTCACTCGCCATCGTCGAAAGTTCTAAATTTCGCTTCATGGTACGACGTTTTCGGCTTTTTTTGCTTGACCCTCACCACCTACACCTTTCTCAACCCCTCTTTTTCGCTTCATGGTCAAGCATTTTCGGCCCTTTTCGCTCATCCCCTCACGAAAAAACCGTGGGGCTACGACACTTTAGGCCTTTTTTGTCATACCATGAAAGCGGGGCAATAGTCAACCAAAACCAGCGATATGGGTTTATGACCAAATGCGGCAATTGGAGAGTTTTTGATGTGACAGTTGAAGATTAAGGGGGATTAGCCGCTGGGCGGCTTTTCCCCTTTTCCTTGCCGGAGTGTTTGGACATCATTAATGTTTTTTTGAAAAAAGGCAAAAAATCATTTGCACTTTCAAAGTATTTGTCTAAATTTGCATAACGGGACAGATTATGTCCCCATTTATAAATTCAAACATAAGCAAAATGCCACAAATGGACTACGAAGCCTTTATAACAAATATCTTGTCTCAAGGAAGAATCTCATTCACGCGCGAGGAGATTCTTTCCATGGGCGTATCATCTGAATCGGTAAAGAGAGCAATTTCTCGTTATACCCAAAAGGGAAGATTGTACTCTGTAAGGCAGGGATTCTATGTAATTATTACCCCGGAATTTCTTCATCAGAAACGAGTGCCCGAGTTAATGTTCATTGATGACCTGATGAAGTATCTGAATTCTCCCTACTACGTATCCCTTTTGTCTGCCGCTGCATTACATGGAGCCGGGCATCAACAGCCCATGACCTTTTTTGTGACAAACTCAAATACAAAACTTCGAAATATAAACAACGAAAGACATAGAATAAACTTTACTCTTCGGCAGCAGTGGCTGCCCGAAATGGTTGTGTCATTAAAAACAAGGATGGGATATGTGCAGGTCTCCACTCCGGAAGCGACAATGTTTGATCTTGTAGAAAATCAAAAAAAATTGGGCTTGGGTCGGGCTATAGAAGTTATCCGAGAATTGACCGAAATAACCAAGAGCTCAAAGATAAAGGAGATTATCAACCATTATCCTATTGCCATTAGACAGCGCCTTGGTTATATTCTCGATTTAATAGGAGGAGATTCCACCGTTATAGAGAAGTCGTTAAAGGGGGTAAAAGTACATCCGGTGCCATTCTCTCTTGCCAAAAGGCGCATTGGCGGATTAGATGACAAGTGGAAAATTATCATGAACGATACAATAAAAATAGATATATGATTCCACAAAGGTACATTATAGAATGGAGAAGCACTGCCCCTTGGACAAATGATGCCCAAGTAGAGCAAGACTTGGTTATCAGTCGGACTTTAGTTGAAATGTTTCAATCAGATTTAATCAGAAATGCATTGGCGTTTCGAGGCGGAACAGCTTTGCACAAGTTGTTCATTAGTCCTCAAGCCAGATATTCAGAGGACATAGATTTGGTTCAGATTTCGGCAGAGCCAATCAAGCCGATTTTTGTAGAAATCCGCAATCGATTGAAATTCTTGGGGACGAAGCGAGTCATCAAACAACATACTCATAACAACACCATATTGTATCGTTTTGAATCTGAAATACCGCCGGTAGTAAATCTACGCCTCAAAATCGAAATAAACACTCGTGAGCATTTCAATGGTCTTGGGCTACAAGAATTTCCATTCCGCGTTGAAAGCTCTTGGTTTTCAGGTTCAGCAACAATCAATACCTATAAATTGGAGGAACTCCTCGGCACAAAACTTCGCGCATTGTATCAGCGTCGAAAAGGACGAGACCTGTTTGATTTGTTTTGGGCACTGAAACAGAATAATGTTAATCTCAACCAGGTCTTGGAATGTTATCAAAAGTATATGAACTTTGTGGTGGACAAGGTTCCTACACAAAAGCAATTCCTTGTAAATATGGAGGAAAAGATGCAGGATAACGAATTTCTTTCCGATATGAGAGATATTATCCGCCCAGACATAGAGTATTCACCGGTAGAGGCTTGGAATATGGTAAGAACTCGATTGGTAGATTACATATAGACCTCCTTATTAGTAGTTCATGGTAAAGCATTTTCGGCCTTTTTTGCTTGACCCTCTCACTCGCCATCGTCGAAAGTTCTAAATTTCGCTCCATGGTCAAGCATTTTCGGCCCTTTTTGCTTGACCCTCTCACTCGCCATCGTCGAAAGTTCTAAATTTCGCTCCATGGTCAAGCATTTTCGGCCCTTTTCGCTCATCCCCTCACGAAAAAACCGTGGGGCTACGACACTTTAGGCCTTTTTTGTCATACCATGAAAGCGGGGCAATAGTCAACCAAAACCAGCGATATGGGTTTATGACCAAATGCGGCAGTTGGAGAGTTTTTGATGTGACAGTTGAAGATTAAGGGGGATTAGCCGCTGGCGGCTTTTCCCCTTTTCCTTGCCGGAGGACCCTTGCAAGACGGACAATCAAAAAGAGCGGGCCGGAGCCCTATTTTGTTCAAGCCCCCTTATTCTCTAGAGCAAGCTCTTCGCCTAAGGGGGCTTAAACAAAATCAGCATCGCTGGCGATGCTGACTTTTTGATTGTCCGTCTTGCGGAGAGATGGGGATTCGAACCCCAGAATCCTCGGAAGAGGATTAACGGTTTTCGAGACCGCCGCTTTCGACCACTCAGCCATCTCTCCAATGTTTTTGCTTTGCGATAATCGCTTCGTTTCGTTTTTGCTTGCAATAGCAATGGCATTCGAAATGTCAATTATCCTCGCAACGCCAGTAGCACTAGCAATCGTAATTGTCCTTGCAATGTCAAAGGCGTTCGCAATGACAATGGCGTCCGCAATAATAACCGTCCCTTCAACAGCAATCGTGCTTGTTATGCAAATCGTCCTCGCAATGATAGTCGCGCTCGCAATGCCAATCGTGCTTTTGATTGCGTGTGCCTGCAAAATCGGGCTGCAAATATACGAATTATTTGCTATATTTGGGCATGCAAGTCAAGATTGTAAATCATAGCAAATGGCCCAATCCCTCGTATGCAACGGAGGCGTCGGCAGGGATGGATTTAAGGGCGAATATAGAGGAGCCCATTACGCTCGGAAGTCTTGAGCGGGCATTGGTGCCCACGGGGATTTTCATAGAATTGCCTGTCGGTTATGAGGCCCAGATAAGGCCGCGCAGCGGGCTGGCGACTAAGCATGGGATTTCGGTAATAAATTCGCCTGGAACAGTGGATGCCGATTTTCGCGGGGAACTCAAGGTGTCGCTTGTGAATCTCAGCGATAAGCTTTTTACCATTGAGCCGGGTGAGCGCATTGCGCAGATGGTTGTGGCCCGCCATGAAAGGGTGGAGTGGGAGACCGTTGAGGAGTTGTCGGAAACTTCGCGCGGGGCCGGCGGCTGGGGCTCCACCGGCGCAAAGTAAAGCAATCGGTAGCACAGCCCTCGCACAGCACTGCAACAATAAAGCAGCCGACAGTTTAGGCACTCTTGCAAGCTGCAGCCTCTGCTAAACTCCGTCCAATAGACTACGATGGCGAACTTTTCAATCGCCCTTATAAAAATCCAATTTGTAAATTAAAATAGCAGCGGAATTACTACGCTATGAATATGTAAAAGATATAGCGAGGATGCCATCGTTTCGTTGTCGGAAACAAGTAGAATCACTGCGCTATGAATTTGTATATGATATAGCCGCTCTGTCTTGCAGGGGCGGAGCTTGAGGCGGAGAATTTGGACATTCGCGCTGCGCGGATGGCGAAACTCCGAAGGCATCCGTCCTCCGAAGAAACATCCTCATCTATCTTTGCTATAAGCACATTCCCTTGCGGGTCCACGCCTATATTCACCTTAACCTCTCCGCCGCCTATACATCTATATGCCGGAATCGGCAGCCTTGAGGCTTTGCGCCCTTCCAGCTCATAACTCAAAACAGAGGGGCCGGAATAACCGCTTTCTTTCTTTTCGTCCTTGGACTTCTTTTCGGTATTTACCGAGGCGAAGGCATCTTCCTCAGGAGCCTCGAAGCCGGTTTGCAATTCTCGCTGCAATCGGGCGGCATCTTCATAGAGCTCGCGCGCATCCTCGGGGGAGTTGCGGTCGTCTTTAAGCGCCGAGCGGTCCACTGCCACATTATGCACGTATTCATAGCCCCCTCCGGAAACGGAAAGGAGTTCGTTCAGGCGGTCGTTCACGCTTTGCTCGAACTTCAAGCGCCTTTGAAGCTTTTCCAATTGCTCAACCTTAGTGAAGTCGAGAATAAAAGTATTTTCTTTGTATATTTCAGTCCCAAGCCGCCCTGCAAGTAAAATAATCAACACCACCAAATGCACAATCAAGGTGATGTATAATCCTGCGCGGTCCTCCTTGGGGAGCCGTTTCATTTTTCGGTATCCTTCTTTTTACTCTCGCGGAGAGCCTTTTCAATCGTGTTCACTATCACGCTGATGCCAACCTTGTTGTGGCCGCCTTGCGGGATAATGATGTCAGCGAAGCGTTTGCTCGGCTCAATAAACTGAAGGTACATCGGCTTTACGGTGCGGGAGTATCTTTCTATCACCCACTCTACATTTTTGCCGCGTTCGCGAATATCCCTGGCCATCACCCTCATAAGACGGTCGTCATCATCTGCATCCACAAAAATCTTTATATCCATCTGGTCGCGAAGCTTTTTGCAGGTGAAAATCAGTATGCCTTCTATGATGATTACGTCCGCCGGAGTCACCGTTGTGGTTTCGGTTTTGGAGCGGGAGCATGAGATGTAAGAATAGATGGGCTGCTGAATGGTTTTGCCTTGTTTGAGGTCGGACAGTTGCTTACACAAGAGGTCCCAATCTATGGCATCGGGATGGTCGAAGTTTTGATTGCGCTTTTCCTCATCGCTGAGGTCGCTGGAGTCTTTGTAGTAGGCATCCTGAGGGATGATTACCACTTTTTCTTTCAAATGGCCTGTAATTGCTTGAACAACAGTGGTTTTTCCTGAACCGGAACCACCGGCTATACCGATTACCAACATATTTTAGAATTCTGCGTTTTTAGGGGTTCTTGGGAAGGGGATGACATCGCGGATGTTCTGCATGCCGGTAACAAACAGCAGAAGTCTTTCGAAGCCGAGCCCGAAGCCGCTGTGCGGGCAGGTGCCGAAGCGGCGGGTGTCGAGATACCACTCCAAGGTGCGGTGACTCATATTCATTTCGTCCATTCGTTTCAACAGCTTTTCGTATGAAGCCTCGCGCTCGCTTCCGCCTATGATTTCTCCGATTTTAGGGAAGAGGATGTCCATGGCGCGCACCGTTTTGCCGTCTTCATTGAGCTTCATGTAAAAAGCCTTGATTTCTTTGGGATAGTCGATGAGGATGACCGGCTTGCCGAAATGCTGTTCGACAAGGAATCTTTCGTGCTCGCTCTGGAGGTCCATGCCCCACGAAATAAGCATTTCGAATTGATGGCCTCCGGCTACGGCATCTTCCAAAATCTTTATGGCCTCTGTGTAGGTGAGGCGTACGAATTCGGTATTCACTACGCTTTGCAATCTTTCTATCAGACCATTGTCATAGCGGTCATTCAAGAATTTGACATCTTCGTAGCAATTGTCCAAGGCATATTTTACAAGACTCTTTATAAAGTCTTCGGAAAGGTCCATATTGTCTTTCAAATCGTAAAAGGCCATTTCCGGCTCTATCATCCAGAATTCGGCAAGATGCCTGGGGGTATTGGAGTTTTCCGCCCTGAAGGTGGGACCGAAGGTGTAGATTTCGCCCAAGGCAGTGGCTCCGAGCTCGCCTTCCAATTGACCGCTTACCGTAAGTGAGGTATGCCGGCCGAAGAAGTCCTTGCTGTAATCGGGCTCTCCCTTCTTGTTCTTGGGCACATTGTCCAAGGGGAGGGTGGTCACCTGAAACATATTGCCGGCGCCCTCCGCATCGGCGGCGGTAATAATGGGAGTATGCAGATATACGAAGCCCTTGCTGTGAAAGTATTCATGTATGGCAAAGGCCATTTGGCTGCGGATTCGAAGAATGGCGCCAAAGGTATTGGTGCGCGGGCGCATATGAGCGACCGTGCGCAGATACTCGAAACTGGTGTCTTTCTTTTGAAGAGGAAAGCGTACGGGGTCGCATTCCCCATAGATTTCTATATGGTCGGCGCTTATCTCCACCGCCTGCCCGCTGCCGGGGGACTCTACAAGTTTCCCTTTCACGGCTATGCATGCGCCTGTAGTGATTTTTGAGAGGATTTCGGGATCTATTGCCGCTTTGTCCACCACTATCTGGATATTATTTATGGTGGAGCCGTCATTCAGGGCAATGAAGGCAATCTCTTTATTTCCTCTTTTGGTGCGGACCCATCCCTTGGCAAGCACTTCCTGTCCGGGAGCCATAGTCAGCAAATCTTTTACTTTATTGCGGATCATCTTCTTACATTATTTTAAAAAGCAGCCCTCATAAAGGGGGCTGCTCTATAGGGAGGGACTCAAATTAATCTTGAGTCCTTGTTGCAGAATACATTATCTTGAGCGCAGAGCAGCGTCTGAGCTCTTGCTTGATGTCGGTAATGATACCCATACGGGTGTTTTGGTCAGCTTTGATGCACACCGTCATAAATGCACGGTCGGCCTCGCTCATGCTCTCGCGCTCTGCAGCCACAAAGTCACGAATGTCTTTGGTGGTTCTGAAAGAGTCGTTGAGCTGAATGCGGGTTTCGTTTCCGTACTGCGCCTGAAGGCTGCGGATAGGTGTGCCAACGTTGATATAGGAGGAAAGGTCCTTGCGCTCTAACTTTACAGCTTCTGAGGCGGAAGGAATCCTCACTTGAACTTTGTTCTCGGTACTGCGAAGCTGCGTGGTAACCATGAAGAAGAACAGGAACATGAAAACTATATCGGAAATTGATGATGTTTCCATCGCGGGAACTTCTTTTTTCCCCTCTTTTTTAAACATTGACATAATTTATCCTCCTATCTTCTTTTTTTGGTAACATCTTTGGGCTCAGCCTCAGAAATCTGCTGGGGTACCATAGCCTTGATGATGTCCTGTTGATCTTCGTTGAGAGCAAAGAAAGTCCTGCCGAACTCGGCCATTGCAGCTTCGTCGCGCAGCTCGTTAACCGCCTTTACAAGTTCGTTCTGAACTGCTATATAGGCCTGATAACTGGTGCCGCGGTCGTTCTGAAGTGAAATAACACCTTGGGAAACCAAGCGTTTTTCGCCAAGCCCCTTTATATCTTCCATTTTCTTTTCGGGAAGATTGGGCAGGTTGGTCGGGTTGGTAAGGAAAATCTTGATTTTATCTTTAAGCTGACTTACATCTATGGGCTCTGTGCCGGCAAATAAAGCATCTTGCGAGTTAATTCTTACAAGAATGATATTGCGACGATTAACCTTCTGCTCCTGTGCTTTTTGATTTTCATCGGGCATAGGAGGCAGACGACGGCTGAGACCTGTATGAGACCCCATGGTTGATGTCATGAGGAAGTAGCACAACAGCAGGAATGCGATATCGGCCGTCGAGGATGTATTTAAACCGGGTGTAGATCTTTTTCCCATGGATGTTAAGCTTTTCTATTTTTTATAGCGATGCGTACTTCTCCTACTATTATGGCGATTACTGCCACAGCGGAGAGAATGTAAGCAAGATATAAAACAGTATCAGTAAGTTTGAGAGTGCCAGCGCTCGGTTGCTCGGTAAGGAGCCCCTGAGCCGGTGTTCCGGGTGCAATCAGGTACACCACGAAGCATATGGCTGCGATTATCAACAATGAGATCCCAAGGCGCAAAAGGCTCTTTGGGTCATGCATTCCGCCTATCACAACTCCCACAACAATGGCAAGCAGGGCAAGTACCACCATTATATATGCGAAGTTGAGAATGGATTCAGAGGCGAGCGCATTGTTTGCCATCCAGTCTCCCAAGAAGCCCCAGAATACAATGCCCACGCCAATGACTGTAAGCACAATCATCAGCCAGGTGAATATTTTGTTGTAATTCTTCATTACTTAATCCCTTTCGATGATTAAATTACTTTTTCTTTTCTTCGTATTTGGTAAGAATGTCCATCAGGCTGATGGAGCCGTCTTCCATGTCGATTGTAAGATTTTCTATTCTGGAAAGTATATAGTTATAGAATACCTGCAGAATCATGGCGACGATAAGACCAGCCACAGTGGTGATAAGAGCCACCTTCATACCGCCTGCAACAATGTTGGGGGAGATGTCGCCGGCTTTCTGGATGTCGTCAAATGCCATAACCATACCTATAACGGTTCCGAGGAATCCTAAAGACGGAGCAAGTGCTATGAAGAGGGCAATCCAGCTGAGACCGTTCTCCATAAGGCTCGACTGAACTGAGCCGTAGGAAATAATGGTTTTTTCCACTACATCGAGGCCTTGGTCATAACGCAGAAGACCTTGATAGAAGATGCTGGCAACAGGACCGCGGGTTTCACGGCAAACTGTTTTGGCTTCCTCTATGCTTCCCTTCTTAAGAGCGGCATCTATCTTTTCGAGAAGAGCCTGGGTATTGGTCTTGGAGAATGAGAGATAGAGAATTCTCTCGATTGAGAAAGCAAGGCCAATGATAAGACAAAGCACGATAAGGGCCATAAAGCCGGGGCCGCCTTCGATGAATTTTGTTTTGATAGCCTGAGTAAGGGGCACCTCTACGGGTCCTTCTTCGGCAATTGGTGCGGCTTCTGCCACTTGTTCTGTAGCTTCCTCTGCAGGAACTTCAGCGTCCTGAGCGAATGCAATGTTAGCAGTGAAAGCCATAGTGGCCAGAGCTGCAAGAATCATGAAAAACTTTTTCATAACTGTTTTTTTGGTGATTGATTAGTTAAAATTTATTATAAAATATTTCGTTTCTATAAAATCGTTGCAATTTAGTAAAAAAAAACCATACAACAAGTTTTATTTAGATATTTCTCCTCTAAGATTTTTCTTCAAAAGACTTTTAACCTTGTCATTGTCAGAGTATTTGCCCATAAGAAAGAAAAGTTTTGCGAGTGCGGCTTCACCGGTTATGTCGTATCCGCTCTCCACTCCGGCATCTTTCAAGGCCTTTCCGTTGGAGTAGAGGTCCATATTCACCTCCCCTGCAAGGCATTGGGTTACATTGAGCAGGATTTTGCCGCATTGGGAGGATTCGCGTACAATATCGAGGAACCAGGGCTTGCTCATGGCATTGCCCGAGCCGTAGGTTTCTAAAATGACAGCTCTTATTCCCTCGCCTAACAATACGTTACGCGCCACCTGTTCGGTGATTCCGGGATGGATTTTAAGTACGGCCACGCGGGTATCCAGGTTTGTATGTATCTGCAAAGGTCTTTCTAAAAGCGAGGGGTAGTGGATAGCGTGTTCGTGATAGCGGATATTTATTCCCGCATCCGCCAGAATCGGATAATTGGGGGAGCTGAAAGCATCGAAACTGCTGGAATTCACCTTGGTGGCACGGTTGCCTCTAAGCAGTTGGGAATCGAAGAAGATGCACACCTCGGGCACTATTGCTCGGGAGTGAATGTTTTTTGCGCTTGCTATTTCAACTGCTGATATGAGGTTTTCCCTGCCGTCAGTGCGAAGCAGCCCTATCGGGAGTTGACTGCCTGTAAATACAACCGGCTTACTCAAATGATCCAGCATGAAACTCAGCATACTGGCGCTGTAGGCCATAGTGTCGGTGCCGTGAAGAATTATGAAGCCGTCGTAGCGTTCGTATTTTTCTTGTATGAGTTCAGCTATCTTCACCCAAATAGAGGGTTCTATATCCGAAGAGTCTATGGGGGGCTCGAAAGTGTAGGAATCTATTTTGGATGAGAACTTGCGCAGTTCGGGCACTTCCTGAAGAATCTGACTGAAGTCGAATGGCGACAGGGAACCGGTTTTCGGATTCTCTTTCATTCCTATTGTGCCTCCCGTATAGATAATAAGGATGCTGGACTTTTCGAAGGGGTTTCTCATAAGGAAAATAGTTTTATGGCGTTATTTGTGGTTGTTTCTTTTATGGTTTCAAGAGGCAGTTCTTTTATCTCTGCCACCTTGGCGGCTATCAGGGGGATATTGGCGCTTTCGTTGCGGGTGCCTCTCAGCGGCATGGGCGCCAAGTAGGGGGCATCCGTCTCCAAAACTATCTTTTCGAGGGGAACCTCCCTTACAACTTTGGGCAAGGATTTGGCATTTTTGAATGTCACCACCCCTCCCACGCCTATGCTCCAATCGCCGTAGCGGTTCAGTTCGCGCCAGGTTTCAAAGCTGCCTGAATAAGCATGCAGATTGCCCCTTAATTGCAGCCGGGCGCAATCCTTGACTAATTTTACAAAGTCTCCTATGGCATCCCTCAAATGAACATTCACAGGCAAATCCCATTTAGCGGCAAGCTCGAATTGTATGCGCAGCGCTTCTTTCTGCTGCTCCGCAAAAGTCGTGTCCCAATAATAATCCAAGCCTATCTCTCCGATTGCTACCGGCTTTTTGGGCAGCCAGCTTTCCAATTGCGACAATTCCTCCTGCCAATTTTCCTTGATATCCTGGGGATGAAGCCCTAACATGGGATAGACCACACCCTTATGCCGCTCGCACAGCTCGAATCTCGCCGCCCTTTCGGCGCTGGAGGTATCCGCTTCGAGCATTTTGCCTACACCATTTGCAAGGGCTCGCGAAATGACGGCCTCTTCCTCTCCCGAAAATGCCTCATCAATGATATGGGTATGCGTATCTATGTACATGAATTGCAAAGTTAGGCATTTTTTGCATTGATTGTACAACGTCCGAGAAGGTCTATGTCTATAATTCCATCGCTTTCCAAGGTGGCGGCCATACCGACAACCACCGAATAGGGTTTGCCTAACTTAGTGCAGAGTTCGCCAAGTGTTATTCCGCGCTGTTTTTTTATTTCCTGTACAAGTTGAAGAAAGAGAGAACGCTTGTCTTCGGGTACTTTTTTATAGATTTTACCCACCCATTCCAGCAGGTCGCTTCTTTTCCGGAGATTATAATTGCCTAAGCCCATTTGTCTTCCCACATCTGCCGAATTCACTATCGGTTCTGCTATTTTTTCCACTAAAAGCAGATTGCAGCCCTGCGAGCGGATGTCGTCTATGCGTCCGGGAAGGGCGAATACATCACGTCCGTAATCCGATGCAAGCCTGGCGGTTATCAGGCCGCCTCCGCGGATTTTGCTCTCTATGAGAAGGGTTGCCCCGCTCAAGCCGGCGATTATCCGATTGCGCCTGAGGAATGTAAATGCCATAGGGCCGGTGCCGGGCGGATAATCGGTAATCAGAGCGCAGCCGGGAGAGGATGCGATTTTCCTCGCGGCAGGGCGGTGGGCAGAGGGGTAAACAGAGTCTATTCCATTAGGGAGTACCGCAATTGTGGGCAGACCGTAATGAAGAGCCGCAGAGTGAGCCGTAATATCCACCCCGAAGGCGAGGCCGCTTACAATAACAGGCTTTTGCGGAGCATAGCTCAGCGTCTCCACAATTTTTGTGCACCATTCTTTTCCATAGGAAGACATATCCCTCGTGCCCACTATACTTATAAAGGGAGCGTCATTAAAGACTTCATCAGGCGGGGAAGAGCTCTTGTAATAGATGCCTGCCGGAGGGTCTTCGCATTCTTTGAGGAGTTTGGGATAGGCCGGATGGGAATAAGGAAGAAAGCCGCATCCCTTTTCTTTGAGTTCTTCCAATTCCCGGCTTGAATTTTCCAAAAGCTCATCGGAAAGAGAGCCGGCATATTTGCTGTAGGGGCCTGTCAGGGCATTTCTTTCTTTAGGGCTGAGGTCAAATACCGCAGAGGCGGAGCCGAGCTCCTGCACTATTCTCAGGGCGATTTTGGGCTCATAGCCGAAGATATGGTTGAGGGCGCATGCCGCCGCCTTTTCTTTATTATCCATACCTCAAATATAAGGGCGGCATAAACAAGAATCTGCGGGAGTAAAATTATTTCCCGCAGATTTTTATGTTTTCGTATTTTCTTAAAATTTATCCGGACAGATTAGTACGAAAAACCGGCCTGCTTAAATAAAACCGGCTTAAACAATAAGCAGTGCATCACCGTAAGGACCGAAGCGGTAGTTTTCCTCCAAGGCTACCTCGTAGGCGCGCTTCACATTCTTATAGCCGCCGAAAGCCGCTTCGCACATGAGCATGGTGCTTCCGGGCAGATGGAAATTGCTCACGAAGGCATCTGCAATGCTGAATTGATAGGGCGGGAATATGAACTTGTTGGTCCACATATCGGTAGGTTTTACTTCGTTGGTAGTGGTGGTATAGGTTTCCAAAGCGCGGATTACCGTCACCCCTACCGCCAATACCTTATTCTTACTGCGTTTTGCCTCATTTATGCGCTCGCTCGCTTCTTCCGATATGATAAAACGCTCTCCGTCCATGCGGTGCTTCGAAAGGTCTTCCACATCTACCTGGCGGAAGTGTCCTATGCCCATATGAACGGTTATGAATGTTTTGTCTATATCTTTGAGAATCATACGGTTGAATAGCTCGCGACTGAAATGCAGTCCGGCTGCGGGAGCGCTTACCGCACCTTCGTTTGCGGCAAATATGGTTTGGAAGTTTTCTGCATCTTCGGGAGTCGGCTCCTCCTTTACCCATTCGGGTACCGGTGTTTTGCCAAGCGCAAAAAGAGACTGCTTGAACTCATCGTAAGGACCGTCATAAAGGAAACGCAGGGTGCGTCCGCGCGAGGTGGTGTTGTCTATAACCTCCGCCACCATGCTCTCATCTTCACCGAAGTATAATTTATTGCCTATGCGTATTTTTCTGGCAGGCTCCACGATAACATCCCACAGCTTTTGCTCGGGATTGAGTTCGCGCAGCAGGAATACCATGATATCGGCACCGGTCTTTTCTTTTTTGCCGTGAAGTTTCGCAGGGAAAACCTTGGTGTCGTTGAGCACGAACACATCGCCTTTGCCGAAATAGTCCAAGATGTCCTTGAAAATGCGATGCTCTATTTCACCGCTGTCTTTATGAAGTACCATGAGCTTGCATTCATCGCGCCAGCGACACGGTTCTTTAGCTATTTTTTCTGCAGGGAGATCGAAGTAGAATTGAGAAAGTTTCATTTCCGTTTTTGGGTAATAACTTTATTTATACGGACTTCTACCCAAAAAAGTTTCATCTGCTAAAACTTTCTATACTTTGGCTTCGCGGAAGACCTCCTGAATGCTCGGAAAACTGTCGTGAAGATAGGGGGGGAGACTCGATTTAGCCACCCAGGCGGCCTTGTTTATATCCTCGTCCTGCTGCGGAGTAAGGTTTACAGGGTCTGTATAGAGCATGTCGTACCACCAGGTATGTTTCAGATGCCATACTCCGCCCCTGAGGTAACAATGGTCGGTTATGCAAATGAGAGACCTTATTTCAAGTTTATCGACTCCCGTTTCTTCCTGTACTTCGCGTATGGCTGTGGTGCGGATGTCCTCTCCCGGGTCTTGATGGCCTTTGGGCAGGTCCCACATCTCATCTCTCCTTATCAGCAGATAATCACCCCTCCGATTGCTCACCAAACCTCCTGCGGCATTCACCTCACGGAATTCCGCGCATAGTCTGCGGTACATCTTGTCGGTGTTGTTGCTGGGAATATATATTTTGGCGAGTTCTTTCGAGCTTTCGAACATGAGCACGAGGGTGTGGATGTCGATTTTTTCGCCGACGTGAAACTCCATTGCATTGGGGTCTGACAGGGCCTGGTCTTCAGGTTCGCATATGATGATACAGCGCTTTTCGAAATAAATCTTGTGCATAATTATTGCTATCTTTGCAAAATTAAGAAATTATTGTGAAATGACGGAATATAAAAGCAAGCATGGTCTTGTGAACCGCCCCCAAGCCGAGCTTTACATGGCTTTTACAGACCTTAGGAATTTCCTGCGTTTTCTTCCCGAAGACAAGCAAAAGGATGTGACGGCAAGCTTCGATACCCTTAACACCAGCGTGAACGGCATCAGTATCGGGGTGAAAGTCACGCGCAGGGAGCCTTATTCCTATATAGAATTGCAGTCGCACGATAGTCCGTTGAAATTTACGCTCATGCTGCATTTCGATATTTCTTCCGAAAATCCGGCTAAAACCGATTTTTATATAATCGTTAATGCAGAGCTCGATTTTATGACCAAGATGCTCATCGGAGGTAAAATCAAGGATGGTCTGAATAAGATAGTCGACGGTTTGGTGGATGTATCCGAAGGCAGAATGCCCGAAGGAGTTCCGGCTGACTTCATGGACAAAATGAAGTTCTGATAAAATGCCCCCTTTCAGCACAGCCATACGCCTTAATCCCTTCAAGGGATGCGAAGGGCCCGAAGGAGAGCCTGTCGCCTGGAGCCGGTATGGCCGTATCTTGTCGGAAAGACCCAATTTCACTCTCGACCCTCTTTTCCATGCCGGCTGCTATTATGTGCAGGACAGTTCCGCCATGTATGTCGGATATATCTTCCGCAAATATATTGCCGCCTTGAAGACAGGTTCGGCAGAGAGCGCTTCGACAGGCGCAGAGGGCCTTTCGACATGTGCTGCAGAGAAGTCTTCGGCAGCCACCTCAGGAAAAAAGGGCGGAAAAGGTACTGATGCCGTTATCAGAGTTTTGGATTTATGCGCTGCGCCGGGAGGCAAGACGAGTGATTTGTCCACTTCTTTAAGGGAGAGCTTTGGAGAAAATTTCTGCTTGATAGCTAATGAGGTGATTAAGTCGAGGGCTGCGGCGCTGAAAGATAATGTGGCCCGCTGGGGAGATCCCAATGTGGTGGTTACCAGCGCAGACCCTGCGGTTTTCGGCAGGAACATGACGGGGTGTTTCGATGCCATAGTGGCGGATGTGCCCTGCAGCGGCGAGGGAATGTTCCGCAAGTCCCGAAAGGCCGTAGAGGATTGGAGCCCCGCCACGGTGGATTTGTGCGCCGCGAGGCAAAAGCGCATTTTGGGGGATGTCTGGCCGACTCTGAAAGAGGGAGGTCTGTTGGTTTATTCCACTTGTACCTATGAAGATAAGGAGAATGATGATAATTTAGAGTGGGCGGCGGATACGCTCGGAGGGGAAATTATCCGGCCCGAAAATGAATTTGCCGAATATGGGGTAAGGCTCACTCGGCATGGCAATCTGCTTAAAGCGGGCGAGGTGCCGGGCGAGGGGCAGTGGGTGGGAGCCTTGCGCAAGACAGCATCATCTCCCGTTACCAAAAAGCCCATTATACCTTCTCCTTTGGCATTGGAGGAGAGCGACCGCGTGCTGGCAATTAACTATGTGCCCGAATATCCGGTGGTGGAGCTGGAATTAAGCGATGCGCTTAAATATCTTCATAGAGATGCCCTTTATTTACCTGACGCCCCGAAAGGCCTGATTATTGCGGCTTATAAGTCGCATCCCTTGGGACTTGCCAAAAATCTTGGTACTCGTTGCAATAATCTGCTTCCCAAGGGCAGAAGAATACTTATGGATGTATGAAAAAATATCTTCTTACAATAATATCCGTCTTTCTCGGTCTCAATGCCCCAGGCCAGACTCCTGAGGAATTCAAGCAGCAATACCAGCTCCAGACTAAGGTGGCGGGCTTGTCCGGACTTGGCGTTAAAACCGTTCTAAATAGCTGGGAGGCCGCTCATCCGAATGATACCTCTATGTTGGAGGCAAATTTTTTCTATCATTTGGACAGGGCACGCGGCAGTACCGTAGTTGCCCGCCCCGAAAAGAAATATCTCGGCCTTGCCCCCACCCTCACCCTTAAAGACAGCACCGGCAAAGACGTTTATTATTATGAGCTTCCTCTTTATGACGAGGAGCAGTTCTCTCTTTGTCAGAAGTATTTGGACAGGGCTATAAGTTTGGCCCCCGATAATCTAAGCTATCGCTTTCAGAAAATCACCACTCTATTGGACTATGAAGGCGAAAGCCCCGATATGGCAGCGAGCGCCCTCCTTAATCTTATTGAACTCAATTACGACAAATCGCCACGCTGGACTATGGACGGAAAGCTTATGAGCGGGGAGGATTTTGTAAATTCGGTAAAAGAATATTGCTATGCTTTCTGGCAGCTCGGCACCCCCACCGGCTATGAGAGTTTTTACAGGGTTTCTTCCAGAATGCTTAAAAGCAATCCCAAAGATGTGGTATTCATAGATAATTTAGGCTCTTATTGGCAGGTTTATAAACGCGATTACAGAAAGGCGGCCAGGTATTATAAAAAAGCCCTTAAAATCGACCCTGATGATTATGCAGCAACACACAATCTGAAAATACTTAAAAAACAAAAATCCCGATGAAGAATTTATTTTTAATGATGATTCCTATATTGACATTGGCGGCATGCCAACCCAAAACAGAAAAGATTCCGGCTTTGGATCTTTCCAACCTCGACACCACCTGCTCTCCCGGACAGGATTTCTATAAATATGCAACTCACGGCTGGCAGGTGAAAAATCCGCTCAAACCGGAGTTCGCCCGTTACGGCAGTTTCGACCGGCTGAGAGAGAATAACGAAATCCGTCTCAATGAGCTATTTGCTTCCATGACAACCATGAAGACAAAGCATGGCACGATTGAGCAGAAAATCGTTGACCTTTACAAGCAGGGCCTCGATTCGATTCGCATGAATAAAGAAGGAACGGAGCCTGTAAAGCCTTATGTGGCTCAGATTTATGCCTCTGAGGGCAAAGAGGAGCTGGCAAAGTTGATAGCCGCTCTGCACGATGCCGGTGAGGATCCCTTCTTCGGCGGTGGTGTCGGAGCCGACCTCATGAACAGCGATATGCAGATTTTTTATTTGTCCCAAAGCGGACTCGGCATAGGCGACCGCGATTATTATCTTAAGCTCGAGAATGCTTCAATCAAGGAGGCGTACCGCAATTTCCTTAACAGGATTTTTACGCTTTGCGGCTCGGACAGGGCGCAGGTGGCGGCCGATAACGCTGTATTCGTAGAAGAAGTGCTTGCCTTCAATTCCTGGACACGCGAGCAGGAAAGGGATTATGCAGCCCAATACAACCCCATGAGCAGCAAGCAGATAGAAGAAAACTACAAGGGTTTCCCCTTTGCTGCATATTTTGCTGCAAGGAATATCCCCGAGCAGGAGAAAATAATAGTTTGCGAGCCATCTTTCTTTGAGGCATTCAGCAATTATTATGGCACGGCTGATATTCAGGTGCTTAAAGATTATTTGGCGGCTCAGCTCATATCCTCTTCGTGCGGAGCTCTCGGAGATGAGATGTATGCCGCCCATTTCGACTTTTACAGCAAGGAGATGGCGGGCATAAAGGAGCACAAGCCGCGTTGGAAGCGTGCAATGCAGGCGCCCAACAGCATACTCAGCGAGGCTGTTGGCAAGATGTATGTGGATAAGTATTTCCCGGAAAGCAGCAAAAAGCGTATGCTGACTCTTGTTGATAATCTTCAAAAGGCTCTCGGCGAACATATCGAAGCCCTCGATTGGATGGGCGAGGCCACCAAAGTCAAGGCTCTTGATAAACTCAGCGCCTTTACCGTAAAAATCGGCTATCCCGACAAATGGAAAGATTACAGCTCTCTTACGGTAGACCCCGAAAAGAGCTATTACGAAAACCTCCGCTCCGCAAGCATCTGGCATATTGCCGACAATATGAACAAACTCGGCAAACCCACCGACAAAAGCGAATGGGGCATGCCTCCGCAGATGGTGAACGCTTATTTCAATCCCACCACCAACGAAATCTGCTTCCCCGCAGCCATACTTCAGCCTCCATTCTTCAATCCCGATGCTGATGATGCGGTTAATTATGGGGCAATAGGCGTGGTAATCGGTCACGAAATGACTCACGGCTTTGATGACCAGGGACGTCTGTTCGACAAAAACGGCAATATGAATGATTGGTGGACCGCTGAAGATGCCGCCATATTCAAGGAGAAATCTCAAAAATTGGTGGAGCAATTCAATGAGGTGGAAATCCTGCCGGGCGTATATGCCAACGGACAGAATTCTCTCGGAGAAAACATTGCCGACCAGGGCGGTCTGAGCGTAGCCTATACCGCTCTGCATAATGCCATAGCAGGAAAGGATGTAAAGCCCATAGACGGATTCACTCCCGATCAGCGCTTTTATCTTTCCTATGCCACCATTTGGGCGCAAAATATAACAGACGAGGAAAAGGCCCGTCTCAATACCCTTGATGTGCATTCTCTCGGCGAAAACCGCGTGAATGTGACTGTGCGTAACCTCCAAACATTTTTCGATGCTTTCGGAATAAAGGAGGGCGACCCGATGTACAGGCCCGAAAGCGAGAGGGTTCTAATTTGGTAATATGTTAATCCGGTAATATGCGTGCTTCCCGATTTATTTCGGAACGCCTCAATTTTCGAGGGAGGATAACGGTTGCAGCCACAGCCGTTTCCTTCTTCGTTATCATATTGTCTCTCATGGTGCTGGGAGGTTTCAAGCGGGAAATCCGGCGCGGAATAAGTTCTCTTATGGGAGATGTGCAGATGACAGCCTCTTCTTTAAGCTATTATGGGGAGGGAGAGCCTATAAGCACCGATGCCTCTTATCTGCCCTACCTCAGCGAATGCAAGGGGGTGGAGGAGCTTACGCCGGCAATATACCGCACCGCTGTGGTTAAAAACGGAAGCGAAATAGAGGGGGTTTTGATAAAAGCCCTGCCCTCAGCCGACAGTAGTCTGACGGTTGCCATCCCAAGCACTTTGGCCGATAAGTTGGGTTTGAAGGAGGGGGACCGCATGCTGACGTATTTTATAGGAGATAGAGTGAAAATTCGCAATTTTACGGTGAGAGAGATTTATAGGGATTTGCTTCGGGCGGATGATAAGATGCTGGTCTTTGCTAATTTGGGGGACCTTCAGCGCGTGAACGGCTGGGATTCCACCATGGTTTCGGCTCTTGAAATAAAACTCTCCGACTATTACCGCAGCAGCGACAGGGAGAAAACAAAGGCCGTAGAGCTTTCCACTCTGACCGGAATATATGCTTCGGAGGGAGAAGCGCCTCTTGTGGCCACTGCCGCTTCACAACGTTTCTCCCGTCTTTTCGATTGGCTTAACCTGCTTGATTTCAACGTGTTGGCTATTTTATTGCTGATGATTCTTGTGGCGGGCTTCAATATGGTATCAGGACTTCTTATAATGCTGTTCCGCCATACCGGCACAATAGGTACGCTCAAGGCTCTCGGTATGAACAATCGCAGAATCGCTGCGGTTTTTCTAAGGGTGGCTTCGGGGGTGGTATTAAAGGGGATGGCAATAGGAGGCGGTGCAGCCCTGCTTTTTGCTCTTGTTCAAAGCGCTACGCACTTCCTCCGGCTCAATCCCGAAAATTATTTTGTGAGTTTTGTGCCTGTGGCTGTGAATTTGCCGCAAATTCTGCTCATCTGCGCCATTGCCTACGGAGCAATAATGCTTCTCCTTTTACTGCCCTCTATTTTCATCAGCAGGGTAGACCCTTCGGAAACGGTAAGGGTAAAATAATTACGGAGCTATTCTCTTGAATTTGTGGTAACGAGCCATAACCGCTTCTACAAATTCTATTGTTTCTTTCCCATTGAACTTGCCTAACTTTACCGTATCCAGCGTTAAAATGGAGTCGGCGCGCATTTCCGGAATTACGCTTACTATATTGTCCCAATAGGAGGGGTCTTTACCCCGATACCGCGTATAATTGATAAGGTCTTCCACCCGTCCTCCTCCTGCGTTGTATGCGGCTAAAGTCAGCTTTTTCCTCTCTGTTTCATCTGCCGCCACCTTGCCGTAACTCTTATAAAGGTCTTTTATATAACGGGTTCCTGCCATTACGCTTTGCGAGGCATCCAAAAGACTGTCGGCTCCGTAATGCGCTGCCGTAGAAGGCATCATCTGCATAAGGCCTGTAGCACCACGCCGCGACACGGCATCGTGCCGGAAGTGCGACTCGTGATAAACAATCGCAGAAACAAAGCGCCAGTCCAGAGAGGCGGAATCGCTCCAAGACCTGATTAGTGAATCGTAAGGGCTTATCTTGTAATGTTTTTGTCGGTATCTTTCCGCAAAGGGAATATAACGTTCCTGCTTTTCTTCGATTCTTTTTTTCGGTACAATGAAAGCTCCGACAGAAAGAAGCGCAGCAAGCGCAAGTATGGCAAATTTTACTGTTTTTTCGAATTTCATCAGCTTATTATCTATATCCTCCGGCTCGGTTCATTCCCGAAGGCATCTGGAATCCGGATGGCATGGATGCTCCGGAAGTTCTTGAAGAGCCGGATGGGAGTGAAGAGCCCGATGGGAGTGAGGAAGCCGAGCCGCCGCGCGAGCCTCTTCCCGGCTGTATATAGAAAGGCCAGAAGATGCCTATTTTAAGGGTTCTTTGCGTTCTTATATAATTATGCGCGGTAAAATAGTCGGCTTTGTCCAAAGGCCAGTCCATATTCGCATTTTCCAACTTTATGAATATGCAGGCTCTTTTCCATTGAATATTTGCAAATACATCCACCACAGGACCATTCTCATACAGAGTCTTGTTCTGGTTGTGGAAAGTGCTTGTGGCGGGATTCCATGCAGGGGCGTACCACTGCGTGTTATACCAGCCGTTGAGGCCTAGTTGCATAGTCATTACGGGGCGGCGTTTGGCCGCATCCCTTTGCACCACAAACTCAACGAACCATTTCAGATTGACTGCTGCAAGAGGAAGCGGCAGAATATCGAGAGCGCCGGAAGTTTGAACCAACACTCTGTTGTCGAGGTGCAGCATATTTCCTATCACGAAATCTTTGCGCAGCGATGCGGAGAGGACGCTTATGGCATCGGCATGCTGCTGAATGACACCGGAGGTGTTGTAATAGATATAATTTCCCAGCAGGGCATAGCCCACATCTGCGGATGCCTTGAAGTAGGGGATGTCCACAAATGCGCGTATCCTGTTTTCCGAACTTTTTCCGAAAGCGTTGTTCCAGCTGAAATGGTTGGCATATATCTGCTGCCTGTAATGGTTGGGCTCCAAAAGCCGGCTTTGTAAATTGGCTCCTATGCTGATTGGGCTGTTGCGGGCTTTCCGGAACGGGAAGATGTTTACACGGGCATTGGCATCTATGCTGTAATCTCCTATTTCTGCCCCCGCAAAGGTAAATCGGCCTTTGGCATCCCAATTGAAATATTGACGGATGTTTCCTTCCACGCCGGCATAGGCATAGAGGGAGTTTTCTTTATAGATGGATGGCCCTCCCGCCCCATTGTCCAACCAAGTCCGGTATTTGTTTCCCACTCCCACATTCAGCTTGGACACTATGGCATCTTCGCTCCATGGCTGCAGGCGCAGGAAAAGCTTGTTGTCCAAATGCGTGACTATAAATGTGTCTGCGCTGGCTGTGGCGCTGTAATTATATGTATTATTGAATAATTCGTTCTGCAAGTCGCTGCCCGAAGTCGCATCCGCATAATTGCGGGTGTATTTGCTCCATTCTCCGCTGTGCCCTATGAAGGCGGTGGTCACGTTGCGGTCGAGGGAATCGGGTTTTTCCGCATCAAGCGTATCTTTCGGAGCCCCTATATTCTTCAAGAAATTAAAGGGGATGCGATATTGCTGGTTTATGAATCCGGTCCTTCGCTTGATGGTATTGGAGGCATTGTTCAGCACCACTGCAATCTCTCGCGCCTTCACCGTGGTATCCCTTATCAAGGTATTATCCACAAGACCGCCGTTTTCCTCATGGGATATGGTGTTTGAGATAAAGCCGATGTGCGCAAGATATTTTTTACCGAGATAATTGCCCGCAAGGGCGAAGGTTTTGTTTTTGGTTTCCTCATTATCGAGCATTCCTCCTCCTCCCCAGCGGTCGTAAAGAAGCTGGAAGTTTAATCCCGGGGTGATGTTCTGGGTGGTAAGGATATGGATATTGTCGCTTGCGATTTCGTCTGATGATGTGAAAAGCGTACCCCAATAGGCAAGCTCGGTATATGGGGTTTTGGAATTATAGTGAGCTAAGGTTTCTTGGCCGAAAGTCCAGCTTTCGTAGGGGGAGTAGAAGTCCAAACCGCTGTGGCTCTGCCTGTTGAAGAAGTTGTAGCTTTGTACCGGAGAGCCTGCCACGCCAAGCCACGTGGAATTCACATCCTGCCTTTGGAAGGCATAATCGTAGAAATAATGATTGAATGTTGTATCCGGCACATAGACATCCATTTTTTGGAAGTCAGGGTCCAGCTTCCAAGCTATTATGCGCTTGTAATACAAAGAGTCCGGCACAGCAAAGGTTTCCAAAATCCGCGGAGTGTTTTCGCGTATGCTGTCTTTTATCGCCTGTTTTTCCTCTTTCATGGTTTTAATGGAGTCCATTTCCGCCATTTTGCGTTTCATCAATTGCTCGTAATCATACTTTTTGCGCTCTTGTTTGCTCAGGCCGCTGTACCATTTTTCGAAAGCGAGTTTGGCGCGGTAGGCTGAGTCCACGCTGTAAAGAGAATCGAGTTTGAAGCGCTCGGCGGAGTCGCGTCTGGCGTTCAAGGTATCCAAATCCTTCCAATAATTCGCAATACTGAGTTTGAGGGAGTCGCTCACTATGCGGTGCGTCAGGGAATCGATTAAAGCGACATAATATTTATAGCGGAAGGGGTCTGTGTATTTTAAGGAATCGGGTACCTGTATGGTGTCCCGCGCACTTATGAAAAGAGTATCTTCCTCCTCGGTGGGCAGCGTGCCTTCGAGAGCCCTGATAAGGCTGTCGCTTAGGGCGATTTCCGCCAAATCGCCTTTACGCCCGAGTTTGTAGGCATCTTTCGGATAAGTTATGGTATCGTTAGCGGCAATCTCAAAGCTGAAACTGCTGTGTACGGGCTTCGATGTAAGCAGACTGCCTGCCAGGGTCATTCCGACCACAGCCGCAGGAAAAATAAAATTCTTCATCGCGCTCACAACTTGCAAAAGTACCTATTTTTTTTGATTTTATTTGTTTCCGCTTAGGGATAGGAGGTATTTGTAAGAATATTAAGTAAATTTGCAGGGCTATGGCTAAGATATTCAAAGATATTTGGGATAAGAGCAAGGACGGCTCCAAAAAAGAGGAAAGGGGCTTTGTCCGCTTCCTCATTATTGCCACAGCCATATTTTTAGTGGTCTTGTTGGTTAAGCGCGACAATGTTATCCGCTGGGTGCAGACCGCCTTTGAACTTCGCAGGCAAAAGCGCGAAATCGAATATTATCAAGAAGAAATCAAACGCTTGGACAGCGAAATAGAGGGCTTTCCAATAATCGTGACAGCCTCGAAACTTATGCCCGCGAGCAATTCAACTTTGCCGAGCCGGGGGATGATGTTTATTTATTGGAATAATAGCCTACCAATGGCTCCACTTCATCGCAATTGCCCTGAGGCGACTTGGGCTTTATGCGCTCGAACGCCAAAATAACAAGTCCGAGCACCACCAAGGCCAGTACAAAATAAGCCCAATATCTTCCCTTGCCTAAAATACTCACCCAATTGTCGGCATCTTCCAATGCCGGAATCCGCGCTGCTACAAGCGCCATCGTATTATTGGCAAAATGCATGAGCATTGTTAGCTTGAGCGACCCCGTCTTGTAATATACATATCCGAACAGGCATCCTAAAATAAAGGCGGGGATAGCCTGCCAGGGGTTCATATGTATAATTGCAAAGAAAACGGATGAAATAACTATCGCCCAGAAGGGCTTGATTTTGCTTTCGTAGAGAAGTCCCCTTAATATCATGCCTCTGCAAAGCCATTCCTCAAAAAAAGGAGCCATAATGCTTACGCACAGGAAATTCACCCAGAAATTCCCGCTTGTCATATCTCTGAAGGCCTTTTCCAACCACTCCGGAATAGGAGGCATAGCGTAATTTATGGCATCTGTGGCATAGGCTGCCGCCAGAGTGGCGAGTATTACAAACAACGCTGCCAACCATCTTCCAACGGGAGCAAAATTATTGCTGTCCAAGGCAAAACCTTTGCTGTCAAAAGAATTTTTGCGGCTTTTGTAGCCCACATAAAGCATGGCGGGTAAAAACTGCAGCGGATAGGATATAAGCATGGTATATTCCAAGCTGGAGGCTTGTCCCATCAAGCGGATGAACAAGGCGCTTACAACAAATCCCAAAACAAGCCCGACAAAAAGCCATATCAAAAGTATGAACATGTCCGCCACGCCGGGCACATACCATGCGTGGTCGGAAATTGTATTGTAGTTGCCGCGTCTTCTGCGAGTACGAGTATTGCCAAATCTTAACATATTAATATAGAGGTGAGGGATATATTCCTTTCTTTACCAACTCTGCCAGTTTGGCCACCACTCCGGGGCGGTCTTCTTTGTATGTAACGCCGAACCATTGCGAAGGCGAACTCAGCACCTCGCAGGAGGCCTCTCCGTTTTTAATCATAAGGTCAACCGCAAAGGGTATGTAATATTCTTTTTTGAGTTCGAGCCCGTTTTCGGCAAGAAAATCCTTGAAAATCCGCTCCATCTTCGGGAAACAATCCGGCGTAAAACCCCACATATTCATAGAGCAGAGAGCCTTGGGGTCTAATTCCACATGGTTTTCGCCATTTGCGGAATTATCGCCATAAACCTTGCCGTCAGCTTCAGCGGCAATATTAAGATGCTCCTCTATGGTGTTGAGTCCGCGATTTGAGTCATAGTGGCAGATTCCGCGTGAAACGCCGCCGCTTTCGCTGAGGGTATTGTCAAGCTTGAAGCCCATTATGCAATATTCGCCCTTGGTGTTTTCGTGGGTACGGCACCAATCTCCCATCAATTCAAAAGATTCTCTTCCATAATAGTCATCACCGTTGATTACGGCAAAGGGCTCGTGAATCACATCCTTTGCCATAAGCATGGCGTGGGCGGTGCCCCAGGGCTTTTGCCTTTCGGGATTCACCTCATAACCGGCTGGAATCTTGTTCAGTTCCTGAGTTACAAATTCGAATTGCAAAAGACTTCCGTCGGTGCATTTTACGCGGGAGTATTTTTTAGCCACAAGCTGTTTGAAATCTTCCAGGAAATGTTCCCTTACAATATATACCACCTTGCCGAAGCCGGCACGTACGGCATCATATATCGAATAATCTATAATGGTTTCCTGATTCGGGCCCAGTCCGTCCAACTGTTTGAGTCCACCGTAACGGCTGCCCATTCCGGCAGCAAGAACTAATAATGTAGGTTTCATATTCTGCAAATTTACGGAAATTAACGGATAAAAGCTTCTTTGAGAACAGGCACCGCATCTAATTTTTCCCAGCCGAAAAACTGCATTCCGTCTTTTATATATGGGGCTCTGCCGAAGTGGCCGTAAGCAGCAGTGGGGGAGTAGATGGGGTTTTTAAGGCCGAAGCGGCGGATTATTGCGGCAGGCCGGAGGTCGAATAATTGTCTGAGTTTTGAGGCAATCAGAGCATCTGCCCGGGCATTATCGCCTATATGAGCCGTACCATAACTGTTCACAAAGATGCTTACGGGCTCAGCTATGCCGATTGCATAGGCGAGCTGTACCAAGCATTCGTCTGCAATCCCGGCGGCCACAAGGTTTTTGGCAAGCCATCGGGCTGCATAGGCAGCGCTGCGGTCCACCTTGCTGGGATCTTTGCCGCTGAAAGCTCCGCCGCCATGGGCTCCGTGTCCGCCGTAGCAGTCCACTATAATTTTGCGGCCCGTAAGTCCGGTGTCGCCTGCAGGGCCTCCTATTACGAATTTCCCTGTGGGGTTCACATGCAGTATGAATTGTTCGTCAAAGAGGGCTTGAAGGTTTTCGGGAAGACCGGATATAAGGGCCGGAAGCACTACCTCGCGCACATCTTTTTCTATACGCGCATGCATTGCATCATCCGAATCGAATTCATCGTGCTGGGTGCTCAGCACTATTGTGTGCACACGCAGCGGCTTGTGAGTTTCGGAAGAATATTCTATGGTGAACTGCGCTTTTGCATCGGGCCTCAGATAAAACATGCGCTCCGAGCCTTTATGCCTTATCTCAGCAAGAATTTTAAGAAGATTATGCGACAGATAAAGAGCCAGCGGCATGTATTCGGGGGTGTCTTTGCAGGCATAGCCGAACATCATGCCTTGGTCACCGGCGCCCTGCTCGTCTTCGCAGGAGCGGACCACGCCGCGGTTTATATCTGCGCTTTGTTCGTGAATGGTGCTGATGACTCCGCAGCTTGAGGCATCGAAGCCGTATTCCGCTTTAGTATAACCTATTCGGGAGATGGTGTTGCGCACGGTCTTTTGTATGTCTACATAGGCATTTTCGCTGCGCACCTCTCCGCCCACAATCACAAGGCCTGCGGTACAAAAGGTTTCAACCGCCACTTTGGACTCGGGGTCCTGGCGGAGGAATTCATCGAGGATAGAATCTGAAATTTGGTCTGCGACTTTGTCGGGATGACCTTCCGAGACGCTCTCGGATGTAAAAAGATAATTCATTTTAGCATTTTTTTAAAGGCGGGGTTGCAAGCTTGTTCAAATCTTTCCCCGCGGTATATTAGCGGACAAAGGTACGCAAAAAAAACAATAGAGCAAGGGCTGAAAAAGTTTTTTGCTCAAAGTGGAAAAATTAATTGCCATGTCCAAAATTATGATTATTTTTGTACTTTGTAATTGTGAAAAAACTTTAATCAAATCACACATCATTTATGATTAAATCATTCTTTAAAAAGCTGCTGTCAGTTGTCCTGGCGGCATTTATCGTCGTTCCTGCCCTTGCGCAGATAACAACATCCTCACTTGGTGGCCGCGTAGTCGACCAGAATGGTAATCCCGTTCCCGGCGTTGCGGTAGTTGCTACCCATACCCCTTCGGGAACCAATTATGGCGTAGTTACCAACAATGACGGCCGCTATGCCATCAACGGTATGCGTGCCGGCGGTCCTTACGAAGTAGAGGTATCCAGTCTCGGCTATCAGAAAGCCACCTACACCGGAGTAACTCTCCAACTCGGTGAGACTTACAGTCTGAATGCCACCGTAAAGGAAGAAGCTCTGACTCTTGGGGAAGCAGTTGTAATAGCAACTCCCACCTCCAAGTTCACAACCGAAAAAACAGGCGCTTCAACTAACATCAACAACAGTCAAATTGAAGCTCTGCCAACCATCAGCCGCAGCATTACCGATGTTACCAAGCTTTCTCCCTATGGAGGCAACGGAATGTCTTTTGCCGGAACTGATAGCCGTACCGCCAACTTTACTGTCGACGGCGCCAACTTCAATAACAACTTCGGTCTATCCGGTGCTCTTCCCGGCGGCGGCAACCCTATCTCCATCGATGCCATTGAGGAAATGCAGGTGGTTATTTCTCCCTATGACGTTCGTCAGAACAACTTTGTGGGCGGCGGTGTGAACGCCATCACCAAGTCCGGTACCAATACTTTCAAGGGAACCGCCTATGTTTATCATCGTAATGAGAATATGCGCGGTAACAGTGTTGCCGGAACGGAAATCGCAACAGCCCGTGAAAAAGACCGCACAACCACCTATGGTCTCACGCTCGGCGGCCCTATTATCAAGAACAAACTTTTCTTCTTCGTAAACTACGAACACAGTGTTGTTCCTACAGTTGTCAACAGCTGGCGTGCTTCTACCGATGGTGTGGGCAGTCAAGACAAATACATTTCCCGTACCACTCAGGCTGACCTTCAACGGGTAAAAGATTACTTGAAAGATAATTACGGTTATGATACCGGTTCTTATACCGATTTCCCGGCCAATGAGACCAACACCAAGCTTCTCGGCCGCATCGACTGGAACATTACCCGCAATCATCATCTTGCGCTCCGTTACAACCGTACGGTGAACACCTATTTCAGTAATCCCAACAACAGTTCTTCGAACTGCGGCCAGCGCACCACCGAATCCCGTGTAGGTCTTTACAGTTTCTCGTTTGCAAACTCCATGTATTCCATGAACAATAATGCGAACACCTTCTCTTTAGACCTTCACAGCCGCTTCACCAATGACCTTTCCAATCAGCTCCTAGTTACTTATTCCGACCTCAGCGACCTTCGCGGAAGCACATCAGACCCTTTCCCGTTCATCGACATCCTCGATGGAGGCATGGTTGCCACAGGCGCTCTTACTCCTTATATGTCTGTAGGTTACGAGCTCTTTACATGGAATAATGCTGTTCATAATCAGGTGTTGACTGTAAAAGACGATTTGGTTTATTATTTGGGCGCTCATAAGATTATGGCCGGTCTTTCCTACGACTATCAGCTTGCAGACAACGCCTATATGCGTAACGGTACCGGTTATTACCGCTATAATTCTCTTAACGACTTCTTGAACAAGGCGGCTCCCGAGACCGTGGCCCTTACATATGGCTATGACGGTGATAAGAATCCCGCCTCACGCGTGCGTTTCCATAAACTTTCCGCCTATGCTCAGGACGAATGGAACCCCAATGAAAAACTCAAGCTCGTTGCAGGTCTTCGCCTCGAAACCATACTCTTCGACAATCAGGACCTCATGAGGAACCAGAAGATTTACGATACAGATTATAACGGAATTCACGTAGATACCGGCAAGTGGCCCACACCGAAGCTTATGTTCAATCCTCGTCTGGGCTTTACCTATGATGTGTTCGGTGATCACTCCCTCAAGCTGCGTGGAGGTACCGGTATCTTTACCGGTCGTCTGCCCCTTGTATTCTTCACCAATATGCCTTCAAACGCAGGCTTGGTGCAGATGGTAAGTTCGGCAACCACAAGATATGCGGGCGGAGCGGTTAATGCTGCCAGGTCCGATCTTGATATTCTGAATGCTTTTGCCGGAAAATTCATTACCGACAGCGGAGAGCTTTTGACATATCTTAACAGTCTCGATCCTAATAAATATCCTCTTACGGTTACTCCGGAGGATGGAACTTTCAGCGGCAGCGTTGCAGCTGTGGATCCTGACTTCAAGATGCCTCAGGTATGGAAGACCTCCCTCGCATTGGATTATGCCCTGCCAACCGAATTTCCGCTCAGCGTTACCGGTGAAGTTATCTTCAATAAGACTATCAACGGTGTACGCATCAGGGATATCAATATGAAAGATACCGATGGATTCGCCCGTCTGAACGGAGCTGACAAGCGTCATATCTTCCCGTCAGACTACACATACAATCGGTATTCCATATACTATCTTACCAATACCAACAAGGGCTATGGCGGAACAGCCAGCTTCCAGTTGCAGACCACCCCTGTCAAGGGTTTGGATATCAGCGCAGCTTACACCCGCACCTGGTCCAAGGAGCTCACCGGCATGCCCGGCTCTGATGCTTCTTCGGCATTCACCTATATCCCCACGGTAGATGGTCCCAACAATCCGGTTCTCCATAACTCAAGCTATGTAACTCCGGATCGTTTCTATGTAAACCTCTCTTATCGCGATAAGGGCGACAACCACTTCAGCATCTTCTATACAGGCTGGAGAGGAGGTTACAATTACTCTTATATGTACGACAACGACATCAACGGAGACAACTATAACTATGACGCCATCTATATTCCCACCAAGAAGGATTATGAGGATGAACAGGTTAAGTTTGCCTCGCCCGACGATGCCGAGCGCTTCTTCGCTTTTGCTGCAAAGGATGCATATCTCAGCAAGCACATGGGCGAATACGCAGAGGCCTACAGCGTATATAATCCCTGGGTACACCGTGTGGATTTCCATTATGCACACGACTTCAAGATTAAAGTGGCAGGTACAAAGAATGTTCTCAGGCTCAGTTTCGATGTACAGAACGTACTCAACCTCTTCAATGATTCTTGGGGTGTTTCCAAGCAAATGAATCCCGAAATGAAGTCCGGCCGCATACTCGTGGTTGATAATGTCGGCTCAGACGGTATCCCCGTAATTTCGGTTCCAAAGGTTATCAGCGGCAGCACTCAAACTTGGACGGATGTAAAGAACATCGGTCAGGCTTGGTATGCCCAGATAGGACTCAAGTACATGTTTAATTAATTTAATCCGATATTTATATTATGAAAGCAAAATATTTTATTCTTTCTGCAGTGGTGGCAATCGCCTCCCTGCTCATCGGATGCACCCCCGAAAAAATAACGGGCAATGACATAAGCGGATTGTCTGTTGAGGCTTCCTATTTACAAATACCTCCGGCAGGCGGCAGCGCAACCCTCAAATTCACTATCTCCGACGAATGGAAGATTTTTGAAGAGGCTTCCTATACATGGAAAAACGCTGAGAATAAGTCTGTTAAGGTAGATACCCTCATTGCTCCCACGGGTGTTGAAATCAAGCCTCATGGGGTAAAGATTAAGTCGTGGCTGACCGCTGACAAAACTTCCGGCGGAGAAGGCGAACATACCGTTACCATTACGGCCCCCAAATCCGATAATTACAAAAGCGTAGTATTGCACCTTGTTTGCGGCGACAAAACCCAATTTATAACGGTTTCGCAGAACGAGCCTGTTATCAGTCAGGCCACTTGCGCCGAGGTCATAGCCGGACCTGATGGCAAGGTGTTCATGGTAAAGGGTATTTGCACGTCCATAGTAAACACCACCTATGGCAACTGGTATCTCAATGACGGTACCGGAGAAATTTACATTTACGGAACTGTAGATGCGACAGGCGCATATAACTGGGCCAGCTTCAATATCGCAGTCGGCGATGAGGTTACCGTTCAGGGTCCCAAAACCACTTACGGAACTGTTATTGAATTGGTGGATGTATCCGTGTTGAAGGTTAAGAAGGCGCTTCTCGCTCTCGAACAAGATGTATTCAATGTAGGCAGCGCTGCTTCCACCATTACCATAAATGCTACCGTAAAGGGAGAAAACTTCAACTACGAGAACGAAGTTCCGTGGCTTTCCATAGCTTCTGTTAAGGATGTGGACGGTGTTACAGCAATTACTGTCAATGTGGCGGAAAACGCTGCTCCCACTGCCAGGACCGGCGTATTGGAATTCAGCTCTTCTACCGGAAAAGATGTTACAAACCTTAGCGTAACGGTTGTTCAGGCCGGACTTAAGGGCCAGACACCCGAGAATCCCTATACGGTTGCAGATGCGATTTCCACTATCAACTCAGGCGCCGCCGGCACCGAACCCGTGTATGTCAAGGGTAAAATTTCCAAGGTGGATGAGGTTAGCGCCACTTATGGCAATGCAGGGTATTGGATTTCCGACGACGGCACCACAAACGGACATTTGCAGGTGCACAGAGGCAAGAAGTTCGGCGGAGCCAGTTTTGTGGAGGGAGATGTTCTTGGATTAGGATGGGAGGTTGTTATATATGGAGTCCTCTCCGAATATAATGGGAACCCCCAGATAGGTAAAAACAGCCAAATCTATTCGATAGAAGGCGCTACCGCAGAAATGACCATCGCTGAGGCTATTGCCTACATCGATTCTGAGGGTTACGATGCAACCAAAAAGATTATTGTAGGCGGCAAGGTGAACACTGCTGATATCAGCCTCGATTATGGCAATGCTTCGGTATGGATTTCCGAAGACGGCGCCACAAAGGCTTTCCAGCTTCATCGCAATTTCTATTTCAAGGGAGCTAAGTACACCAGCACAGACCAGCTTAATGCCGGTGATGCTATTAAGGCAGTAGGCATTCCCAAGAAGTACAACACATCATATCAATTGGATAAGAATAATTATATCTTGGTACTCAATGGTCTGACAGCACCGTCTGAGGTAAATTAAAACTTTTTTCCAATCTTAAAGCGAGGGTGGCTGAAAAGTCATCCTCGCTTTTATAATGTCTTGCTGTCTTTCGGTGATGGCCATTTACTTTCCGTCGGCAAGAATGTCCTGCCTACATTATTTTTGCAAATTCAAAGGATATTATTAATTTTGTAAGCTATTAACAAACTGCTGAAAAGCGTAAAAACAAAGCACACAAACTAATTTACACATATCATGAAAATCACAAAAATTATGGCAGCTGCGGCCATTGCAACAATTGCATTGCTTTCTTCTTGCAATAAGGAAGAGAAATTAGGACCGGCAGCTCTGAATTTGGACCAGGTCGAAGTGTCTTTTGAGGCTGCTGCATCAGAAAAGACCGTAGAATTCACATCTACACGCGATTGGAAAACCACCGTTTCGAGTGATGCACAGGATTGGCTCAGTGTGACTCCGGCAAGCGGTGCCGGCTCCAACGAGCCGCAGACCCTTACCATTCAGGTTTTGGAAAACACGGAATACGACCGCACGGCAACCATTACTGTTGAGCTTTTGAGCGGAATTTACGCTCTCGACACCAAGGTGATAACTATTACTCAGAGCGGGCCGCAGGGAAGCAACACGCATGAAGGCACAAAGGAGTCTCCATATACGCCTGCAGAGGCTTTAGCCATCATCAATGCAGGCGAAGCGACCGCAAATGAGGTATTCATTGCCGGAATTATCTCCCAAATAGACACCAAGGATCCTCCCGGCAATACTTTTGGTAATGCCACCTATTGGATTTCCGAGGACGGCACCACTGCTACTCAGCTCATGGTTTATCGCGGCTATGGTCTTGGCGGAGAAAAAATGACCACCGCAGATTATATTAAGGTAGGCGACGAGGTTATCGTTGCAGGTGTTCTTATATTATTCAAAGGCAATACTCCCGAAGTTGGCCAGGGCAGTTATATCTACAGCCTCAACGGTACTGTTAAAGAAAAGACCGGCGGCGGTGGCGGCACTGAC
>Ga0255343_1000345_pt1 | contig 77596 bp, 67 predicted proteins | sample wastewater_treat_4_FD_192413 | JGI IMG/M metagenome (GOLD analysis project Ga0255343, IMG submission 192413) | Wastewater microbial communities from Lulu Island WWTP, Vancouver, Canada - plant16 | ecosystem: Engineered > WWTP > Wastewater > Unclassified | place: Canada: Vancouver, British... | reverse complement strand
CAATTGTCCAGAATAGTTGTTGTATAATGGCAGCTCCGAAGCCTGTCAGCAAGTAATAGAACAAAAATTTTTTCGTTCCCCATACTTGTTCCAAAATTCGACCGAACATATACACGCCGAACATATTAAAAAACAGATGCGCAAAAGAGCCGGTATTATGCAGAAACATATATGAAATCATCTGCAACGGATTGAATAAATCGGAGCTCCAATAGTGCATTCCTAGAAATTTTACGACATCGAAACCTGTTTTCTCGGGTAAAAAAATGCTTGCACACCAAAAAATCAGGTTTATGGCAATGAGATTTGCCACTGTCGGATACTCTTTGAAGAAGGTAGAAAATCGATTTGAACTCATTTAAGCTGAAATTTTGTGCAAAAATAGGCAAAAAAGAGCGTTAAAATGCAATTTTTGTCTGAAAATACATTTTTTTTTGTTTTTGTGCAAAAAAATGTTTCAAAAATTTGTTTCACACAAATATTTGGTTTATTTTTGTCGGAGTATTTCAAATATTTTTTTTTAACCCCAAATCTTTTTAATTATGAACAAAGCAGATTTAATTAATGCGATTGCTGAGAAAGCTGGTCTTAGCAAAGTAGATTCTAAAAAAGCTCTTGAAGCTGTTACAGCAAGTATCGTTAAGGCTCTTGCAGCTGGTGATAAAGTTAGCTTGGTAGGCTTCGGTACATTTTCTGTTGCAAAACGTAGCGCACGCAAAGGTATCAACCCCGCAACAAAGAAACCAATTACCATTGCAGCTAAAAAAGTTGCTAAATTTAAAGCCGGTGCTGATTTGGCAAACGCAATTAACTAATAAGTTTAGTCAGACAAACCTTATAAAAAGAGGATGCTTGAAAAAGGCATCCTCTTTTTGTTGTGTGCTGTAACTGTGTTATTTTATCAGCAACGAACTGTCGCCGTAACTGAGAAAGCGAAATTCGTTATCAAGAGCGTAGCGGTAAATGTTTTTCCAATTATCGCTTTCAACAAAGGCAGAAATCAGCAGTAAAAGAGTGCTTTTGGGTTGGTGAAAATTAGTAATCATTTTATTGACAATACGAAACTGAAATCCCGGGGCAATGATGATTTGCGTTGCAGCATTGATGTAAGTGAGATTGTTTTTTGCCATGTAGTCGGCAATTTCCTGTAAAGCTTCTTGGGCGGTTAGCGTGTTCAATTCTTTGTAAGGTTGCCATTGTGCAACGCAAAAGTCCGTTTTTTTGTTGTGGAGATTACACCCCAAGTAATAGAGGCTTTCCAAAGTGCGTACCGAAGTGGTGCCTACGGCAGCAATGTGTCCCAAATTGGCGATAATGCGTTCAAGTGAACTTTTACGTATTGAAAAAAATTCGGTATGCATTTCGTGCTGACCGATAACAGCCGATTTTACAGGTTTGAATGTTCCTGCGCCGACGTGCAGTGTAATTTCTTCGCGTTCAATACTTTTAGCGGCAATTTTGTCCAGCACATCTTGTGTAAAGTGCAAACCTGCTGTGGGGGCGGCTACCGACCCTTTTATTTTGGAATAGACTGTTTGGTAGGTAGTTTTGTCCGATTCTTCCGTTTTGCGGTTGAGGTAGGGCGGTATCGGCAATTCGCCCAATTGTTCGAGTATATCGGCAAAAGTGGCATTGTCGTTGTTCCACGTGAAAGCTATTTGGTGCGACATTTCATTTTCAGTGTGCAGGCGTTCTATCTCTATGGTAGTCGTTTCCTCATTGATGCTGACAGAGTTGGTAAGTTTGCCATTTTTCCATTTTTTTAGATTACCTACAAGGCACGTCCATACGCATTGGCGAGTAGTTTGAAAAATCAACTGATAGTCGTTGGGCGTGTGTGGTTCTAAACAAAATATTTCAATTCGCGCGCCGGTTGATTTGTAGAAAACAAGGCGAGCTTGAATAACGCGCGTGTTGTTGTAAACCAACAAATCGTTGGAATCTAAAAGTTCGGGAATGTCGTAAAAATGGCGTTCGGAAATGCTGCCTTTATTCCAAATAAGTAATTTTGAAGCATCGCGTTGCCGAAGTGGAAATTTGGCTATGCGGCTGTCGGGTAGTGGGTAATCGTAGTTGCTGATAGGTATTTCTTCGGGTATCATCGCTTCTTTTTTACGGGTGTCAAAATTAATGGATTTTTTTGAAAGAAGCCGAATGTTTCTTTTGATAAATTGCAAAAAGAGCTTTTTCCTTTAATATAATGATGTACAGAGCTTAATCGTTTTATTATTGTTGTTTGAAAAATTAGCACTACTTTTGTGTGATGCAAATAAACGCTTTTTAAGCAATTGCAAAGATTGAAAAACTGATAAAGAGATGGTAAAAATTGGTGATAAAGTCCGCTACCTTAATGCTGTTGGCGGAGGTGTGATAAGCAAAATTCAGAAAAATTTGGTTTATGTGTTAGAGTCGGACGGTTTTGAAACACCGGTGTTGGCGAATGAAGTAGTGGTGGTCAATACGGTAAATCAATATAATTTTCCGACAGAGGATAAAACTATTCCCGAACAAGTTATTGAAAATGAGCCTGTTCAAGAAACGCCCGTTTACGAATTTGACGAATCGGAGGAAACTAAAGAAGGTGAAGCTCTGTCGGTTTATTTGGCTTTAGTGCCCGACGATTTGAAACAGATGCAAACCACCAAAACAGAGTGTTATTTGGTCAATTCGAGCAATTATTACTTGTCTTTCAATTTTTTTCGCGGTGAAGATGAATTGGAACTGAAAGAAAATGGCGTGGTAGAACCACAAACAAAACTGTGGCTGGAAACTGTGGAAAAAGAGGACGTAAACGCTTTTACATCAATTCGTTTTCAGGCAATAGCGTACAAAAAGAACAAATCATTTACCGTAAAACCCGTTATTGATACTGTTTTGACTATTGACCCGACCAAATTTTACAAACTTCACAGTTTTACGGAAAACGATTATTTCGACAAAAAAGCATGGTTGCTGCCCATTATCGAAAACGACGGCGTGGCGGAAGATTACCGCATTGTGGAAGCTGAACTGAAGTCGGCGTTGGCGCAAAAAGAGCGGGTTGAGCCCAAAAAACGTTTCCCTGCGAAAGTCAATAAAAATACGGTCATCGAAGTTGATTTACATATCAACCAATTAGTCGATTCTACGGTCGGTATGAGCAATTTTGATATGTTACAAGTGCAATTGGGCAAGTTCAACGAAGTGATGCGTGCCAACCTTAAAAAGAGAGGTCAAAAAATTGTTTTTATTCACGGAAAAGGTGAAGGTGTATTGCGCAAAGAGATTGAAAAGGTTTTGAAAACGTCCTACCGCACTTGCTATTTTCAGGACGCTTCGTTCCAACAATACGGTTTTGGTGCTACGCAAGTAACCATACGTTAAATGAAATTTTGTGTCCGACTTTTTTATCCGCCTATGCGTTTGCATTTGTAGCCCATTTTGGTGAGAACAGTCTCTATTTTGGTGCGGAAGTCGCCTTGTATGAGAATTTCGCCGTCTTTTACCGAGCCACCTACGCCACATTTTGTTTTAAGCGTCTTACCCAACTCTTTTAAATCGTTTGCGGTACCCACAAAACCGGTTACGAGTGTAACCGACTTGCCGCCGCGGTTGCGTTTGTCCAATTGTAGTTTCAGCATTTGCCGATTTGGCGGCAATGTTTCAACATCTTCCAGTTCCGCTTTTTCGTATTGAAAATCGGGGTTGGTGGAATAGACAATGTTTAGACGTTCTTTCCAATCTAATTTTGCCATAAAAAGTCTGCTTTTATTTTACAAAGTTAAGGATAAAATATGGTCGGAACAAAATTTTTTGTACCTTCGTACGTTTAATGTTTGTATAAATTGCGAAAGAATGCCTGATATATTTTTAAAAATACCGGAACCTGCTTTGCGGCGTCTTCCGTGGTATTTGGCTTACGCTCAGTTGGCTAAACGTCAGGGGGTTAAGTTTCTGTCGTCCACGCAAATAGCGAAAAAAATAGGCATTGAAGCTTCGTTGGTGGCGAAAGATTTTTCGTACGTTACCATTTCCGGAAAAACGCGTGTCGGCTACGATGTGGACGAACTCATTTTTGCGTTGAACCATTTTTTGGGATTTGCCAACCAGCACGAAGCGTTTTTGTTTGGTGTAGGCAGTTTGGGTTCGTCTCTGCTCCACGACCACGGTTTATTGCAGTACGGGCTTAAAATTTTGGCAGCTTTCGATGTTAAACACGAGTTAGTAGGAACGCAAATCAATCGAATTCCTATTCATCACGTCAATCATTTTATGTCGTTGCAAAAGCAGATGAATGTACATATCGGCGTACTGACGGTGCCGGTTGATAATGCTCAGGAAGTAGCTGATGTAATGATTGCCGGAGGCATCCGCGCCATTTGGAATTTTACGCCGTTTCGCATCCGTGTACCCGAAAATATTGTAGTGCAAAATACATCAATGTACGCTCATTTAGCATTAATTTTCAATCGTTTGAAAGAAGAGTTGGAAACCGAAAAACACGAAGATGTATGAAAATTTTTGCTGTAGGCTGGAATTATCCTTTGCACAACAAAGAGATGGAACATCAGTGTGCTTCCGAACCGACTGTTTTTATGAAGCCCGACACCGCATTGCTTAGGAATAACCGACCGTTTTATATTCCCGATTTTTCGCACGAAGTTCACTATGAAACGGAAGTGGTGCTGAGAATTTGTCGTTTGGGCAAAAATATTGCCGAAAAATTTGCCGACCGTTACTATGATGCAGTGGCTTTGGGAGTAGATTTTACGGCGCGCGACTTGCAAAACAGGCAAAAAGCAATTGGCGGACCATGGGAAATTTCAAAAGCGTTCGATGGCTCTGCGGTTATCAGTGAATTTGTTCCGTTAGAGACTTTTAGTAATCCTAAAGCATTGAATTTTAATCTTTTACTCAACGGTAAAGAGGTGCAACGCGGTAATACATCGCAAATGATTTTCGATTTTAATGCACTGATTGCCTACATTAGTCGCTTTTTTACCCTGAAAATGGGCGATTTGATTTATACCGGAACGCCTTCGGGTGTGGGAAAGGTGTCCATCAACGACCACTTGCAAGGATTCTTGGAAAATAAACTAATGTTCGATTTTTATGTCAAATGAATAATTGATAACGGTTTTTTATTACCTTTGCACTTTATTATATAGAGCCATGAAAAAAATCCATTTGCTAATAGTATTGCTGTTCCCGTTGTTGGGATTTGCCGAAAGTTATCAACTGACTTGGCGAGCACCGCAAAAATGGAATATGGAGAACGATGACCAAAAAGTGCCGACTTTCGACGGTGCTTTTTATCCTGACGCAACAGGGCTGCCTTGGTGGAACTTGTCTGTGGCAGAAATAGTCGGTCTTGAAGTTATCAATCCTGTGTATGAGGCTTGCACGACCGAAGAAACGTTTTTTTTGAAGCAACGTGTAGAACATATTCCCGAAACGTTGCTCTTCAAAGTGCGCACGGTTACGGAACGCAAAGTGTCGTCAACACTGTTGTCTTTGCTACCATTCGTGGCTACCGACGGCGGGTTTAAAAAATTAAAATCGTTTGAAGTAAAACATACGAATACAATCCAAAAATCGGCTGCTGCTTTACCGGCAGACCGTTATGTCGCACATTCCGTTTTACGCAACGGCACATGGCAAAAAATTAAAGTGAACAAAACGGGCATCTATAAAATAACTTACGAAGAATTAGCGTCTATCGGCATGGCTTCCGAAAATATAAAAGTGTATGGCTATGGCGGTAATATGATAGATGAAGATTTCCGCAAACCGTACATTGACGACCTTCCCGAAGTTCCGATTTACATGGAAAAAGGTGCCGACAATGTTTTTAACGAAGGCGATTTTATTCTGTTTTATGGTAAAGGTCCTACGGCTTGGTCGTACCAATACGGTCGTTTTCGTCACCGCCAAAATGTCTATTCCAATGCTGGCTATTATTTTCTCACCACTGACGGCGGAGCAGGCAAGCGTGTCGTGCCCGAATCAGACCCTTTGACCTCTTCAAATGGTGATATTACATCTTTTACCGACTATTTTGTGCACGAGAGAGATTTAGTAAATCTCATTAATTCCGGTCGCGAATTTTACGGAGAAGAATTTGGTGCAAAATCTTATTATGAATTTACGGCACCGTTTCCCAATATGTTGTCCGAAACGGCGTATGTGGTGTTAGATGTTGCCACGCGCTTTTGGAACTATTATTCTACGTTTCGTCTCTATGCCAACGATGTTGAAATTTGCACTGCCACACTTCCGCCTTTGGAAGGGTCAGCCATTCACGAATTTGCGAAAACATCCAATTCGGTTGCTTATTTTACTTCGCCTGTCGGCAATCAATTGAATTTAAACCTTACGTTTAACCAGCCAACTGCGCGTGGTTGGCTGAACTATTTCGAATTGAATGTGAAACGGGCATTGAAAATGGTCGGCGAAGCTCCGCTTTTCTTCCGTAATATCGATTATTTGGCACAAAGAAAAACGCACCGTTATTTACTTTCGAATGCAAATGCAACTACTCAGGTGTGGAATATTACCAATCCGTTCAACATTATACAAATGTACACTGAATGGGTAGAGCAGGATTTGGCGTTTGTAGCTTCCACCGATACGTTGAATGAATTTGTAGCGGTCAATCCGTCGTACGGACAATTTTTTGTTCCTGAGTTTGTTGGAGCTGTTGCAAATCAGGATTTGCACGCTCTGCCGCAAACGGACATGATTATCATTTCCAATGTCGATTTTATGGGCGAAGCACAACGCTTAGCCGAATACCATCGTCAGGCTGACGGTATGTCGGTGGTAGTGGTTGACGGCTCGATTATTTTCAATGAATTTTCTTCGGGTACTCCCGATGCCAGCGCATACCGACGTTTTGTAAAAATGTTTTACGATAGGGCTGTGTCGCCCTCCGATATGCCACGCTATTTGCTGTTGTTTGGCGACGGTAGTTTTGACAACCGCGGTATTTTGTATGCAGAAAAACCTATTCGCCGTTTGTTGACTTTCCAAAGTGTTAACTCGGTGTTTGAAACATCGTCGTTTGTAGTGGACGATTATTTCGGCTTTTTAGACGATTCGGAAGGTATCGATTTGGCTTACGACAGGTTGGATATTGGTGTCGGACGCTTCCCTGTTTATTCTTTGGAACAGGCAAAGGCTGTTGTGGATAAAACAATTGGTTATTGTGAAAATAAAATTCTTGGCAATTGGAAAAATCAAGCTGTTTTTGTCGCCGACGATGGCGACGACAATATGCACATGAAGGATGCCGACAGTGTGGCAAATCTCATGGCGCGCCTTTATCCCGAAATATTGGTGCGTAAACTCTATTTAGATGCTTATCAACAAGAAGTTTCGGCAAGCGGTGAACGTTATCCTTTGGCAAAGGAAATTTTCCAAAATTACATTAAGTTTGGTACGTTGATGTTGAACTTTATGGGACACGGAGGTTACAATGGATGGACTAACGAGCAATTGCTGACTGCCGAAGACATGTTAAATATGTACAACGACCGTTTCTCGCTTTGGATAACGGCGACGTGCGATTTTGCACGTTTCGATGACTTTAAAGATACTGGAGGCGAACAGGTACTTCGCAATTCGCACGGTGGTACATATGGATTGTTTACCACGACGCGTACTGTTCACGCTGCACCAAACTATTATTTGAATAGGGAATTTATAAATTTTTTACTGAAAAAAGATGCGAACGGAGAGCAATGGAGCGTGGGCGATGTGATGCGCTTGGCTAAAAATGCTCGAAATGGCGAATCGAATAAGTTGGCATTTTCATTGTTGGGCGACCCTGCTGTCAAATTAGTGTCGCCACGTCCGTATAAAGTGCTGACTGACAGCATCAATTTTCATCCTTTGTCGGGAGTGTTGGATACGTTGAGAGCTTTGGACGAAGTCTATTTGGCGGGTCATATAGAAAATCTTGATAGTCAAATAGTTGAAGATTTTAACGGTTTTGTACATATTAGTATATTTGATAAGGAAGAGAGGATAACCACGATAGATAACGACCAACCCGATCCCGAAAAAAAACGACCTTATACCTATTTTGACAGACCAAATCCTATTTTTCAGGGTAAGGCGCATGTCGTTAACGGCGAATTTAATTTTAAATTTTTGTTACCGAAAGATATTAGGTACAACTTCGGCACAGGTCGCATTGTCTATTATGCGGCTGATGAAACTACCGGTAGTGAGGCGAATGGTAATTTTACCAATTTTGTTGTCGGAGGCGAAAATCCCAATTTTGAGTTCGATGATGTTGGACCTGAAATAACGGCTTACTTAAATACACCGGAATTTCGTCAGGGCGGTAAAGTGAACGAAACGCCGCTTTTTGTAGCGCAGTTATACGATAAAAGCGGTATTAACACCATAGGAACGGGCATCGGTCACGATATGATACTGAAATTGGACAATGACCCTCTAAAAGAATGGTCGCTCAATCACTATTACGAATCAACCATTGGCAGTTATCAGCAGGGCGAAGTGCGTTACAAATTGACGAAATTATCCGAAGGCAAACATACTTTAACGTTCCGAGCTTGGGATTTACAGAACAATTCATCGTCCATTTCTCTTAATTTTGAAGTGGTGAAAGGTCTCCAACCATGCTTGTACGACATGTATGCCTATCCGAATCCTGCAGTTAGTCAAGTTCGTTTTGTTTATGAACATGACCGTCCCGATGCGCCATTGGATATTCAGGCTACGGTGTACGACTTATCGGGGCGCGCAATTTGGAAATCTGACAAAATATTGATTACCAATGCCAACAAAAGTGAAGTGGAATGGGATTTGTGGAGTAGTGGTGATGGCGTAGTACGTCCGGGCATCTATTTGGTGCGTATGGAAGTGTCGGTTTCGCACAGCGAAAAAATTAGCAAGACAATTAAATTAATGATAAAAGGACAATAAATACCTATAAGAGGCGTTTAATTGTTCGGTATAAAAAAAGACTATTAGTTAATCAAATAATTTAGTATGAAAAAACAGTTTTTAGCGGTTGTTTTTATTTTTGCTTCATGTGTGTCAGTATTAGCGGCAGGCGACCCTCCTGTTATCGATGAAAGTAATTACTTAAATCCATTAGTTACCGGTGTTCCGTCTCTCTCCATCGCTCCCGATGCTGTTGCGGGCGGTATGGGCGATATAGGTGTTGCTACCTTGCCGGACATTCATTCACAGCATTGGAATGCTTCAAAATATCCGTTTGCGAACAGTAGTGCGGGTTTTGCCATCTCTTATACGCCATGGTTGCGCCGTTTGGGAGTTTCGGACATTGATTTGGCTTATTTGTCAGGTTATTATAATATTAGTAAAATAGCTGGAACGGTTAGCGCATCGTTGCGTTTCTTCTCGTTGGGCGAAATTTTGCTGCGCGAGTCGGCTGAAGCCATTCCTATTCCGGTCAATCCTTACGAATTGGCTTTCGATGTGGCTTATTCGCGTATTTTGGCTGAAAATTTTTCTATGGGTGTAGCGTTTCGTTTTATCTGTTCAGATTTGAGTGCGCGCAATGACCCTGACTATTATCCGGGCTATTCGTTTGCTTCCGACATAAATCTCTACTATCATTTGCCTATCGAAATAAAAACGGGCGAATCGTTGCTGGGTATCGGATTTAACCTATCGAACTTGGGTACAAAAATTTCGTACGACAAAAACAATACGAGCAACTTTTTGCCGACCAATATGCGTTTTGGTCTGTCGTACCTTGTTCCATTTGATAAATTTAACCGTTTAGCTATCAATGCAGACATTAATAAACTTCTTATTCCGTCACGTAAATCCAAATTTACGGAAGGTTTCAATCCTGACGATCCTTCAACATGGACGATGAGCGAAAAGCAATATAGCGCAATTGGCGTTATGAAAGGTCTTGGCTATTCGTTTTGCGACGCTCCGGGCGGATTTAAAGAAGAGATGCAAGAAATTATGTGGGCGCTCGGTTTGGAATATGCTTACAATGAGCAGTTTTTTGGTCGTGCAGGCTACTTTAACGAAAGTCAAAATAAAGGTAACCGTAAGTATTTTACATTTGGTGCAGGTTTCCGTTTGTCGGCGTTCAAATTGGATGTCGGTTATGTGGTCTCTTTGGCGCAAAACAATCCTTTAGACCAAACCTTACGTTTCACCTTGTCATTTGATGTTGATGGCATCAAAGCATTGGCTGATAGAGGCAAAGACAAATAAAAATAAAAAAATAGATATAAAGACGGAGTGAAAATTCGCGTTGGATTTGGTTACGATGTACACCGCTTGGTACAAGGCCGTGAGCTTTGGTTGGGCGGTGTACGCATTAATTCTCCTTTCGGTTTGCAAGGTCATTCCGATGCCGATGTGTTGATACACGCCGTTTGCGACGCTTTGTTGGGTGCCGCCAATATGCGCGACATCGGTTTTCACTTTCCTGATAAAGACACTGAATACAAGGATATTGACAGCAAAATTTTGCTCAAAAAAACCGTGGAACTTATTCGCGAAGCGGGCTACAGCATAGAAAATATTGATTGCATTATTTGTGCCGAGCAACCGAAACTTAATCCGCATATCACGTCGATGCAAGCTGTTTTGGCACTTGTTATGGGCATTTCTACCGATGACATTTCCATCAAAGCAACTACTTCCGAAAAACTTGGTTTTGTAGGCAAAGAAGAAGGTATGGCGGCTTATGCGGTGGTGTTGATAAGTAAATAATAACTTCAAATTCAATAATTATGAAAAAAATTACTTTTGCATTTTTAATGATTTTGTTGTGTTGTTCCCAAAACTTCAATGCAGCTGTTTTAATAGGGCATAGAGGCAGCTATTGGGGCGTGGAAAATACAGAAGAGGCTTTCAGAAAAGGTGCCCAATTCGGTTATAATGGTTTGGAAACGGACATTAAAGTTACGAGTGACACAAAATTCGTGTGCTGCCATGATGATGACTTGAGCCGTTTCGGTCATTCATCGGCAAATGTGGCAAGCAGCACATTGGCACAACTGAAGGCGCTTCAACTATCGCAGACGCGCGGTGGGCAAACCTATACCGCTACCATTTGTACTTTGGAGGAGTATTTGGATATTTGTAAAGAGTACGATGTATTTCCTGTGATAGAGCTGAAATGGGCTACGGGTATCAACAGCAACGATTGTTCCAATCTTCCTGCATTGGTCGAAGTTGTGCGCTCAAAAGGAATGTTCGAAAAGGCTATTTTCCTAACTTCGATGAAACCTTGTTTGGAGTTTATTCGTACAAATTACCCGACGGCAACAATACAGCTTTTGTGCTATGCCAATTCAATGGAATCGAACTTACAATGGTGCATTAACAACCGTGCGGATATTGATGTTTGTGTAGGTCCGGAATTTACGGCGAATTTAGTAAAACGCTATCACGACAATGGTCTTTTGGTAAATGTGTGGACGATAAACACGGTAGCTTTGTATCAAGAGTATAGGACTAAAGGTTGTGATATGTTTACCACTGATTATTTGGATTTGTTGGGTATTTTGGAACCTGACGATGAGGTGCGTTTCGTTTCGTTGTGGACAAAGACTTTAGAGCAGGCGCCCTATTTGACAAACACAACATCGCAGCGTTCGATGGCAGTATATAATGGTGAATTGTATATTCCTGATATGACGACAGCTAAAATTGCAGTTGTTGATGGTAAAACGGGCGATTTGAAACGCACTATACAAACGAATTTGGACGCAACATCGTTGAGTTGTATCCGTGTCACGCATGATGGCGTGATGTTGCTTGGAAGCACCAATAATGCACAAAATGTGCTGACAATTTACCGTTGCGATGAAAATGGAGTAACTAATTTAGTTGGTTCTAAAACAATTACAGGTTTTGGACAAGCCGATTATTTTGATGTTTACGGCAATCTTGACGGCAGCGATGGCGGTTTTATAGTGGCTGCTAGTAACCAAGGCAAAGCTGTGAAAATTCCTTTTGGCAATGGAATGTTGAATGAACCATTTCTTTTCGATGGTCACAAAAGCAGTAATGCTGCCGGTACTCATGCCATTGTACAATCCGACACAACATTTTTTGTTACAGGTTTTCGTGTTGCCAGAAAATTATTGAGCCTTGACGGGAAATGGTCTAAATCGTTCAGTTCGCCGTCTCCGAGCGCATTAGCGGTTGATGGTGTTTGTTTTGCACTGAACGGGCATGAATATTACGGCTCAATGGAAACGCGCTTTGGAGTGTTAAAATTGTTTGATATTACCCATGGTCTTGATAGTCCTGTTGTTTTCGATAATGCTACCGAAGCGTTGGGTTCGGCGGCAAATACCGCTATAACTTCGCCGGTATGCGTAGAATCAACACCTGATTACGTAACAATTTATGTATTGGCTACCAACAATGGAATTGCCGCTTATCGTTTGCAGAAAAAAAGTGTCGGTTTGACATCGGTGGACAACACTTTGCCGTCGTTTTATATCAAAAATGGCGCAGTAGTGTTGCTGAATGCTGTCGGAGAAATGGTTTCTGTGTACGATATTATGGGTAGGATGCTTATTTCCGAATCGGTTTCTACTTCGCCGTTTGCTATCAATCGTTTGCCGAAAAATCAATCGTACATTATTAAAGTAGGCGAAACTGCCTTTAAAACAGTTCTTTAGTTTTTCATGCGAATGCTGAAATTTCTCCTTTATCCGTTTTCGTGGTTGTATGGAGTAGTAGTTGCCGTGCGTAACTTTTTGTTTGATAAAGGATTACTTCCTTCGAAAGAATTTCATACACCTGTTATTTCTGTTGGAAACCTTGCCGTGGGTGGAACAGGAAAAACGCCGCATTCGGAATATCTTATTCGTTTATTACAAGCCTCTTATCGTGTTGCTTTGCTGAGTCGTGGTTATCGCCGCACAACGAAAGGTTTTATTTTGGCGAATGCGACTGCAAATGCGCAAACAATCGGCGATGAACCTTATCAAATTTATCGAAAGTTTCCACAAATAAATGTTGCAGTTGCCGAAAAACGTGTCGAAGGCATCGAACGGTTGTTGCAATTATCACCACCGCCTCAAGTGGTACTTTTGGACGATGCTTTTCAGCACCGTTACGTTCGTGTCGGTCTGTCGGTATTGCTGACAGATTATGCAAATCGTTGGACTACTGACAACTTGTTGCCTTATGGTCGTTTGCGTGAGCCGAGAAGTGGGGCAAAACGTGCTGATATTGTGATTGTTACGAAATGTCCACCGACTTTGTCTTTGCACGAACGCGAAATAATAGCTTCCGAGCTTGATTTGTTGCCGTCTCAAACGTTGTATTTTACGACGTACCGTTATGGAGTGCCGTCTCCTGTGTTTTCTTCTACTGCGCCGTTTGCCGTAGATTCTTCGCAAACAATTTTGATGGTAACGGGCGTTGTTTCAGCAGTCGGTTTGTACGATTATTTGGTAGCAATGTTTAAAAATGTCCGTTGGCTTTCTTTTCCTGACCATCATTTTTTCACATCGAAAGACATTTTAAAAATAGCCTCCGAAATGGCAAAATCTCGTGCAACTGCTGTTGTTGTAACGGAAAAAGATGCATCGCGTTTGCTGTCAATGGCTGATAGTTTACCGGAAAATTTGAAAACACGCCTCTATTCGATAGGTGTTGAAGTTGATTTTCTTGACCACGGTAAAGAATTCGATGCACAAATCCTTTCTTTTGTCGAAAATAGGCTTTCATAGTTTTTTTGCAACTTCCCTAAAATACGCTTAATTTTACAAATGCGATGATAATGTATGAAAAGTCGCATATTTTTTTGTATTTTTGCGCAATAAATTGTTATAAAAACAACCAGACAACCAGTTGAATTATGGAAAATTTTGCGGGTTTGACAGGCGTTTACGCCGACTACAACCATGCGAAAATAGTAGTATTACCGGTGCCTTACGATGCTACCAGCAGTTGGGTTCACGGCTCCGAAAAAGGTCCTGAAGCCTTGCTCGAAGCCTCTGTACAGTTGGAATGGTTCGATATTGAAACGCAAACGGAAGTTTATAAAAACGGCATTTATACCGCACCACCCGTTTATGATAACGAAACGCCCGAAGCGTTGTGCGATGCGGTAGAACGTCAGGTTACCGCTATTTTTGCCGCGAAGAAATTCCCCGTAGTTATAGGCGGCAATCATACTGTGAGCATTGGTGCCATGCGGTCGGCGGCAAAACAGTATAACGATTTGACTATTTTGCAATTAGACGCTCATTCCGACTTAAGGCGTAGCTATGAAGGTTCGGAGTTGAACCATGCCTGTGTGATGAACCAAGCTAAAAAAGTGGCGCAAATTACGCAAGTTGGCATACGCAGTCAATGTATTGAAGAAACTGATAATTTCAATCCTTCACGTATTTTTTATGCAATGGATATTTTGCAAGACAAGGAAAATGAATGGGAGCGCAGAGCAAAAGCGACTTTGGGACGAAATGTTTATCTGACAATTGATTTGGATGTTTTCGATCCGGCGTATGTACCTTCGACAGGCACGCCCGAACCCGGAGGATTGAGTTATATTCAGGTTTTGCATTTTTTGAAACAAATTTTTGCCGAACACAACGTGGTGGGCTTCGATGTGGTGGAACTTTGTCCAAATCCGTTTGCAAAAGCGTCCGATTTTTTGACGGCACGGCTCATTTATCAATTGTTGACGTATAAATTTTTGCCTTAAAATCTTATGATTAAACGATTGACATATTGCCTTTTGGTTGTTTTGACATGCTTGGCGTGCCGCGAATTGAAAGATTTGCACGACGATGTCTCTATTCAGTCGTTTAATGTGCTGGAAATTTATACCGAAAATGTTCGTCTCGGACAACCCGTTGTTCAAGGTGACTTTATTGTAAATATTCCTCTTGAGTACGGGAAATACAATTTTCCGATAGCGTTCAAGGCTGAAATAGTTTTGAATGCAACTGCGATGAAATTGTGCGGTATTAATCCCGATACGTTGGTTTTCAGAACTTTAGAAGAAATGAAAACTTTTTTTGTAGTGGCTGAAAATGGTAAAGCACAGCAGTATAAAATAGTGTTAACGCCATCGAAAAGCAGTGATGCTGCGGATATTGAAAAATTTACCATTTACTCGTACAGCCCACGAAATGCTTTCGTTTCGTCCGAAGGTTATGTTTCCGTTGCTGATTCGACGGTGAAGATAATTATGCCCGAAGTTACGTTGCCTTTAACAGTAATGCCAAATATTGTGGTGTCAGACTCTGCGTATTTAGCTAATGGTTATTGGGAAAACGGATTGGAATTTACGACACTCGACACAGCTCATTATATAACGGTGGTGGCGGTTGATGGCAGGCAAAAAAAATGGCGTGTTGTGTTGGAACAAGGGCGTTTGATTACCGACAATGCAAGTTTGACACCGTTGCGATTGAAAGCTGTTAATTTGGATGCTTCTTCTACGTTCGGTCAATTGGATGAGGCTTCTTTAGCGAAGGCTCAAATGGAAAATGTAGAGGTGGATACTGACAAAAATTGGCTCATCGGAATATTGAAAAGCAAATCATCAAGCGGACGGCTCGATTTTCCTTTTAAAGTTGCGTTTCAAACGCAACTGCCACCGATGTCTGAAATTATCGGTTATCTCCCCGGCTCTTTTCTTCAAATAGACAGCCCTGATAAAGATTATCATTTCTATGTATATGACCGTGCGCGGAACAATACAAAAAAATGGCAAATAAAATTGTTGGATTGGACGTATCATCAAGCCGATGTAACGGCTTTCACTCTTTTGCGTTCGTCGCCGAGTACGGTCAAATTAGACGTGAATACTATTGATGTGGATGTGCGTTCGGGCAGTATTAATATTCGCGTAATGTCCGGTTGGGAAAATTTTCCGCTGTCAATAGCGGCATCTATGGAGGTAATGCCCAATGCTACGCTTAAAGATTTCACCAATGGCGGAACGTTTACATTTTCTACAATTGATGCGGTTTGTCCATTTAAAGTAGTGGCAATGGACGCTACTGAAAAACCTTGGTATGTGCGCTTAATGAGGTCGGAAGAATTGAATAATGAAGCGGATGTAGAATTTTTACGCGTGAAATCTTATTCTTCTGTCGAAAATAAAGTGGTGTTGAACCCTATTGCTGTAGTTGATAAAGTTGCAAAAACAGTTAATATAGAGGTGCTTGATTGGTCTAAAAATTTCCCTTTGAACCTAAAAGCTGATTTGGGAATCTCTTATAAAGCTCAAATTACCAACGGTGCGTTTACACCAGATGATATGCTGTCGTTTCCATCTATCAATTCAACACGTACAGTAACTTTAAAATCGGAAGATGGAACGGTAACCAATAGTTATACCATTCGTTTTGTAAACAAAGAGACTCCAAAAAGTGATGCTGCTGAGTTGTTGACTTTTAGCGTGGCTAACTTGTCGGAAGGTTATACGTTGTCTGAAACGGAGATAGACCAAAGTACTAAAACCGTTACTCTTAAATTTCTGACAAAAGGCGTTGGTCGTCTGGATTTTACGCCGTATTTTACCATTTCTCCACGAGCTGAAATAGAAGAACTCATATCCGGATTTCCGTTGATATTTGGCACCATTGCTTCTGAAAAGAAATTTACGATTATTTCCGAAAGCGAACGCGTAAGTTCGGAATGGACAATAAAAGCAAAATATGAACCACAGTTGTATAATGGTGATTTAGAACAATGGACTGACGACTATACGCCTGTAGGCTGGGCAACGGCGAACAATTCATTTGCAAAAATGACGTCTAAAGCTGTTGGTAATGGTGGCGGCTGGGCGGCAAAATTGACAACCGGAACCATAATGGATAAAGTGGCTGCAGGGTCGCTGTTCCTTGGCTATTTCAAAATGAATTTGGACTATATCAATACGCCAAAAAAGATGACGTTTTTTGGCATTCCGTTTTCCGAATCACCGAAAGCGGTTGCATTGGATGTGAAATACACGCTCAATGGTACATCCGATAGAGGTTCTGTTGGTATTGAACTGCTCAATTATTCGGGTGAGGGCGACATTGTTTATCATACGCTCAACGAACCGGACGTTACGGTATTAGCGTGCGGAAATCTCGAAATTGCGCCATGCGAATGGAGAAGAATTATTGTTCCTCTGACAGTTCTGCGTACGGATTTACCGGTAACGCACATTCATTGTGTGTTTTCGTCAAGTTATAAGGGTGATTTTATGCAGGGCGTAGTTGGAGCTACTTTGTATGTTGACAATATTAAATTGATATATTAATAATGAAACGGCTGATTGTGATACTGTTGTGCTTTGTTCCGCTTGTGCTTTTTGCGCGTCAGCGAAACGATTCGTCGTATGTGCACAGCTTTGCCGTACAAGTTGGAGTTGATGTTGGTGGCGGAGTTCCGGTGCCGTTCTCTTATGTGCCGCCTGTTTTTCGTCCTTTGCCCAAAGTGCTGCCGTCTATCGGTGTGAAATATGCGTTTGTATTGCATCCGAGTTGGAAGTTAGGTGGCGAACTGACTTATAAGCATATAGAAATGAATGCCGAAGCCTTAGTTGAGAATATGAAGGCAACATTACCTTGGCGAGATGAAAACGGTGATTATTTAATACAGTATTTCACGGGACAAGCCAAAATTATGATGATAAACGATATTCTCGAACTTCCGGTATACGTGTCTTATTCTTTTCCGTCTCAACGACATAAAATTCTACTGGGTGGTTATGCTGTTTGGGTAATTTCGGGCAAGTTCGTTAATAAGCCTTTATTGGGTTTTATTGGGAATGAACCGGACGATGTAGATGTTGTTATTACTTCAGGCGATCAAATTCCTCCCGAGCAAACCGATTTTTCTCGCTATTTGGCAAAATGGGATGCCGGTTTAATTTTTGGTTACGAATGTCAAGTGTACAAACGGATTAACATGGGCGTACGCATCACCTGTGGATTTAAAGACATTTTCGATTTTAAAGTGTTAGAATTTAAAATGTTGCAAATGCGTGGGACTGTGGTGATAAGCTATGATTTATGGAGATTTTAAAACAGATAAACACATGACTGAAATTTCATCTTTAGGTGAATTTAAATTAATTGAGCAACTGACGAAGCAGGTGGAATTGAAAAATCCGTCTTCGGTAAAAGGTGTCGGTGACGATGCCGCTGTGGTCGATTTTAATGGGAAACAAGTACTTTTGACGACCGACTTATTACTTGAAGGCATTCACTTCGATTTGATGTATGTTCCGTTAAAACATTTAGGTTATAAAGCGGCTGTTATCAATTTTTCGGACATATACGCCATGAACGGAAAACCTACACAATTACTTGTGTCGATAGGTGTTTCCAGTCGTTTCTCGGTGGAGCAGATAGAAGAAATTTATTCGGGCATCTATTTGGCGTGCGAAAAATATGGTGTCGATTTGGTTGGTGGCGATACGTCTGCTTCCATGACGGGACTTACGCTAAGCCTGACTTGTATCGGTGAGGCAGATAAAGACAAAATTGTTTACCGTTCGGGAGCGCGTCCCAACGACCTCATTTGCGTATCGGGCAATTTGGGTGCTGCTTATATGGGATTGCAATTGCTCGAAAGGGAAAATACCATTTATAAAACGCAGAAAGACCCTGACTTTCAACCGGATTTTGCCGGAAAAGAATATATTTTGGAACGACAACTTAAACCTGAAGCTCGCAAAGATATTATTGAATTATTTGCAAAAAAGGGTCTTCAACCCACATCTATGATGGATATTTCTGACGGTCTTTCGTCCGAATTGATGCATATTTGCAAAGAAAGCGGTGTTGGTTGTCGCATTTACGAAGATAAAATTCCTATCGATTATCAAACAGCTTTAATGGCTGAAGAATTCAATATGAATTTGGTAACGGCAGCTTTAAATGGCGGAGAAGATTACGAACTTTTGTTTACGTTGCCGCTCGAATGGCACGATAAAATAAAAGAATTGGAAAATATTCGCGAAATCGGTTACATCACTGCTTTGGACATGGGAGCTGCTTTGGTTACTCGCGACGGACAAGAAATTACATTAAAAGCGCAAGGTTGGACTGCTTTTGAAAAATAAATGCGTACCTTTGTAAAATAGATATTTTAAAAATTTGATTTTATGAAACCGATGAGCCTTTTGTCTATTGGAATTGCTTCTGACCATGCCGGTTACGAATTGAAGCAATTGATTATAAAAGAGATGGAGCAACGGACAGGCTGCATCTACGATTACGGAACGTATAGCACCGACAGTTGCGACTATCCCGATTTTGCTCATCCGTTGGCTAAAGCGGTCGAAGGCGGTGCTTGCGATTTTGGCATTGCTATTTGCGGTAGTGGCAACGGTATCACAATGACGATGAATAAACATCAGGGTATTCGTGCGGCTTTGTGTTGGGATGTGGAACTTGCAAAAATGGCGCGTTGTCACAATAATGCCAATGTGTTAGGGCTTCCGGCGCGTTTCATATCTTCTGAATTGGCATTGCAGATGGTCGAAAAGTTCCTTACCACCGACTTTGAGGGCGGACGTCATCAAAAACGGATTGACAAAATTCCTATTCAAGAAGAAAATTCTGAAAAATAATTGCGGGAATAAAAAAAAACTGCTACCTTTGCAACCCAAAATGTGTTAGACGCTTAAAAGTGTCGGCTATTGTAAAGATATTTTTAATTTAATAAATAAGCATAATGATTGTAGTTCCAGTAAAAGAAGGCGAAAACATCGACAGAGCCTTAAAAAGATTTAAACGTAAATTTGAAAAAACCGGCGTAATTGCAGAACTTCGTCGTCGTCAACAATTCGACAAACCGTCCGTTATTAAACGCGACAAAAAAATGCACGCTGTTTACGTTCAAAAATTGCAACAACAGGAAGATTAACCACATCATTCCTCATTTATTAATGTAATGGCTCTGGCGAAATCTCTCGCAGATTCGCCGTTTGATATAACAGTATGGGATTTTCCGTACTGTTTTGTCGTGTTTATACGAACCGATTCTTTCTTGTGAATAAAAATAAGGCTATTTATTACATAATACAAATATATTTTGTGTTTTTTTCTTGTTTTTTTGAGGTTACTTTTATATATTTGCAATGTATAATTCCGTTACCATGATAGAAGCCTTTTTACAATACCTGCGCTACGAAAAAGTGTACTCTCCTTACACACTGAAAGCCTATCAAACGGATTTAGACGATTTTTGCCAATTTGTAAGCACTCGTGTCGGCAAATTGTTTTCACCGGAATCCGTAACGTCGGACGATATCCGTGCGTGGATGATGCGAAAAATAGCCAACGGAGAAACGACACGCACAGTGGTACGGAAAATTTCCACATTGCGCTCGTTCTACAAGTTTTTGAATTGTAAAGGATTGTTGGCAAATAATCCGACACAAAAATTGACGGTGCCGAAAATCAAAAAACCATTACCTTCGTTCTTTAAAGAAAGCGAATTGGAACATTGGCACGATTTAGTGTGTAATGATGACGAATTTGAAGGTTTAAGGGATTATTTAATTATTGAGTTCTTTTATCAGACGGGCATAAGGCTCTCCGAATTGATAAATTTGAAGGATACGGATATTGATATGACGCGCCATACCTTAAAAGTACTTGGAAAGCGCAACAAAGAACGCATCATTCCGTTTGGCGATGCCCTCGGAAAGGAAATAGAGAATTATATTGCGCTTCGCGACAAGCAAGTGCAATGGAAAGTGCCCAACTTTTTTGTTCTAAAAAACGGCAATGCGCTCTATCCTAAAAAAGTGTACCTCATGGTAAATCAGGTAATGTCAAATGTCAGCACTCAGCGAAAACGCAGTCCGCATGTGTTGCGACACACGTTTGCTACGGTGATGTTGAATAATGGTGCAGATATTAATACGGTAAAAGAACTTCTCGGACATGCTAATTTAGCCGCAACGCAAGTGTATACGCACACGACGTTTGCGCAGTTGCAAAATATTTATAAACAAGCTCATCCAAGAGCACAAAAAAAGAAGAATTATGGAAATAAAAATGCAAGCGATTAATTTTATCGCTTCCGACAAATTGGAGGCTTATGTGGAAAAAAAAGTGTCTAAAGTCGAAAAATTATTCGACCAACTCTCCATGGCCGAAGTGTTTTTAAAAGTCGTGAAGCCGGAATCTGTTGCCAACAAGGAGGCTTCTATTAAAATGGCGGCACCGAATGTCGAATTCTTTGCTTCAAAAACAGCTAATTCATTTGAACAAGCTATTGATGAATGTGTTGAAGCTCTCGAGCGTCAAATTCTTAAACAGAAAAATAAAAAATAACCGATTGAAAAAAGCCTCTTTTACCTCCATTTAAAAAAAATGGGAGAAAAACTTAAATTTATTTTGTAGATATAAAATAAATATCTATCTTTGCAAGTCGTTTTGACATCCTATTGTCGGAGCGGTTTGTTAAGTAGTTTGCCTCTTTAGCTCAGTTGGCCAGAGCACGTGATTTGTAATCTCGGGGTCGTTGGTTCGAATCCGACAAGAGGCTCAAAATGAATGGGATAACAATTTTTAGCAGGTAATTTTTGCGTAAAAATTCGATTGCAAAATCCCGACAAGGGCAGTTACCAAAGTGGCCAACTGGGGCTGACTGTAACTCAGCTGTCTTTCGACTTCGGTGGTTCGAATCCATCACTGCCCACAAAAAAATTGCGGAAGTAGCTCAGTTGATAGAGCATTAGCCTTCCAAGCTGAGGGTCGCGGGTTTGAGTCCCGTCTTCCGCTCTTTTTGCTGTTGTAGCTCAGTGGTAGAGCACTTCCTTGGTAAGGAAGAGGTCACGAGTTCAATCCTCGTCAACAGCTCTACATTTGAGTTGTTTTTAATTATTTTTGATTTTATAATATTTTACTTACTATTTTAATTCATTTGAGTTATGGCAAAAGAAAAATTTGACAGGTCGAAACCGCATGTAAACATCGGTACCATTGGTCACGTTGACCACGGTAAGACCACTTTGACTGCTGCAATTACAACTGTACTTGCAAAGAGAGGACTTTCTGAATTACGTTCATTCGATTCTATCGACAACGCTCCGGAAGAAAAAGAACGTGGTATCACTATTAACACTTCACACGTTGAGTATCAAACAGCTAATCGTCACTATGCACACGTTGACTGTCCGGGTCACGCTGACTATGTTAAAAACATGGTTACAGGTGCTGCTCAAATGGACGGTGCTATCATTGTAGTTGCCTCCACCGACGGTCCGATGCCACAAACTCGTGAACACATCTTATTAGCTCGTCAGGTAAACGTACCTCGTTTGGTTGTGTTTATGAACAAATGCGATATGGTTGATGACCCTGAAATGTTGGATTTGGTTGAAATGGAAATGCGCGATTTGCTCGGAGCTTATCAATTTGACGCTGACAACACTCCGTTTATTCGCGGTTCTGCCCTTGGCGCATTGAACGGTGTTGCCGAATGGGAAGACAAAGTAATGGAATTGATGGATGCTGTGGACACTTGGATTGAATTACCTCCGCGTGCAATAGATAAACCATTCTTGATGCCTGTTGAAGACGTATTCTCTATCACAGGTCGTGGTACAGTTGCTACTGGTCGTATCGAAACCGGTGTTGTTAAAGTTGGTGATGAAATTCAAATCATCGGCTTGGGTGCCGAAGGCAGAAAATCAGTTGTTACAGGTGTTGAAATGTTCCGCAAATTGCTCGATACAGGCGAAGCTGGTGATAATGTTGGTTTGTTGCTCCGTGGTATTGACAAAGACGAAATTAAACGTGGAATGGTTATCACGCACCCGGGTGCCGTTAAACCTCACTCTGAATTCAAAGCTTCTGTTTATATTTTGAAGAAAGAAGAAGGTGGACGTCACACTCCGTTTGGTAACAAATATCGTCCTCAATTCTACATTCGCACGTTGGACGTTACCGGTGAAGTTACGTTGCCGGAAGGTCGTGAAATGGTAATGCCGGGCGACAACTTGGAAATTACTGTAAAATTGATTTATCCGGTAGCTTGCAGCGAAGGTCTCCGTTTTGCTATCCGCGAAGGTGGACGTACTGTAGGTTCAGGACAAATCACAGCCATTTTGGACTAATAAAAATTATTTAACAAAATAATAATAGTCGGCGTAATGCCGACTATTTTACGGGTGTAGCTCAGTTGGTAGAGCACTGGTCTCCAAAACCAGGTGTCGGGAGTTCGAGTCTCTCCTCCCGTGCGACAAAAAATATTTGTATATGAAACTCATCAATTATTTCAAAGAGTCCTATTCAGAACTTGTTCACAAGACCTCATGGCCTACGCGAAAAGAACTGACCAATAGTGCGGTTGTTGTATTAATAGCTTCCCTTCTAATTGCACTAGTTGTTTGGGTAATGGACTTGGGCTTTGAAAGTATCATGACGTTAATCTACAAATACATTTAATTGGAGGGTTGAAATGTCTGAGACAACAAAAAAATGGTACGTATTGCGTGCCATTAGTGGAAAAGAAAACAAGGTAAAGGAACACATTGAATCAGAAATCAAAAATTCCGATCTTGGGCAATACGTCTCTCAAGTTTTGATACCGACCGAAAAAGTGTATCAGGTGCGTAATGGTAAAAGAATCACAAAAGAACGTAGCTATCTGCCGGGGTATGTGCTTGTAGAAGTGGATTTAACCGGTGATGTACGCGGACGACTTCGTAATGTGCCTAATGTTCTCGGCTGGTTAGGCGGGACGTTAGACAAGGCGCCAACTCCACTCCGTCCTGCGGAAGTGAATCGTATCCTCGGATCGGTTGATGAAATGCAGGAAATGGGAATGGAAATGGCTGTTCCTTATTTCGAAGGCGAAAACGTCAAAGTGATAGTGGGTCCTTTTAGCGGTTTTTCAGGTGTTATCGAAGAGGTAAACAACGAAAAGAAGAAACTAAAAGTAATGGTAAAAATTTTTGGTCGAAAAACACCGCTTGAGTTGAGTTTCATGCAAGTAGAAAAAGAGTGAGATGTTTGTTACCGTCGTCACTCAAATTAATTTCGTTAATAACAAAAAAAAGAATTATGGCTAAAGAAATTGCTGGACTTATCAAATTACAGATTAAAGGTGGTGCGGCAAATCCATCACCTCCGGTTGGACCTGCTTTGGGTGCAAAAGGTATTAATATCATGGATTTTTGCAAGCAATTTAATGCCAGAACCCAAGACAAAGCAGGTAAAATTTTACCTGTAGTTATTACGTACTACACAGACAAGTCGTTTAACTTTATCGTTAAGACGCCTCCCGTAGCAATTCAATTACTTGAAGCTGCTAAAGCGAAAGGTGGTTCAGACCAACCTAACCGTAAAAAAGTGGCAACAATCACTTGGGAAGAGGTTAAGACGATTGCTTCCGAAAAAATGGTCGACTTGAACTGTTTCACACTGGAAGCAGCCATGAAAATGGTTGCCGGAACTGCGAGAAGTATGGGCATTGCCATAAGTGGCGAATTTCCTAATAATTAATTTTAAACCTTCAATTAAAGATGAGTAAACTTACAAAAAATCAGAAGTCAGTAGCGGGAAAAATTGAAGCGGGAAAAGCTTATACTGTCGATGAAGCTGCAAGTTTGGTAAAGGAAATAACCACTACCAAATTTGATGCCTCTGTGGATATTGACGTACGTCTCGGTGTCGATCCGCGCAAAGCGAACCAAATGGTGCGTGGCGTAGTATCGTTGCCGCACGGAACGGGCAAACAAGTACGGGTTCTTGCATTATGTACTCCCGACAAGGAAGCCGAAGCCAAAGAGGCCGGTGCCGATTTTGTTGGACTCGATGAATATATCGAAAAAATTAAAGGTGGATGGACTGATATAGACGTAATTATCACCATGCCTTCCGTTATGGGTAAAATTGGCGCTCTTGGACGCGTGTTAGGTCCCCGCGGCTTGATGCCTAATCCTAAAAGCGGTACGGTTACCATGGAAGTGGGTAAGGCTGTTGCCGAAGTCAAACAAGGAAAAATTGATTTCAAGGTTGACAAGTCCGGTATTATCCACACATCTGTCGGAAAGGTTTCGTTTACGCCTGAGCAAATTGCTGAGAACGTAAGAGAATTTATGGCTACTGTTATTAAATTGAAGCCATCATCCGCTAAAGGTACATACGTAAAGAGTGTTTATCTTTCGAGTACGATGAGTGAAGGTATCAAAATTGATACAAAATCAATTGTTGAAAACTAATTAAGACGTAAGTATGAAAAAGGAAGATAAAGACATTATCATTTCACAAATAAAAGAAACAGTAAACTCATATAGTCACTTTTATTTAACCGAAGCTCAAGGATTGAACGCTGAGCAAGTAAGTAATTTGAGAAGATTGTGCAACAAGAGCGAAATAAAAATGCTTGTTGTAAAAAACACTCTCTTACGCAAAGCGTTGGAATCTACGGGCGTTGATTATTCTCCAATTTACGATTCTTTGAAAAACAACACGGCAATACTGTTTTCCAACACAGGAAACGCTCCTGCCAAATTAATCAAAGAGTTCAGTAAGGATAATAAAAAACCGGTTTTGAAAGCCGCTTATGTAGAAGAAAGTTTCTATATTGGTGAAAATCAACTTGATACTCTTGTTTCTATTAAGAGTAAAAATGAACTTATCGGTGATATCATTGCATTGTTGCAATCGCCGGCTAAGAACGTTGTGTCCGCACTCCAATCAGGAGGAAATACTATTCATGGCGTGTTGAAAACACTCTCTGAAAGATAATTTTTAATAAAAAAACAAAATTTGAATTATAAACACAAAAAACATTAATTACAATGGCAGATTTGAAAGCTTTTGCAGAACAATTGGTTAATCTTACAGTTAAAGAAGTAAATGAATTAGCCGAAATTTTGAAGAACGAATATGGTATTGAACCTGCTGCTGCAGCTGTTGCTGTTGCCGCTCCTGCTGCAGGTGGTGGTGCAGCTGCCACTGAAGAAAAAACATCTTTCGATGTTATTTTGAAATCGGCTGGCGCAGCTAAACTTCAAGTTGTTAAAGCAGTTAAGGAACTTACCGGTCTTGGTTTGAAAGAAGCTAAAGATATCGTTGATGCTGCTCCGGCTCCTGTTAAAGAAGGAGTTTCTAAAGAAGAAGCAGAAGCACTTCAAAAACAACTTACTGAAGCTGGAGCTGAGGTTGAACTCAAGTAAGATAATCCTGATTTTCAGGAATTTACGGTTTAGAATCCCGTGTGAGCGGGACTCTAAGCCTTTTTATGTATAACAACAACAAGTTCAACTAATACACGTAGATAAATGTCCAACAAAACTGAAAATCAAAGAGTTAGCTTTGCTTCCATAAAAAATCAATTACCTTATCCCGATTTTTTGGAAGTTCAGCTGAAATCATTTAAAGATTTTTTCCAGCTCGATACCGCTCCTGAGCATCGGAAAAATGAGGGATTGTATAAAGTTTTCTCCGAAAATTTCCCGATAGCGGATACGCGTAACAACTTTATGCTTGAATTCCTTGACTATTTCATCGATCCGCCGCGCTACACCATAGAGGAGTGCATTCGTCGCGGATTGACGTACAGTGTTCCATTGAAAGCCAAATTGAAATTGTCATGTACAGACCCTGACCATGAAGATTTCGATACTGTAGTACAAGATGTCTTTTTAGGTCCTATTCCGTATATGACCGAACGAGGAACTTTCGTTATCAATGGAGCGGAGCGCGTTATCGTTTCCCAATTACACCGTTCGCCCGGCGTGTTCTTTGGTCAAAGCATTCATGCTAATGGTACCAAATTGTATTCCGCACGTATTATCCCGTTTAGGGGTTCGTGGATAGAGTTTGCTACCGATATTAATAATGTGATGTATGCTTATATCGACCGCAAAAAGAAATTGCCCGTAACCACATTACTTCGTGCCATTGGTTATGAGAGTGATAAGGATATTCTCGAAACATTTGGCTTGGCAGAGGAGGTAAAGGTTAATAAAACCAATTTAAGGAAAATGATTGGCCGAAAATTGGCTGTTCGTGTTTTGAAAACATGGATGGAGGATTTTGTGGACGAAGATACCGGCGAAGTGGTAACGGTAGAACGTACTAAAGTATTGGTAGATCGTGAAACCATTATAGAAAAAGACCATATAGACGACATTATAGAATCCGGTAATCAAACTATTTTGCTTCATAAAGAAGATCAAAATATGAGTGATTATGCCATTATCTACAATACGTTGCAAAAAGACCCAAGTAACACGGAAAAAGAAGCTATTTTGCACATTTACCGTCAATTGAGAAACGCAGAACCTGCTGATGATTCTACTGCCCGTGAAGTTATCAACGGTTTGTTTTTCTCTGAAAAACGTTATGATTTGGGTGATGTTGGTCGTTATAGAATCAATAAAAAACTGAATTTAGATACTAGTCCCAGCGTTCGTGTATTGACCAAGGAAGATATTATTGAAATTATCAAATATTTGATTGAGTTGATAAATTCGAAGGTTGAGACAGATGATATAGACCATTTGAGTAATCGTCGTGTACGTACTGTGGGCGAACAACTTTACAATCAATTCGGTGTAGGTTTAGCTCGTATGGCTCGTACTATCCGCGAGCGTATGAATGTGCGTGACAATGAGGTGTTTACACCTATCGATTTGATTAATGCCAAAACTATTTCGTCGGTTATTAACTCGTTCTTTGGCACGAATGCCTTGTCGCAGTTTATGGATCAGACGAACCCGTTGGCAGAAATTACTCACAAACGCCGTTTGTCGGCTTTAGGTCCCGGCGGTTTGTCGCGTGAGCGTGCCGGATTTGAGGAGCGTGACGTTCACTATACGCATTATGGTCGTTTGTGTCCTATCGAAACGCCTGAAGGACCGAACATTGGTTTGATTTCTTCATTGTGCGTGTACGCAAAAATTAACGATTTAGGATTTATCGAAACTCCTTACCGTAAAGTTACGGATTCCAAGGTGGATTTATCACCGGAAGGTATTGTATATATGACCGCCGAGGAGGAAGAAGATTCCGTTGTTGCACAAGGTAATGCGCCTTTGAACGATGACGGTACATTTATTCGCAATAAGGTAAAATCACGTTTGGAAGCTGATTTCCCTGTTGTGCAACCATCGGAAGTAAATTTGATGGACGTTGCACCTCAACAAATTGCATCTATAGCTGCCGCATTGATTCCTTTCTTGGAAAACGACGACGCGAACCGTGCATTGATGGGCTCTAACATGATGCGTCAAGCAGTTCCGTTGATTCGTCCGGAAGCTCCGATTGTCGGTACCGGCATTGAAAGACAGGTTATCTACGACTCTCGTACTCAAGTTATGGCGGAAGGTAAAGGAGTTGTAGAATATGTTGATGCGAATGTTATTAAAATTCGTTATGATAGAACGGAAGAGGAAGAATTTGTTAATTTTGAAGACGCGTTAAAAGTATACAATTTGCCGAAATTCCAAAAAACGAACCAAGATACAACCATTGATTTACGTCCGATAGTGAAAAAAGGACAGCGTGTACAAGCCGGTCAAATATTGACTGAAGGTTATGCCAGTCAAAATGGAGAATTGTCTCTTGGTCGAAATTTGAGAGTGGCTTATATGCCATGGAAGGGTTACAACTTTGAAGATGCTATCGTAATTAGCGAGCGTGTCGTACGCGAAGATATTTTCACTTCAATCCATGTTAGTGAATATTCGCTCGAAGTGCGCGAAACCAAGCGCGGTATGGAGGAATTGACTTCCGATATTCCAAATGTGAGTGAAGAAGCTACTAAAAATTTGGACGAACACGGTATTATCCGTATTGGTGCTCATGTAATTCCGGGTGATATTCTTATCGGTAAAATCACCCCGAAAGGCGAAACTGACCCAACGCCGGAAGAAAAGTTGTTGCGTGCCATATTTGGTGACAAAGCCGGCGATGTAAAAGATGCTTCGTTGAAAGCTTCTCCATCGCTGAATGGCGTAGTAATCGGCAAAGAACTCTTTTCACGTGCGGTAAAAGCGCGTAAGAGCCGTTTGGCGGAAAAAGCAACATTGCCCCAATTGGATGAGGCTTTTGAGAAGGAAGTAGCCGAACTGAGGTCAAGATTATTGGAAAAATTGTCCGTTTTGACAACAGGGAAAACCTCGCAAGGCGTGAAAGACTTTTTAGGCGTGGATTTAATTCCGAAAGGAACAAAATTTACCCAAAAGTTGCTGAACGAAATTGATTATACAACGGTGCAATTGGTAAAATGGACTACCGATGCGCACAAAAATGAATTGATAAAAGAGACAGTTCTCAACTATCTCCGTAAATACAAAGAGTGTGATGCACGTTTGAAACGTCAAAAACTAAATGTTACCGTGGGCGATGAATTGCCGTCTGGCATTATACAATTGGCAAAAGTTTACATCGCTAAAAAACGTAAAATACGTGTTGGCGATAAAATAGCCGGACGTCACGGAAACAAAGGTATTGTGTCCAAAATTGTGCGCGATGAAGATATGCCGTTCTTGGCAGACGGAACGCCGGTTGATATCGTTTTGAATCCTCTGGGCGTGCCTTCTCGTATGAATTTAGGGCAGATTTTTGAAGCCGTATTGGGTTGGGCGGGAAAAGAACTTGGTGTTCAATTCGCAACGCCTATTTTCGATGGTGCAACTCTTGATGACTTGAACGAATGGTGCGACAAAGCCAAAATTCCTCACTACGGAAAAACCTATCTGTATGATGGCGGAACAGGCGAACGCTTTGACCAGCCGGCTACTGTTGGTATAACCTACCTCTTGAAGTTAGGTCACATGGTTGAAGACAAAATGCACGCACGTTCCATTGGTCCATATTCTTTGATTACACAGCAGCCGTTGGGTGGTAAAGCTCAGTTTGGTGGTCAACGTTTCGGAGAAATGGAGGTTTGGGCGCTCGAAGCATTTGGTGCTGCTTATATTTTGCAAGAGATACTGACAATCAAGTCTGACGACGTGATGGGACGCGCTCGTGCTTATGAAGCTATAGTCAAAGGCGATCCGATGCCTCAACCCGGAATTCCGGAATCACTCAATGTGTTGTTGCACGAATTGAAAGGTTTAGGTTTAAGAGTTACTTTGGAGTAACGCAAGTTTGCTCTAAACAGAAAAATTTAATCTTGAAATAAATAACAGATATGGCATTTAAAAGAGAAAGTAAAATTAAGAATAATTTTAGCAAAATCACTATTGGATTGGCTTCTCCGGAGGAAATTCTGGAATCGTCCTACGGTGAAGTGCTAAAACCTGAAACCATCAATTATCGTACTTATAAGCCTGAACGAGACGGATTGTTCTGCGAGCGCATTTTTGGACCGGTAAAGGATTACGAGTGTCATTGTGGAAAATATAAGAGAATTCGTTATAAAGGCATTGTTTGCGACCGTTGCGGTGTTGAAGTTACCGAGAAAAAAGTGCGTCGTGAACGTACGGGACACATCCAATTGGTTGTGCCGGTGGCACATATTTGGTATTTCCGTTCGTTGCCTAACAAAATAGGCTATTTGTTGGGAATGCCCAGTAAAAAGTTGGATGCAATTATCTATTACGAAAAATATGTGGTAATTCAACGCGGTGCGTTAGAAGGCAATGAAGAAATAGTTGAAGGTGAATTGATTGAAGAAGAGCAATACCTCGAATTGATAGATTCGCTTCCTGCCGAAAATCAAATGTTGGAGGATAGCGACCCCAATAAGTTTATTGCTAAAATGGGAGCAGAGGCTGTTTACGACCTTTTGGTAAGGTTGGATTTAGACGAATTGTCGTTCGATTTGCGCCACAAAGCCGATACTGACGGCTCGCAGCAACGTCGCGCCGAAGCGTTGAAACGTCTGCAAGTGGTGGAATCTTTCCGTGCTGCGCGTCATCGAAACAAACCGGAATGGATGATTCTCAAAACAGTTCCTGTAATTCCGCCCGAATTGCGTCCGTTGGTACCGTTGGATGGTGGTCGTTTTGCCACATCCGATTTGAATGACTTATACCGTCGCGTTATTATTCGTAACAACCGTTTGAAACGTTTGATTGAAATAAAAGCTCCCGAAGTTATCTTGCGTAACGAAAAACGTATGTTGCAAGAGGCTGTGGACTCTTTGTTGGACAATTCTCGCAAATCGAGTGCTATGAAAACGGATGCAAACCGTCCGTTGAAATCGCTTTCCGATAGCTTGAAGGGTAAACAAGGTCGTTTCCGTCAAAATTTGTTGGGAAAACGTGTCGATTATTCAGCTCGTTCGGTAATTGTTGTTGGACCTGAATTGAAAATGGGCGAATGCGGTCTTCCGAAAGAGATGGCGGCAGAACTTTACAAACCGTTCATTATCCGTAAATTAATCGAACGCGGTATAGTAAAAACAGTTAAATCGGCGAAAAAAATCATCGATAGACGCGATCCGGTTGTTTGGGATATTTTGGAATATGTAATGAAAGGACATCCGGTTTTGCTGAACCGTGCTCCAACGTTGCACCGTCTTGGTATTCAAGCTTTCCAACCGAAAATGATAGAAGGAAAAGCCATTCAACTTCACCCATTGGCATGTACTGCGTTTAATGCGGACTTTGACGGTGACCAAATGGCTGTTCACTTGCCACTAGGCAACGAAGCTATTTTGGAGGCTCAATTGCTGATGTTGCAATCGCATAATATTTTAAATCCTGCTAACGGTGCGCCAATTACAGTGCCTTCGCAGGATATGGTACTTGGATTGTATTACATGACGAAACCGCGTACAGGAGTTCTTGGCGAAGGTTTGAAGTTTTATTCACCCGAAGAAGTGGAAATTGCTTACAATGAGGGAAAAGTAGATTTGCATGCCAAAATTTCTGTTCGGGCGAAAGATATAGATGCCGAAGGTAAAATCATTACTCGCTTTATTGAGGAAACAACTGTAGGTCGTGTTATTGTGAATAAATACGTTCCCGAAGAAGTAGGTTTCATCAACGAATTGCTTTCCAAAAAATCATTGCGTGACATTATTGGTCGCGTTATTGAAACTTGCGGTATGGCACGTACGGCGCAATTTTTGGATGACATCAAAAATTTGGGTTACACCATGGCTTTTAAAGGCGGTTTGTCATTCAATTTATCCGACGTTATCATTCCGAAAGAAAAAGAAGAATTGGTAAATGCCGGTTATGCGGAAGTTGAAAGCATTATGTCCGACTATAATATGGGCTATATCACTTACAATGAGCGTTATAACCAAATTATTGATACTTGGACACGTGTAAACAGAGACTTGGCAGGTGTTGCTATCAAACAATTGGCTAACGACAACCAAGGATTCAACTCCATTTATATGATGTTGGATTCGGGAGCGCGTGGTTCAAGAGAACAAATTCGTCAGTTGTCCGGTATGCGTGGTTTGATGGCTAAGCCCCAAAAATCAGGTGCTGTAGGTGGTCAAATTATCGAAAATCCGATTTTGGCAAACTTTAAAGAGGGCTTGTCGGTGTTGGAATACTTTATTTCTACCCACGGTGCTCGTAAAGGTTTGGCTGATACGGCTTTGAAGACTGCTGATGCAGGATATTTGACACGACGTTTGGTAGACGTTTCGCACGACGTTATCATCACAGAAGAAGACTGCGGTACCTTGCGTGGACTTGTTGCTACAGAAATCAAGAATAAAGAAGAAGTTGTAGCGTCAATGTACGAGCGTATTTTAGGACGTGTTTCCGTACATGATATTTTCCACCCGAACACGGGCGAATTGATTGTGGCTGCCGGTGAAGAAATAAAAGAAGATGCAGCCGCTAAAATTCAAGAATCGCCTATCGAACGTGTCGAAATTCGTTCGGTATTGACCTGTGAAGCTCCTAATGGCGTTTGTGTAAAATGTTACGGACGTAATTTGGCTACCGGTCGTATGGTACATATTGGTGAAGCTGTCGGCGTTATTGCTGCACAATCCATTGGTGAACCCGGTACTCAGTTGACGTTGCGTACGTTCCACGTCGGAGGTATTGCGTCTAACGTAGCATCCGAATCAAGTATCGTTTCTCGTTACGACGGTATCCTTGAAATTGATGAACTTCGCGCCGTAGATGCCGTAGATGCATCTGGAAAAGCTCATAGAGTAGTAGTAGGTCGTTTGGCAGAAATACGCATTGTTGATGCTAACACAAAAATTGTTTTAACGACTCAAAATATACCTTACGGTTCTAAATTGTATATGAAAGCCGGTGATAAGGTGAAGAAAGGCGATAAGATTTGTGAATGGGATCCATTCAATGCCGTTATTATTTCCGAAGTTCAAGGTACTATCAAATTTGAAAGTGTTTTGGAAAATGTAACTTACAAAGTTGAGTCTGATGAAACTACCGGTTTACGCGAAAAAATTATTATTGAGTCCAAAGATAAAAACAAAATTCCTACGGCTCATGTAATGGATAAATCCGGTAATGTATTGAAAACGTACAACCTACCTGTTGGTTCTCACTTGGTAGTTGACGATAACACTTTTGTAAAAGCCGGTAGCTTGTTAGTAAAAATTCCTCGCGTTATTGGTAAAGCGGGCGATATTACCGGTGGTTTGCCACGTGTAACGGAATTGTTCGAAGCGCGCAATCCATCTAATCCGGCTGTTGTTGCTGAAATTGATGGTGAAGTATCGTTTGGCAAAACAAAACGAGGCAACCGTGAAGTTTCCATTACTTCCAAAACAGGAGAAGAGAAAAAATATCTGGTGCCACTGTCAAAACAGATTTTAGTACAAGAAAGTGACTATGTTCGTGCCGGTACGCCGTTGTCTGATGGTGCTATTACTCCGGCTGATATTTTGGCGATCAAAGGACCTACCGCTGTTCAAGAGTACATCGTTAATGAGGTGCAAGATGTTTACCGTCTGCAAGGTGTAAAAATCAACGATAAGCACTTTGAAGTGATTGTTCGTCAAATGATGCGTAAAGTTCAAATTGAAGACCAAGGCGATACTCGTTTTTTAGAGAGTCAAGTTGTTGACAAGCAAGAATTTATGGAAGAAAACGATCGTCTTTGGGGCAAGAAAGTAGTTCTGGATGCAGGAGATTCTGAAACCCTGAAAGCCGGACAGATTGTTACTGCACGTAAATTGAGAGACGAAAATAGTGCTTTGAAACGTCGTGATATGAAGTTGGTTGAGGTTCGCGATGCGATGCCTGCTACATCAACACAGATGCTTCAAGGTATTACACGTGCCGCTCTGCAAACGAACAGCTTTATGTCGGCGGCGTCTTTCCAAGAAACAAAGAAAGTTTTGAACGAAGCTGCGATAAATGCTAAGGTTGATTATTTGGAAGGCATGAAGGAAAATGTTATTTGCGGTCACTTGATTCCTGCGGGAACAGGCTTGCGCGAATACGATAAACTGGTAGTAGCTTCTAAAGATGACTACCAACGTTTGGCTGATGCCGGAAAGGATATGATAGATGCAGAAGCAATGATGGAAGAAATTCTGTAATTGCCTGTTTATAAGGAAGAAAAAATCCTGTTGGTTTTTGCCGACAGGATTTTTTTATTCTTTTTTTGTGGTGAATTTTTTACTGCATTTTCATAGTGTCCGAGAACTGAAATCCTCTTAAAAAATTGCAAATATCCAGCCGTTTTTTGCCGGCTAACTGCAACGAGGTAATATGAATAAAACCGTCTTGGCAAGCCACTTTCAAATAAGTTTTTCCATCGCAAAGCAAAGTGCCAGCAGCAAAAGCGTGCGAACACACTTCTTTTTTCGTTGTAAAAATTTTGATACTTACAGTTTTACCATCTGAAAATAGAAGTTCGCTCCAAGCAACGGGGTAGGGCGATAGTCCGCGAACAAAATTGTGAATTTGGTCGCAGGTTTGTGACCAATTAATTTGGCAGGTTTCTTTAAAAATCTTTGGCGCAGGTTTTAATTTTTCGCACGTTTTTTGTGGTTGTGCTTGAATGGTTCCGTCTATGATTTTATCGACCGTTTGCAGTACCAATTGTGCGCCTAATATCATTAATTTGTCGTGTATAATTTCCGCATTGTCATTTTCACCGATTGCAATTTTTTCCTGCATAAGTATGTCGCCGGTATCAATTTGATGTTTCAGAAAAAATGTGGTAACGCCCGTCTCTTTTTCGCCGTTGATGATAGCCCAATTGATGGGAGCAGCTCCGCGGTATTGCGGCAACAGAGAAGCGTGTAGATTGAAAGTGCCGTAGGGTGGCATATTCCAAACAATTTCAGGCAACATTCGGAAAGCTACAACTATTTGTAAATCAGCACGTAGGCTTCTTAACTCTTCGATAAAGGCGGCATCTTTTAAATTGTCGGGTTGCAGCAAATGCAGCCCTTTTGACATCGCATATTCTTTTACGGGCGAACACTGTATTTTATAGCCTCTGCCCATTGGTTTGTCAGGCATAGTTACCACACCGACAATTTTGTAACCGTTTTCTACAAGGGCTTTCAGACTTTCCACAGCAAAATCCGGCGTACCCATATATACGATTCTAAAATCTTCCTTTTTCATTTTAATTACGCTTGTCAATTCCCCACATCAGTTTGTTTTTCAATGTGTTAAAGAATGTGTGATTACCGCTTGGTTTAATTATTTTTATGGTGTGGTTTGCTCGTTTTATAAAAAGTTCCGTTTGTTCGGACATAATTTGCGAACGCCCGTCTAATGAAATGAGGTACGAGTGCGAACGGCTGAACATTTTCAGATGCACGTCCCACGAATCGGGAATGATAAGCGGGCGGACATTTAGACTATGCGACGCTACGGGTGCCACAATAAGATTGCGTGCTTGCGGAACGAGTATGGGACCTCCTACGCTCAAGGAGTAAGCCGTAGAGCCGGTTGGCGTGGAAACGATTAAACCATCGGCTCTATAAGTATGAAAATATTCGCCGCCAACAAATGCCTCTATGCTAATCATCGAAGATAAATCCTGTTTGAGGACAGCCACTTCGTTTAGCGCAAACGGAGAACCTTTGAAAGCATTATTGGAAGCGCTGACTTCCAAAACAGAACGTTCTTCTATCGTAAAGTTCCGCTTGAGGATATCTGTCAAAACAGTTTCTATTTCGTTGATGGCTACATCGGCTAAAAACCCAAGTTTTCCCGTATTGATACCTAAAATTGGAATATTTTTGTCGCCGACATGTTGAGCAGTGTTCAAAAAAGTACCGTCACCGCCTACACTTAATGCAACATCGGCATTAAAATTACCGTCTTCAATCAAGTTGTAGTTTAAATCGTTTAACAAAGGTGATTGTTTTAAAAAATCATGTATCTGATTGTAAATCAGGATATCAACATTATTTTTCGATAGAAATCGTAAGATAATTTCCAACGGATAAATAATTTCTTTGCGATAAGTATTTCCAAAAATAGCAATTCTCATTTTTTTAGATTATTTTTGTAGTCGGATTTATACATTTTGCAATGCAAAATAACAAAATGTTGCCGATATAACCAAAAGTATCTGACGAAAAATGACGAAATTAAGTGTAAATATCAACAAAATAGCCACTTTGCGAAACTCACGCGGTGAGGATAACCCGAATGTGGTGAAGGTGGCGTTGGATTGCGAACGTTTCGGAGCGGAAGGTATTACGGTGCATCCGCGTCCCGACGAACGCCACATACGCTATCAGGATGTGTATGATTTAAAGTCTGTTTTGACGACAGAATTCAATATTGAAGGCTATCCTTCCGAAAAATTTGTCACTATGGTACAAATGGTTAAACCTACGCAAGTAACCTTAGTACCCGATGCTCCTGATGCTATAACTTCAAATGCCGGCTGGGATTGTAAAGAAAACGCCGCTTTTCTATACGATTTGGTTGCTCGTTTCCACGAAGCGGGCGTAAGAGTTTCCATTTTTGTCGGTACCGATATTTCAAACATTGAAGCCGCCGCAAAAACAGGCACCGATAGAATTGAACTATACACAGAACCTTATGATAAACGATTTGTTATCAATCCCGAAGAGGCAGTAAAACCTTTCGTTGAAGCGGCGCAAAAGGCGCGTGTTTTGGGCTTGGGTGTGAATGCCGGACATGATTTAAATTTGCGAAACTTGTCTTTTTTGCGTCAAAGTATACCTTTTTTGGAGGAGGTTTCAATAGGTCATGCACTCATTTGCGATGCACTTTATTTGGGATTGGAAGAGACAATAAAACGTTACAAACAACAACTTTTATGATGTTGAAATAAAATTTTCTTATAACTTTGTCGTTGTATATTCAGAAATAGATTTTAAACTATAAAAAAATAAAATTATGATTGTTTTACAGAATGTTGCGTTCTTAGCCGATTCTACTGCGGCTGCAGTACCGGTTGCGCTTCCCGTTGCAGAAACGGAAGTTTCTCTCAGTTTTTTTGATATGGCGATAAAAGGCGGTGTCATTATGATTCCGATTGTCTTGTTATTGCTGATTGCGGTTTACATTTTTATCGAACGCGTGGTGGTTATCCGCAAAGCTTCGAAAGAAGACGCTTCGTTTATGAATCGCATTAAGGACTATATTTATGATGGCAAATTGGATGCTGCTTTAAACTTGTGCAAAGACACTCGTTCTCCTTCGGCGCGAATGATTGAAAAGGGAATCAGTCGTTTGGGTAGACCTATGAGCGATGTGCTTGTAGCCATTGAAAATGTTGGCAATCTCGAAATTGCCAAATTGGAGAAAGGTCTCGGATTTTTGGCAACTATTGCCGGAGGCGCACCTATGCTCGGATTTCTTGGTACAGTAGTAGGTATGGTGGAAGCATTCTTCAAAATGGAACAAGCGGGTGGTAATACTGTCGATTTGAGTACGCTTGCCGGTGGCATCTACACGGCGATGGTAACGACCGTAGCAGGTCTTATTGTTGGTATTTGTGCCTATTTTGCTTACAACTATTTGGTTGGTCGTATTGATAGAGTAATGCGCAACTTGGAAATCAAAAATATGGAATTCCTTGATTTACTGAACGAACCGGCTGCTGTTAAGAAATAAATGTTGGCATTTGGTTTTATTATTTTGAATTATTATGCTCAAAAAAAGAAATAAAGTAAGTCCTTCATTCAGCATGTCGTCAATGACGGATATTGTCTTCTTGTTGTTGCTGTTCTTTATGATTGCATCAACAATGTCGTCGCCAAACGATTTGAAGATAAATTTGCCGCAAAGCAAAACGACTACTGCGACTAAGGCACATATCGTAAAGGTAGGTATCGACGGCGAAGGTCATTATTTTGTTGCTGACGATGGCGAAAAACCTATACAGGTTGAATTTGAAGAGATTGAACCTTATCTGAAACATATACAAGCCGCCGACTCGGCTGTTTATGTAGCTCTGCATGCCGATGAAAATGTTCCGTACAAAGAGATAGTGCGCATTTTGGACATTGCCAGCGAAAATCGTTTAAAATTGGTCATTGCCACAAAGATACCCGACAAAACGACGGAGTGATTGATGAACAAAAAGGCTAACATATATGCATCTATTGGAACTGCAATTTTTGCAGGGCTTCTTTTGGCGATTTTATTGCTGTTCGGTATGTCTGTATCCAAAGAAGAGCGTTTGGAGGGCTTGATGGTGAGTTTTGGCGACGAATTGGAAGGTTTTGGCGAACAATCTGCAGTTGCCGAAAGTGCTGTCGAAATGCCGAAAATTTTGCCCGATGCCGAAAACTTACTGACACAAGAGGAAGAATCGGTCAATTTAGAAGCTGAGCGAGAAAAGAAAAAAGAAAAACAAAAACAACGTAAATACACGAAAGAAGAGCTGAGTATTATAGAAAAGACTCGAAAAGAAACTGAAAGTTTAAAATTTTCTTCTTCTTCTTCAGGTACGACAACAAGTGATGCTATGTCCGGTAATCCAATAGGGAAGGGTACTTCAGATGGGCACTCTTGGTCACTTGCAGGACGGGATTTATTGGGAGATTTGGAAAGGCCGAAAAATTCTAATAATCAGGAAGGATTTATTGTTGTAATAATTAGTGTTGATAGTGATGGTAATGTAATAGAAGCAACTATAGCATCACAAGGTAATACTATTGGCGATTTTGCATCGCGAGAAGCAGCAAAAGAGGCTGCCCGAAAAGCGAAATTTACAGCAGGGAAATCAAAAGCTATAGGAAAAATTATTTATCATTTTAGATTGAATTAAACAATTATGAAAACTGTTTTTATTTTTCTTGCAAATGGATTTGAGGAAGCTGAAGCTTTGGTAACTGTTGATGTGTTGAGGCGTGCCGATTTTAAAGTGCAAACGGTATCAATAACACGTTCAAAACAGGTTGCCGGTGCACATGGCGTTGTGGTTGAGGCAGATGCGCTGATAGATGATGTTGATTTTTCGGCAGCCGATTGTTTAGTGCTTCCGGGAGGAATGCCGGGTACTTCAAATTTAGACCAAAGCGAAAAAGTTAAAACTCTTTTGACGCATCATTACCAAAAAGGAGGTTTGTTGGCGGCAATTTGCGCTGCGCCTTTGGTTTTGGGACGATTGGGAATGTTGAAAGGAAAAGAGGCTGTTTGCTATCCCGGATTTGAAAAATATTTAGAGGGCGCAACCATCGCAAAAGGTAAATTTGCGGTTAGTGGCAATATACTTACCGGTAAAGGTCCCGGTTGCGTTTTTGATTTTTCCTTAAAACTCGTTGAATTGTTGAGCAATAAAGAGTTAGCTGAACAAGTGGCTGACGGACTTATTTGGTCATAAATGTTGTATAATTTTTTTTCCAAATAAAAACCGCTTTTCAAAAGCGGTTTTTTTATGGTGTTATTCGAATAAAATCATCCATTTTTTGAATTTTTCAATAGGTTTTTCGCCAAATTTAGCTAAAGAAGTAAGAATTTTTTCTGGTGTTAGCATCTCGTTTAAATGCGTTTTTGAAAAGAATTTATCGGCATAGCAAATAATCTGTTCTTCCCAGCTTATGGGACACATATCGCGGTGAGGCAGAGGTAATTGGCGTTTTTTTATCTCTTCCAGCGACAAACCTGTTCCCGTATGGCGCTCGCAAACCAACGCATGCCGTTCGTAACCTTCTTTACGCATCAATTCAGCACCCAAATAACCATGTTCTATGTAGTTGGCTTTGCCGGTACAATGGATGCCGGGTGCATGGGTTAAAAATATACCGATATCGTGCAACATAGCCGCTTCGGCAATAAAAGTTTTATCTGGCTGCAATTCGGGATGTCGTTCAGCAATTTCCAAAGCTTTTGCGGTTACCGAACGACTGTGCGATAACAGTATAGTGTACAGCGGTGTGCCTTCAGTGTAATATTTGTCGATGATTTCTAACGGATGCATACTTATTGGATAATTATTTTTTTTGTCGTTGTTTTGCTGCCTAACGTGAAGTTGAGCAAATAAACGCCTTGAGGAAGTGTTGTGTTAATTGTTTCATTGTCAGTTGTTAAAATAGTAGTATAGTAAAAACGTCCCAATAAATCGGTTATTGTCAAGCGACTACCGCATGCGTTCGCAATGGTGAAAGTGCCTTTTGTTGGATTGGGTGCAATTGTCAAATTACTTTCAAAGGTTGTTTTGGTGTTCTGGACACCTAAATTGAGACCAACAACTACGGCATCGTGGTCGGAGCAGCGATACATTGTGTCGTAGAAAGGCGTTTGGTCGTATTCAAAGTAACTAGGTTCGTCGGCATTGATATGGAATACAGCACATCCGCTGACTTGCTGTGTGAGCGATGGATTGCCAAGTGCATGGTCTAAACATCCGACTTCGGAGTTGTAAGAATAAGAATATTCAGATTCGCCTTGAAAATGTTTCTGTAAATTTGTGTAGTTATAGTTGTAAAACACTTGCAACGGGTCTTCTTTTGTGTAGGCATTGAGGTCGCCCATAATTAAAATATCAGGTTCGTTGTAGTAAGTGGCGCATACATTTACAAAAGAAATGGTAGAGTTGGCTTCGCGCACTCTGTCGCCGTTGTAGCAACTTTGACCGTCGCCGATATCTACATTGTCGCCCGTTGCACTGCTGCATCCGCTTTTTGCTTTAAAGTGATTGAGTGAAAAAACAAAGGATTCGTTGTTGGATAATAATTTAAAACATTGCGCTTTTTTACGATTTTGTATACCATCATTGTTGCTGCGAAGTTCTTTTACCGTAGCAACTTTGTCTTTGCGGTAGATAAAACCCACTTTTGTGTAACTTCCGTAAGTAGTAGTTCCGTCATTTATGTAGGCGTAAACGTCATTTCCAACGCTTGCGTTGAGGGCGTTTGTAAGGTATTCTATGGTGTTTTGACCCGTTTGTATCTCCACTAATCCGTATATATCGGCATCAATGGCTAAAAGCGCTTTTAGAATTTTGCTGTGCTGGCGGTCTGCTTCCGTTTGATTGTTGGGACCGTAGCCTGTGCCAAAATTTTCGCGCAGATAATATTTCAAATTAAAACTGCATACTTTCAAATTGTAATTTCCTAAATTTATCGGTTGTACCGGACGAGGATTACCATAGAATGTCATGTTTTCTGCAGCGTAAACTACGTATCCGATAGCTATTTGATCGAGTATGGCTACAAAATTGTCGATGCGTTCGCCGGTGCGGCGTGTTCCGTTGGCATTGACAAACGGAATGGGTTGCGGATAAACTACCGTGCTGGCATCGTCTAAAATTATTTGGTCGTTATAGTTTGCTGTGCGTAGTGCGTAAAATTCCGCTGAGCCGGGTAAAGTAATTTCTGTAGGAGTTTTCAAACGTTTGCTTGATAAAGTAAGCTGTCCGTATTGTCGTAAATTACGATTTGACACAACAGTAAGTGTTTGGTCAAATTGCAGCAACATACATTCGTAGCGTTCTGCGTTGGTTTTAAAATTTTCGTTGAACACAACTTTGGTGGGTGTTATAACATTTCCGTGCGATTTTACAGTGCAATTTGTGATATTGCTGATTTGTGTGCGTTGGTTGTATTCTGAAACTGTGCCGGTAACTTCCACTTCGTCGCCTTTGGCTACGGTGTAGCTACTACTTCCCAAATAGACAAAAATCCCGCAAGATGCGCCACTGATACCGCCATTTTTAGATTGCATAAAAAAACCGCCTAATTGATTGTTTTCCATATAAGTGGCAGTTACAATGCCTGTTGTGGTAACCACCTGCGAAACAAATGGTGATGTGGACGAAGTTCCTTGAATTTCATAAATTTCTTTCGATACTTGCGCAAACGATAGTAATTCGATTGAACATAGAAAAATGATGAGTAAAAATTTGTTGGTTTTCATATTGATATAATATTTGATTGCAAAAGTAATGTTATTTTCAGATAAATCTTTATAAAATTGAATTTTTAGTATATTTGCAAAACTATTATGAAAAAATTGTTTCAGGCGGTATCTGCCGTAAAATATTGTCTTACAGCGTCTCACCGGAAAGGTTTCGGTGTTCAATCGCCATTTGTTTTTCACTTGCTCAATCATGTTTTTTTTGAAAAAGGGAAATATTATTGTTACGATAAGATAGAAGCCATTCGAACAAAATTCCTTTCCGATAAAAAAGTAGTGCAACTTGTTGATTACGGTACGGGAAAATCACGTAGTCGTACGGTTGCCGATATTGCCCGAAAATCTGTTAAATCAAAAAAATATGCACAATTGCTGTTTCGTTTGGTCAATTTCAATCATTCGCGTACTATTTTGGAATTGGGTACCAGTCTTGGAATTTCAACCATGTATTTGGCTTCGGCGGATTTTGATTCCAAAGTAATAACGATGGAGGGCGACCCGACTTTGTGCAAAATGGCGCGCAAAACGTTCAAAGACAATGGTTTTCACAATATCAACGTAATTAACGGTAACATTGATTCCATTTTAGCTGAAACGGTAGCGAGTGTAGAAACACTCGATTTTGTATTTTTCGACGCCAACCACACAAAACAGGCGACTTTAAATTATTTTCAAACATGTTTGCCTAAAATCCATAAAAATAGTATCTTTGTGTTCGATGACATACGTTGGTCAGCCGATATGTGGTCTGCATGGAATACCATAGTGGAACATCCGTCGGTGCGTTTGGCTATAGACGTCGGTGGTATGGGTGCAGTTTGGTTCAATACGGATTTGACGAAACAGCAGTATGTCGTAGCGTTTTAACCTTATTTAATCATGAAAATTTACACCAAAACAGGCGATACAGGAACTACTATGTTGATAGGTGGTAGCCGTGTTCCTAAAAGCGACCTTCGGATTAAAGCCTACGGCACAGTCGATGAACTCAATTCTTTTCTTGGACTGCTTCGCTCTAAACTTTCCGACGACGAAAAAGACCTAATTTTGGAAATACAAAATACGTTGTTTGCAGTTGGTGCTAACTTGGCAACAGACACTGCTAAAAGAAAAATTGATGATTTTGCGCAAATTTCTGAGGCAAAAATTCGATTTTTAGAGGAAAATATTGACAAGTTTGATGCACAATTGCCTAAAATTAACAATTTTATTGTATATGGTAACGATGAATTATCTGCACTATGTCATGTGTGTAGAGCTGTAGCTCGTCGCGCTGAGGTAGAGATTTTAACTGCTGATAAAGAGCATGTTATAGATAAAAATTTGTTAGTTTACATCAATCGTTTGTCCGATTTTTTGTTCGTTTTTGCACGGGTTTTAGAAGAAAAAAAAGGGAACACCAATTTTTTTTGGCAAAAATGATTTTTTTCGTAAAAAAAAACTATCTTTGCCAATTGAAGTATAGTGATTTTGTTAATTCGGTATTTTGTATAGAATTGAGACAGAATTGTGCGGCCGGATGCTTGTAAGGTTTTACTGTCAATGTATTTAAACTACGGGTAGCGGCGTTTTGCGATAAAAAGTTATACGATAAATTCATAATAAAAATATGTATTGGACGTTAGAACTTGCATCAAAATTAGAAGACGCTCCTTGGCCTGCTACCAAAGATGAGCTGATTGATTATGCAATGCGTTCGGGTGCATCTCTTGAAGTTATTGAAAATTTGCAAGAAATAGAGGATGAGGGCGAAATTTACGAAAGTATGGAAGACATTTGGCCTGATTATCCAAGTAAGGAAGATTTTTTCTTTAACGAAGAGGAATATTGAACAGAAGAGTTTTTTCGTTTTGCAAACGAAAGCAATAAAAAATGACTTTAACACAATTTTTTCGTGTTTTTCAAGTTCAAAGCATATAAAGGCGTTTATTTATTAACTTGGCTATCGAGATAGATTGTGGTGAGATTGAAAAGTCAATATAAAAAACGATTACTATTAGGATTAATATTTTATATAGGAACGCTAACGACTGTTTTTGCTCAATTGGATGCCCAATTTAGCCAATACATGTTCAATAAAGCGAATTTAAATCCGGCTGCTGTTGGCGAACAGCAAATGATGCATCTGTTTGCATCGCACCGAATGCAATGGGTAGGAATTAAAAATGCGCCGCAAACAACGTTGGTTTCGGTCAATGCTCCGTTTAACATAAGAAAAACGAAGCACGGAGCGGGTATCAACTTGATAAATGATAAAGCAGGCATTTTTTCCAATTTGCAGGTCGATTTACAGTATGCTTATAAGTTTAAAGTTTGGAATGGTGATTTAAGTGTAGGAGCGAATATCGGTTTCATCAACATCACGTGTTATGGCGATAGCGCTAAAAACGTAGAAAGCGAATATCATGTAGCTGATGACCCCGCAATTCCCAAAGGCACAAAATCCGGCATAGGTCTCGATTTGGGCTTGGGAGTTTTCTATTCGGATAAAAATACGCACATGGGCATTTCCCTTTTGCGTATTCCGGCACCTACAATTGAGTTTGATGAAAATGCCGAGTTTGTGACAAAACAGTTGTTCACAGTTATGGGAGGCTATAATTTTAAGTTGAAAAACAATTTTCAGTTGAAGCCGGCTATAATGGTGATGTCCGATTTCACAACGTGGCAGATGAACGTAAACTTATTGCTGGATTATAAAGAAAAATATTGGGGTGGACTATCGTACCGTATTCAGGATGCGGTTTCCTTTATATTGGGAATAAAAGTGCTGAATGGATTGTCAATTGGATACGCGTATGATTTGCCTGCATCGAAAATTATTACGGCGAGCCATGGGTCGCACGAATTATTTTTATCTTACGAATTTGGATTATCTTTTGGCAAGAAGGACAAAAAATATAAAAGTGTACGAATTCTTTAAATAACTTGATATGAAGAAATCAGTAATTTTGGTTCTTACGGCAGTTTTAGTTCTGTCGAGTTGTTCCAAACCGAAAGGATTTTTAGTTGGTGTTTATAGTAAAGCGAAACCGGAAACAACACCGTATGGTATGGTCTTCATACCAAGGGGATCTTTTAACATGGGTCCCAACGATCAATCCATTACATGGTCAATGCAGCCAAAACAAAAAACGGTTTCAATTGATGCTTTTTGGATGGATCAAACCGAAATAACGAACGGAGAGTATCGCCAATTTGTAAATTGGGTGCGTGACTCCATCGCTCTTACTTTCTTGAGCCGTATGAGCGAAGAAACCGAAGCAGCCAAGTATTTTACAACCGTTAAAATTTACGGTCAAGAAGAGGAAGATACGATATTGAACTGGAAAGCGAAAATTCCGTGGACTGTAAAATGGAAAGAAGGTGATAACATTGCAGAGGAAATATACGAGGCAATTAACCAAATGTATTTTAATGGACAGGATAGAATAGAAGGGCGTGAGTTGAATACCAGAATCTTGAATTATAGTTATGAATGGGTTAATTATGACCAAGCAGCGTTGCCTATAAATCAATTCAATCCCTACACGAGTAGCTATCACAAAAATGCACGTGTACGCATTGATAGTTCGTTTATGCGCAATGGTGCCATTGTGGATACAATTATTGTTAAACCGCTGCGTCATCGTCGCGATCTTGTTTCCAGTCGCATCATCAACATCTATCCCGACACGATGTGCTGGATAGCAGAATTTACTTATAGTTTCAATGAACCGGCTATGCAAAACTATTTTGCACATCCGAGTAACGGCGAATATCCTGTAGTTGGCATTTCATGGGATCAAGCTCACGCTTTTTGTCATTGGCGTACACAACTATACAAATCGGTACCCAATTTGCCGCGTGCACAGGAATACCGTTTGCCAACAGAAGCTGAATGGGAATATGCAGCTCGTGGTGGTCGCAATTCTGCACAATATCCTTGGGGAGGCCCTTATGTAAGGGATGCTAGAGGTTGTTTTATGGCTAACTTTAAGCCGATGCGCGGTAACTATACTGAAGATGGTTATCTGATTCCTTGCCGTACGGCTTCGTTTGACCCGAACGATTACGGTTTGTTTGATATGGCAGGCAATGTTTCGGAGTGGACATCAACGACGTATGAAGCTACGGCACACACCTTTACTTTAGATATGAATCCTCACTACGAATATAAATCCAAAAGCGACGATCCTGAAATATTGCGCAGAAAAGTTATTCGCGGTGGTTCATGGAAAGATATTGGTGCGTTTTTGCAATGTGGTTACCGAGATTTCGAGTATCAAACCAAACGGCGCGCATCCATCGGTTTTCGTTGTGTGAGAAGTTATATAGGAGAATAACCAAATTTTTAAATTATAAAATTCAAATCCATGGCTAAAAAAGAAAAAAATGCCTTCATGATCTGGTATCATAGTTATCAAGGCAGAAAAGTTGTAGGTAGCGTTTATTCCTTAGGTGCATCTCTTGTTATTTTAGGTGCATTGTTTAAAATTTTACACTTGCCGGGTGCGAGCCAAATGCTTATGTTAGGTATGTGTACCGAGTCATTGTTATTTGCAATCGGTGTATTAGACGAGCCGTTTGAAGATGTAAAGTGGAGTAATATATTCCCTTCATTGGTGGGCGAAAAGAAAGATCCTTTGATAAATTATATTGGGGGAGGTAGCGTCTCCGCTAATCAAGGTATGACAGCCCAAGGTGTGAATCCTATTAAAGATGAAGATGTGAAAGCGTTTTCCGAAAGTTTAAAAAGCCTCAGTGAAGCTGCTCAGCAGATGGCTGGTATTTCTAAAGTGGCTGGACTTACCGATACGTTTGCTCAAAATATAACGTCAGCTTCTCAAGCAGCTGCACAATTCGCTACAAAACAACAAAATCTTGATGCTGCTTCAGATGCTTTATTAGCCTCCTACACTGGTATTACCGAAAACATGGCAACGGTTCAAGCAAATACGAAACTATACGTTGAAAAAGCTGATACCATTAATAAAAATTTGGCGGCTATCAATTCTGTTTATGAAATTCAATTGAAAAACATTCAAAATCAAGCTGAATTAGTAGAAAAACAGACAGCAATAATAAATGTAGTAGCAGGAGATATTAATAAAGTACAACAAGCGATGGCAGTAAGTGCTGTTGATGTCGAAAAGTATAAAGATGAAACGGCAAAATTGGCTAAGAAAGTGGCTGATTTGAATGCTATTTATGGCAACATGTTAAGTGCAATCAATAGTTGATTAAGTTGGGTTATTTTTAAATTTTTATTTGAATGAGTGGTGCAAAAAACTGTCCGGAAACCCCGCGACAAAAAATGATAGGTATGATGTATTTAGTGCTAACAGCTATGTTGGCATTGAATGTTTCTGCCGATATTTTGAATGGTTTTATAATGGTGAATAAAAGTTTGTTGGGCAACATCGAAACAGGTCATCGCCAAAAGACAGCATTGTACGATGAGATGCAATACCTTTATGACCAAAATCCGGATAAAGTGGGCGAATGGTTGCAAAAATCGAAACTTGTGCAACAAAAAAGTGATAGTCTCCTTGACTTTATACATCAGGTCAAAGCTGATTTGATGATGATGGCCGATGGCGTACAGATAGATAAGGATACAGTAAATAGACATATACTTCAGAAGAAAGATAATATTGATATTGCCAGTCAATATTTTATTGGAACCAAAGATAAGTTAGGAACGGAAAAGGGACGTCAATTCAAAGCCATGTTAGAGGATTATCGTTATTTTGTGGAGCAAATGTTCGATGGTGATTCTATGCGTATTGATACCTACGAAAAACGTTTTTTTACGGGAGAAAGTTTCAATTCGCATGGAACCGAAAAAGTAGCTTGGTTGAATGCTCAATTTGAATCGATGCCCATTATTGCCGTTACAACACAATTATCTAAGTACGAGGCTGATATTTTGACCACAGAACAGGAATTGATTCAATATTTTAAAGCGCAAACGGATGCCGGCGACTTTCGTGTCAATAAAATTGAAGCATTTCCGATTCCTGCCACCAAACACGTAATGCAAGGTGGAGTTTACAAAGCACGTATTGCTTTATCGGCAGTTGACTCTACTAAAGTTCCGGAATATTATATTGGTAATTCGCGTTTGTCAAGTGATACTTACTCCGTAACGTGTAATACATTGGGAACGTTTCAATATTCGGGAAAAATTATTTTGAGAGGTAATGATGGCATTCCTCACGAATATCCGTTTAAGGATGAATATACTGTAGGAGCGCCCTCGGCAACCATTGCTAACGAAGATATGAATGTCGTTTACATGGGTTATCCGAATCGAATCAGCATATCCGTTCCGGGTGTGCCGAACGAAAAATTGCAGATTTCAGCAAATGCTACTATGGAAAAGAGTGGCAGTGGTTATATTTGCAGACCTAAAAGTTTTGATGATGTTGTTATCAACGTATCAGCCAATATTGAAGGCAGACAGACTTCAATGGGAAGTAATAAGTTCCGTGTAAGGTCGTTGCCTGACCCTACTGCATTCATGAGTTTCAAGGATGTGAATGGGAACTCTGTGCTTTATTCTCCAAACACGTCTAAACTAAAATTGACTAGAGATAACATTATCAATAGTAAAATGACAGCTGAATATGCAGACGGAATGTTACAAGCAACTTTTAGAATCAGTGAATTTACATTATTGATATCTGACGGTCGTGGCGGTTTTACTGCTTCGCAGTCTGATGGTAGTAATTTTACAGAAGCCCAAAAAAGACAATTGGCGCGTTTGAAATCGGGTTCTGTTATTTTGATAGATAAAATTAGATGTACGGGAGCAAAAACAACAACATTGTCGTTTCCTCCTATTACATTACCATAAAACATAAATTTATGAAAACGAGTAATTGCTTTTTATTTATTATTTTGGGTTTATTTTTGTCAATGCCGGCAAAATCTCAATTCTTTGATAATGAAGTTGATAGTACGAGTCTACTTTTTGATTCCGATGGTAGTTTTACCAAAGTAACGAATGATGTAGAAGAAATTACTGCCAAAATGGTAAAAGTTAATCCTCGTTTGGATGACGTTATTTGGCGGAAGGCTGTGTTACGTGTTATCGATTTGCGCGAAAGGCAAAATAACGCTTTGTATTATCCTAAAGAAGACATTGATAGTATGGGGCAAAAGAACCTTTTTTCTATCATGTTTTTAAAAGTTTTGGAAGGCAAACTAACTGCTTACAAATCGCCAACTAATCCTGAGCAAACATTTGTTCCTCGATTTACCAAAGAAAACATATTCGATGTAGATGAGTTTATCCAAGCTAACTCATTGGCATCGTGGGAAGATAATTTTGGAAAAATCAACTATGTAACTCCGGGTGTTACTAAATTTTATATTCAGGAAGTATGGTATTTTAATAAAGCTACGTCAACTTTCCACAACAAAATTTTGTCAATAGCTCCGGTTTATGATGAGCATTACAACCCTCGTTCGGATATGCGTACGGGCGTGTTTTTCTGGGTGCCTTACGATAATTTACGTCCTTATTTGCAAGAAGAATTTATGAAAATCAATGGACGAAACGTCGCACCATTGGTCAATTATGACGAATTCTTAATTTCGCGTCAGTTCGACAGTTATATCATTAAAGATTATGATTTGATTAGCCAAGATATTGATAAGAATATAGAAAATCCCGACATTATACGTCGTGAACAGCAACGTGTAGAGGATGAAATCTTGAATTTCGAGCAAGATTTGTGGCACTATTAATCTACTAATAAATTAAAAGATTTTATTTATGAGAAAAAATTATGTAGTATGTTTGTGCGTTCTACTATTGTGTGGAGTTACATCGTCCGCTTTTGCAGCTAAAAAGAATTCTCGAAAAGAGATAAGGGATTCTTTGAAGAAAACAGAAGTGGATATACGCTATTTGAGGGAGAAGTGTAACCATTGGTCTATTGCTGCTCATGTAGGTGTCGGCTTTTTGGATGGTGACCAATCCCAGAAGTATAACCATATTTTTCCGCGTACTTTAGCCAAATGTTCGTTTGGTGTTGATGTGGAATACACATTTAACCCTATATTCGGTCTTTATCTCGAATATATGCGTAATCCGTATGCGGGAAAAGGGTCGTATGAATATTACTTCAAAGCTAATGGAGGCTACAATTATTTGCAGAAAACGCCGATAGAGTTCAAAGGTTTGTCGCATACTGTAAACGTCGGTTTATCTGTCAATATGTTGAATTTATTTTACCGTTACAGAAAACAAGTTGTTGGTTTGTATGTCAATACCGGCCTTGGTATGGCATTTTATGAAACAACAGCTTATGAACCCGGAACTACTGATGTAATGGATAAAATACTGAACGGTGCACATATCGCTCCTTCGTTCAAAAATGGTCGTTGCATGGTGATACCGGTTGGATTTACGTTAGAATATAATCCGACTCGTTACTTGGCAATTGTGTGGAATTCACAATACCGTTTACATACAAAGGATAATTGGGACTGTATGCAGAAAGCTCAAAACAATGATAACTTTCTGTACACAGGTTTAGGCTTGCGTTGGAAAATTAATTCTGTTAAATATAAGGAACGCAAACATGTGCGTGATATGTGCGCCGGTGAGTTTGAAAAAGAGATGGGCGTAGCTATGGCTGCTGCTAATGCTTTGACTATTAACAATATAACAAACAAAATAGACACGTTGTCTGACCGTGTGGATAAAATTGAACCTAAGGTTAATGAGTTGTACAATGAATCGCAACGCGTTATTCCCGATAGCGATTTGGATGGAGTTCCCGATACACGTGATAAAGAGCCGAATACGCCGGAAGGTTCATTTGTGAACTACTACGGAGAAGCTCTTACAGCAGAAGAAATACAGAAAATATTGGGTGAAAGTGGTGATAATATGCCGGCTATTTATTTCGAACTGGGATCTTCAAGTTTGAATGCACAATCTGCAGTTGTATTTGCCGACATTGCACGCAAAATGTATAAAGACAAAAATTTGAAACTTGAATTGCGTGGTTATTGCGATTATGTAGGTTCAGAAGCCTTTAACCAAGGTTTGAGTGTACGTCGTGCCGAAACGGTAAGAAATGAATTGGTAGCCAAATATGGTATAGATGCCAAACGCATTACCGTAATCGGTATGGGCAGAATACAAGGTCCTACGGATAACTTTTTGCCCAATAGACGTTGTGATTTCCTATTAAAGAAGAAATAAAGTTCGAAAATAATCACAAAAGAAAGCCACAACAATTTTGCTGTGGCTTTCTTGTAAATTATATTACACAATGCAAAATAAATCTGAAAATCTTAAATGGGCGCATGTGGCGGACATGATGCGTTCCGAAATTTGCAATTATATACGGCAGAATAAACTTCGAGCGGTAGTTTTAGGCGAGTCGGGCGGTATCGATTCCGCTTTAACATCGGCATTAGTATCAGATGTTTGCAAGGAATTAGACATTCCGTTTATTGGGCGCTGTTTGTCCATCGAAACGAATACTTCCGAAGAAATAGAACGCGCCATTGCCGTAGGTAGCAGTTTTTGCTCTGATTTCAAGCATATTGATTTGACATTGTTGTATCAGCAGACAGTGGCTGCCATAGAAGAGACTGATGGTAACGAAAATTGCAATACAAAAGAGTATAAGTTGAGAATGGGAAACATCAAGGCGCGCTTGCGAATGATATACCTTTACAATTTAGCTCAAAAACACAAAGGCATAGTTCTTGGTACGGATAATTATACCGAATGGATGCTTGGTTTTTGGACACTCCATGGCGATGTGGGCGATTATAATTTGTTATTTGGTTTGTGGAAAACGGAAGTGTACAAATTGGCTAATTTTATTGTTTCAACTTTACAAGACGAACGTCAAAAAGCGGCTTTGCTATCGTGCATACAATGCTCTCCGACCGATGGTTTGGGTATAACATCAACCGATGTGGAACAGTTTGGTGCTACAAATTATGATGAAGTGGATGCAGCTCTGCAAGCTTATCTCATTGATGGAAGCGATAAAATCAACCCTTTAGTAGTAGCGAGACACAAAGCATCTCAATTTAAGCGTGAAAATCCTATATTTGTCAAGCGCGATAAGTATTTTTAGAACATCCGTCGTCTGAATTCCGAGCAAGTAATGGCAGTGGCGACGGCTACATTGAGAGATTCGGATGTTTTGGCATTAATAGGAAAATTAGGTATAAAAAGTCGGTGCGAAATGAGTGGCTGTAATTCGGCAGAAATGCCTTTTCCTTCGTTGCCCATAATTATCAAACCGTTAGGTGTTAGAGTGTCGGTGTAGATATTTTTCCCGTCCAAGAACGTTCCATAGAGTGGAATGTTCTTTTTTTTGCAGTGCTGCAAAAGTGGAGTAAGTTCCATGTAGTGTGTTCGTACTCTGGCGATAGCTCCCATTGTGGCCTGAATGGTTTTTGAATTATAGACATCGGCAGAGTGCGGTGAACAGATAATATCGTTGATGCCAAACCAATCGGCAATGCGTATGATGGTACCTAAATTTCCGGGATCTTGTATGTCGTCAAGGGCAATCACTAAATTGGTGTCTAAAACATTAGGTTCAAAAGTATATTCGGGTTGTTTGAATACGCCGACAACGGATGCGGGCGTTTTTAATTGCGTGATTTTCTTTAACTCTTCGGCATTGGCTTTTATAATTGTGTTGCTGCGAACAACTGTTTTTCCTGATAAATAATCGTCGGTAGAGACAAGTAGCTCGCATTGGAAATGTTCCAAAAGTTCATCTACAAGCTTTTCTCCTTCAGCTACAAACAGTCGATCGGCATCGCGTCTTTTTTTCATGGATAATGCCGTAATATATTTAATATTGTTTTTAGATAGCATAAAAAATAGTGTCGTGTGTTTATTTCTTAAAATTTGATAGTGCAAATTTAAAGAAAATCCCCAAAATATCCGTATATTTGCGAGATATTTGGATAAAAACACTCTAAAACGTGCGCAACTACCATTTTACGAATATTGTTAAGCTATTGGTACTGGGATGTAGCCTTTTGGCTTGTTCTTGCAGTTCGGTTAAGTATGTGCCGGAAGATAAGCAGTTGCTGAATAAAGTTCGTTTCAAATCCGATATTCCAGATATAAAATCCGAACAACTTTCTCCATTTCTCCAACAGGCTCCCAATAGTTATATGTTCAGTATTATGAGGGTAAAATTGGGTGTGTACAATATGTCGGGCAGAGACACCACCAAATGGATAGATCGCTGGTTGAGGAAAATAGGTGAAGCGCCGGTGGTGTATGATTCGTTGTTGACTCAGCGCACCAAAGAAGAGTTGGAGCGTGAGTTGAAAAACAAAGGTTACTACGATGCAGAAGTGGACGTAAAAAAGCAGGAGAAAAAACGCAAGGTCAAATTGACTTATGTTATTACAGGCAATGAGCCTTATATAATAAGTAGTTACAATGTTTCGCTGCCCGATGATTCGGCGATGTTAATCCTTAATAGACGCGACACAGCTGCTATGTTGAAAGCCGGACAATTATTTGACTTAGCGTTGATGGATAAAGAACGTGAAAATGTAACATTGATGTTGCGCAACAACGGCTACTACAATTTTCAAAAAGAATTGTTGGGCTTTAAAGCCGATAGTGCCAATCATAAAGTAGCGCTTAAAATGGAATTGCAAGAGCGTTATTTGAAAAACGATTCCTTGCGTGAAGTCATTTTTCGCAAAAAAAAGGTAGGCAACGTTTACATCTACAACATTACCGACGCAGCTAATATGCTGACATTATCTTCTGACACCGTACAGTTGGATACGACTTATTATCAGGGCTATTGTGTGATTTCGGACGATCGTAAAAAACGCATTCGTGCATCGGCTTTGGCTGCCAAAACGTTTATTCGTCCGCATGAAATGTATAGAGAAAGGTGGGTAACCAGAACCTACGAAAGATTGAATAATTTGCCGGCTGTAAAATATGTGAACGTGAGTTTTAATGATGTTGGCAATGATGTGTTGGATTGCTATATTGTTGTGTCGCCTGAAAAAACTCATTCGTTTTCCGTTAATATTGAAGGCACTAACTCTGATGGTAACTTAGGTGTTGGTGTTGGCGTAACTTACCAAAATCGCAACATTTTTAAAGGTTCGGAAACCTTAAAGATTGGCGTAAATGGAGCTTACGAAGCAATGAGAAAAGATGGTGTTTTTTATCATTCGGCAGAAATAGGAGGTGAATTGGGAATTGTTTTTCCTTCGCTGTTGATGCCGTTCTCTACCAAATCGTTTCGCCAACAATCGCTCGGGACGACGGAATTATCGGCGAGCTATAATTTTCAACGGCGACCGGAATATGTGCGTAATATTGCCAATGTTGCTTTCAAGTACGTATGGATGAGGCGTAATGTGCGTTACACGTTCGATTTGATAGATTTTAGCCTTATTTATTTGCCTTGGATGACGGGTGAATTTGCAGAGAAATATTTAAATCCTTCATCATCGGTGCGTTACAGCTACGAAGACCACGTTATTTCACGAATAGGTTTTGGAGTATCTTACACTTCACAGACCAGAGCTAATAGTTTGAGGAATTATTATTCAATTCGAGGAGGAGTGCAAACTGCCGGCAATTTGTTGTATGGATTAAGCAAATTGTTTAAGCAAGAAAAAAACAATGGCAGCTATGAATTATTCCATGTTCCTTATTCACAATATGTTAAAGGATATTTTGATTTTTCGTACAATCAAATTTTCAATCCAAAAGTGCGCTTAGTTTGGCATACGGCGTTGGGCATAGGATTTCCTTATGGCAATGCTAGCGTGTTGCCTTTTGAAGAACGCTTTTTTGCCGGTGGCGCCAATGGTTTGCGTGGCTGGTCGGTGCGTTCGTTGGGACCGGGTGCTTATAAAAATACTACCGGATATATCGATTACATGAACCAATCCGGTGATATAAAATTTGATTTAAATGTGGAAGCTCGCTTTAAACTATTTTGGAAGTTGGAAGGCGCTGCTTTCATAGATGCCGGTAATATTTGGACAATAAAAGCTTATAAAGAGCAACCGGAAGGACAGTTTCAATGGAGTGAATTTTATAAACAAATAGGATGCAGCTATGGAATAGGGCTGAGGCTCAATTTTGATTTTTTCGTTATTCGTGTAGACATGGGGTTAAAGTTGTATGACCCTTGTTATGAAACACGTTCGGAGCGTTGGCGCAGTTCGTTTAACTGGAAAGATGATATAGCATTTCATTTTGCTGTGGGTTATCCTTTCTAAATTTTATTTATTATGATGAAAAAAAGAAGAATATTTTTATTGGTGTGTAGCATTATATGTTTACCTTTGTCGGGTTGGGCATGTACGAATTTTTTAGTGGGAAAAGATGCTTCGGTCGATGGTTCGACAATGATTACCTATTCGGCAGATTCATATTATTTGTTTGGTAGTTTGTATCATTATCCGGCGGCTGTTTATGAATCCAATCAGTTGCTCGATGTTTACGAATGGGATACGGGTAAATATTTGGGGCAAATAGAACAAGCCAAAGAGACCTACAACGTGGTTGGCAATATGAATGAATTTGCAGTGGCGATAGCAGAAACTACTTTTGGCGGTCGTCCCGAATTAGTGGATACGACAGGAATTTTGGATTATGGCAGTCTGATTTACATTACGTTACAACGTTCAAAAACAGCACGTGAAGCCATAAAAACCATGACGGATTTGGTGGAAAAGTACGGTTTTTGTAGCGAAGGAGAATCGTTTTCCATTGCCGACCCGCAAGAGGTTTGGATAATGGAGATGGTTGGCAAAGGAGGCAAAGAGAAAGGAGCCGTTTGGGTAGCTTTGCGCATTCCTGATGATTGTGTTTCTGCCCATGCCAATCAAGCGCGCATCACGACAATTCCTTTTAAGGACAAAGCTAATTGTATGTATTCCAAAGATGTAGTGTCGTTTGCAAGAAAACAAGGTTATTTTTCAGGTAAAGATTCTGAATTTAGTTTTTCAGATACTTATGCACCACTGGACTATGGTGCTATACGGTTGTGCGAGGCACGAGTGTGGTCATTTTTCAGGCGTATAGACCCTGCAATGGATGCTTACTATTCGTATATTAACGGCGAAACTCGCCAACGTATGCCATTGTGGATTAAGCCGAAGACAAAATTGTCAGTCAAAGAAGTGAGAAACTTCATGCGTGACCATTATGAAGGAACGCCTTTGGATATGACGGTCGGTGCGGGTTCGGGAGCTTTTGCTTCTCCGTTTAGAAATAGCCCTTTGACCTATATGGTTGATAGTGTGGAGTATTACCATGAACGTCCGGTGGCAACACAGCAAACCGGCTTTACGTTTGTTGCCCAAATGCGCAGCGAAATGCCGACACCTATCGGTGGCGTGCTTTGGTTTGGAGTGGACGATGCTACTTGCAATGTTTATGTGCCGATGTATTGCGGTATGGATACCGTGCCGACATGTTTCGATACTAATAATGGCAGCTTACTCGAATTTTCGTGGACATCTGCATTTTGGATAAACAACTGGGTGGCAAATATGGTTTATCCGCAATTTTCGTATGCGATGGAAGACGTTCGTCCACGTCAGCAAGCATTGGAAGATAAGTTTGATGCCGAATTGGATTCTATTGATAGACAGGCAATTTATTTGTATGGCAAAGACAAAGCGTTGGCTGTTAAGTTTATTACGGATTTTTCCATTAATCAAGCGGAGGAAGCAACAGCAAAGTGGAAAAAATTAGGAGAATATTTGATGGTAAAACGTCTTGACGGAATATTGAAAATGGAGGAAAATGGGAAATTTGTACAAAATGAAAAGGGCATTCCGCCACACGTTGTGCGCCCGGGTTATCCTACTGATTATGCCAGAGATGAATTTGTAACTCCTAATCCTGACCGTTTTAGAGTAAAAACAAAAGAAGAATTGGACAAACGCAAATGAAACATTTGAAGTGGTTATATTGTTGTGTGCTGTCGTTGGTGGCTGTTTCCGTATCTGCAGAGAAATGGCTGATTAAAGATATGGATTTCGTACGCAACGATACCACTTTCCGTGTAGTATGCAATTACAATTCTAAATATCAATTAGTGTCGCGTTCGGTGGTCTATTTGGATGAGGGAATGCCTGAAAACTACGCACTTACTGAACAAGCATTTTCTTCCTACGGTAGAACATTGCAAGCGGATTATCTCTGGCAAAATGGTCAAAAAATAAAATTTGCAAAAACAGAATGGGAATATAATTCGGATGGTTTGTTGAGTTCTGAAACTCGATACGATGGTGTTTCCAACAATTGGCAAGTGTGCGAACAGACACTTTTCTTTTATCAAGGTACGACTTTATGCACAGAACAACGCCATTTGAGATTCGATGGCAGTCGATGGCAGCCGGAGTCGCGTATCATTTTTGAATATAATAATGAACAATTGGCGATGTTAAGTTTTGATGTTGCCGAAAATGAAGTTTGGAAACCGTACGGAGTGCTTGTGTTTAATTACGAAGACCATTTGAAATCAGTTGTGTACAAAGAAGTTGTAGAGGATGAAATGACCGAAAAAAATCGGACATTGTACATTTATACGCCGTCAAGTGAATTGAAATACGAAAAGCAACAGAAGTGGAACGGTTTTAATTGGCAAGATGATTGTAAGTTGGTGTTTGGTGCGTCGGAGCAAGGAAAAACTACAATAATGTCCGATTGGAATGTACAATATTGGTCGCGTATGTTTAAAACGTCAGAAACATATAATAATCGTTTTATGACGCGACAAAACGGTTATTTTTATGGTTACAATATGTGGCTGCCGTCGTACACGACAAATGTTTCGGTAGATGAAACAAATCGAAAGCGTTCAATATCAACTGCCTACGATTTTTTTGGCGATGATGAGTCCGATGTACGCCAAGATTTTTTGCAGGTACAGGACAACGAAGCTATTTTTCAATATTGCAGTAATGCATTAGTAACGTACATTAGAGTGGATGAAACTTCCGTTGACCAACTCTACGAAAACGAACAACAGATAACGGTGTTCCCAAATTCTTCTCCTGACGGTTTTTATTATATAGAGTCTTCATCTATCGAAAATATTCATTGGCGTGTTTACACTATGCAAGGTTTTCTAATGGCATCGGATAATGGTTCGGATAGTCGCTTAATAGATTTAACACATTGTCCGAAAGGAATTTATGTGGCAAACATTTCAATAGGCTTACAAAAGTATGCCATTAAACTCATCAAAATCAATTAAATTCTTAAAGATATGAATAAAAAAAGTTTTATTGTTTTATTAATTAGCTTATTAGCTTTACCTATGATGTCGCAAAATCCATTTTTCAAAAAGGCAACGACGCCTTACGGAACGTTTCCGTTCAATCAGTTAAAAAACGAACATTATTTACCGGCTTTTGAAGAAGGCATCAAGCAGCATGCCGCCGAAGTCGATAAAATTGCTAACAATAAAAAACAACCGACATTTGCCAATACGATTGTGGCTTTGGAGCGTTCGGGTGCGCTACTTTCGCGTGTGTCTTACGTGTTTTTTGCGCTCAATAATGCCGAAACAAACGATGAGATGCAGGAAATTGCGCAGCGTGTGTCGCCAATGCTGACCGACCACAGTAATAGTATCAAACTCAATGAAAAATTGTACGAGCGTGTGAAAGCGGTTTATGAACAGTCTGACAAATTGAATCTGTCGGTAGAAGATGCTAAATTGTTGGAGGATACGTACCAAAGTTTTGTTAACAATGGCGCAAACTTAAATGTCGAACAGAAGGAAGTTTACAGGGATTTGAGCAAGAAATTGGGTTTGGCAACGTTGCAATTCGGTCAAAACGCATTGAAGGAGTTGAATGATTATTCGTTGCTGATAACCGATGCCAAAGTTTTGGAAGGAATGCCTGCCGATTTTATGGAAATGGCTGCCGAAAAAGCTGAAAAAGCGGGTAAAAAAGGTTGGCTGCTCGATTTGCGTTATACCAGCTATAGTCCAATAATGACGTATGCCGACAACCGTGATTTGCGCCGTGAAATTTGGATGGCTTACAACACTCAATGTTTAGCCGGAAGCAAATACGATAACACCGGATTGATTAAAGATATTGTCAATCTTCGTTTGCAAATTGCCAATTTATTCGGGTTCTCGACCTACGCGGATTATGTGTTGCGTTTCCGTATGGCCGAAAATTCTAAAAATGTTTATAAGTTATTGAATGACTTGCTGATAGCATATAAGCCTTATGGTGATAAAGAGTTGGCGGCAGTGCAGGAATATGCCACTAAAAACGGTGCTTATTTTACCATTCAACCATGGGATTTCAGCTATTATAGTGATAAGTTGAAAACGGCTTTGTTCAATATCAACGATGAGGTTTTGAAACCTTATTTTGAATTGGAAAAAGTGAAAAAAGGTGTGTTTGGATTGGCAACTCAATTATATGGTCTGCAATTTACTAAAAATGAAAAAATTCCGGTTTATCATCCTGAAGTGGATGCGTATGAAGTAACAGATGAAAATGGAAAATATGTAGCAGTACTTTACACCGATTTTCATCCGCGCGAGGGCAAACGTTCGGGCGCATGGATGACGGAATACAAAGGTCAATACAAAGATGCAAAAGGAAATGATAGTCGTCCGCATGTTACCGTGGTGATGAATTTTACGCGACCGACAGCTACCAAACCGGCTTTGCTGACTTACAATGAAGTGGAAACATTTTTGCACGAATTTGGTCATGCGCTTCATGGAATGTTGGCAAACGGAACATACGAAAGTTTGTCGGGAACGAATGTTTACCGTGATTTTGTGGAATTACCATCGCAAATAATGGAAAATTGGGGACAAGAGAAAGAGTTTCTTGACGGATTTGCAGAGCATTACGAAACGGGCGAAAAAATTCCTGCTACTTTAGTACAGCAAATTAAAGACGCATCGAATTTCAATTGTGCCTACGCTTGCTTACGTCAATTGACTTTTGGATTACAAGATATGGCTTTTCATACCATTACGCAACCGTTTGATGCTGATGTTGTGGAATTTGAAAAAACCGTTACCAAACAGGCTTCATTATTGCCACATATCGATGGCACAGGACGTTGTACAACGTTTACTCACATATTTTCAGGAGGTTACGCCGCAGGCTATTATAGCTACAAGTGGGCGGAAGTTTTGGATGCAGATGCTTTTTCGTTGTTCAAGCAAAATGGTATTTACGACCGTAAAACAGCTACTTCGTTCAAAGAAAATATCTTGATGAAAGGCGGCACTGAACATCCGATGGTGTTGTACAAACGTTTCAGAGGCAAGGAGCCGACCATAGATGCTTTGCTGGAACGCAACGGCATAAAATGGTAACTTACTGTTGATTAATGAATTCCATCGCTTTTTCGATAATGGTGTCGATGCCTTTGGTGGCATCAACAGAATCGCAATTGACAGTAATGTCCGGCTCTATGCCAAACTCAATAGATTGCATTTCGGCATTGTAGGTGGGGACTGCTGAAAAACGTACCAACCAGCCGATGGGCAACTCGTTGGATAACGGAAGTCCGCCACCGCCGCCTGAAATGCCGCCTACCAAACAGACATTTGGAGCATAGCTTACAGCCGACAAAAAATTATTTGTTGCGCTGTAGCTCATTCGATTGCAAAGCACCATTACTTTTTTATTGCTCCAATCAATTAAGCGGTTTCGCGGGTCGATATATATGGCTTGCGGCTCGGAAAAATCGTTGTGTCCGTTGCCTATTTTATGCTTTATGTAGCCTATCAGAGTTTTTTCTCGAAAAAAGCAACTTGCGAACATTTTACTGTAATTAGCGTTTCCGCCTCCGTTGTGGCGCACATCTATGATGATGCCTTTGCACTCTTTGAAATAGTTGTCGATGTAGCGCAAATTGGCAGCCGAAAAAGCATAGGAGAAGCTGCTATAACGGATAAGTCCGATAGAGTCGGAAGCAATTTTATTATAGTGAAAACCTCCTGCAATTTTGTAGGTACCGGTAAGGTAGCGTTCGCCGTAAACCACTGACGAATTGTAGTTTGTGGGATAGTTGTCGTAAAAGTTTTTGCAGCGTGAAATGTCGAATGGAGAATAGAGATTGACGTGTCCGTCTTGTAATTCGTTAAGCATTTGCGCAAAAACGTCAAACAGTTCTAGTTCTGTTTTTACCACTCTGACTTTCGGCTCGTAAACGTATTTTATGCTGTCCCAATCCATATTTTTTTCTTCGAAGAAACAATATTTTGTATCAATTATTTCCCACAAAGCATTGAAATTAGTAATGGGATTAGTGTCTTTTTTGTAGTTGACCGTGCAGCTTGCAAACAATCCACTAATTAGGATTATCGAAAAAAGTTTTTTTGTGTTCATTGTTGCCGTGTTTTTATTTCCAAATGTCGGTCTGTTTTGTTCCGATTTCTTTTCCACCGAAAACGCCTAAATTAACCACTGTACCGATGTTAAACAGATACTGTTCTTTTGCAAAATGTAAATCATTAGCTCGCCAAATCGTGTTGTTGTGAATAAATCCCATTCTGAATGTAAATTTTTGGAATATAAAATCGATGGAGAGATTGCCTCGCAGACCTAATTTGTTGTGAAAAGACGAAAAGTGCAAAGTGTTGTTCAAATTTTGGAGAAGGTAATATTCGTAGTAGGAAGCTCCTTTTTCCGGAATAAACATACAACCTATGATAGGTGTTTGCAAATCGTATTCAAAAGCCATTTGTAATTTTTCAGTAACAAGGTGGTAGCGTAGCATGGTCGATGCATACAAGTTGGTCGATAGGTCTGCCGATGCTATGTTATTGACATTTCTGTTATTGTATTTTATGCCTCCTTCAATGTCCCAAAAACCTCCAACCAGCACCGTAAATTGTGGTGTTACTCGAAAATGATAGTGAGTGCCGAATGCTATATTGGTGTTTAAATTGAGTATGCTGGCGGTATAGGGCGGGTTGTAGGTGTTAGCAAAGAAAAATGTGTTTCGGTTTTGCCACGAAATGTTGCGATTTTTTTTGTAGAAGTTGCTATGAAACGCTTCCCACTGAAACCCCCATCCACTGTACTTTAAATTGGAGAGGTAGGCATCTTCGTAGGTAACATATCCACCGCCCAATGTCCAGTAGTTGTTAAGTAGCGCGACCGGCTCTTCGGCATAAGATGCGGCAAAACACCATATCAAAATTACTGCTGTAAAAAGATATTTTTTCATTATCTGAAAATGCTTAATGTGGTGTCCATTACATCGGTGGTAATATGACCGGCATCAATAACTGAGTGGTATAAAAAATCAGTTCTCCATTTTTTATTTCGATTGTTTTCAGCTTGCTCAACAAATTGCGGAAACTGTTTTGCATAAAGTGGCGAAAACCATACAAAAGCGGCAGTACTGTGCATTGCTTCCGATTCCGATGCGTGCAACCATTTTCCGTTTTCTCCGAGAGCTTCTCCATGGTCGGATAAGAAAATGACTACAGCATTTCGGTTTTGTAACGGCTCAATAATTTGTGAAAGAAAAAAATCGGTATAACAAACCGTATTGTCGTATGAATTGACCATAGCCATAGAATCGCAGTTGGATAAGATTCGCGATGTTATAACAGGTGTGTAAATTTTATAATCATCCGAATAGTGGCTGTTGTACCACCAATGTGAACCAATGCAATGGAGGAGTATAAGTTGTCGTGGCGAATTGTCGTTTATAGTGCTTATGTAGTAGGGAAGCATGTCTTCATCCAGCCATTTTTCAAAATTATAGACGGTTTTGCTTGTATTTGCTCTGAAACAAGTGTCCGCTTCGTTCATAAAATAGACATAAGATTTTTCTGCATCTTGATTGGCAATAAATGTGGTAAAATAGCCGGCTGCTTTAAATACGTCAATAAATGAGCGCTCAGTATAAGCATATTGAATGTTTACAGAATCGGCACGTGTCAAAATATGCGGCACACTACGATTGGTATACACGTATTCGGAATAAACATTGTCGTAAGAAATTGCTCCCAAACGTTCGAGATTGGGCGTTGTGCTTTTTTCGTAACCGTTGATGCTCATGTTTTGTGGTCGTAACGCTTCGCCGATTACAACGACAACAGTTAAACTGTCAACTGATGTGGTAGCTACCTTAAAACATCGCGGACGCTCTTTACTGATTTCCTGTTTTTCTTCGAAATGTTTTTTTGTTACGGCATACAGATTAAATGGAATACGTTCCGAAATCGGACGAGCAAAACGTCCGTTGGGATTGAGAAATATAATTAATCCGCAGACGGATACAACTAAAATAAAGTAAGTCCATTTGCTGTGCCAATCAATAGTGTACAAACGGCGCAACAGAGCCAACAATGTGCCACAAAGAGTAGCAAAGCATACCCATACAATAACTTCCCAAGTTACCATATCGGCTGAAATGGCTATGTCGTTTTGAAATACGATGTCGAGAATCATTGTGTTCAATGAAAATCCCATCGTATATCTATAAAATGCTAAAATAGAAGCTAATAGGGTTATAAAAGCGTACAGAATTGTAAAAACAATAGTTGGAAGTGTTGATAGAAGAGTTATTAAAGTCCAAGATGCCAACAAAATTGTTGTCATGTGTGTAGCGACCATGACAACATCTGTAAAAGAGGCAACGGGTGTTTTAATAAAATCGCTAAGCGTAAAACCAACTATCCAAAATAGAGCGCAAATAAAGGTGTGCGTCAACCACTTAAATTGCTTATTTTTAATTAAGTTTTCCAATTCAATTAGTTGATTATCAATATTTTTGTTGTGGCATATTGTTTGCCGTCCTTACTGAAACACATGGCGATATAGATGCCCGTTGCAACGCGGTTACCGCCTTTTCGGGTGCAGTCCCAGGTGGCAATTCCGCCATTGGAGGTGGTTTCGAAAACCGTATGACCGTTTACATCCGTTATTTTTACGATTGAATTAGGGATTAATCCAGTAATGGATACCAAACCATGGTAGTTTTCTCTTACCGGATTTGGATATGCGTGAACATTTTCAAATTTTTCTCCACCTTCTATAGCATCCGATTGGTAAGAAATGATGCCGTTTCCCGTACCGAAAAACACTTCACCGGTTTTTTCGTTAATTGTAATGCTAATGATATTGTTAGACAACAACGGACTGTTTTCTGTGGTAAAATGGTGGATGGTAGTTTGTCCGTTTGGCGACAACAGAAAGACACCGGAACCTTCCGTACCAATCCATTTTCGATTGGCTCCGTCCACCGCAATGGCTTTGATTTTTTTGTTTTCAAGCAGGTAGTCGGCAAGCTGAGTGCCGTCGTTGCGTGGAATTTTTATGCGTGTGCATTTGTAACCTTCATCGAAACATGATTCCGGATTGTCGAGTAGAATAGGTCCTTTGTCCGTTCCCACCCAAACAACATTGTCTTTGTCCAATGCAATGGTGAGGAAGTTTTGGGGCATAAATCGGTTGTTGTCTTGGTCGTAAAAGAAGTTAAAGTAGCGGTATTTATCATCGCTCATATCTTCATACGTACCGTTATCGTCGAATGTGAAAATGGCTGTTTCACTGCCACTTGCACGTGGAATGGAAACCCATTTGTGATTTGGATTGCTTCCCGATATTAAAATATCTTGTGCTGTGGAAACGTCTTTAATATCGGCGTAAGGTAGGTTTTTTACAATACCGTTTGCAGGACCTTCGCCGTCAGGGTCGGGAGTCATGTATTTAACGGTTGAACTGACGCCCATATTGAGTAGCAAAAGGTTGTTCGATTTATCAAAAATGAGACCATCTACACGGTGGTAGAAATAATATTCGTTGGGATTGGTTATTTTACTGCCGGGGAAAATGGTTTCTATATTGCTGTTGTCGTTGTTGTACAACATATAAAATTTATTGTTGCGAAATTCATAAAGTCCTATACCGTAGCTTGCCACAAAAAAGTGTGTGTTGTCCGTAGGGTCAATGGCGACATCCACAAAATCCCGGCTTGGCTGTGAGGTTACTTGTTCTATTTCCGATCCGAAAATATTGCTCCACGTGGAGTTCTCGTACATCATTACGTGCGAAAAACGGAAGTATTGAACAGCCCATCGTCCACCGGGGACGACAATTATTTTGCCGTTCGAATATTTCATGCGCCAGGCGTAATTAGTGGCGGGTCCGTTGGGTTTAAAGACGTTGAATTCAGTTCCTGTAAGGTTACTGCGTTTTACGCCTTCTTCGTATGCCGCAATCCACAATAGACTGTTCAAACTGTCGTAAAGTCCGGCTTGCGGGTGATATATAGCAATATCCAAGGCACTGCTTGTCGGATTGAGGAAAAATTTGATGCTGTTTTCGTAACAAATAAACAGAGCATTGTCGTTGGAAGTCAGGTTGGTAACCTCGGTGTAAATGTTCTGTTCCCATGTATTGTTTTTGAAACGATGAACGTTTTTGGCTTCGGTCAGTAACAACAAACCATCATCGTAAATCACTACTTTTTTGTACACTTCGGCAATAGGAACTGATAAAGCTGTCCAATTTTGGTAATTGGTCATATTGGAACTGGTGTTTGCCACAAATATAGTGCCGTCAGTAATGGCGTAGAGTTTATCGCCCAAATTTGCCAAAGATTTAACTTTTACCATAGTGGCTTCCGGTCCAATGATATAGGTGTCTGCTACCTCTTTGCGCGTAAGGTTGATAACTACAATGCCGAAGTCGCATGAGAGATAGGCTTTTTCGCCAATAAACAGAATATCGTTTATTTTTTTACTGCCACTAATGTTTTTCCTATAGATGTCCGTAAGGTTGAAGATTTCGCCGTCGTCGGTTATCAGATCGATATTGGAGTTTTCGTAAGCAATAAACAGCAGTTTGTTAGTGTGGGAATATTGAATTTGGACGATTTTATTGTCGCTCAAACCAAATATTTTTGAATACACTTCAATGCTTTCGTCGTATTTGTTAATGGAAAACAGCGCACCGTCGCTAATGGCGAAAACTTTTTCGTCCGATTGCGTTATTTGCGTTATTTGGTTGTAAGCCAAATGAGTACGCCAATTGCCCATGGCAAGTTGTGCAGAGGTAATTGATAAATTGGCGGCTAAGAGAATGGTTAAAAAAAGTTTTGTTTTCATTGTATGGTAGGTTTTTTATTTTTTATTAAAAATTCGTAGAGTTGAGCCATTGCTTTGGCACGGTGGCTAATAGTATTTTTGACGGCAGCCGATTGTTCGGCAAAAGTTTGATTATAACCGTTGGGAATAAATACAGGGTCGTAGCCGAAACCATTGACACCTTTTCGCTCACTGATGATATGCCCATTGACAGTACCTTCGAATAAAAATTCATTGCCGTTGTACAGTAGGGCTACAACCGTTCTGAAGCGTGCTTTTCTGTTTGTTTTGCCCTCCAAATTTGCTAAAAGTTTGGCAATGTTTGCTTCCGAATTTGACGATTCGCCGGCGTAGCGTGCCGAATAGACCCCCGGTGCGCCGTCTAAAGCCTCTACTTCCAAACCTGTATCGTCGGCAAAACAATTGTAATGGTAATTATCGTAAATAAAATGTGCTTTTTGTAAAGCATTTTCCTTTAATGTTTTACCTGTTTCGGGAATATTATCGTAGCAGCCGATACCGGACAAACCGACAATGTTGATTTTGTTTTTCAGCATGGCTTTAGCTTCTTCTAATTTATGTTGGTTGTTAGTAACAAAAACAAATGTTTCCATAAATTAAAATAACGGTTATGCACAAAATTTATTTAATCAATACTTTAAAATTCTCATTTGGATAGAAATTCCGTTTTTTCCAATAATACACATTGTTTTCCAAATAATCAGGTTTTAAAGATAGGCTATCAATTTGAACTGAAGTGTCAAATGTTAATGAATAATCAGCTTTTTTAAGAGCTTGACCCCAAGTTTGCGTCGATTCTAATATGTAAATATTTTCTTTTACTGTGTTTTGAGAATAAGCGATATTTATTTTTACTGTATCCTTAGGTAAAACAAAAAGCTTAAAAATAACAGCGTTTTCTAATTTTTGATAACTAAGATTTTCAGCATAAGACAAGTTGAAGATTCTTTTAATAGTTAAAGAATTAGTATTTTTGGAGAAAGGGAATAAAATAGTTTGTTTAATTTCCTGTGTTGAGTTATTTACAAAATAATAAATGCCATTTATCGTAAATCGTTCACTATTAATTGCAAAATCAATTTTTTCTTCAATAAATTCAAGTTTTTGTTGCGCTGATAAACTTAAAGGAATTAAAAAGAACACTATTAAAACCAATCTATTCATTTACAATTATCCTATTTAATGAAATTACCTTTGAATCAAGAGTTGTTCTAATTATATATACTCCACTTTCGTCAGGAACTTTAATAGAACTTGATTTGTGATTAATTTTCTTTTTCTTAATCATTTTTCCATTAAGGTCAATTATTTCAACGAAAATTTCAGATGTAATTATTGGCAAATCAATATTGATTTTTAATTCTTCACCTTTTGAAACGGGATTTGGATAAATAGAAATAGGAGTATTTGAAATATTTATATCAATAATTCCGGTGACCAAAGTATCAAGTAAATAGATGTCCATTTTAATAACAGAATCAGGTCCCATTGTATAAGAAAATTCAGTTATTGATGCGGATTTTTGTGTATTTCCTGCTTTATAGTCAATGCGATTGTATGTGGCAGGTTTGGAATATACTCTTGTAGAGTATTCGCCATTTTCAAACGTTTCAAAATAGTTATCTAATATAAATTTTCTATTTTTAACCGGTTTAGAGTATTTGTCGTATACAATTCCACTTATAGTTCCACACATACCAAGTGTGTCGTTGAAAAATCCAATTGACGGAGATTTGTCTTTGATGTAAAAAAAATTATATTTGCTAATTGATTGTCCTTGTCTTGGATAACTAATAGATGCTCCTGGTAAATTGCCAAATATAAGTATATCTTCACATAGGTGGTGTCCATTCAGCGAATATGAAACCATCTTTATTGTATCTGCATGCCTGTTAATTTTAAATTCATAATCCAAACTATCTGCTGTAACCACCAATAAACCTATTGATTCTGTGAACCTATATGATGGTAGTTGTACCGTGTCAATAGTGGAGTAGAGAAAAATACTATCAAAAGTTAATCCGTCTGGATCGACATTATAATACAGCAATTCGAGTTTCCAATTATTCGATTCGTCGAAAAAAAGTTCAGAAATCTCAATCAATGGTACAGGAATTGGATTTGCATAAATACTCACTCCAATTATTAAAGCCCAAAAGGATGTAAAAATCTTTTTCATAGTGATTAGTTTTTAAAGCGTGTTAATCTTATTTTTACACATAATGTGTTTTTTCTGATGTTTATTGCGGATAGCCCGTTAGTTCTCCAATGGCTTTGAGGTATTCCGTTTCTTTAATTCTGAAATCGATACGTGCGTCAATAAGTTCACTGTAAGCATTTTGCCATTGCGCTTGAGCTTCTAAAAGGGCGGGCAGTGTTTCCAAATCCAATTCGTAGCGGTCGGTCATAATCCGTAAGTTTTCTTTGGTCTGTTCGAGGGCTTCGTCGCACATATTTATGCGTGTGAAAGCGTCTGTCATATTTAGCTCTGCTTGTTTAATCTCCAATTCAATCAGCTTGAGATTTTTTTCTACCTCCAACTCAGCAATGTTCTTGTCAACACGCGCGCTTTTTATTTTTTGGCTGCCTTCCCACCAGTTGGTGATAGGAATGGAAATGGTTGCCATTACGTTACTTAAGTTCTGTGGATGAGTGTTTTTCCCTTGTACTTTTACTCCACCTACATAGGCGTAGGAGGCAGCCATGCCAATGGTTGGGAGGTAGTTGCCTCGTACAAGCTTGATTTCGCCTTCTTTTATCGCAATCATTTTTTGCATGAGTTGGTATTCCGGACGTCTTTCTAAAGCATTAGGCGGGGTAAGGGCGAAGTGTTCGTTGGTTTGCACGACGGTGTCGGTGGGCACTATTTGTGTATCATAGCTTACACCTAAGGTTTTACATAGTGCCATGCGGGTGAGTTCCAGTCCGCTCCGTGCTTTTTGCAGTTCCATTTTGACTTTGTCTCGTTGCACTTTCACTTTCATCAAATCGTTGTTGCTAATCATGTCGGTGGTGGCGGCATCAGAAACCATTTTTACGAGGTTGTCCAGCAATCCTGAGTAAGTTTCAGCCAATTTTACTTTCTCTTTTACCGAAATGTAGAGCCAATACATTTTGTCGGCTTCGACTATGGCGTTAGATTTTTGCAAGCGATTGTTTTCTTGTGCCATTTCTACGCCTATTTTTGCCATTTTATTGCCCGAAACAATTCTTCCGCCGGCGAAAATGGGTTGCTGTAGTGTGATATTTGCCAAAAAGGCGCCCTTTAAGCTCACTGTTATAGGCTCCCAAACCCTTATTAATTCACTGCGAAGCATGTTCAGAAGTTTTTCGATGTCGGTGCCCATTTCGGGCGAAAAACTTCCATCGTCTATCGAAAAAGGAGGTATATATTCTTCGAGGTTCTTTATAAATTGCATATCCTTGAACATGTACATAGCGCCAGCGTTTGCTGAAATTTTTGGAAAATAATTTGACAGGGCTGCACTTTTTTCAGCCTCTGCCTTTTCGATATTTTTTTGTGCTATGCGTATGTCGATGTTGTTACGGAGTGTCATGGCGCGACAACTGTCCAACGAAAGATATAAAACGGAATCGGTGCTTGATGCCGGTAGTGAATCGTTTGTCTGCGCCGTGGTAAAATTCAAACCACAGAGCATTAGTATAAAGCAATATGTTATGGCAGCACGTTTCATAGCTTAGTTACTTGTTTTTTTATGTTATAAAAACGAGCGTAGAATATCGGCACTAACACCAAAGTGATGAGTGTACCAACCAATAATCCCGACATAATGGTTACTGCAAGTGGTCCATACATGGGGTCGGTTATAAGGGGAATAACGCCTAATATGGTGGTTATTGAAGCCATCATCACAGGTCGTGTACGCGATATAGTTGCTTCTATTACGGCGGTGTACGGGTCTATTTTGGAATTTATTAAGTGCTCTATCTCTTCCAGCAATACAATAGAATTTTTGATGAGCATGCCTGCCATGCCGATAGTGCCCACAATAGCAGTAAACGAGAATGGTTGTTTGGACAAGATGAGCACGGGCACGATGCCGATGAAAACAATAGGCAGACAAAGCAGAATAATAAGCGGCTTTTTGTAGTCATTGAACAGCATTACCAAAATAAAGATAATGAGAACGCCTGCCAATGGCAGAAGGTTAAATACGTTTATCAATGCTCTTTGTTGCATGTCGTATTCGCCCATCCATTCCATTTTGTAGCCGATTGGCAACTCTATCTCTTCTATAGCTTCTTTTATCGAAAGACGTGCTTCTTCGGGACTGACATCAGGTGCCGGTTCGCATTGGACTTGTATGGAGCGTTGTCCGTTCTTACGTTGTATTACGCCGTTTTCCCACGAAAGGTCGATGCCGTTGGTTACTTGACTCAAAAGTACGGGCGTTACAATTTTTTTCTGCAGTTCACTCATCGAATTTGAGTTGACCAACAGATTGGAGATGTTTAGTTCGCTTAAAGCGTTGAGGTTGGGAATAATGTTCCAAACGGGTATGTTTTTTAAATCTTTGATTTTAGAACCGTCTGAATTACGTATTTTCAAATTCACGGGAGTAGCTACGTTGCCGTCCCACAACGTAGCAAAAGGCAATTTGTCGGTTGCTGCTAATAGTGTGTTGCTGACATCGTTGCGTGTGGTATTTATTTGTTGCGCTGTGGTTTGCAAATAATCTATTGCAAGGTATTTGCTTATGGGTTCAACGTTCGGTTGTACAGTGTATGGATTAATTTTTGGCGATTGTTTCATAATTTTTTCCGCCTGCTGTTCCAAATCGCGTAGCACTTGCGGGTCAGGACCCGTAAATTCCACTTCTACAGTGTGTGAGGATAAAATAGAGATGTTGTAAAGACGAAAACGCGTGTAAGCATCGGGGTGATTTTCCCTAAAGTAGCGTTCTATTTGCGGACGCAATTTTTTCATGGTTGCGTAGTCGTCGAAGTCGATAATAAATTCGCCGTAATTATCGCCTACCACATTGTAGGCACGCACTAAACAGTAGCGCGATGGTGTCATGCCGTGAGATGCGGTAACATTTTTCACACCTTCTATTTTGAGCAAATCGTTGCTTATGGTCTTGAGGTCGGCTATCACTTGAGTTGGGCTTGTGTTCAGCGGGCGCGTATATTCCACGAAAGCTTGATCGTAAGTGAAGTCGGGGAAAAAAGTTCGTTTGACAAATTTAAAACCGTACAACGAAACGGCTAACAGCGCAAATACAACAAGGAGGGTGGTTATTTTTTTATCAAGTACAACGTGGAGAAATTTCCGTTGCCATTGATAGATACGTGAGTCGAAAGGTTTCTGTTTTTTGCCTCTGTATGATTTGAAGTTGAGCATTCGAGCGGAAAATATCGGTACTTGCGTTAGTGCAAAAATCCAACTGATGCCCAACGAAATGCAAAGCACGATGAACAAATCGCCAATATAAATGCCGGCAGTATCGGGCGACAAGTACACAGGCAAGAAAGCAACGATAGCTATTGATGTAGCACCCAACAACGCCATTGCTGTTTTCTTTGCAGTGCTGAATAGTGCCGTTTTTACGGGTTTTCCGAATTGCAAATCTACAATTATGCCATCCATCACCACTATTGCATTGTCCACCAACATACCCATTGCCACAATAAACGCTCCCAGCGATATGCGTTGGAGTGTACCGTCTAAAGCCAGTAGCACCGGAAAAGTTGTTAAAACGGTAAGAACAAGCCCCGAACCAATGATAACGCCGCTTTTGAAACCCATGGTAAACATAAGCACCAGTATCACGATGACAACGGAGACAACCAAATTCAACATAAAGTCGTTGATAGCCGTTTGTACTTTTTCCGGTTGAAAAAACACTTTATTGAGTTGAATGCCTGCCGGAATTTGGCTTGACATTTCTTCTAGGCGTTCTTCCACCTCTTTGCCCACATCTATAATGTTATTGCCCGATTCCATGGAGACGGAAATAGCCAAAGCATTTTCACCGTTGTATAAGAATTGGTAACGAGCAGGTTCGGCTACAGTCCGTTCAATTTTGGCAATATCTCCGAGGCGGAATTGGTCGCCTTCAAACCCTTTGATTATGATGTTTTTAATATCATCTTCGGTTTTTATTTTGCCGTTTATGCCCAAGCGCAATACTTCGTCATCCTGTTCGTAGTTGCCCGCATATACAGGCGATGCTTGGTTGTTTACACTCAGCACTATTTGTGCGGGATAAATGCCTAATTGTGCTATTTTTTCTTTTGAAATTTCAATGTCTATGCAAGGAGGTTGATTGCCGAATATCTCCACTCGTTTTACGCCGTCCAAAATAAGCAATTCGCGTTTGATGAAGTTGGCGTATTTGTTCAATTCTTCGTACGAGAAACCTTCGCCAGTCATGGCGTAAAACATACCGTAAACGTCGCCGATGTCGTCCATTACCATCGGTTCCATGGCGTTTGTCGGAAGTTTACTTTTTGCGGCTGCTATTTTGCAGCGCATCACGTCCCAATGTTGTGTGATTTCCTTTTCGGGAACGGTAAATTTCAGCATCACCGATACTTTGGAAATATTTGCCATCGATGTCGATTGTATTTCGGCGATGCCGTCCATGCTGCGGAGTTCGTTTTCAATAACGTTGGTTACTTGCAGTTCTACTTCGTGTGCCGATGCGCCGGGGTAAACAGTAACAACCATGGCTTGCATCACCACGATTTCGGGGTCTTCCAGTTTGCTGATTTTGAAGAAGGAATAGATGCCGCTAATGACAATGAGAATCACCACACACCAGAAAATCGTCTGTCTTTTGTATGTTTCGTAGGAAAGGTTCATGATTGTTTAGAGTAAGTTGCCGACATTGGTGTCGCTGGGTTGCAATATTCGTATTTCATCGTCGTCGCTAAGTAGGTTGACGCCTGCCGAAACAATGGTTTCCGTGCCGTTTAAACCTTCGGTGATGCGTACTTGACCCTCTTCGGTCATTCCTTCAATAGTTACTTTTCGGCGTTCAATATGTGTTTGGTCGTCCGTTATTACCCAAACAAAACTTTCTCCGTTTTCGTTGAATATGGCGGTGATTGGCACCGAAATCTCATCATTTTTATTTTGTTCGTACAAAATTTTTACGTTAAGGAGCATCCCGATTGCCAATTGTTTCAAAATATCTTCGTCGTCTATGTTCAGACGCATTTTGTAGAGTTGGTTGCTATTGGCTTTTGGAGCAATGTAAAGCAGTTCCAAAGGAATAGGATTTGCGAACAGTTCAGAAAGTCCGATGAATTTTGAAAAATTTTTCTGTTCGAGAAACAAAGTGGCGGAAATGTTGGTTTCCACTTCTAAATGGCTGATGTCCACTATAGTAATAATGCTCATGCCCGGAAGCACGTAACTGTTCACCCCCATATCTACCGATTGCACAATGCCGGTTATGGGAGCTTTGAGTTGTGTATCTTGTAGTCGGTTTTTGGCGGCATTGAATAGCGATTCTGTAGTTTTTTCGCCCGAAATGGCTTTTTCGTAGTCGTTTTTCGTAACACTTTCGCGTTTGTAGAGTTCCGTAACGCGCTCCACCTCCGATTTTACCTGTTTGTATTTGCTTTCGGCTGCCATTAAAGTGTTTTCAAAATCGCGCGTATCCAAAGTGGCTATAAGGTCACCTTTGGTTACCGTTTGTCCCGGACGGACAAGAATTTGGTCGATATTACCCGCAACACGAAAAGAAGCCGAATGTTCTTCGCCGGCGCACACTATGCCACTAACCAAGGCGGTTTGCGTAGCTTTTGAAACAGTTACTTTAGCGGTTTTTACAGTTCGTACAATGCCCGAGTTGTTATTTTCCGTTCCGCAACCGATTGTTATGGTCAGAGCGCCTACTAACAAAAGGTTGCGTGTTGCTTTGTACAGCAATGTTTTCATGACACCTCCGTATGAAAAAGTTAATTTTACAAAGATAAAACATTTTTTTAAACCAACAACTATTTTTTTGAAGGAAAAAGTTCTTAAAAAGCTCACTAATGCCACTATTTCAATAAATATTTGGATTTCATTTAGTTGCTGCATTTTTTAGTGATAATTTTTTAAAAATTGTTTCTGTTGTGAGTTGAAAAAACCGAAAAGAGAACTTTTTATGAGGTGTCAGAAAAATACAACTTCAAAAAATTCTAAATGAAAAAATATTTTAATTCTCTAAAAGCAGAATTTTATTTACAAAAGTTGTATATTTGTAAATTGTAAATAAGATGTTATATGCAAATAAAAAAATGTAATTCATAATAAAAAATATTTTTCAAGATGAGTAAAGATAAAACTGTTTATATCATAGGTGCAGGTTTTTCAAAAAGTGCAAATATTCCATTACAATCTGAACTACTTGATGAAATATTCAAAGTAAAGGAAAATGATTTACTTGATGAATATGATGAATATAAAGATATATTTAATCAATATCGAAATGCCTTTAAAAAATTTCTTTCGGATACGATGTTTATTGAAGAAAAAGATTTTGCTAAAATAAGTCTTGAAGATATTTATACACCAATTGATCGTTGTGTCGTTGATAATCTAGCTTTTAGAAATATTTCACCGAAAGACTTAATAGACATTAGGCAAAAAATAAATGGTTTAATAATAATGCTACTTAAGCGTAAAACCACCAAATGTGACCATGTCGAAAAGTTTACAAAGTATTTAATAAACAAAAAAGAAGAACAAAAAAAAGACTCTTTTGCAATAATTTCAACAAATTGGGATATTCTAATAGACAATTCTTTTAAGAGAAATTCAAAGGGAGTTATTGATTATTGTTGTCATACAACTCCATATAGTGGTCAAAATATGCCAGCATTAGTTGCTTTAACTAAGAATTTATTTACTATCAAATTGCTTAAACTTCATGGTTCAATGAATTGGTTACAGTGTAAGCGATGTCAAAGATTATTTGTAACATTTTTTGAGAAAATAGCGATTGATGAATATATAAATAAACCTATCTGTAAATTTTGTAAGGAAAATTTTAAAGACGAAAACGCAAATGGTGGTGCTTTATTAAGCAGTCAGCTTATAATGCCAACATTTTTAAAGGATTTGAACAATGTTCAATTGAAATTAATTTGGCAAAATGCAGGGATTGAACTTTCTGAAGCTTCAAGTATTGTATTTATGGGATATTCTTTCCCTACGGCTGACTTTGAATTAAGACAGCTATTAGCCAGAAATGTTAGACATAGTGCTAAAATTGAAGTTGTTTTATGTCCATCTGATAAACCGACTAATGATAAAGATACAAACTCGCCTGAAAATAGATTCAAATCATTTTTTGGGAAAAGAGAAGTTAATTTCTATTATGAAGGAGTTGAGGAATATATAAAAACCAATTACACGTAATAAAGTGTTGAAAAAGTGAGTCGTTCAAAGATTGTTTTTCATTTTAATGTTTCGTATAATTTGACAAAATGTATAAAAGTTTCAGTAGATAAAAGATAAATTGATTATGGAAGCAAAACAGGATTTAAAATTGGCAGTTATTATAGATGCCGACAATGTACCTTCTGAAAATGTGAAAGGTATGATGGAAGAGATTGCAAAATATGGAATTCCCACATTTAAAAGAATTTACGGCGATTGGACTAAACCAAATTTAGCAAGTTGGAAAAAGGTGTTGTTGGAAAATGCCATTACACCCATTCAGCAGTACGAATACACCACAGGCAAAAATTCCACAGATTCTGCGATGATTATTGATGCTATGGACATTTTGTACACCGGCAAAGTGGACGGATTTTGTATTGTGTCAAGCGATAGCGATTTTACACGATTGGCGACACGACTTAGAGAATCGGGCATGAAAGTGTTGGGATTTGGAGAAAAAAAGACCCCCAATCCGTTTATTGTGGCATGCGATAAGTTTATTTACCTTGAAATTTTAAAGCGACCGATTTCGGCAGGGAAACAGAAAACAGAAAATTCGCAAAAGGCTAAACACGAGACAATCAAGCAGATAGATTTGGAAATTATATTTTTAATAGCTTCGACAGTAAACGATGTTGCCGACGAAGACGGATGGGCGTTTTTGGGCGATGTGGGAAATCTGTTAATTAAGAAAATGCCCGATTTTGACCCGCGAAATTATGGTTTTGAAAAACTCACTCCGTTGATTAAATCATTGAAAAGCAATTTTGATATTGACGAACGAACCACAGAAAGAGCATCAATAAAATTGGTTTATATAAAGACAAAAAAATAGTAGTGCAACACTGTTGTTTCGTTCCGATGTTTGGTGTAATTTGACAAGAAAATATTCGTAAATTGGAATTTTTCACATAAATAAGGCACTGACCAAATGAAATACTTTGTAGTTACATTCATTTTGGCGGTAACTTTTTTGAGTTGCTCAAAAGAGAAACTATCGGACAAAGCTGCAGAAAAAATGCAAGATTTTGTCGTTAGTATTTCCAATTATGCCAGAAGTTTCGATTCCGATTTTATTATTATTCCACAAAACGGCATTGAACTTGCCTTTAAGAATACCGACCCGAATGAAGGAGAACATCCGCTATATATGGCGGCTGTAAATGGTTTTGGAGTTGAAGAACTGTTTTATAACAGCAACTATTCGCCTGACAATGAGCGTCTTGAAATACTCAGACAGCTTAAGGCTTCGAAAAAAATAATGGTTTCGGAATATGTTATCGACAGCACCAATATTGCAGATGCTTTAAATCGAAATTATAGTGAAGGATTTATTTGCTTTCCTCGAACAAGCAGTAATTATCATTATTTACAAATTCCCGACAGCGTTCCTCATTCCAATACGGCAAATATTACCAATCTGTCCGATGCTCAAAACTACTTATACCTTATCAGCACAGACAACTATTCCTCAAAACAAGAGATGATTCATGCAATTTCGGCAACCAATTTCGATGTGGTTTTGGTGGATTTATTTTTTAACGAAACAGAGTTTACAGTTTCGGAAGTCAATCAATTAAAAACAAAAGCAAACGGTGGTAAACGGTTGGTTATTTCATACATAAGTATTGGCTCGGCAGAAAAATACCGCTACTATTGGAAAAAAGATTGGGGGTTGCATCATCCGCTTTGGCTCAAGAAAAAATATGACGGCTACACTGACGAATTTTGGGTTAATTTTTGGGAAAAAGAATGGCAGACTATCATTTACGGGAATGATAACTCGTATATGAAAAAAATTATTACTGCCGGATTTGACGGAGCTTATCTTGACAATGTCGAAGCCTATTATTTTTTGTTCCATAATGAGTAAACAGCCACTATTTCATTTTTTTTTATAATATTATAATGAAAAAACAAAAA
>Ga0255343_1000332_pt1 | contig 79222 bp, 61 predicted proteins | sample wastewater_treat_4_FD_192413 | JGI IMG/M metagenome (GOLD analysis project Ga0255343, IMG submission 192413) | Wastewater microbial communities from Lulu Island WWTP, Vancouver, Canada - plant16 | ecosystem: Engineered > WWTP > Wastewater > Unclassified | place: Canada: Vancouver, British... | reverse complement strand
GATTGAAGGGAGATTGAGGGGCAGAGGCAGGGGCGGAGGCAGGGGCAGCATTCATCTCCTCCGTGGTCAGATAAACGGCTCCAGATTGGCATCTACAGGCGCTTTTTTTCAGGTTTTTTAGATATTCGTTGTCTTATTCAGTGCATTTTGCTGGATTCGTGATACATTGCGTCGCGGGAGCTTTGTAGGGTTAACTGTGTCCAAGGACCTAGAGACCGTTTCATATGATGAGGAGCAGGTTGAAGAACAACTTGCACATATGGCCTCTGAAAAGGCCAGCCCATCTGTACAACCAGCCCCCGTCGATAGCTCCGAAGCTCTAACCAGACAACAGGCGAAAGTCGACCTCCCTGCACCTGACAAGCGCGCCACAGCAGTCGATCAGGAAGCCGTCAGGTCCAAGGTTGAAGCAGCAATTGCCGAAGGAACCAGACCAGTAAAGGCAGATGAACTATTAGACACCATCTTGGAGGACCGTTTCCATATCTACGCCAGAGTTGGCGCCGGCGGAATGGGTGTCGTCTATAAAGCCAAGCAATTGGGAATAGACCGGGATGTTGCAATCAAGATGTTGCACCCCGAACTAGTTAACGATGAATTTATCGTCTCCAGGTTCAAGACGGAAGCGCTGGCAGTATCAAAGCTGCATCATCCTAATATTATTAGAATTTATGATTTCGGTCAGTTACCTGACAAGTCCCTCTATATCGTCATGGAGTTCCTCGACGGTGTCAGCCTTGAAAACGCCTTGCGCACCGCGGGAGTTTTCCCAGTCAACAGGGCCCTACACATCCTTCGTCAGATAGCCCAATCGCTGACTGAGGCCCATGAAAAGGAGATTGTTCACAGGGACTTAAAGCCAGACAACGTGTTTTTGACGAGGGTCGGCTCTGACTCTGACTATGTCAAGGTGCTGGATTTTGGGATTGCCAAGCTTAGAGAGGCCGACAAGAACCAAGGCACCCTTACTCAAGCGGGCATGATCTTCGGCACCCCCAGGTACATGGCCCCAGAACAGTGCCGTTCCATGTCAGTTGACCGTCGTGCGGACATTTATGCCATCGGGGTTATGGCCTATGAAATGCTGACAGGCGAGCCTCCTTTCCATGCAGATAACCCCTTGAGCATCTTGATTAAGCACGTCCAGGAAGCCCCCAAGCCCATGGCTGAAATCCGCCCTGATGTTGAGGTGGATTCGGAAGTGGAAGCCTTGGTCATGAAGTGCTTGGCTAAGGCGCCAGAGGAGCGCTTCCAGTCGGCGGCTGAACTTGCGACGTCCATCATCAAGATCGAGGAGCGGCTGGCGGGCCGACTTCAGCATGTTGTTTTTGTCAACGGGGAACGGGGCACCACAGCTGTTCAGCCCCAAAGATCTGACACTATTGCCACCACGCCAAAACGCTCTAAGAAGGTCTTCGCGTGGACGTTCGTGATATCACTTTTGGTTGCAGCCGGCTTGTTTTTTGGGCTTGGAGGCTACCCGCTGGTAGCTGGCATAGTTGAACCTTTGCTGGCAGGCTCTGACGTAGCTGTTAATACCGCTCCTGCCCAACCTCAACAACCAGCCGCCACCAAAGAACAGGTTGCAGCGCAGCCGGTGGCTGAAGAACCAAAACCGCAGGAACCAGCCCCAAAGCCCGAAGCTCCACCTGTTGAAATGATCTCAATCAATTTTGAAACTGAACCTACCGAGGCTGAGGTTTTTCAAGACGGTGAATCGATTGGGTTTACACCTTTGACCAAATCGTTCACCGCGCAAGAAAAGTCGGCTACTTTTGTAATAAAGAAGGAAGGTTACCTGGAAAGGGAAGTTGCCACGCATCTGGACCGCGACGCCAGTTTCAGCATCGTTTTAAGCGCTGCTCCCAAGCCATCTGCGGGCAAAAGAACTGGTTCCGGAACTTCCGGCACAAGGCAGCCTAGGACCTCAGACACAGGTACCAAGCCGGCAGCGCCTCCGCCTACTGTAGAAGTCGGCAGTAAGCCCGCAATCCAGATTGATCGACCTGCAGTGTCGGGTCCTATCAGAGAGCCTGCACCACCACCCGCCCCGAAAAAGCCAAAAGAAGGAATGGGTAAGGTTGGGGACCTAAAGAGAATGGAATTCTGAGTTTACCTTGGAGCTATCAATGGGGGACAACTTCGGCTCATTGTATCTTGTCGCCACACCCATTGGAAATCTCGAAGATATCACTTTGAGGGCGCGTAGGATTCTGACTGAGGTCCCGATTATTGCCTGCGAGGATACCCGCCATACTGGTTTATTGCTTTCACGCTTGGAAATTGACCGTGCTGGGCGGCGGTTGATTGCCTACCACGATTTAAACGAGCAGAAGCAAGCTCTGATTTTGATTGGATTATTACTGCAGGGGCAGGATTGTGCCTTGGTAAGTGATGCTGGGACACCTGGGATCAGCGATCCTGGATATAGAGTGGTTAAAGCTGCCAGGGATGCTGGCATTCCAGTTGTACCAATTCCAGGTCCGTGTGCTGCCATAGCGGCACTGTCGGTTAGTGGTCTTCCGACGGATCGATTCTCGTTCATGGGGTTTGTGGCCCCAAAATCGGCTAAACGGTTGCGCCAATTTCAGGTGCTGGAGCCAGATCGTGGAACTTATGTTTTTTACGTGCCAGCTCGCAACCTAGTTCAGGTACTTGACGAGCTTTCACAAGTTCAGCCCAACTGTTTAGTGTTCATTGCCAGGGAACTTACAAAGATGTTCGAGGAATTCATCTCTGGAACGCCAGCCGAGTGCAAAGCGACCCTTGGTGACAGGGTAGTCAAGGGCGAAGTCACCCTCGTAATCAACCCAAAATGACCCTGTCCCTGGCCCTGTCCCTGTTCCTGTCCCTGTTCCTGTCCCCGACCCTGCCCCCGTCCCTGATCTCGCCCCTTGCATCTGAACAAATGTTCTCTTAGAATCGCGCTGGAGGTGTTCATGACTCGGCCCAATAAGCTCACCCCTAGGCAGACTGAAGTCCTGCGTTTTATAACGAGTTTTACTAATAAGAACGGAGTTCCGCCTACTGTTCGTGAGATTGGATATGCTTTGAAGATTAAATCAACCAATGCGGTTGCTGGTCACTTGGCGGCTTTGGAGAAAGCTGGTTTTTTGGTTAGGGAACCTAATAAATCCAGGAGCATTCGAGTTAAGGGAGTGAGCAGTCAGATTCCGGTTTTGGGAAGAATTGCTGCTGGGAGTCCTGTTTTGGCAGTTGAGAACATTGAAGAGACCATTTCCACCGACTCTATGCTTGAAAGCAAGTCAGATTTTGCGCTTAGGGTCCAGGGCGATAGCATGATTGGTGATGGGATCATGCCTGGAGATATGATATTCGTGCAAAAAACTTCAGTTGCTGAACGAGGACAGATAGTTGTTGCGCTTTTGGAAGATGAAGCAACTGTTAAACGTTTTGTGCCCACAGAAAATGGAAAAAAGGCTCTATTGCAACCATCAAATCCTGCTCACAAGCCGATAGAAGTCGACCTGACAGATGAAAGCTTCAAAATACTCGGTGTAGTAAAAGCAGTATTCCGCCAAATCTAGCCCTGTCCCCGACCCTGTCCCCGTCCTAATCATTCCAATCGGCGGTCAGCTTCTTTACTTCCATCCTGGTGGCTGTGGAGATGTCTGTCCAGCCCACAAAAAGATAGATTGAGAGCCAAATCAAGGTCCAGTCAAAGGCTAGGCGTTTGGGGACAACGTCAAAGAAAACGCCTAAAACTATCGAGAAGGCAACGGTCATCCACACAAAGTTCAAGATAATCTTTAGATACCAAGACCACTTCCTGCCATGGTGGCCGATGAAGGGAACCAGCGAAAGATTCATAGCGGCTAGGCCAAAAACGAAGACAACTCCGACCCAGTGCATGATGGGAGATATCTGGAACAGATGGCTATTTACCAAAGCCACGATGGCTAAAGCAGAAGCTGGCCTGGGAAAGCCAATCCACAAGCCTTGAACGTCCAGTTTTCGAATCTGGAATCTGGCAAATCTGATACAGCCGGAAACAGGCAAAAGCAATCCGACCAAAATTGCGATAAGTAGCTGGATTTGTGGATGTTCTTCAAGGCCTGGTAAAACGACAGCCTTTCGGTAGACTAGATAAAGTATGAAGCCTGGAGCTATAGAATAGGCAACCAGGTCCGCGATGTTGTCGAATTCAGCCCCAAACTGGTTGGCCTGTTTCAGAAGCCTGGCAACCACTCCGTCGAAGGAGTCGAAAATATAGGCGACAAACATCATCATGCCTGACCAAAACACATACTGATTGGCTTGCGCAGGTGTTGTGGCAGCCATACCTTCCATAGCGACAGCAGCGCAGGCAAGCCCGCCAGTAATGTTTCCTACAGTCATCAAGTCTTTGGTTTTAAAAAACATTTTAATGCACCGTTTTTTCTGGGTCTGAGTCTAAAACTGAGTCTGGGTTTTCGCTGGCTTCTAATGCATGGAAAAATGCAAGCCACTGCAACCTGCTTGCCTCTGCAGCATCTGCAGGCGCAGCCTTCAAAAACACCTCGTCAGCCACAAAAATCTGAGCTCCAGCCCTTAATGCCAAGGCTGCAGCATCAGAGGGACGACAATCGATCTTAAAAGTACGGCGGCCTTTCTTTAGATGAATCTCGGCCACAAAGACACTGTCACGAAGGTCTGTAATTTCAACACGTTCAATCGAGGCGTCCAACGTATCAAGAACAACCATCAAAAGGTCATGGGTCATGGGCCTGCTGACTTCAATGTTTTCTAAAGCCGCGGCAATGGAAGCCGCTTCAGCAAAACCAATCTGAATTGGCAGGGTTTCTTCGCCCTCCACAGCCCTAAGCACCATGACAGGCGCCCTGCTCTCCTCATCCATGATTAAACCAAAAACCTGAACCTCGACCACGAACACCTCTTTTTACCTAGATGGGACGCCCCATCCCTGTCCCCGTGCCCGTCCCTGTCCCCGTCCCGCGCAGCGAGTGTACCAAAACCTCATCAATTCGCACCATAGTTAATGTTCCGATTGGGTCAGGAGCATCATTTGGCATAGTAAAATTAACCACAACACCAGTACTCAGGCGGCCATAATACTCAATCATCCCCTCAGGAATTGAATCAACACGGTCAAGACTGGCTTGATTTCGACTGATACCCTCGACCAAGACTTCTTCAACCCGCCCATGATACCTGGCCATCCTCTGCGCGGCTATCTCATCTCCCAAAGCCTGAAGCTGGGCCAAGCGCTCAACTTTCACGGCCTCTGGAACATCATCTGGCATCTGCGCTGCCCTTGTCCCTGGCCGCGGGGAATACTTGAACGAAAACATCCCCTCGTATTGAACAGCCGCCAAGGCATCAAGGGACTTTTGAAAATCAGCGTCCGTTTCACCGGGAAAACCAACAATCATATCGGTACTTAAGGCCACGTCAGGACATGCGGCCTTCACCCGTTCCACCTTTTTTAAATATGACTCAAAGGTGTAACCACGACGCATGGCCTCCAAAATCCGATCTGATCCCGACTGCAGCGGTAAATGAAGTGCATGAGCCAGATTTGGAATGCTGCCAATCGCATCCAGCAGTCGCTCGTCAGCATCCGCAGGATGAGAAGTAACAAAGCGCAAACGATATAAACCGGGCAAAGCGGCGATTTTTTCAAGCAAAGTCACAAAGGGAATCGCATCAGCCAGCCCTTTACCATAGGAATTCACATTTTGGCCAAGAAGGGTAATCTCCCGCACCCCACCGTCGATTAACGCCTTTGCCTCGTCTAAAACTAACTGAACAGGCTTGCTGACCTCACGTCCCCTGACAGTTGGCACAATACAGTACGAGCAAAAGCGATCACAGCCTTTCATGATCGTTAAAAAGGCGGTGGGACCGGGCTCCACGCTTGAGTCTACCTCAAGGAATTCATAGTCAGTTTTGGGCATAAACTGGGTGTTGACAACCCTGTGACCAGCTTGGGCCTGCTGCAATATTTCAGGCAGGTTCGCAATGTTATCCGGCCCAAAAACCAGGTCCAGATAGGACATCTTTTTTAAAAGTTCGCCACCATACTGCTGGGCCGCACAGCCGCAAACACCAAAAAGTACCTCTGGATTATTGCGCTTTAACGGCAGCAGGCGTGACAAGGTCCCAAACACCTTTTTTTCAGGCCTGTCCCTAACGCTGCAGGTGTTTACCAGTACCAGGTCCGCCATGGCTGGATCGGCAGTCTCTGCATAGCCTTGTTTTTGCAGCACCTGCAGGATCCTACGGGAATCAAAGGCGTTCATCTGACAGCCGTAAGTGATGATATGCACCCGTTTTGTGGGAAATGAGACGTCATCAATGGCTGTGTCAAGGTTGGCCTCGAACATGGCGCGAAGCCTACTCTTTGCAGGTCTGACAGTCAAGGGACCGCAGGTCAAGGCCTAGATGAGAATTACATAAAGCCGCGACGTTGAAAGTTACGACTTTGGATTGAAAACGGCCTCCAAATATGCCCAAGTCGTGGTCATAAGGTGGTCATAAAGCTCAGGATTCTCGGCTCCAACTCGTTTCGCAAAGTCCAGTTGAGTTTCCGTTGGCGCCTTGATGTAGCCCTTGGATTTAAGCTCCCTTCGAAGCTGGTTGTAAGCTTTAACTGCTGGGTCTCGTTGATCACCAAGCTTCTTTTTCTTGGGTGTGCGAAGCAATCTGACAAAAACAATCCCCAAAGGAGGAATTAACAGTAAAGCCAGTCCAAAATAACCCCAGGGCAGCGCCTTTAGCCTGTACCAAAGTTGTCGAATATCATTTCTGGTCAGGCTGTTAGCACCTGTAAAAGAATTTTCATTATCTTTTTTCAAGGAAAACAAAGCGGACAGAAAGCTAATCTGCTTTTCAAGGTTGTATTCAACTACCCAGCGATACCAAGCCAACTGAACTGCATCCATCGCCTCCATGAGGCTTGCCAAAAGCCCGGGAGAGGTGCGGCTGGTTAAAAAGGCCGGCGGAGTTGGGTCAAAGGTCACCCAACCATTGTCAGGGAAATAGACCTCTACCCAAGAATGAGCATCAGATTTTCTCAGCGCAAAATAATCCCCATACTCGTTATAAATTCCACCTGCAAAACCGTTTACAATCCTTACGGGAATCCCAAGCTGCCTAAGCAAAATCACCATTCCAGACGCAAAATATTCGCAATGCCCCTCACGATTGTTGAGCAAGAAATCAGCCAACGGGTCGTAGTCTCCATGGCTGGAGTTCAACGAGTAACTAAACTCTTTGTGAAAAAAGGAAACGATGGCTTGGGCAATGTCATAGGGGTTGTTTTGCCCTGCTGCAACATCTGAGGCCAATTGCTCAACAAGTGGATTTAATGGAGGAAGCTCTGTGTACAACTCCAAAAGCCGCTCGTCATAGTGGTTTCCAGCGACTCTCAAGGCTTGTGGATTAAAATCAGGCACTTCTGAGTAAGCGGTATACACAATCGAAACAGCATCTGGCCCTGTCAAGACTACGTCGCCAGCAAGATCGCGAAAAAATCGCCACTTTTTGGGCCTCAAGGCCTCCAGCGCATTGGGTGGACGCTGATAAGCGACTGGGGTTGACATCCCAAACAAAACTCTGGGGGAACCTGCAAGTGGCTCAAGGTAGATTTCCTGGGCAACTACCCCTTCAAGTGGGTCTAAACCGCGCCCGACACGTGCGATCCCGTCACTGTCAACCACCATTGGGCGTCGCCTATGAGTAGTCTTTTTCCACGACTTCCCATCATAAAAGTCCAGGCTCTGCCCTCTCATTCGTAATGGCAGTCGGGCGTTGGGGGACTTAACCCTCATCACTACTTGTAAGTCTTCAGCAATATTGCCAAAATCACCAAGATTGACCTGGTCGGAAAAGCCGGTCATGGCCATCCCACGACGAGACTGCTGGGCAAAAAAACCAAATCCAAGTCGCGGAAAAATAAAGAAAAACACAAGCGAGATTAAAAACACGCTTAAGGTGACGCCGACGGTGACAGAAATGAAGCCACCATGAATCAAATCGCGCCTTGCCAATGCCAGATTAAGCCTGCGCTCGGTTTGAAGGTCGCCTGTTTTTGCCCCTTCAAGCGCTTGACCTTGTATGCCCTTGCGTAAATTGGTCAGTTGCAGGCCTAAAACCAACAAGATCACGTACGGAAACATCAAGACGCCAAAGGAAATACCGGGGTTCACAACTGCAGCCGCCATCACATGCAAAAATGTCAGGGCATACATCTGCATAAAGTCGGCGTCATTCCGAAGCATCAGGGATTTAACGGCACCCAAGAAAATGGCAAAGATAATCGCCCAATAAAGGTAGTCTTCATCAGAAATGGCCAGCCAAAGAAAGGCAATTCCAGCAATAGCAGTCACGACTCCAGCGGCCCTGATAATCCAGTTGGCCTTGAACCATGGGTGCAGCTTGACACCAGCGACAGAAACCAAAAACGCAGAAAGGGACACCCAAATGGGAAATTCCCCGGAAAAGTGTAAAGCCCCAAGCCCACACGCTATCACCCCTAAAGTGACGATTCTGTGAAGGCGATCAAACGTCATGGTCGCACCCAAAGCAGTTTGGCTCCAGGGGCCTGGGCGGCAAAGCTGTCAATTATTGATTCTGGGCTCTTGTCATTTGCCGGAAGTACCGGAACGGTTGCCAAAAAGTCCAATATTCTAATTACTTGACCTTCGCCTGTCCCTGGTGGAACGCCACCAGACATTGTAGACAAGCCTACCATTCGTCCTTGATTTATCAGGTAAACAGCCAAGCCAGCGGCCCTTTCAATTGCATCCTCAACGTCCGCTTCGTCCTTCGTGGTAGCGCGATTCACCAAGGCCACCCAGGCGGACTGGACGCCTAGTTGTTCATCCTCACGCACCACTGGGACCTGTTTACTGGCCGACAAGCGGTGTAAAACCCTCCTGGGATTGTCACCTTGGCGGAAATCTCGAACTCCAAAGAATTCAACTCCACGACCTGCTACTGGCCGCGATTCATCTTCGCCTTCAAAACCAACCAAAGCACCTGTAAAAGCAGGTTTTTTAAGGCGTGGGTACACCAAAACAGTCGATTTGGATGAGATAATCAGGGACTTTTTAAAAAACGAAAAGGGGAACTCGGTCGCAACCACCATCCCCTTCATCTGATACAAGCCGCGCTTTGGAAAGACCAAAGAACAAGCCGTTTCAACGGTTGTACCAGGGCTTAAATCCAGGATCCTTCCGGGTGTAGAGTTGGCCTTCTCCACCAACGGCCAGGCCTCGATGGAAAAGGCTGGGAAACGAGTCCTATTGCTGGTTACCGTTAGGACCGCTGATAAAGGTTGGCCTGCGATGGGGCGCAGACCGCTGACTGGCTTTACCAACACGCCCCTTAGGTTTGCCTCGGATAACAGGCCGCTGATGATAATCAAGGCTAAAGATATACCAAAAACCAGATATAACAAGTTGTTACCTGTGTTGACCGCAGCTATTCCCAACCCAATAGAGATAGCCACCAGGGCCTTACCTTCCTTGGTAAACGAAAGCTTTCGCGGAAAAAAATCCGACCGCCACACGAAGTCTTCAAGGCGGTTTGCCATGATCAAGCCCCTGGCACTGGGGTTCTTGATAGGATCATGGTCAAAACGGCGCGAGCCTCTTGACGCGAACCAGAGCCATCACGCCCTTGTAACAAAACGCGATGCTCGCAGGTTGGAACAAACATCTCGCGGACGTCGTCAGCCAGGCAATAATCACGACCAGCCAACGCCGCGCAGGCCCTGGATGCCGAAATCAGGGCCACCAACCCCCTAGTGGAGACGCCCATTTCCAATGACGGCAGCTCACGGGTCTGTTCAACGATATCCAGGGCATAATCCATAACTGATTCCGGGACGTTGACTTGCGTGACCAATTCCTGGGCACCAACAATTTGGGGCAAGGTAGCAACGGCTTGAACGGCCTGGTCGACTTTGTCTGAAAATCCCTGTTGATCGGCGATTAGCTTTTCAATATCGCGCTTTGGATACCCAATGGATAGCCGGACCAAAAAGCGGTCCATCTGGGACTCTGGCAAAGGATAAGTGCCGTGATGCTCATGTGGATTTTGGGTGGCTACAACGAAGAAAGGCTCTGGAAGTGGCCTAGTTTCAAGGTCAATCGACACTTGGCGCTCACTCATGGCTTCCAGCAGGGCGCTTTGAGTCCTGGGCCCTGCCCTGTTGATCTCGTCGGCCAAAATGACGTTGGAAAAGATGGGCCCCGCATGAAAGGCAAAGCTCTCGGTCTTTGGCGAATAAACGCTGACGCCAGTAATGTCCGAGGGAAGCAGATCCGAGGTAAATTGAATCCGCCTAAATTGCCCGCCAATGGCCCTGGCAAGCGCCCTAGCAAGCACGGTCTTGCCGGCTCCAGGCACGTCTTCCAACAGGACATGCCCCTTCGCCATCAACGCAATCACCGCATGGCGAATCACCTGATCTTTTCCCAAAAAAACGTTTTGAACTTGTTGGATTATCTGGTTAGCTAAAACAGCTGGGCTGAATTCTTTATATTCTTTCACCCTCTCACCGCTTGTCCGCATCCTCGGCAACCTTTACGATTGCCTTGACCACTTTCTTAGAGCAGTTGACCTGTGGCTGAAAACCGCAACCAGAAACATCGTGGATCGCGACTTTTTCCGGGTTGGCAGCGGCTAGAGCTTTGTAGGTCTCAGCTTGAGCAAATTCGTCTACCGGCAGCATGAAGGTCACGGCACCAGCCATTTTAGCAGGGTCAAAGCTGGCGTTTTCCAATTCCTGAGCGGTCTTGTCGATGGCCGCAATATTCACAACGATGGGCAACGTAGCAGGAGCATCACCAAGCGAACCGGCCATAACTGGAGCCATCACTCTGGAAAGATAAGTATTTAAAATATCCGGATGATAGAGGTCTCGCTCCTTTAGAAGCTCGCTGGCCAAGTCTGCCAACTCTTGCGGCATCTGGTTGATGCCCCAGCTGACAAAGCTTTCCAAGTTGTCTGGCAAGGGGCTTGATATGGCAACAACAGCGTTGAAACGACCTGGATTCTTGGCGGCCATCCACAAGGCATTTGTGCCGCCGAGACCATTGGATACCAAAGTAGCCTTTTCGCGGCCAAGTTCTGTAAACAGGCAGTCAAGATCCTGGGGACGCGGCAAATCTTTGGTGTCCACAAAGGCCACCAGCGCGTTTTTTCGAAGCGAATCCAGGTATGGTCTGGACCAAGAGTGATCCATGGCAGGACCGCCAGGTAGCACCATAACTAAAGGCCCCTTCTTGCCAAGCACCTGAGCTGTCACCTCGCCACAAGAAACATCAGTGGATTTGGCCAATTTATCCACCTTGGGCAGCACCTTTCTTTTTAGCTTTTTCTTTGCGGGATCGGTGTAGGATTGCAGCCACAAGGCGCTATTTACTGCCCAAGCAACTTCGTCATTTTTGTCATTTCGCTTTTTCAAAAGAATGTCGAAAGCCTTTGAATCTCCAAGCCATCCAAGCAGTAAGGCAGCCTTGGCGGCGACAGCAGGTTCCTCGTATTGGACCATTCTTGAGGCCAATGGCACGGCATCAACAGCCCCAAGTCGCAACAGCGTCTGTAAAGCGGTTTGCCTAATTTCTGGTTCTGGATCCTCCTCGGCGACCCTGAGAATTGGGGCTATAAAATTCCGAAGATGCAGTTTCTGGATCATCCGAAGGGCCACAACTCTTATCCCGAGATCAGAGTCACCTAAAGCGGCTTCAACGATGTCACCACCCATTTCTGGGGGGAACTGGGCCATTACAATCAGTGCGTCACTTCTGCCAAATTTTCCATGGGGTTTTTCGAATCTGCCGCGCATCACATCGGCGCTTTCTTGGGTGGGGAATGCCACGATTTGATTTGCGGCGAAGTCTCGAACGGCAGCCGACGGATGATCAATCAAGGACAAGGCCAAGTTCGCGCCGGTGGCACCTGACTTGGCAAAACACTTCTGGATTCCGGCAGATGGCGCATCAGTGGTTCTAACAGCAAAAATCATTGCGTTTATGGCGCCACCATCCAGCAGATGGCCACAGGCCACGTCGTAATCCAATGGCCGGTCCAGAGCTGAAAGCATTGTTGGAACCCAATCCAATCCAGCAATTGCGGCGATGGCATCCAGCAAACGTGTTCGAAACTGACTGTTATCTAAGGCAGTTTCCTTCGAGTAAGCATGCGTCAGGCATGTCGAAGCCTCAGGCGTCTTTGCTTTAACTAGGGTTTCAATAGCTTTGACTCTGACCGCATCGACACCTTGTCCTACAAAACGGCAGATACCTTCTGTGCAATCAATGTCTTCTCGTTGTGAAACTAGATCGAGGATTTTAAGTACCCTGTTTTCAGCGATGGGGCCTTCCTCAGAACCTGGAATCCAAGACAGCATGCCGCTGATGGCCTTATCAAGTTCAGCGCAGCCTTTTAGTTCGCCAAGTCTGGCCAAAACCAAGTCGGCCCAAGGAAGAGAATTCATTTGCTTTGCCGCAAACTTGCACCCTTCTTCATCTTTACTGGCAACAAGCTCAAAAACCCTGGCCAAGACGTCTGGGTCACTGATGTTGGCCTTTAAAACACCTGCCAAAGCGTTTGCATTGCGTGGTAGCAGGTCGTTGGTTGAAAGCAACAAAGTTTCAGCAGCCTCCCAATCCTCACCCTGCCCAGTCGCTATCTGGGCAATAGCCTTCGACACGGTTAGTCGTTGCTGGGCGTGTGCATTTATGGAAGAAAGGCTGAAAATTAAAACGATGGGCAACAGTTTAATTGCGTGGGCCATCTACTTCTCCTTGTTCCGCTGGCAAAATCAGCTACTCCTACCTTGGGTTCAAAACCGCAGGTTGGCAAGACCCTGGAGCCGGGCTAAAGTTGCAACATTGTACCACGGTAACCCTGATATTAATCAGCCACTTGGTATGAAGAGGTGATTTTTGCAGGTAATTTACATTCCAAGACGTTACAGCCCCTGTCCCTGCCCCTGTCCCCGCCCCTGTCCCCGTCCCTGCCCCCGTCCCTGTCCCCGCCCCTGTCCCCGCTCCAACACACCTTTTTCTGCAAACTTAATCTAGTCCTTTATAATTACCCGTCAGGAGGGACGACAGTGGTCCGAAATTTTCGTTTTATATTGCTTCCGTTGTTATTAATGCTGGCCTTTCCTGCTGGGGCTGCTGTGTTTGTGGAGATGCCTTTTTTAGAACTGGTCCAACGTTCTGATAGGATCGTTCGTGGCTATGTCATTGAAACTAAATCCTATTTTCTTGGAACCTCTGGCCGAATCGTCACTGATGTAACTGTGGAAGTGGCTGAAGATATCGCACAAGTAGGCTCAGCCGATGAAGCTAGGTCACATCAAGTCCAATTCACCACCTTGGGGGGTGTGGTTGGAGACCAAGGCCAAATGGTTGCAGGCCTCAGCAGCTATCGTGCAGGCGACGAACTGGTGTTGTTTCTTGGAAAGGCGGTGTCAAACACTGGCGTCGAGAGGCGCCCTGTAATTGGCGTGGCGTTGGGCTCATTTTTCGTTACACATCGTGACGGCCAAGCGATCTTGAAAAGCGCCGTGATTGGACGGGCAAACGATGCCCCTACCACCCTGCCCGACCTTATCCATAAGGTGCGGCTGTTGAAAAAGCAGGTGGTGCTATGAAAATAGGCCACCTGATATTGGCGAGCTTGATCGCCTTTGTGCCAAAAATTTCAAGCGCTTACAACTGGTATCCACTGGACGACTATCCAGACCGGTTCATTCGATGGTATCAACCGAATATTCCAGTGTTTTTGGATGACCGCCCCCCTTTGAACGCCGAGCTTGAGGATGTCGTCCAGACCATAACCAAGTCAATTAACACCTGGAACAATGTTCAATGTGACCACCCGATTTTTGACGCCATCGAAATGGTGACAGGCCAGTTGCCGGTTGTAGAAAAGGAAAAAGTCACCGAGGGCACCAATCTGATAGTCTTCCAAAATTCGGAAGAGTGGGACCATTATCACCCGACTGGTGATAACCCCGCTATCGATTGGCCAATGGTTTTGGCCTTGACAACTCTGTACTACGATCCCGTCACAGGCGAGATTAACAGCTATTCCCTTGAAATTAATGATGAAAGGTTTCGCTTCACAACCACTGTTCGGCCTCGAAGTTATGACATCGAAAACACTATAACTCACGAATTGGGCCACGTACTTGGACTGGACCACCCAGATGATGACCTCAAAGATGCCACCATGTATGCAAAGGCGTTAACGGGCGAGACCAAGAAGCGCACCCTTGAAACCGACGATATAGAAGGGCTGTGCAATCTTTATGGCGACAATTGGCCTGATGAGCCTCCTGAGGACCCGTCAAGAAGTGGTGGGTGTAGCTCTATTGGCGATTCGATGGATACCAAGCAGTTAGCCGCATGGGCGGCACTCTTGGCGGCAGTCATATTTTTCATAATTAGGCGAAGGGGGAGATGATGCTCAACTTGAAAAAAGTATCAATAAACCTGGCCGGGTTCTTGGCGGTGACCCTTTGTGCGCTTTGTGTGCGAGCACAAGAAGATCCTTTGGGTATCCAGATACGAAACCGAGTGCTGGCTGGCGTTGAAAAACCGGCTTTGATTTTGATTGCGAATCTGCCACTTCAGGATATTTCGGTGAAGATCACTCGCCAAGATGGACGCGTGCAAAAGTTCACCAAAAAGCTGATTAAGATGAGCCACCAGCAAGAGGTCATCATCAATCATCCAGCAAATGGTGACCATGCCGACTACAAGGCGGAGATTCGCTATAAAGGGCTGAAAGAGCCGATTATGATTGAATTTGATGTCGTGTCAGTCAGGCCGATGAAGCTGAATATCACCAAGGAAACTGTCGATTTGAGCCAAGGCCAGATAACCTTTACCACCGACAGTCCTGTGGTCAAGGTTGACCTTTTGGTGTTGGGCGAGAATGGCAGCCGAATTGCTGATATTTCAAAGGAATTCAAAGAGGCCGTTGCTCCTGGAGGCCAGATTGAGGTCTCGTTTACACCAACTGGGGATTCCATTACTTTGGTGCGGTTAACTGCTCATGATCCCTATGGTTTTTATAATGGGATTGAGATGTCGCCATTCTTTATTGAAATCCCGCACGAGGAAATCACCTTTGAGTTTGGTAAAGCAGACATCCTGGACGAAGAACAGCCAAAACTTGCCAGGACCTTGGAACGTGTACATGAAGCCTTGGCTAAATTTGGTAATGAATTCCAGGCAAGGCTTTATGTAGCTGGCTATACAGACACGGTTGGTTCCAGGGAATCCAATCAGGAGCTGTCGGACAAGCGTGCTAACGCCATCGCCAAGTGGTTCAAGGCAAATGGTGCAAAGGTTAAGATTTGTGCCCAGGGATTTGGTGAGGACTCGTTGGCGGTGCTGACTCCGGACGAGACTCCGGAACCAAGAAACCGACGGACCTTGCACGTCTTGGCCAACCAGCCTCCGCCGGTTGGTCGCTTGTTCCCTAGGAGCAACTGGAAGTGCCACTAGGGCGGGGACGGGAGCTGGAGCAGGGACTGGGGCAGGGACTGGGGGCAGGGACTGGGGGCAGGGACTGGGGCAGGGACGGGGGGCAGGGACTGGGGCAGGGACTGGGCAGGGACGGGCCCCAAAGTGCTGGTTTTGGGCATTGTTAATTTGCCAGCGTCTTAATAAGTATTTATGATCGTTCGAGTCAGGAGGACTGTCATGAAGCAAAAGCCTGCAAATCAAGGGTTCACCCTAGTTGAACTGATGTTCGTGGTCGCGATTTTGGCGGTTTTATCGCTGGTTGCGGTCTTTAGCTATCGGGCATATCTCAGAAAGGCTCGAACCCAAGAGGGAATTGCCTTTTTGATGGACATCAAGATGAAGCAGGACACCTACTTCATGACCTACTCCAGGTATGTCAGCACAACGACAAGTCCTGATGATTACTATCCGCCATTCGTTTCTACCCCTGCAGAATGGTCATATGGAGGTACGGTCTGGAATTGTGACGCTCCACCAAATCAGGCTATCGCTGGTTTTTGTGCCTTGGGCATCATGCCAACTGCTGAAATGACCTGGTTCCAATATCTGACCATTGGATGGGAGCCTGGCGCTAGCACGCCTGACCCACAGTTTATTAGGGACCCTACAAGGCGGTGGTGGTTCGCCCGCGCCAAGGGATTTGCAGGCTCAGACGGGCGCAGCCTGCCCTTTGAGCTAAGAATGACCAGCGAAGTCAATGAAGTAATGGAACTGACCCAGTAAATAGCCCGAAATCACTGCAGTTACCCCAAGGCTACATCCAGGAACATCATCACTAAAAACCCAACCATCACCCCAACTGTGGCGAATCTAGCATGCTCTCCCCTGTGGGATTCTGGAATGATTTCGTCACTTACAACGAACAGCATGGCACCTGCAGCAAAGGCGAGCCCCCATGGCAGCAAAGGCTGAGCAATTGACACAATTCCGGCACCTATAATCCCGCCGACTGGTTCGACCAGCCCAGTCAAGGTTGCTAAGGCAATGGCCTGCTTGGCTGAATAGCGCTCAGTAAGTAACGCCAAGGCCACGACCAAGCCCTCGGGCATGTTTTGCAACCCAATTCCCAAGGCCAGCGACAGGCCGTTTCGCACGTCACCACCGCCAAATCCGACCCCAACCGCAAGGCCTTCAGGAAAGTTGTGCAAAGTGATGGCGATAACAAATAGCCAGATCCTGCGCAGCCGCTTTGGATCTGAACCTTCGGGGCCCATGATGAAGTGTTCGTGGGGCAAAAGACGGTCTGAAAACCACAAAAACAGCCCCCCAAGGGCCATTGACGCAACGACGATCAAGGCCGCCGTCGTGCCGCCACCAGCTGCATCAATGGCCGGAACAATCAAGGAAAACGAGGTGGCAGCCAGCATGACGCCCGCCCCAAATCCCATCATGACGTCTTGCGTCCTTTGGGAAATATCCTTGAAGAACAGTATTGGTAACGCCCCCACACCAGACATTAGTCCGGCAGCGAGGCTCGCAAGAAAGCCAAGTAACCACAAAGGCATTTCACGACAACATTCCAGGAACATTTTCCTCCCCAACGTCAAGGTAATTGGAGTCCTTCGGTCGGTGATGATAGTCCATTAATACATTTTTTACATGCCATGGTGACAAGTCGGGAAATCGTGATTATTGTGATGGCCACTGGGACCCTGTAAGGGCGTTTGCCTGGGACCTGATGTTGACCTTTTGATTATTGGAGGAAATATGGACGCTAAATTAGCAAAGGACCTAAACAAGCAAATTAACAACGAGTTATTCGCTTCTTACCTCTATCTTTCCATGTCTGCATGGTTTGAGGACCAAAATTGGCCTGGTTTTGCCCATTGGATGAGGCTCCAGGCGAAGGAAGAGCTTGACCACGCGATGAAGATTTTTGACTACCTGAATGATCGTGGGGTGGCGGTTATTTTGGACGGTATTGCCGCTCCTAAGACCACTTGGGATAGCCCGCTTGAGGCATTTAAAGACGCGCTCGATCATGAAAAGCAGGTTACCAAGAACTTCCTGGATCTGATGGACTTGGCCATTTCCCTGAAGGATCATGCTTCCCAGATCTTCTTGCAGTGGTTTGTCACCGAGCAGGTTGAAGAGGAGAAGAGCACTGGTGATGTTGTCGCGATGTTGGAAAAGATTCGTGGGTCTGTTGGCGCGGTCTTCCAACTGGATCGTCAGCTTGGAAAGCGTGAGGACGATTAACTTTGTCGGTGTCGACCAGGTCGCTTTTGGACCAGGATTTGGGGGCTGGTTAAGAGGCGCTGCCTGTGCCAGCTGCCCAGCCTGTTGACCAAGCGATTTGCAGGTTGAAGCCACCTCTTGGGCCGTCAAGGTCCAGTACTTCTCCGCAAAAATAGATTCCTGGTACCAGCTTTGACTCCATGGTTTTTGGATTGATCTGCTCCAGGTCTACCCCACCGACTGTGACTATGGCCTCTGCGAAACCGCGGTTGCCGCTGATTGATACTGGGAAGCGTTTTATCAAGTCGACGATTTTTCGCCTGTCAGCTGCTGATAGCCTTGCTGGTGGCTTTTTTGCTTGACCTGATGATTGAGCGATCAGTTGTGCGAGGCGCTCGGGCAGAAGTTCTGCAATGACGGTGGCAAGCAAGCCGCGAACATTTAACATTTCAGCTAGTTTGAGATCTAGGTCGTTTGCGCTGTAGTTGGGCTGCAAATCCAGGAGCAGGTCAAATTTTGAAGCACCCTGCCATTGGGCGACTAGTCTGCTGATATCCAAAACGGCTGGTCCTGATATTCCAAAGTGGGTGAACAAAATGGGGCCTTGAATCTTTGCTATTTTTTGACCTTGTACGGCGGTTACCAGTACATCGTCGACTGATAATCCTGACAGGGCTCGGATTCTTGAGTCTGCTACTGTTAATCCTACTTCCCCAGGTCGTGTGGGGGTGATTTTATGGCCAAAATCGCGGGCAAGGGCATATCCATCGCCGCTTGAACCTGTTACTGGGTAAGACATTCCGCCGGTGGCGATGATGACGTTGGCGCATTCGAACGTGGAGCCATCTTCGGCGATGACTTTGAAGGGCCAGAACTTGCCTTTTGGGCGCCCGGCGGCGTCCTGTTGCTCGATTTTGACGACCCTGACACCTGTCTTGATTGGGATGTGCAGGGCGTGGAGCCTGATTTGGAGTGCGTCCAGGACCTGTTTGGCACCGCCTTGGGCTGGATAGCAGCGTCCGTCGGCGTCAACTCTAATTCGTACTCCTAACTTTGCAAAAAAATCCATCGTGGCACGTGGGTCAAAGCGCCCAACGGCGTTGTGCAGGAACTTGGCGGCTGGACCGCAGGCTTGTACAAATTCTCTGGCGTTGAGGTTGTTGGTTATATTGCAGCGACTTCCACCGGATAAAAGCAATTTGCGTCCTGGCTGTTGCATGCGCTCCAGTATCCTGACCCGCTTGTTGGCCTCTCCGGCGGCAACAGCAGCGACCATCCCGGCGGGTCCGGCTCCAATTACAATGACATCGTCCATGAACAGCACCACCAACAAAGCACGCTCGGAATGCTACAGCAAAGCGGGAATTCACGAAAGCGGCAAAGCGGGTCAAGCACAATGGCCTGGCCCGGTTACAGATCCTGGCACCTGTCCCTGCTACACATCGTGCTAATTAGCATGTTTTGGCTCCTGATCGTTTGTTCTTTTTGGCGTTTGATCTCTTCGTTACAGTTTTAAAACATGTCCGGGGGCATCCTTCCGGGCCCAAAATCTCCCGTAGCCACCCCGACTGTCTCTTAGTGACATCGTCCGGGCGAAATATACGATTGCTAACGTGTACGTTCATCCTTTTGGCCCGGACGGGCCGCTGCGCGGCCTTCATGTCAGCTAAGTAGCCCCCAAAATCACCCTTCTGCCCCCTTTTGCCAACATTATGCATTGTCAATTAGATTCACTTCGCACCTTGAACACGATAGGGCTGGCGGTTATATTGGCGGCGACATGCCCGGGAGGAGCGTTTGTCGGTTGTTGTCATTGCTGAAAAACCATCGGTGGCTAGGGACCTGGCTGCGGTGCTTGGGGCTAAAACCCGGATTGAGGGTGGTTTAACAGGTAATGGATACGTAGTTACCTGGGCCATTGGGCACTTGGTTAGCATTGCCCAACCCCATGAAATGAATCCGGAATGGAAGTCATGGCGGTGGGATCGGTTGCCAATTTTGCCCAAGGAGTGGGATTTGGCGGTGCTGCCAGGTACTGCGGACCACTTCGAGATTGTGAAGCGACTGATGTGCGCCCCTGACGTTGAGTCGATTATCTGCGCGACTGATGCTGGACGCGAGGGCGAGCTGATTTTTCGGTATGTCTATCGCATGGCTGGTTGTACCAAACCGGTGTCGCGGCTTTGGATTTCGTCTCTTACCCCGGAGGCCATCAAGCAGGGTTTTGCCAAACTGCGTAAGGGTGAGGACTTTGAGAACCTTGCCATGGCGGCTGAGGCCAGAGCCCGTGCGGATTGGCTGGTTGGGATGAACCTTTCTAGGGCCTATTCGCTGAGATTTGGGCCCAAGTTGCTGTCGGTTGGCCGCGTACAGACGCCTACCTTGGCAATGGTGGTCGAGCGAGAGCTTGCCATCAGGTCCTTTGTCCCTGATAACTACTGCGAAGTTTTGGCCACTTTTGGTGACCAAAAGGATGATTCGTACCAGGCGACTTGGTTTGATTACCAAAAAATCCAGGCGGATGCTGAAGCTGGGACCAATGAACCAGCTGAAAACACTACGGAATCTGGTCAACCAGAACAATCCAAAGAGCCTGAAACCCAGCGCCCCGAAAGGCTGCCTGCTGATGGGGTTTTGGCCCAACAGATTAAGGACCGCGTCCTTGGAAAGCCGGGTGTGGTCGAGTCGTTATCTGGCGCAGACAGGAATTTGCTGCCGCCTCTGCTCTTTGACCTGACGGAGCTTCAGCGCCAGGCAAACAGGTATCTTGGCCTGACCGCCCAAGACACCTTGGCCGCGGCACAAGGTCTTTATGAAAAACACAAGCTTATAACTTATCCAAGGACTGACAGCCGCCACCTTTCACAGGATGTGGCCAAGCAACTTGGAAGCGTTGTTGCCACTATCGCCCCACAGTATCAAGGTTTGGTGGCGCCCGGCTCTGGGGGGCTGCTGGGGCCTAGATTTGTGGACGATTCAAAGGTTACAGACCACCATGCCATCATCCCAACAGTGGTTGATCCCAAAACAAAGGCCATGAACGCCAATGAAGCTGGCGTGTATGACCTTGTGTGCAGAAGACTGCTGATGGCGTGGCATGAAGACCATAAAACCAGGGTTACCACCGTAATTACCAAGGTTACCTCGACTGAACTGGTTGATGGCGAAACCAAGGAAATTGACGACTACTTCAAGGTCTCAGGCACTGTGATCACCCAGATGGGTTGGAAAATCCTTGAACCGCAGTCTGCTAGGACTAAGCCAAAGAAGCGCAAATCTAAAAAGGATGAAGGCGACGATCAGGACACGCAGGCATCGAAAGAACTGCCTACCGGGCTTGCACCTGGGCAGACTCGCGAAGTCACCGCGGTGGATGTCGCAAAAAAGGAAACCAGCCCGCCAAAGCGTTTTACCGATGCAACGCTGCTGACGGCCATGGAGACAGCCGGAAAAACGTTAGATGACCGTGAGTTGGAGCTTGCTATGAAGGATCGGGGGTTGGGAACGCCAGCTACCCGAGCCGCGACCATAGAGACTCTGATCACGCGCAACTACATAGAACGAAAGGGTAAATCGCTCGGGGCGACTGATGACGGCATTGCACTGATTTCTGTGATGCATGAAACGGTTAAAAGCCCAGCCATGACAGGGGAATGGGAGCTTGCGCTTAAACAGATGGAAAGAGGCAAGGCCCCATTTGACCAATTCATGGAGGCAATCGAGCGCTATGTGCTTGAAGTCCTTGGTCTTGTCAGGAATGCCAGACCTGGCCAGCTAGAAAGCAGGTCCCCCCAACAAGCCAGCTCATCCCAGGAAAACAGGGCGTCCCAAGCAAGCAACGCTTCAAAGGATGCAACTGCTCAGACCCCGCCAGCCCCTGGCAAACCAATGACGATTGGTGACCTGCTAAGGCAGCGATTTAACTTGCCTTCTTTTAGGCCTCACCAAGCTGAAGTATGTGCCGCAATTACCCAAGGCCATGACGCCTTGGTGGTGATGCCGACTGGTGCTGGAAAATCCTTGTGTTATCAACTACCTGGGATAGCCCTCGGCGGCACGACCCTGGTTATCAGCCCGCTGATAGCCTTGATGGAAGACCAAGTATCAAAGCTAAAAGCCCAAGGATTCAGGGCCGAACAGATCCACTCGGGCAGGACCAGGGAAGAGTCCAGAGCCACCAGTTTTGCCTACCTTAGGGGACAGTTGGATTTCTTGTTCATAGCCCCAGAACGGCTCTCAGTCCCAGGTTTTCCAGAGATGCTTGCCAAACGGCTTCCAACCCTGATCGCAGTCGACGAAGCGCACTGCATCAGCCACTGGGGGCATGATTTTCGACCTGACTACCGGCTTTTGAAGGACCGTTTGCCGCTGCTAAAGCCGGCACCCGTCGTTGCTTTAACCGCCACTGCAACCACTAGGGTCCAACAGGATATCTGCGAGCAGCTCGGCATCCCTGGGGCGACCAGATTCATCAGGGGATTTAGGCGCGACGACCTGCGAATCGAGATGGCAGAGCGCCAACAGGCAGATCGGGTTGAGGCCACAATCAGGCTGCTGCAAAAGCCAGAGCGCCGCCCTGCGATTGTGTATGTCCCATCGCGCAAGATGGCGGAATCTTTGGCTGAAACGCTGAACTACCATTTTCCTGCCACCGCCTATCACGCCGGCATGGATGCTGATGCCAGAACCGCCACTCAGGAGGCCTTTTTATCCAGCAACGACAGCGTCATAGTCGCCACCATAGCCTTTGGGATGGGGATTGATAAACCAGACATCAGAACGGTCATCCATATGGCGATGCCTGGCTCCATCGAGTCCTACTATCAGGAAATTGGCCGCGCCGGCCGAGATGGCAAGGGCGCCCAAGTACTGCTGTTTCACGCCCACAGCGACCGAAAAGTTCATGAAAGCTTTTTAAAGCGCGACTATCCTGAAACCAAGGTTTTAAAGGCGATCCGGGACATGCTGCCAAGCAAAGGGCTGCCAAGGGAGGCCTTGATATCGACTTGTGGCTATGACCCTGAAATAGCTGAAAACGCGATTTCAAAGCTTTGGATTCATGGGGGAGTCACGGTCGATGTACAGGACTTCGTTTTCAGGGCAGATGGAGACTGGATGCCCTCCTATGAACAGATAAGGGACCATAGAAAGAGTCAGCTTGACCAAATGAGGGAACTGACCAAGACAAGCGGATGCAGAATGACGTACCTGGTGCGGCACTTTGGCGACCAAGACGATGCCCCCTGTGGTCATTGCGACAACTGCAAACCTGGGGCCTCTGTCGTCAGGATATACAGGGATGCCACCCCTGCCGAGATGCATATCGTTGATGACATACTAAGTGCGCTAAGGCAAAGGGACGGTCAATCCACCGGGGCGCTTCATCGAGCCCTTTATCCAAGCAACACCCCTGACCGCACAGAATTTGAAAGGATAATCTCGGCCTTGGTCGGCGCCGACTTGCTTACAGTGGAAATGGACACCTGGGAAACCGATGACGGAAGAATGCAACGATTTCGCAGGGCTAGGTTAACCGCCGAGGGCAGAACAGCCCTTGATTTAGACAACCACATAATTTCCATCGAAGACATCCCCGCCAAGGCAGCCACTGTCAGAACAAAGAAAGCGGCCAAGAAAACTGAGGCCAAAACTGAGGCCAAGTCTGAAATCAAAAGCGTCGACCCAGAAATCTTTGGCAAGCTAAGGGCCTGGCGCCTAGAAATAGCCAGAGAACAAAACGTCCCAGCATTCAGAATAGTTACCGACCGAGTCCTAAAAGAAATAGTCCACGCCATGCCAAAAACAATGTCAGACCTCACCCGCGTCCCAGGCGTCTCCCCCCGCATAGCAGAAAAATGGGGCCAAGAAATCCTACTTAGACTGTTGTAAATCGCTACAGTCAATAACAGCTTTCCATAGGTTGCAACCTAGTTTTACCGCCGGTCCCATGTCCTTGATCACAAAAACGGGTACAAGGCCTCATATCAAGTATCAGTATAATCCGACAATCTACAGATTAATTTTTGCTGAAAATAAGGCCAACACCTCAAGTATGCTATCAAACTCCAGATGCCTGATATATTTGTTCTCATTGATATAGATTTCCCATAAGTTTCGAAGATAGCTGTCTTCTCTGATGTCGTGTAGTGTTACTTCGCAATCTTTCAAAGCCTCCAGACTATCCCTTTTTGTTGCCGTTCTAATGACTGCTGTTCTCAAGGTTTCAAAATCAATCTCTGCTTCCTTCAACTTATAAAGAGCATAGATATCGTAAAAATCTCTCATTCTTGTTGTGGTTATACTTCTTCTAATGATGGTTTCATATTTCTCAGCAAGAATCGTTTCTAAAGGGTAAGCAAGGACTTCTATATTACCTTTGGTGAAAATACTCGGATATCTGTATTTAATCTCTCTCGGTGTAATTGGATCTCCTGTTGTAATATCTATTTTCATAGGATTTTTAGTTTTTCCTATGTTGGCAATTAGTGAAACTCTGAAATTATCGTAATCATCATCTTCTCTAATGTGCGCCATGCCCGTTATTTCAAATGAGATACCGTCATCAATTTCGATATTGATTATTTCTTCAACGATTTTCCGAATCAGGTTTTCCTCTAGGGGTATCTCCTTAATGGTCGTGTCCATATCCATCGTTGTTCTATTCTCTATGCCAATCAGAGACGATATGAGCAGTCCACCCTTAATAACAAAATTTGTTTTGTATCTGGATTGTGACAACCTTTCTAAAAGCCTTTCAAAAAAGTACATCTGCAAGACTTCCTGTGTGCTCAGATTATTATGTCTGGCTAAGTGCCTGATCTTGCCTTTTATGCTTTCTATGCTAATCACAAAAGCACCTCCATATATCGTCTAACCTCATCTTCTATATCGAAATGTCTGCTGTATTTGATGAGGGCCGTCACGTTTTTATCTGCTGTCTTGAAATATCTGATGAGTCCATCCGTGAATATCTGCCTGTCTATCTTGCCTCTATCAAGGATAATGTCGCAGATTGTCCTTTCCGGATCGTAAACTTGAACGGCATTTCCCAAAGGAGTTTCAACAGTTGTGATCCCGATGGGATGCAGGTCTTTCTTTACATACCTGATTTGTAGGTTTTCATACCTTCTTTTGATATGTGTCGCGTTATACCCCTGGGGTACGGATATATAAAAAGTATTCGGCGTACGGTCAGATAAGTCGTGAAGATACAAGGCAGTTTGATGCGAAAAAACGATCCTTACGCTGTTTGATGAAATGAGAACGAAATCATCAATTAATTCCCCTGCCTTTTGATAAACGCCTGGTCTGATTCGTTCAATCTCCCCTTGATTTGCCAAATCAGACAATATGTGTCTGCCAATTCCTATGTTTTCAGCGTCTCTATTCGTAATAACCGAGTGTTTTAACAGATATTCTCTTAGGGTATCCACAACTCACCCCGCCACACCCTCGCGTTAGTTATACACAATTAAAGCGAAGGTGTAAAGATCCTGAGAATTGTCTTTAGAATATCTAGCTTTCAGTTTTATCTGGAGCCTTTAAGAAAGCAGTTTAAGCGCTAATTCAAGAACCATGAGTTTGGGTTGATTTCCCCAATGATTTCGGCGATCAGCTAATGATCTTCTTCTCGTTTGAATGCACGAAAAGGACGTTTCCGATGTCGTCGTATCCTTCAAAAAGCGAAAAATCGCCTTCTCTTTTGAAGGAGTTCTCATTGAAACCTATCATCGTCAGTCCGGCGTCAAGCGATCTTTTACTAATGACTTCTTTGACGGACATGTTCTCTTCTCGCTCGATGATTTCGATGTTGGTTTCTGTAATTGGCATGCGCCCGCTGTTGATCAGTTCGTGCATTTTTTGTCTGACTGTCGCCATCTCAGAGGCATCGCAGATGTTGAAGATCTTGATGTTGGCTCCTCTCCAACTGGGGTGGCCCATAATGATAAAGCCCAGTAAAATCATTAGATTGGCATTCACAGTATCAAAGCTACGCACCCAAATGTGAATACCGTTTTTGTACAAAATGGGCTTGCGACTAGTGCCCAAGATACAGACGTCAAATCCGCCCGCGTTTACCATGCGGAAATTGGTCGTTATGTCGTGCAGGTCATCCCCTGGCTCACTCTTTAGATACTCGAAAATGACCATGTTGTTTTCCATTCCCGCGATTCCGGGAGTCTGGACAGACTGCGATATGGCGGATGTGGTTGATGGCGAAATCAGGGTGTCGATATAAACCTGATTGGAAGTATCGAGATTGTTTAGCAAACGCTCCAATTCAGCCTTCGCTTGCTCATTCGTCTTCTTGGAATAGTAGCCGTCAATCAAGTGCAAGTAGGTGCCAAATCCGTACTTATAAGAAATCCAGTTCAGCAATTTTAAAGCAGAATCACGCCTAAACGTGTTTCTGGAAATGCATATCGCACTGGGACGCCACTCTTCTTCCGAGGCTGTTGGAACACCAGCTGTGGTTCTTTTCCGCTTGTTTTGAAGATAAATTTGCAGGCTTCTGTTCATCTGGAAAAGCGTGTTTGCAAATATCGCCGAAAAGCCTTTGCGATCACTGTGATAGTGTTCCATGTAGATGTACATCAGGACGATAGCTATGTATGCCACAAGCGTGTAGACAAAGCTGATTTGGAACATCGCCCATACTGAAATTATGAATCCCGCAAACGAGATATACCACTTCGATTTGAATGTAGGTCGATATGCCGGCGAAGAACCGAAATGATGCAAAAATGAAATCAAACAGATGCTTCCGTAGGTAACCAAGAAGAACATAGATATGATTTGTGCGACCGAGTCGACGCTACCAAGAGCAACAAAAACAATCGCAATCGCACACGTTACCAATGAAGCATTGACGGGCTCATTGTCTTTTTCACGGGTTTTGGAAAGCCATCCGCTGATGCCCCTGATCGGCAGCGAATCGTCCAGCGCAAGCGCCTGTAACGTGCGAGGGCCGACCATCACAGAGCTTAAGGCCGATGTGAACGTGCACGCGGCCAACCCGAGCGGGATTAGATACTTACCACCAATGGCTATGTCTGCCATGATTAATTGGTTGCCAACCAAAGCATTAGGCTGCGCACTGTGTGCGAATTTCAAGCAAATAAGCAGATATAAAACCAACCCCGTGAAAGTTGCGGCAATAGTGCCAATAGGGATGGATTTTCCCGGGTTTTTCAAGTCGCCTGAAAGTCCGACTCCTGCTGTAATCCCTGTAAACGCCGGGAATATAATAGCTAACACCAAGAACATGTTCCCTGTGTTTTTCAACGTAGCGTTGGCAGCAAAATGCCCCACCTCTGCTGCTTCTAAAGGTTTACCCAAGAAAAACATTGCGATAGCCAGCAAGACAAGCGCCCCTGCGGCATATAACACCTTCAAGCCCATATTGGCCCCTTTTGTCAGAACCAACACCGACAACAAGAGGATCGCTGGGATACTTATTGCTTGCCTGGGAAGCATAATACCGAAGTTGGCGTTAACGTACTTAAACAGAAAATCAAAGGCTTCGGTAAAAGCCACGATATAAAAGGCCACGCTGATTGTTTGCGAAAGATACAGCAATATGCCTAGGGTGGCACCAATGTTCAGTCCGAAAGAGCGTGAAATAATGAAGTATTCGCCGCCGCCCTCAACTCGTTTGTTTGTGGCCAGTTCCGATATGGCAAGCGCCGTGGGGATGGTGACCATATGCCCGATCAAAATGAGGATAAACGTTCCCCATAAACCGACAGAACCAACCGCAAAGCCAAAACGCAAAAAAACGATGGCCCCAACGATTGTTGAAAGCGCAGTCAAATAAACAGCCGGAGTTCCAAATTTTTTAGCGTCGCTCATAATAATTCGCCGTTTGTACGCGTTATTTTCTACAACTCAACACCGTGTTCAAATATACAAAGCTCCCGTTGATCCTACAATTGATTTTTGCTTTCAGGGCTAAACTTTTTCTCAAAACATCGCCATTTGGTTGAGGAATATTCTTGCATATCCAACCAGTTTTTGTCCTATTATCAGGATGTTCGATGCCTCAGTCTTTTAGGCTGGCGATATTGATCGGCGTGGTTTTGAGGCCATGAAACGGGTGTCAATTTGAGGCTATGTGTAAAAATCTATCAGGTATCGATGGTTTTGGTGCTGCTGACCGCCTGTGTTGGCGTGGGATGCGTCAAGGGCGAAGGCGGTTCAGAGGGCGTGGAAGACATAGACTTTCGCCAAGAGATGCGGCAGTTTGTCATTGAAATCAGCCAGTACGCCAAGCAGCACCATGCCGGGTTTGTGGTAATTCCCCAAAACGGCGCTGAACTTGTTACGCTGGACGGTGAAAGTGATGGTGCCTTGGCGGACGACTACTTGACAGCCATTGATGCTCATGGACAGGAGTCGCTGTTCTACGGCTATGACGCTGACGATCTACCCACACCTGCCGCAGAAAGCGATTATATGAAGGCCTATCTGGACCGTGCCAAGGCTGCAGGTAAGGTCATCTTGGTAACAGACTACTGCTTCACGACATCAAAAGTGGCTGACTCTTATACAAAAAATGCTGAAAATGGTTTTGTATCATTTGCCGCCAATAGCCGTGGCCTCGACAGCATCCCGCCAACACCCGCAATGCATGAAAACGCAGCTTCCATAGCCAACCTCGCGGACATCAAGAATTTCCTCTACCTAATCAATCCCGCAGATTACCCCACCAAAGACGAATTCATCGCGGCAGTGTGCGCCACCAACTACGATGCAGTGATAATGGATGCGTTTTTCGAAGACGGCACCGTGCTGTTTGCAGATGACACAGAGCAACTGCGCAAAAAGGCAAACGGAGGCCGCCGGCTCGTCATAGCCTACATGTCGATTGGCGAGGCAGAAGACTACCGCTTCTACTGGCAACCCTCATGGAATGAGCACAAACCCGACTGGTTAGACAAGGAAAACCCATCTTGGGAAGGCAACTACAAGGTGCGCTATTGGAAAGCATCGTGGAAAAGCATCATCTACGGCAACGAAAACGCCTATTTAGACCGCATTCTAGCCTCCAATTTCGATGGCGTTTACCTAGACATAATCGACGCTTTCGAATATTTCGAGTAAACGGCCCAGAAAGAGGCTAATGCTTCATTTTGCGTCGTCTGCTTCGGTCACACAATCTTATCAATCTCCTCAAGCAGGAACGGGATTATGCCCACATAGTTGATGCCGTTTTCATCTGTGTGCATTTTTCTATTACCGCCCGTTACAACAAGTTTTCTGAATGAATCACCGGTCTTGAGAAGGGGCATAATCTCTTGCTGATGCTTCTCCGCGTCGTGGATGCTGAAAGCCGACTGTATGTAAACCCTTTGGCTTCCACTGTTTACCACAAAATCAATCTCATGCCAGCGTTCAGGCAGCAGCCGGCCATCGACGGTTTTTGCGAAACGCACAGACCCCACATCCACAGCAAATCCGCGAAGCACCAGCTCGTTAAACAGAATGTTTTCCATCAGGTGGGTCTCTTCAATCTGCCGGAAATTGAGCCTTGCGTTTCTTAAGCCAACGTCTTGGGCATAGTATTTGGCCGGCGAATCAAAGTACGCCTTCCCTTTCACGTCATAGCGCCTGGCCTTGGTAAACAAAAAGGCATCCTCCAGTGCATCCAGGTATTTTTTCACGGTTTTATCAGTTGTACCCGCACGGCGCACCGAGTTCAAAGTGTTGGCCAACCTGGATGGATTAGTCAGGCCACCAATGTTGGAGGCCAACACATCCAACAGGTCATCCACATAAGACTCGGCCACCTGGTATCTTTCAACAATATCCGCCACATATACCCGCTCGAACAGGCTTGCCAGATACGCCTCTTTTTCCCTTGGGTCCTTTTCAAGCACAGCAAGCGGCATCCCGCCATACACTAGGTACTCTTCCCATGCATCAGCCTTGTCAAGGCCAGAAATGGAATAATACTCTGCAAAGCTAAGTGGGTGCAGCCGGATTTCAACGCCCCTGTCACGAAAGTTGGTGGCAACATCCTTGGACAGCATCTTGGTATTGCCCCCGGTCACATATATGTCCAGGTTGCTACGTGTCATCAGGTCGTTAAGGACGTCATAGAAGGTGGTGTATATCAATTCCCGGTCTTCTTCAGGCACTTGGCTTTCATCAACATCCGCACGCTTGATTTTGTACGACAGCTGTATTTCATCAACGAACAAATAGAACTGTTTGTCTTGACCTTCAATCTTTTCAACAACATACTGATACAACTTGTTAGGATTGCGCATGGCCTCATGCTGCTTCTTGTCCAGCGCAATCTCGATGATTTGGCTGTCGTCCACGCCCTGCTGATGCAGATATTCCTTAAAGAGGCGAGCCAGCAAAAACGACTTTCCACAACGTCGAATTCCAGTAATGATTTTGATACGACCATTATGCATCATGGCAATCAGGCGCTTCAAAGGTCGGTCTCTCTCGATAACTATCATAACGTCTCCTAATACCGGATTTAATCGACTATCGACGAAATCCGTCCCCAAGGCACTATCTTATACCATTGTGGCAACCAGCACAGACCGAATTTGATCGACTATCGACTAAATCCGGTTACTAAGACTGCCTTAAAGGACGTGCTCCATATTCGCTATTTGCCACAAGTACCAAACTACCCTCCTTACAACCAAGCACATCGACAAGGATTCCCGGCTTTAAACTCGTTGATAAGCTTGACGGGGCGGTTTTGATGTGTAACATTTTTACTCGGATGGAACTGAGTCGGATGGAGCCGAGTAAAATGCAGTTTTTTGGTAGAGAGACCGAACAGAAACGATTGAAAAAGGCCATAGCTGATAAAGGCCAGTCTGTGGTGCTTATTTATGGGCGCAGAAGGGTCGGTAAAAGCGAGCTTATTAAACACGTGTTGGCGAACGAAAACGCACGGGGCATTTACTACGAATGTAAACAGACGTCCGAGCAAAACAATGTCGCAAGCTTGTCGACGCTTGTATCAGAGTCATTCGGGCTTCCGCCGCTTGCCTTTAGTGGAATTGAAGACGTTTTAAGGTTCATTTTCAAAAAATCGCTGGACGAAAAGATACTGCTGTCTCTTGATGAATATACATATCTGCGTGATTCAGTAGGCGGAATGGACAGCATTCTGAAATCGCTGATAGACGAGTACAAGAACACATCAAATCTGAAGCTGATACTGTGTGGCTCTTTTGTCGACACGATGAAATCGCTGCTGGAGGTTCAAAATCCTCTTTACGGCAGGGTTGATTTGAGCATGTTGATAGAGCCGATGGATTATTACGATTCAGCCTTGTTTTACAGCACTTTTTCGAATGAAGACAAGGTCAAACTGTACAGCGTTTTTGGTGGGATCCCCTATTACAACCGGCTTATAAATCCTAGGTTGACGGCTAAAGAAAACATAATGGATCTAATAGTTTCCGAGGGCTCCAGGCTTGAAAACGAGGTATCAATGAACCTCAGATCTGAGTTAAGCAAACTTGTCAACGCCAACGAGGTCTTTGAGGCGCTCTCGCGAGGGTACTCGAAATTCAGCGACATACTGTCCCAGTCGCATGTTTCAAGCAGTCCAGCGCTTGCAGACACACTCGACAAACTCGTCAGAATGATGGTAGTTGTAAAACGTGCGCCGATTAACGACCCAAACAATCGAAAAAAGCTTGGCTATTACATAAACGACAATCTATCCAAGTTCTATTACCGCTATATTTTCCGATACTTATCACAAAGAAGCGTCATGGAACCAAACGCCTTTTACGACAGATACATCAAAGAGGATTTTGAAAACAACTATGTCCCCAAAGCCTTTGAAGAAATCGCCAAGCAATATCTAATAAGAAGGAACAGAAGCGGAAACTTTCCCGAGCCCTTTGATTTAATTGGAACCTACTATTACGACGACCCTGCCAACAAAACAAGCGGCGAGTTCGATGTAGTCACCCAGGGCGCCAAGGGCTACATCTTTTACGAAGTCAAATATCGCAAGTCAAAAATCACTAAGACCATGATTCGCAAAGAAATAGAAGAGGTCATAAAGACAGGCCTGAACTGCTACAAGTACGGCTTCATCTCAAGGTCAGGTTTCGATCCCAACATAGATAAGAAAGACTTGATCTTAATAGAGTTAACGGACCTATATGAGTAAGCCATGACCGCTGTAACCTGAGCCTGGCAATAGCCTTATCCCAACAATTAGGACCAGTCTGGAGATGCTGCCAAGGGCCTATGTCACGGTTAGAGGCCGCCTGACCTGCCCCCTTCGTTAGGACAACTCAAAATGAGGGTCAACCTGACCTAGAAGAATAATCGGGGCAAGGTCGGATGTTAGCTTTGTGGTGCAAGCACTGTCGCATTTTACTAGATAGCCTGAATCCTTGGGATGGCTGCCTTCCCACGTTGGACTAAGCTTGCGGCTTGTTGTACCATCGGGCCGCCATGGCAGACGCACTTACTCCATCCATGCAGCAGTATCTGAAGGCGAAGGCGGAATATCCTGATTGCCTTGTTTTGTTCCGGATGGGCGATTTTTATGAGCTGTTTTTTGAAGACGCGGTGGATGCGGCGCAACTGCTTGATCTGACTTTGACTTCGCGTAATAAGGAGGCGCCTAATCCTATCCCTATGGCTGGGGTGCCTTATCATGCGGTGCAGGGCTACTTGAGCCGGTTGGTGGAGGCTGGCCGTAAGGTGGCCATCGTTGAGCAGATGGAAGACCCTAAGCTGGCTAAGGGATTGGTTAAGCGTGAGGTCGTTAGGGTGGTGACGCCTGGGGTCGCGCTTGATTCGGAGCTGGGGGATCGCGTTACCGCCAATCATTTGGTCAGTGTTATTCAGGATAATCGCGGTTTTGCAATTGCGGCGCTTGATGCGTCGACGGGCGAATTTCAGGGGGATTTCGTCTTAGATTCCAATGACTTGCTTACTGTTATGGGTAAGCTTGTGGTCAAAGAAGTGCTGACTTCTTCTGGTAACTTCCAGGATTCAAGCGGCGCCGTGGACCAGTTGATTGCCGAGTCTGGGGCTGTTGAGACGGCGCTGCAGCTGCGCGATCTGGATGAGGAGCTTTTGGATGAGGAAGTCCAAAGGCTGCTGCCGCCTCCTACACCTCCAACGTTGAGGATTGCCGCGGTTTCTTTGCTGAATTACCTGTCAAGGACCCATAAGGCCTTGCTTGCAATGGTGCGGCCATTTTCGCTGCTTAGCCTTGACACGGCGATGCTGTTGCCGTCGACAACGATTAGAAACCTTGAGTTGCTGCATTCTAGCAGTCAGCATGGCGCGACGTTGTTTGGCTATTTGAACAAGACCAAGACGTCGATGGGCGCTAGGCTGCTGCGGACTTGGTTGCTGGCCCCATTGACTAATCGAAGTGCCATCGAGGAAAGGCTGAATAGGGTTGAGGCGCTGGTAAATGAACCTACCTTGCGTGAAAACGTGCGGGCGATCCTTTCCAACACGCCTGACCTTGAAAGGCTGCTGACGAAGTTGGCAGGGGGGAATTGCTCGGCGCGAGACTTGAATTCGATTGCCAGGGGCATCAGGACCTTTGAGAAGGCGCAAGAGGCGCTGGCCAAGTGCCAAAGTGACGCCTTTCGTAAGCTTGCCAATTGGCCGCAGGATTTGGTGGACTTGGCCCAAGGCATCGAGGCGACGTTTGAAGAGGATCCCCCCGCCACCACCAGGGAAGGCGGGATGGTCAGGCGCCAGGTCGTCAGGGAATTGGATGAAGCCCTGGATATGGCCCAAAATGGGCGCCAGTACATCGCCAACTACGAGGCGAAACAAAAAGAACTGACCGGGATTTCAACCCTAAAAGTCAGATATAACAAGGTGTTTGGCTTTACCATTGAAGTCAGCAAAAGCCAGGCATCCAAGGCCCCTGATTACTTTGTGCGTCGCCAGACCTTGGTCAACGCGGAAAGATATACCACCACCGAGCTTTCCGAGCTGGAGAACATGGTTTTGACTGCCCAGGAGCGTCTGATCGACATTCAGCAGCAGGTCTTTGAGGACTGGCGGCAAAAGGTGCTGGCAAGCACTTCAAAGATCCAGGAATTGGCACAACTGCTTGCAAATATTGACCTTCCTGCGTGTTTAGCCGAGATTGCGCACACGAATGGCTGGTGCAGGCCTGAACTGCATACTGGTTCGCACCTGTCTATCATTGAGGGGCGGCATCCGATTGTAGAGGCGTCGCTGCAAAGGGGCGCTTTCGTTCCAAACGACTTTGAGCTTGACGGCTGGAACTGTACTTTGACCATCATTACCGGACCAAACATGTCTGGAAAATCGACCATCATGCGGCAAGTGGCCTTGATTGTGCTGTTGGCCCAGATGGGGTCGTTTGTGCCAGCCAAACAGGCCAAGATCGGGATTGCAGACGCCATATTCACCAGAGTCGGGGCCATGGATGACTTGGCTGCAGGCAAGAGCACCTTCATGGTGGAGATGTCTGAGGCCGCCGAGATGCTGAACCGCTCTACCGCCAGAAGCTTGGTTATTTTGGATGAGATTGGGCGCGGCACATCGACCTTTGATGGGGTGGCAATTGCCTGGGCAATGGCTGAATTCATCCAAGAAAAGATTGGCTGTCGCACGCTGTTTGCCACGCACTATCATGAACTGACAGACCTGGTCAGGTCCGTTCCCAGGACGCGCAACTGCAGCGTGGCCGTCAAGGAATGGGGCGGTGAGGTGCTGTTTTTGCGCAAGTTGGTTGAAGGCCCAGCCAGCAAATCATATGGGATTCAAGTGGCAAGGCTTGCAGGTCTGCCAGACGAGATTATTACTAGGGCCAAGGAAGTTTTGGCCAATTTGGAAAGTACTGAATTGGATGCTGTGGGACGTCCAAGATTGGCCATGGGACGCGGCAAAACGGCAAATTCAGGCCAACTGGACCTGTTTGCAGCCTTTAACGAGGCCCCGGATCCCATCATCAGCCAATTAAGCGGTATGAACCCAGACAAGCTCACGCCCATTGAGGCGCTTCAGATTCTTACGGACTTGGTACAAGAGGCTAGGAGGAAGACCCAATCATGACCGTGACCATTGAAGAGGCCGTCCAGAAGATCAAGGATGGCGGCATGGTGATTCTTGTTGACGATGAGGACCGCGAAAACGAGGGAGACATAGTTGCGGCCGCGTCCTTGGTGACCCCAGAACAGCTGACGTTGATGGCCCGCCAGGCGCGCGGCCTGATCTGCTTGGCCATGGAGCCGGAAATGTTGGACCGTTTGGGTCTTGAGCAGATGGTCGCCCACAACACGGCGCCCTACTCTACCGCGTTTACCATCAGCATTGACGCCAGGGACGGGGTCACAACCGGGATTTCATCCAAGGATCGCGCCACGACCATACGAAAGGCGGTTGATCCTGATTCTGGGCCCGCGGATTTTGTCACCCCTGGCTCTATTTTCCCATTAAGAGCCGTGCCAGGTGGGGTTTTGCGCCGAACTGGGCAGACCGAGGGGTCGGTTGATTTGGCAAGGCTGGCTGGGCTGCCAGCCGCTGGGGTAATCTGCGAGATCCTGCGTGAAGATGGCACTATGATGCGGCTGGCCGAGTTGGTCGAGTTTGGCAAGAAGTACGATATGCCGGTGTGCACAGTCGCGGATCTGGTTGCCTACAGGCTAAAGACCGAGAAGTTGATAAAGGAAGCTGCTGCTGCCGAATTGCCTACTGATTATGGTGAGTTCAAGGTCCGCGCCTTTACTTCGATCCTAGATGATCGAACGCATCTTGCCTTGATTTTGGGTGATATCACGCCTGAAAAGCCTGTCATGGTCAGGGTCCACAGGGCTAATTTCCCGGGTGATACATTTTCGTTCAGGGAAAGCCGCGGAAGGGCCGATGTCGAGTATGCTTTAAGCATGATTGCCAATGAAGGGGCCGGCGTTTTTCTGTATCTGAACCGTGAAGAAACAGGCGCGGACCTGCTGTCGTCATTACAGCATGTGGAGGACACCAAAGACCCCACCAGTCAGCTGGACAAGGCTGTAGGACTGGAATCTAAGTTGACGTTTCGCGACTATGGGATTGGTGCCCAAATCTTGCGAGAGCTTGGCATAACACAGCTGAGACTGCTTACAAACACACCCAAGCGATTTACTGGATTGACTGGATTTGGCCTGACAGCGGTTGAGTTTGTTCCCATGCACCAAACCTGATGCGGTTTGTTGAACTAACCTTGCAGATTGGCCGGTGATTTTGGCTTTTGGATTTGTCGTTTAGTGCGGTTTGCCGTACCATACCGCCGGCTGGTTGGGATCATGCGATATTAGTGGTGCCGCACTATTGATTATCGCAGCTTTTGATAGTATGAACTAACAAGGCTTGGGGCCAAGGCGGAAACTGAGCACATGGCGGAAACGAAGTCAATTCTGTCTCAAATGGTTGCAACCTCGGTTGCGCAAGAAGCTCACGTCACCAATTTTTTCGATGCCTTACGCGAGCTCAGGCGGGTTGAGCTGGAATTAGCGACCCCGTACGGGCGTGGTGACGCGATGCTTGCAGCCCGTGCCAAGGAGCTCAAAGGCTACAAAGATGTCTTTTTAAAGGCAGAGGCCCAAAGACGACCACGCTTCACGGTCATGGACCGGCGGGCCGATCCAGATGCACCCATTGTGGTCGAGCTCCAGTTTTCAAACGGCGTGCAGTTCTATGAATCCCTGCATCTAAGCCTCACAAAAGGCGGCCTATTCATCAAAACCGACACTCTACTACCCATTGATTCAATGCTAGAGGTCCACTGCAAGCTAGAAGAAGAAGACATCTCCTTCAAAGTATCCGCAAAGGTAGTCTGGATCAATCCCAGAGACTCCCAATGGCGCCCAGCAGGCATGGGCTTAAAGCTAATGCGCATGTCCTCCGTCCAACTTCAAGTCATCGAAGACTTCACCAACGGCGAGACACAGATACAGACGCTGTCTCACTTGTCAGAGTAAATTTCCCGCAAAATCAGGGGCAGGGGCGGGGGCGGTGAGTAGACCTTCCCCATTGTAGTTGTGTTCCTGGTCGCCGAGCGTGTACGTTTAAGTGGCTCGTGGCTCTAGCTTCAACGAGCTACAACGCTAACCTCTACCAAGATGGGTTCGGTGCCGTAATCGGTTCTTAATGACAACCTGGCGACTCTTTCAAGGGGGGCCGGTGACTCATTTTTAATGGCCTGACCCCAGGCCGGTGGGAAAACTATCGGCAGTTCCAGTTCTTCTGCGACGTAAAACTGGCTAGACTCTTCGCCTGGTTCTCCCCAGGGTTCAACACTGATAAAAGACACCTCAACCAGTGAGAAGGGAACAACGCCATTGTTTTGGATGACTATTTGCCTAAGTGATGGATTATTGCCTTCCTGTAGACCGAAGGTCACCCCAGTATCCGGAATAACCAAAATTTGAGGCTCAACCGCTTCGCCGACCGCTGAAATCTCAAGCAAAAAGCAGGAATCCTTTGGACTCTTCACAACAATTGTGCACAATTTTTGTGAGCCTTCCGTGACAGATTCTGGCCTCCAAGTGACCTTCACAACACTTGGATTTTCCGATGTTAAAGTAATTTCCCTTGCCTCAAGCGTCAGTTCACCACACCTGTCACCTACCAAATCCAAGACTACTGCAAGACTATCTAGGCCCGTCACACTCAAACTAATGGAACGCTCGGCACTAAGGTCATCACGAATAAGCCCAAAATCGATGGTTTCCATGTCACTAGACACAGATGGCAAAGAAGCTTCACAAAGGTCCTCGACGTCACCAACCTCATCGCCCGCAGGCGCCACCTCCTGCTAATTTGAGGCCTCTGAAACGTCCACAACGTCGTCAGCTTGGTCAGCTAGAAGCCCCTCTTCTTCAACAAAAGAATCATCAGGCTTGCTATCTGAGCCACAAGCTGCCAAGAACACCAAGCACACAAAAGCAAATCGAGGGCCAAAAAACTTCCTGAGTCTTGAAGTAAGCATAAGCCGCCTCCAATTTTGCAAAAACCAATATTGTCGATCAGAGCGAACCGACCACGATCTCAACAGAAATGAAAAAACAATAGATCCAGTTGTTTCCTTACCCTAAGAAAGATTAAATGCCCCTGCTACGCCACCGGTGTGCTAGCATGCTCGCACCCTTACGCGGAAGTTTTAAATGCTGGGTTTGTAGCCGGCCAGATGGTAACCCCGCTCAAGGCTTGTGTGACATGGCTGGCAACGTCTTAGAGTGGGTCGAGGACTCCTGGCATGATAATTATAAAGGCGCTCCAAGAGATGGTTCAGCATGGGTGTCACGAAAAATCTATCGCAAGGTTACACGTGACGGCGCTTAGGATAGCTCAGCCGCAGCCATGCGATCAGCAAGCCGTGGCCCCTGCTCGCCAGACGGCCAAGGTTCCGGCAGCGGCTTTAGAATCGTAAGAACCCCACGCTAGCACCCCTTTACTACCCACACCTGCCTCCTGCCCCTGACCCTGCCTCCTGCCCCTGTCCCTGATCCTATTCCTGCCTCTTAGGCCTCCAGCTAAACTTGATGATGATTTTGGCTTTAATCTCAGTAAAATTTCAGAAGAAGGTCGACCAAAGTAGGTTCTGTGCCGTAATCAATCTTCAAAGATAATTTGACTCCTCTTTCAACGTTGGCAGGTTCCCTAGTATGTCCTAATTTTATCTGGAGCCCTTCACCCGGTGCAAAAACCGTTGGTAAATCCAATTCTGATTCAATGTAGTACTGACTGGGCTCGCCTGGTTTATCCCAGATTATGTTGGCTTTAAGTAGTGAAAAGGGCACAACTCCAATATTCACCATTTCTACAAAGCCAATTGAAGGAATATCTCCCTGTGGTGGATCGAAATATACCCCATCCATCGGTACTACCAAAATTTGAGGCTCAACCGCTTCGCCGACCGCTGAAATCTCAAGCAAAATGCAGGAATCCTTTGGACTTTTCACAACAATTGTGCACAGTTTCTGTGAGCCTTCCGTGACAGATTCTGGCCTCCAAGTGACCTTCACGACACTTGGATTTTCCGATGTTAAAGCAATTTCCCTTGCCTCAAGAGCCAGCTCACCACACCTGTCACCCACCAAATCCAAGACTACTGCAAGACTATCTAGGCCCGTCACACTCAAACTAATGGAACGCTCGGCACTAAGGTCATCACGAATAAGCCCAAAATCGATGGTTTCCATGTCACTAGACACAGATGGCAAAGAAGCTTCACAAAGGTCCTCGACGTCACCAACCTCATCGCCCGCAGGCGCCACCTCCTGCTAATTTGAGGCCTCTGAAACGTCCACAACGTCGTCAGCTTGGTCAGCTAGAAGCCCCTCTTCTTCAACAAAAGAATCATCAGGCTTGCTATCTGAGCCACAAGCTGCCAAGAACACCAAGCACACAAAAGCAAATCGAGGGCCAAAAAACTTCCTGAGTCTTGAAGTAAGCATAAGCCGCCTCCAATTTTGCAAAAACCAACATTGTCGACCAGAACGAACCGACCACGATCTTAACAGAAATGAAAAAACAATAGATCCAGGTAGACCTTACAGGCTCCCCACGTGGACGATGCGGGGCCAGCGCCAGGATCAGGAGCAGGCACCACCCCACCAATACCTGAATCATTTCACAAAATTAACCCAAAGAAGCACCAAACTAGAACCTGGCCCTGGCCATGATTGTAAATCCGAAGGCGTCTGGGTCTTGGAACTCACGTGAAGCCACCCGCTGACCTGACGGATCGATCACCAGCTTCGTCAGGTTCTCATCACGCACATACTGGATGTTCCCCAAAATCGCAAAAATATCCGAAAGATCCCACTGCAGACCCACACGAAGCTGATAAACCGGCACAGCCCCAAACCCTGTCGGCAAACGGTCGCGTCGAACTGCGTCCCTGACCACCTGAACGCTCTTTGGATTAGTAGTCTCAAAGGTCGCCGGGAACTGCACACCACCAGTAATAAACGGCATCAGGTGAGTCGACTCAAAATAATAGTCAAAGGTACCAGCAATAAAGTACTCAGGCGTAGCATTAGTACCAGTCTCAGGCAACGCGACAAACGGGTCCAAAGAAGGAACGTTTTGCAAGATATACTCAAGGTTCCTAATCAAACCAACCAGTTGAGCCCTAAAAAAGCCGTACTTAAAGCTTGCCTGCAGCGCCGCAGCATAAGCAGGCTGAAGCTTCGTCGCACCATATACCTCAATGTTTTCAAGACGTTGCCACAGATAATTAAACTCACCAGAAACAGCCCAACTAAACTTACCCTTGATGTATTTATCCTTCCACCAGTTCGTGACATTCACATCTGGGTCGTTTCGATACAGCATGTAGTCAACTGATGACTGGATTGGCAGCCCCTGACGAACGATCAGCCGCATGGTAAGCCCAGTTGTGAAAACGCGGTCCCTCATCATGACCGGGTTTCGACCAAAACGCCCCTGTTGGAAGTAACCACCACCAATATCCAGCCTGACCCAATCCCAGAAGTCCACCCCAAATCCACCCAAAAAGCCGTAGTTGGTCTCCTTGACGGTGATCTGCTCGACCTCTGCGGTCCCTTCCTGGATTGTCTCTTTTACCTTGGCCGTCTTCATGCCCACGTAGCCAGACAGCCCAACGTTGCCGACTCGACCAACCGCATCCACCTTAAGCCCTGGCGCAGGTCCAGACCTCATGGAGCTGAATATGTTTCCACCACCCCAGCTGATATCCCACAGATAGCCAAGACGAAAACGTTCAGTATCAAACGGGAAAAATGTAACACCCACAAAGTTTTTATCCGGGGCATCCTCAGACCAAGACCAAGCAGCCCTCAGATAGGTACCGTCATCTTGTAACACCTTGGAAAAGCTGGGCGATCCATCCTGGTACAAGGCGCCGATATCAAACTTAACGACAAGGCCAGCCTCGGTGGTCACGCCCTTTAAAAACCCAGGCATCTTTTTGTATAAAACAATGTGCGTCAGGTTTTCACGCCCCTTAGTCTTGGTATTCAAGTTGTCCATAAACAACTCGTACCCCTTCCTGTCTCCAATTCCCGGCAGCGGGCTGTCTGGAACCTTTTCACCCGCCCCTTTCATGACGTCATCGTCACCAAAGGTCCAGGTAAGACGGGTGTCCATAAAGTCGCCGGCACTGACAGCAAAAGGAATCAGGACTAACAAAGGCACCAAAACCGTTGATTTCATCCAGGTCCGCATGAGGTTTACTCCTTTCCAGTCCGGGGTTCTACACAAGCCTCAGTCGAAGGCTTGGGAGCTCCAGAAATAACGATATCGTCCATGCATCGTGGCTCTAATATCCAACCCTTGGGCCTCAAAAAGCTAAGATTTTTCAGCGTTCCAGTAACGGAAGCAATCTTTTTGGGCAGTTCAGTATTAAACGGGTCAAAATCTGGCACAGACTCACCAGACGAGACCCAAAGCTTGACGCCACCAACATTCAGGGGCCATTGGCCATACTGCAGATACTGGTTGTACTCGGTACAGGCAGGGTCACCGTCGCATGCTTCACGACATTGACACTCTTCAGAGCACTGATTCGTACCGTAGTCCCTAAAATCAACGACCCCATTACCATCTAGGTCGCAGTTGACCATGTTTTCCTTACGACCAATCTCTGCATTAACCACCCTGACTAGGCCAGCCTCCAAGCGCTCAAGACCTGAATTGATGTCTGACCCTGTTATAACTTCTGGTTCTGGCACCATGCAGGGCCCTTTCGATGGGTCCCACAATTCCAGCTCCCAAGCGGGAAAGTTCAGTTCAGTAAACTTATAGAATTCACTGACAATTCCAGTTAACCTGGTCAGCCGATCACACACGCGAACCTTGACGGGGCGCTCACCTTGGCAACTGCCACCTTCATACTCATCCATCTCGCAAAGCGGTACGCTCATTGGTGGATTGAAGTTGTATACATACATGTGGTTGTAACCACGTTCCATATCATCTGCGATATCAGTGACATACATCCCATCAAAGGTGACTCTGGTGACGACCATATCGCCTGAATCAACGGTAATGGTTTCACCTTGATAGGGGGTAACATCAGCATATCCTTGAACTTGGGCCAAGGTCGGATTGGCTATCCAAACTGGGTTGCTAACCCCCGCTGCGCCGCTTCCAGGCTCCTCTGAGTCATCGTCGGCATCGTAACAGCCTGGATCCATTGGGAAGTCTGTCAGCCCGTTGCCGTTGTCATCGATTTCATTTGAACAAAGGGCCTTTCTTCCTGCAGCCGTTCTAGGCAGGTAGCCTACGTCCTCAACCCAAACTCTGGTTTCCCCAAAGACGGCCTTTAAGGTGACTGGAACATCCCTGACCTTGCCGCCCTTTAGCAACACATGATTGCCATAACGCCCATCACCAGAGGCAACGGTCAATTTTCCAGGTCTAACCGACAATAAAACCCAAAGGTCCTCCAAGTACTCAGCGTCCTCTTCAGCCCCGTATGTGTCAATACTTACAAGGACTTTTACTCCAGCCTTTTCAGGCAGCTTCAAGGGGTCTTGCCTACTACCTAAGGTTTCACCCTCGACCGGTTTGACAACCACCTTAAAGCTGACAGGCCGATTAGACCAGTCAACCTTGTGAACAGTGTCGCAGGCAAGCAAACAGCCAAATCCAAAAACAAACGTTAGCAATGCGGTTTTCTTCATCATGGCGCCACCAGCTGCAAACGCCCGTCTTCAACGATGCGGTTTGTCCTGTCGACACACGCTGTCGCAGCACATTGACTGTAGGCCCTAGCCGCCTGAATGCACATGCATTCCTCGCGCTCAACCCCTTCACCAAAAGCGCGACAACGTTTTTGGAAAAGCTTGGAAACGTCATTCACACATGCCGCCAGAACACAGGTTCCGCTGCGCTCCACGCATTCCAGGTGGCGGTCACAGGTCTTTGTATTGGAATTCCAGGAACTACGCGCATCACAGCCGCAGACGTAGCCAGGCGTGCAGCCGCCAGTCTCGCCGGATATGTCGTGCTGACAGGCCTCAAGTTTTCCACAAGGTTTGCCTTGGCTCAAAAGGTCCATGGTGGAATCTCGCAAAGGAATTCCAGTGTTTATCTGGGTTGTGTTGCGTTTTAGCACCATGAAACCACTACCACCTTGGGCGATGTAATCATTTGCCGCAAGCTGATACTGCGCGTCAAGGGAAATGTCTTGCCCACCAATCTTAATATCGACTGCACAGCCCTCGTCATCCTCGTTGACCATTGGCCAACCTGCAGGCCGCTTCGACGGGTCGCAGGAACCGCAATGCAGGACAACCCTGACACCTGCGACCTGAGCTTGGCTCGCGCATCCTCTGGCACCAGAACGACGGGCCACATAATCAAACAATTCAACCACTTCCCGACCAGATAAGTACATGGTTGTAATTGTGTTTTCAAAGGGGAACACGTTGTACATGTCGTCAACAGTGACCGGCCCTGTGAACAAATCGGTCCTGATCCCAAGTGAGTTTGTCAGCGCAAAGTCGGTTTCAATTCCCTTGCGGCGCATCATAGATTCGGCGACCAAGTTGCCCAGCGCCGAATCACCGCCACTCGCACCAAAGCGTCTAACGTCGACCGGTGCGTATCCAAGCACTTGATCAAGCGGTACCTGGCGTTCCAGTTCGTCAACGTACGGTTCCAGCAGTTCAAGCAGTTTGGGGTCCTCAGGAATCCTGCTGTCAACTGGGATTGGCTTGTAACGATAGGAGGTCAGCTCCCAGTTGTTTTCATACTGATGTCCAGGCAGCAATTCAGAACCATCCGTGGGGTCTACACAACCTGGGTCTTCCATGTCTGTCAGGCCGTCTCCGTCGTTGTCGATGCCGTCACTGCAGACATAGGCCTGGGTAAAGACTGTATCCAACTTGCCGACATACTTGGCAAAAGCACCCGAGTGGATCAGCGGCACCTTTCGCTGTGCAGGCGCGGTCCAACCCATCGTTACTGGCAGCGTCCAGCATGCGTGCTCTGCTCTAGCAGCCATGTAGCCTTTTAGCTGCTCGCTGCGATCAGGCTCGGGCAGATTTTCAACGCCTGGGGGCATTGGCAGTTCTTTATTCAGTGCGGTCATACAGCGTTCATGAATCAAGGCCAAGTCGGTCACAGGCAGGACTTCACCAGCCCTTTCCCGACGAGCACTAAACAGGTTCAAGGTCTCTGCACAGATGACATCACACGCCTTTTCCAGCTTTACAGGGTCTGGCAGCGCCCCAACCCGCAGGACTCCACCCAACTGTTTTTGGCAGGTATCCCGGACGTATCTGGTAGCAATCTCGTAGTAGCAGTCGGTGCCATCCTCAATCACCTTGGGTGGGTTCAAGACGACGTGGTGATGTCCACCAAGGACCAAGTCCACGCCACTGGTGCATTTGATTAATTCCTCGTCATCATTTAATCCCAGGTGGGAGTTTACAATGATCACATCCACCAACGGGGTCAGCATGTCGATGTAGAACTGGGCGGCTTCATTGTGGTCCATTGGGGTGATCCCAAGGCTGTTTGGAGATTCAGCCAAGCTGGTCATACTTGAGGTGTTGCCGTGACCAATTACCCCGACTCTTAGGCCATACAGGTTGAAAATCACATATGGGAACAAGATGTCTGACAACAGTGGTGCCTGGTCTGAATCTGTAGGTGAAAACAAGTAGTTAGCAGCAAGGACCGGGAAATCTGCCCAGCGTGCAAGCTGCTCGGCCACGTTGTTGGCACCTGCGTCGAACTCGTGGTTTCCAATGGCCATCACATCGACGCCAACCATCGACAAGGCTCTAAGTTCGACTTCCCCAAAAAAGACGTTGAAGATGGGAGCGCCCTGAAAGATGTCTCCACTATCGATGTGAAGGCTACGGTCCACTCGGGCTCGTTCTCGTTTCAGGATGTGCCCGATCCTGGCTATTCCCCCAAATGGCCCGTTTTCGTCGGCCAATCCGAGGGTCTTGTCGGTCTGGGCGACCCTCATTTCGTAGGGGATGAGCCTGGAGTGAATGTCCGTTGTGTGCATTATCAGAACGCGCACCTCACGATCATCTATCGTTGGTGACTCGGTCCTGACGTTGCAGGCGGTGGCCATCATCAAGGCGACCACCAAAGCCAATCGCACCGCGCAGGGCGTTCCCCAGTGGGAACCAGCCATGGAGCTCCTCTACACAAAGAGACTCCTGACAGTATCCAGCTAGGCTTGTTCTGTCAACGGTGAATTGCAAAAGTGGGGACGACACTAGGCTAAATCCCTACCTTCCTGCCACCACCAGCCCTGTCCCTGATCCTGCCCCTGTCCCTGTCACAGATCCTGCCAGTTAGCATGTTCTGGTTCCTGATTGTTTGTTCTTTTTGGCGTTTTATCTCTTCGTTACAGTTATAAAACATGTCCGGGGGCATCCTTCCGGACCCAAAATCTCCCGTAGCCACCCCGACTGTCTTTTAGTGACATCGTCCGGGCGAAATATACGATTGCCAACGTGTACGTTTATCCTTTTGGCCCGGACGGGCCGCTTCGCGTCCTTCATGTCAGCTAAGTAGCCCCCAAAATCACCGCCATAATCGCGAGCCGGCAGTCGATACAGGCTCATCTGCGGCGTTGCCTTCGCCAATTTGAGACTCGATGTACAGTCAAGTACACCTTCACTCAAATTGGCAAAGGCGCCTTGCATATGAACCTGTCTCGCCAGCCTTCGTCATCGACTAGACGGTGATTTTGGGGGCGACGTCGGGTCCCGGCAACTCCCGATAGCGCCCTCCAGGATTGCCCCCGGACCATGTTGCTGGGTGCCCTCTCGACCTCCTTTTAGCTCCAAATCCTGCTTAACAGCACAAACGTCTTCCTGCCCCCTGCCCCTGTCCCTGATCCTGCCCCTGCCCCACTACTGCGCTTTAAGCCTGATCAGCTCCTTCCGGGCATTTTCCATGAATGGGCGTTCTGCGGAATCTGTTCTTGCAACTTCAACATACTTCTCCCAGGCTTGGATGGATTTCTCCTTGTCGCCCTTCAGACTGTAGGCTGCAGCCAGATTGTAAAGTGCGGCACCATAAGCAGGCTTGATGTTTATTGCCAGTAGATAAGCCGCAATTTCACTGTCAATATCGTTCAACGAATGAAGTATAACACCGCGATTATAGGCGGCTTTATGTGATTTAGGCTCGATCTCCAATACCTTTGCGTAAACATCCAAAGCCTGACGCAAAATGGGCTCTTTTCGTTCACTAGAAGTCTCTCTTTCCGCAGTTTTAGTCAAACAAATTGCATAGTTAAACAAAGCATCAGGCGAATCAGGTGTAAGCTTCAGCAAAGCTTCAAAAGCCGCCTTTGCCTCATCAAGTTGGTCGTTTTCCATCAACGCCACGCCCAAATTATTCCAGGAATCAATAGCCTGAGGGTCCACTTCCACGGCCTTTTGCAGTTGTGCGATGCCTTCTTCTTTTTTGCCTGCGTCAAGCAACGACATCCCGAGATTATGCAAGGCGTTTAGATAGTTACCATCCAAATCCAAGGCCTTCAGGTAGGCCTGCGCCTCTTTGGCGTAGTTCTTTTTTCTGCCATAAGCGACACCAAGGTTGTACCAGCCTTCCTTGGAATCAGGCTTTAAAACGACCGCCTTTTCAAGCGAACTGATAGCCAGATCAATCTTACCGGCAGCCATCTCCTGGGCACCCAGCCTGAAGAGGTCGTTTGCGTCGCTTTGGGCATGCCCTGTTTCAGGGAAGGTTAAAACAGCGACCAAAGAAAGAAGTATCAGGGAACGACCAACTCGATTTGCAAAACAATTCGACATCAAATGCCTCATCCAGAGCATAACACCCGGCAAAATTACCACGGGAACGCCGTTTTGCGCAAGAACAGGGCGCCCACCAACAATCCCCGCCTAGTCGATGTCAAAGGCTGGCTATTATTGCAGTGATTTTAGGACTAATCAGAACAAGTGTAATAGTTTGGGATGTATTCTGGAGCCAACAGGGTGAGCCCAGCCACATACCCCTTTTCAAGATCACGGGTGTCGTGAACCAGCATGCCAAGATCGCCGAAGCTATACACATAATCTTCAATGAATACACTATGATCGACATTCACCTGATAGTCACTGTTAAAGCCATTACATCGATCATGTCCAGAATGCTGAGCAAAGAAGTCCTTGTGTTCGATCTCCGCCACCGCTTCGATAGTGTCTGCGCTTACTTTAAACAGCGCCAAGACGGATTTGAACTCCAACCCATCAACGTGTTCAGACTCGACCCAGTCAGTAAATGGGATAGCCAGCAAGTTGCGAGCTCTATCATAGTTAAACGCTTTGTGATCCCCCATAGCACTGCTACCAGCGTCCCACCAGTTGCCAATAACAAGCCTTTTCACGCTTTTTGGATTTGCAGGATCGGTCACATCTAAGATTTCAATTCTGAATCTAACAGACCGCCCTTCATCATCGCTATCTTTGCCTAGAGTTAGCACAAAACCTTCTTCCAGAGGATGAATATAGCTGGAAACACCAGAAAGCTTAAGCTCACCGGCAATGTTTGGGTTGGTTGGATCCCCAAGATCGATGACGTGAAGAGGGGCAGTAGGTTCAGAGGTAATGACATAGCCCATATCACCTATGAAACGCACACCAGAAATCCGATCACCCAAGCCTAGACCTCGCACCATGCCAATTTCTTTGAGCTGACCTTCCTTTTCCTGTAAGACCGTGACTCGGCTTTCGCGGTCGTCTTCTTGGCTCCACCAGCCCTTGCCGTCTGTTGTGGCTACGCGAAGATTGCCATTGTGTTCATCAAAGGCGAACTGATTGATGCCATGGCCCAAAACCTTGCCAGACGCGGTGTACTGAGCTTCCCCACCTTGATTAAAGGCGAATTTGTGAATCTGGGTTTGAACGTCGCCGGTGTAATCAACGTGAGGTAACTGCCTGTAAATGTCCCAGTTGCTAGAAGCAATATAGATCGCGTTGTTGCTGGCATAAACGTGGCCCCAATTACCTTGGATTGTGGATGCTGCAACTTCTCCTGTTTCAAGGTCCAAAGTTGCAAGGCTAAGCTGATTCAGACCCGAAAAAACGTTGGGAGTATGAACAGCTTCACAGGCACCCAGGATCTGGACATCATCATAGCTGGCCTTTTCATTGCCATGACCAATCCATATTCTTGGAAGCCAGTATGTAAGTGGCTTTGCCCTGATCATCTCGACGTTTTTCTGGATTAATTTGTCAAATGCCATGTTAATTGTGTCAGCTGTGGGTTGGGCCCTTGAATCGTAACGCCAGTCTTGGTCTGGCACAGGCCAAAGATAGAATGGGAAATCCATGGGTCTGCTAAGCGCGAAGTGAACCTTGTCGCCGATGCGGCGGCCGCCAAACGCACCATGGTCAAAGGTATGAGTTGCCTCGACCTTTGGATTTGACTTGTCTGATAGGTCTATGACAGACACGACGGAAACTGGGTTATAGCCATAATAGTGGCTTGGGTAAGGAGCAGAATCGCCGTCCACAGCGTCTTCATCCTGGTCCCCAATGGGCATCCCTTCTCTAACGGGGACACCCTTTACCGCACTGTATAGGTGAGACACGCTAAAGACGATAGCTTTATCATCCTTCAGGAAAAAGCCCGTTGGCAAGCCTTCTATTGTGATGCGGCCAACTTCATCAGTCTCGGCTGCTGGCCAGGACTTAACTACAACTAGGTCAGCTCTGCTAATCGCGTAGATGTATTTGCCGTCAGTTTTGACGGTGTCAACTTCGTCGATATCTTTGACCTGGGTGTTGGTTTCACTGAAGTATTCCGGCGACTTCACGTCAGTGCTGTCGCCTGTGTTACCAGGATAGTTTGGCGAAGAACCAGTGTCATCCGTTGATGAGGGCTCGGGACAATTCCAGCGACACTCTTCTTCTTCCAAGGCCGTCTTTCGATTTTGCTCAATTTGCATCACCATCTGTGTGATGAACACCTGTTCAATCAACTCTTCTGCCTGAGCACAGTCTGCGGCGACAGTCAGAGCGGCAGGTTTGGACCAGTCAAGGGCCACCACCTCGTCGTCGGCACATCCAACCAAGACTAGGGCCAGTAATGACGTGGAAAGCAGTAAGCTTCGTTTAATTATTTTCATGCTATCCTCCTTCAAGGGCGCTAGAATAATACCAAATTTAAAGTTCAAACTAGCAACGTCATAATAACCAATCCCCACGTGGCTTCGGTCATTCAGAAACCACGCTCTTTGCACATCTGAAGCCAATCGAGTGCAGCGGTTGCATGGTCTCTGAGATATACCTGACAGATGTACTCACATCTACGTCCACGTCCCAGATACCACCACCTCGGACGACTCTATACTTGGGCAAATCAGTGCTTATCGGATTCTCAGCCGTGATAGAATTGTGTTTAACGTAGGCATGGGAATCGAACACCCATTCCCGCACGTTGCCAGCCATATCACACAAGCCGTACGGACTATTACCAGCAGGAGACCTGCTGCAGACCTTATCGGGGTCAATTCCCCCGCAGTTGTCTTGTCTGTTTTGGCAGAACAGTGCAAGGTCACATGAAGGGGGCTCATTGCCCCATGGATATACCCTTTTGTCTGTTCCACGAGCAGCCTTTTCCCATTCGGCCTCGGTCGGAAGCCGTTTACCAGCCCATTCACAATACTGCTGCGCCTGAACCCAGGTGACACACACCATAGGCATGTCGGCCTGACGGTATTGCGTACCAGCTACACCAAGCACGTCCTCTTCTCCCATCGTATCCCCACCTTCCCCACCGTGAAAATAGAGATACTGCCTACGAAACCTACAAGTGCTATCGTCCATATGATGGCTGCACACCCCAGCATCTACACACGACATAAACGCGTCGTAGGTCACTTCAGTCCTGTCTATCATGAACGCCTCAAGGGTGATCTCATGAGATGGCGGACACACCGAGCGGGTTGAATCAGCGTCACATCCCATGATGAAAGAGCCAGCAGGAACCAAGCACATTTCCTCCTCGCACACAGGCCCACCACAACCAAACTGCACTAACAAAACCATAGCCACTGGTAGTATTCTTAATTTAGACATAGTCCTAACCTCCATGCTACAGCCATCCAGAAACGTGTTTACTCAAAAACCATCTCAATGTAGACGGTCTTCTGACAAACAGATCTGCTATTCCATCACTGTCAACATCACCCATTAGATATTCCAAATCCCATTTGACTCTGGCTAGATCTAGTTCATTAGCAACTTCTACGACCAAAACACTCGTGTCATTCAAACCATAGAAGTTTTCATACTGAAGCAAGAAATCTGTTTTGTCAGGCCTTTCATAATCAGCGTAGTCAGAGTGGTTGAAATACTGGGCTCGTTCCCGTACGGTATCTAGCCACGTGTCAGATAAAGTTGGGGGGGGGTAATTAATCCAAAGAGCAAAAACAACATCCCAGCTAAATGTACTTTTACTAAAAAGTCACCTTGACGCATTAATAGTTGACGACAGCAAAACATGTTTGCGCCTTTTGTAACAAAGCGGCTTAATTGTAGGGTTTTCAAAATAGCAATTCAATTTCGTTTTCCAACAATCACCGCCTAGTTTTGATAAGTGCGTAAGATATTGCATTGATAAAGGAATCCATCTAAACTGCATAGGTCCGATTAATGAGTTCTTGCGTGTTAAGTCATGCAAAACTGCTGTGCATTTAGAAATTCATAATGGTATCGGCAGTTATGTTTCCGCCAATTCCAGACAGGGCACATGGGGGACAGGCGCTATTGAAGAAATAAGTAGCCGTTTGCGTGAAGAGCTGCCCGGACTTCGTGGCTTTTCTGCCGTAAACATCAAGTTTATGCGTCAGTTTTTTGAAGCATGGCAGCCGTATTTTCAAACAAATACAGAGTATTTTCCGGATAGCAAATCGCTAACCGCGGTTAGCGATTTGGTGCAGACGGACAGTACTAACCAAGCTGTTTCAGAAGACCGATTAGCAAATATAAGCGGGGAGTGGGAAAGGTCTGACGTCTTACGTTTTTTTGATTACCTAGCACACGCCCAACTCAGCTTACCCCTGCCTGAATTGAATGCCGTCTACGTCCGCGTCTGCGATAATTGTGGCGCCTTCCATGAATCGACCTTGCAGGAGCTCTGATGCAAGTGGATTCAATAGGTGCTTTTCAATGGCCCTCTTCAGGGGGCGAGCCCCGTAGACCGGGTTCCACCCAACGTCCGCTAAATAGCTCTTGGCCTGCTCTGTCAGCTGCAGGGTGATGCCTCGTTCAGCCAAGCGCTTGGCCACACGGGACATCTGGATATCGACAATTCGTTTCAAGTCCTCTTTTACAAGACTGTTGAACAGGACTATCTCATCAAGACGATTCAAGAACTCTGGCCTAAAGTGGCTGCGCACCTCATCCATCACCGCTTCGCGAGCCGCAGGCGATTGAGCACTTTCGCCATTTGCAGCCGCTGCAGACATTATTGGACTGCCAATATTGCTGGTCATGATCAGCAGCGTGTTCTTGAAATCCACAGTTCTGCCCATACCGTCGGTCAAGCGGCCATCGTCCATCACCTGAAGCAGGGCGTTGAACACATCAGGGTGCGCCTTTTCGACTTCATCAAACAGCACAACCGAGTAAGGCCTGCGGCGCACCGCTTCCGTCAATTGACCACCTTCTTCATGGCCCACATATCCTGGAGGAGCTCCAAGCATCCTAGATACCGAGTGTTTTTCCATGTATTCAGACATGTCCAGGCGGATCATAGCCTGCTCGTCGTCAAACAAAAACTCGGCTAAAGCCCGCACCAACTCGGTTTTTCCAACCCCAGTTGGGCCCAGGAAAAGAAAGGCCCCCATAGGCTTGGTCGCGTCAGCCAGTCCAGAACGCGCTCGGCGGACAGCGTCTGATATCACTTGAATGGCCTCTTCTTGGTGGACCACCCTTTGGTCAAGGCGCTCCTCCATCGCCAGCAACTTGCGCTGTTCGCCCTCTAACATCCTTGAAACCGGCACGCCAGTCCAGATGGATACCACCTCGGCGATATCTTCGTCGTCGACTTCTTCCTTCAGCATCCGCTTGTCGGACTGCACCTTTGCCAGCTCTTCAGAATCTGACGCGATCTGCTTTTCAACCTCTGGCCTGCGCCCGTACTTGATCTTGGCCGCAGCCTCCCAATCGCCTCGTCGCTGAGCCATTTCCTCGTCGTGCCGCAGCGTCTCCAACTCCGCCTTCAGCATACGAATCGACCCCAGCAAATCCTTTTCCCTGCGCCAGTGCGCCAAAAGGGAGTCTGCCTCCTCGCTAAGATTCGCGATTTCTTCCTCGATCTTTGCCCTGCGTTCCTTGGCCGCGCCATCATCTTCCCGGCCAAGCCCCTGACGTTCGATCTCTAGCTGTGCGATTCGCCTTTGCACCAAGTCAATCTCGATGGGTACGGAATCAATCTCCATCCTCAGCCTACTAGCGGCCTCATCCACCAAGTCGATTGCCTTATCAGGCAACTGGCGGTCGGTAATGTAGCGCTTTGACAAAGTAGCAGCCGCTATCAGCGCCGCATCCTTAATCTGGACGCCGTGGTGAATCTCGTAACGCTCCCTTAAACCTCGCAAAATGCTGATTGTGTCTGCAACTGAAGGTTCACCAACCCAAACCGGCTGGAATCGCCTCTCCAACGCGGCATCCTTTTCAATATGCTTGCGGTACTCCTTCGTAGTCGTCGCACCAACGCAATGAAGCGTCCCCCTTGCCAGCGCAGGTTTGAGCAGATTTGAGGCGTCCATCGCCCCTTCAGCAGCCCCAGCTCCAACCACAAGGTGAATCTCGTCGATAAACAGGATTATCCGCCCTTGGGCTTGCTCCAACTCCTTCAAAATCGCCTTCAGCCGGTCCTCAAATTCACCTCGATACTTGGTACCGGCCACCAAGGCGCCCATATCCAAAGACAGCAACTTCTTTTCCTTTAAAGGTTCTGGCACATCCCCTTTTGCGATTCGCTGGGCCAACCCTTCGACGACCGCCGTTTTACCAACTCCGGCCTCACCAATCAGAACCGGATTGTTCTTTTGCCGCCTGGAAAGCACTTGAATAACGCGCCTTATCTCTTCGTCACGCCCTATGACGGGGTCAAGCTTGCCCTGGCGAGCCTGTGCCGTCAGATCCATGGTGAATTTTTCAAGCGATTGGTACCTGGATTCAGCATCAGGGTCAGACACACTTACGCCGCCTCTAACGTCTTTTAACGCCAATAAGAAACGGTCTTTTGAGGCGCCTGCATCGGCCAAAACCCGGCCAACTTCCTGATCAGCCAGCGCCCCCAAAAACAGATGCTCGGTGCTGACATAATCGTCTTTGAAGCCTTCCGCAGCCTTTTCAGCCGTTGTAAACAGTTGCTGAAGTCGTCTGCCCAACCCTGTCTGGCCACCATGAGCTGAAGGCAACCTGTCCAGCATTCCTTGCAGCGTTTTCATCAATCGTTCTGGCGCTACTTCAATCTTTCTAAGCACATTTGGAACGACGCCATCACCGTCGCTTAAGATCGCCCACACAAGATGCTCCACATCCACTGTCGGATTTGCCCTTCTGTTGGCCTCTTCCATAGCAAGGCTGACAACCTCTTGCGCTTTTGTCGTAAATCTATCAAACCTCATAATTTTTTAACCTCTAATCCGTGACTGACAGTAAAGATGTGCATTGGTTGCGAACTGTGCAAGGGGTAAAGTTGCGAACAGGTGACGAGCAGCAGCAAGGCCCACGAATGACATTGTTACTAGGGTTCAAAAGATCTAAACTGCCAAGGACCATCTTTGGGGTTGTTTTGTGGTTAGATTTCCCGTTTTGGCAGTTTCACTAAGCGTATGTTTTCTCGTAGTCTCACTGGGATGTTCAGACGGCCCTGATGAAGGCCCCTACGTCCCTGATAATGGCTGGAACAATCGCGACTTGGGCACAAATCCTCCCGATACCACGGATGTCCAGCCTGATACCTACAGGGACGCCACCGACACATCCGATGACGCAGAGGAAGACTACGGCGGCTGGATTCCACCGCCACTTCCGGATTATGGCCATGATGATCAGACCGAGCCTGATGGCGTTACTGACGACATAGACGCCACCACAGACGACACTAACACGACTCCAGCAGACAACTTTTGCCGCTCATTCGCGGATTGCCTCGCTGATGAAGTCTGCGTGTTTTCAACTGGAGAATGCGAAAAACGGGGCACCTGGACAGAAGCGACTCCGGCACTGTACGGAGTGCATCCAACTGAGGTTGCAGCAGGTGACGTTATCGTTGTGGATGGTTGTCGACTGATGGCTGGCGGGCTCTTTCCAAAACAGCCCACAGCCAGAATCGGTAGTGTTAATGCCTCTGGCGTATCTGCTGACGAAAACCGGCTGATATTCCGTATTACTAATGGCCAAATTGGCCCTCTATCGGTGTCTGTTTATATCGACAACGCGTACAAAGGCTATACCTACCCAGTACCGATAACGGCTGCGCCCAAAGGGATTATTCAGTGCTCCGATAAAACGCCAATGGCCTCTATGGTGCCTGGGGATCGCCCCGACATATCAGGGCCTTACGCTGCTGGCTACGTAGACTTGGCTGGGCGTGATGACTTGCGGACTAGGCTCTATTATCCGGCCCAATGTGGTTCGATTCGTCGCCCACCCATTCAACAGGACGCTCCGTTTCCATTGGTGGCTATTTTGCACGGCAATGGGGCCATACATCTGCAGTATGAGTACTTGGCAGAGCTGCTCGCAACTTGGGGTTTTGTATCCTTCATGCCGGAAACCCAACAAAACATGGCGGGTGGAGACTTTCAGGAAATGTTGGAAGAACTGATGCCAGTCATAGCAAAGCTGCGGGGGCGTTTCCTGGACGACGTCCATGAAGTGCTGGCAGGTGTCCAGACAACACCTGAAATCGCCTTTATCGGCCATTCAAGAGGCACAGGACGAGCCCAGGAGGCCATAGGGGCAGATGCTGACTTGAAGGCTCATGCAGTTGGCTTCATCTTTTTAGGCCCAGTCGACGACGGTGACACCGTTCCAGGTCAATTTATGGTCTTTGGTGGGGATCTTGACAGCCAGAGCCCGCCTTTAGTGTTCAATAAAGTGTACAAGCAACAAGGCCCACCTCGTTACAAAATCGTTTTACCAGGTGGAAACCATGGCTCGTTTTGTGATCACAAGGTCTATGGGTATCTTGGTACGCTTGCAGGGGATAAAAAGCCCACTATCCCAAGGTCTTTGCAGCTTCAAATCACGCAGCGCTTCTCGTTACCATTACTGCAACGTGCCTTTGGAATGGACGAACCCTTTGCAGATGTGCTAGACAATGCACCAGGTACATCGGATTTCACAATAACTCGTGATCCGTGAAATAATGCCCTTGGAATAATGCCCTTGGACCAATGGCTTTGATGATATTGGAAGAAACACTTTGTGGGAGGTAATAGATGAGAACAAGCCTGAACCCTCAAGATCGGATGGACCTGCTGGAACGGTTTTTACGCTATGTAAAAATTGACACACAGTCTGATGAAAACTCCACGACGAGTCCGTCCACTGAAAAGCAAAAAGATTTATCCAGGATCTTGGCGCAAGAACTGTTGGAGCTTGGCTGTGAAGACGCCCACATGAATGAGTGGGGTTACGTCTTTGCGACAGTTGAGGCCAATCCACCAGATTTGGCCGAGATAGTCCCAACAATTGGCTTGATTGCGCACGTGGATACTGCTTTTGGGGCCTCAGGTGCTAATGTTAAGCCTCAGATTATTGAACGCTATTCTGGTGGAGACATCCCGTTACCTGGCGCAGTTGACCAGATTATCACTGTCGCGGAAAACCCCAATCTTTCCAAGTGTATTGGGCACACCTTAATCCACACAGACGGAACGACGTTGCTTGGTGCTGATGACAAGGCTGGCGTGGCGGAAATCATGACTGCGGTTGATTGGATGCGACGTCACCCTGAGTTTAAGCATGGCAGGATCCGGATTGCCTTTACAACTGATGAGGAGATCGGCCGCGGGACTCAGCACTTTGATGTCGAGGCCTTTGGCGCCAAGTACGCCTACACGCTGGATGGTGGCGACCTTGGTGAGATCGAAGACGAAACTTTCTGTGCCGATGCTGCAAAGGTAATCGTCGAAGGGGCTGACGTTCATCCTGGTTATGCAAAGGGTAAGATGATTAACGCGGTTCGAGTCGCCAGCCGGATTATCGATAAGCTTCCGACTACCAACCTGCCTGAAACCACTGAGGGGCGCGAATCTTACTTACACCCCTACGACGTGAAGGGCGATGTTTCCAGGGTCGAAATCAAGTGCCTGATTCGTGCGTTTACCAACGAGGAATTGGCTGAGCGAGCGGCAGATCTTAGGAGGGCTGCGGCTGAAGTCCATTCTGAATTCCCAGGCAGTAAGGTGTCGGTTGAGATCCAAGAACAGTATCGAAACATGGGCTTTGAGATTGCAAACCATCCTGTTGTGATGGACTTGGCGATTGAGGCTGCAAAGCGCATGGGGATTGAGCCGATTCGCAAGGCGATCCGTGGTGGTACTGATGGGGCTAGGCTGACGTACATGGGCCTGCCAACGCCAAATCTTTGGGCTGGTGGTCAGAATTTCCATTCCATCAAGGAGTGGGTATCCCTTGATTGGATGGTCAAGTCCGTTGAGTTTACCCTCCAGCTACTTGGACTTTGGGTCGAGCACACCGCCAGAACCGCCAGATAGATACCCGCCGTATTATTGCTGTAATCTCAAGTAGTTATTGTAGTTTAAGGAAGCATGGCTTTGATCGCGTTAAACTCGGCCTCGTCCCATGTATAAGCGCTGGAGTCCCGAGCAATGCCTTCACCAGTTAACTTGGTGGAAATTTTGCTGATCCTGTCTACAGTCGGGGGGTGGGTTGAAAACAACTCGCCTATCTGTGACAAGAATTCCAAACCACCGTCGGAAGGCTCCAAAGTATGTAGGAACTCAAAGAAATCAACCAAACCCCAAGCGTTGTAACCAGCTGCCAAGGTGTAGTCGGCCCCAATATCGTCGGCCTCGTTTTCCTGGTCCTTCGAGAAAACGAGAGTCTCAGTGGTCCCCAAAGCTCCTGAAACGATGTCCTTGTATTTGAAATCTCCAAGCAAGCTGGTCAAGCCCGAGATAACCATGTAGGACTCAAGTCTTTTGACTCCGTGCCTAGCGTTGATGTGGGCCAATTCATGTCCAATCACACTAGCGACCTCGGCGCCTGATGTGGCGGCTTTCAAAAGGCCCTTCGTGACGTAGACATAGCCTCCCAACACGGCAAAAGCGTTTATTTCATCAGTATCAACGACGGTAAATGTGTAGCCCAAATCCTTGCGATGGGTATGTGGCACAATCCTGTTGCCGATCTTTCTGACGTAGTCTTTTACCTCTTTATGACCGCTAAGTTCAGGCATTTCCTCGGCAAGAAGCTGGGCATGAAACTCAGCGCCCAACTCTTTTTCCTGTTTTTCACTGATTAACCATGACTCAGAATCAAGCCCAGCGCAACCAAGGCCAAAAAAGCCCAACGCAACAATTGGAACGAATCTTCTAAGCATCATCACATTCCCTCAAAAAAACACTTAAACAGGCCAAAAGCCCCAACCGGAGCAGACAGAAAGTATCGTAATCACCACCACAAAGGTCAAGTGCAAGGGACGCTGCCCCTGGCCCTGCCCCTGGCCCTGCCTCCTGTTCCTGTCCCTGCTATAGATTGTGCTAACTAGCATGTTCTGGTTGCTGATGTTTGTTGGGCTTTGGCGTTTGATCTCTTCGTTACAGTTATAAAACATGTCCGGGGGCATCCTTCCGGACCATGTTGCAGGGTGCCCTCTCGACCTCTTTTTAGCTCCAAATCCTGCAGATTAGCACAATCATGCCCCTGTCCCTGTCCCTGCCCCTGACCCTGGTCCTGCCTACCTCGGAGCAAAACCTACGGTGGTGGTTGCCCCGGCATAGCGGTCAAAGTAGACTGGCTTGGCTGGTAGTACTTTTTGGTGGATTATTGGTTTGTTGAACTGTTTTCTGGCTTCTAAACACTGGATGACTACCGAACGATGCGAGTTCCAGTACCTTTCGTTGGTTAAGTATTCAGGGGGTAGGTCCGCCAATTCAGGTGGCTCAGGGGTTCCGTTACACATTGGTGCCAGGTAAAAGAATGCTGGTCCCTCACCTGCTTTTTGCAAGCCCTCCTTCCACGACAACCAAGTGATATCTGGCCTGTTTGCCAAGTGTTTAGTGACCTCGTATCCATAGAATCCGGAATCAACATCTGGCTCGGGGTAATAAACCTGTGCCTTATCTGGAAGCAAGGGTAAAGATTTCACCAGATATTGAAACTCCAAGTCGTTGGTCCGTGGCTCCATGACCCTTTTTATAGCTGGCGTGCTATCAATTAAGACGATAACCAACGCCAAATACAATACGACGACCTTTACGATTTTATTGCGAAAAGGCAACGCCATCGAAGATAAGCCGACACTTGCCAGATATATAAAAGGCAAAAAGGCTAAGGTCCTGAAACGAGCTGTGTAGAGGTCTCCTTCATCCACAATCGCACCCTTGGTGGCAGCTTGAACCAGCAGGAAGGCCAAAAGCCCCCAAAGGACCGTACGGTCACGACGAATGCAGCCGACCACAAAACCGCCTACGGCAAAAAACGCAACTAATGGGCCAGTAAAATAGCAATCAAAAAAAGCTGTCTGAAACTGGTGAAAACGCTACCTGATGTGGGGGTAACTTCACTTGGAAAGCGCAACAACGTCACGATCACCAAGCCAATTGCGACGCCAGCAACCACATTGGTCTGCTTTTTCCATGCGTGTCCTGGCCACACCAAAAGTCCAGCAATTGGGGCGATTAGGATGGCCTCTGGCCTTGATTCCAATGCTAAAATCGTGGATAAAACAAAGGTAATAAGCGCAAACAAAGATTTTTGGTTGTAGTACCGGACCACCGAAAACAATGACACAGCTGATAAAAACAACACGTAGCTTTGCCGCTCACAATCGGACGAATATCGAATCAACATCGGCTGCAATGCCAAAAGAACCCCAGCTACAAAGGCAATCTTCCAATCCTTCTTCAACTCGAAGACCGCCATCGCAAAAACCATTGCAGCTAGCGAACCCAAGATCCTGGCCACCCAAATGACGACATGATGGCTTAAGGGACCAAAGACCCCGAAAAGAGAGAGCAACGCCTGTGGGGCTTGTCCATATTGGTGGTAAAGGATGTTAAACGTTCCAGGACCTATGGTGCCAAAAGACAAACGAATCAATAACGCAACTGCGAACACTATACAAAACCACAGATTTACAGGATGTTTGGCGATAAAAACCACCAACAGCGCAAAAAGACCCAGCCAAACAACAATCAACGGACTGGAGATCTCAAATGGGGTGTCTGGAACATGGCTATAGCGGTCCGAGCCTCCCCTATGCGGCTTTTCTTTTGGGACCGCCCACAAACCTGTTATCGTAGTTGTTTCAAGATGTTCTTCAATCAGGTGCTTAAGCTTCGATGGATTTGGCCCGTCACCGGTGACACTAACAGAAAATGGCAGTTGTCTCGCCTCATCCTTAGAATTCGGATGCGTCAGTTGCGCCTCATAAGTCCCGTCGTCAGAAAAGCGAACCAAGATGTGGTCGGACAGAATCTCAATTCCCTCTAGCTTAAAGGGAAGAAAGAGGGATTCTTTTCCTTCAGGGACAATAAAGATTTGGGCAATGGCCGCCTCATGTCCAGGCTCGATGAAGTACTTGGGCGGCTTAGTTCCGGCGTCAGACGACGAATCACCACAGCCCCAAAACAAGGCTGAAATGACGATCATCTGAAGAACTAAGCCTTTAAAACATCTTGATTTCATAAATCTTATGACATCGGGGTTCTTGTTGAGAACTTAATAAAAGCCACGCCTAATTATCCTGAGCACTTTCCAAAAATTGTCATAGCGTAAACGTTTCACCTGTCTAAGTATCTGCCTGGGTCTCAAATAAAAGGAGCGCATTGCTCTTTTCTGGTAAGAGCGTAGCTGACTAGGTGTCATTCCTTCTGGGGTCCAAATTGGGTCCACATCCTTGAACATGATGTACTGAGCGTAGCGGGTCCAAACAGAGGTATCCACCCTCCCATTTGGGCGAATGCCGGTGTCTAACTCACCGTTGGCCACCAGTTTGTCGAACAGTGGAGACCCCGGATACGGCGTAAAAATCGAAAACTGGGCAAAATCGATTGGCAGACTGCACGCGAACTTGATGGTTGCCATTATGTCTTGATGAGTCTCCCCGGGTAGCCCCAGAATAAACAGGCCAGAAACACTGATATCTGAATTATCCTTTATGGTTTTAACTGCCTTAATGGCCTGTTCAATTTTGAACCCCTTGTGAATGGAGTCAAGGATTCTTTGTGAACCACTTTCAAGACCAAGACTCAAATCAAAACATCCGGCACTTTTTATTGCGTTAATCAGCTCAGCATCCACATGACGCACATGGGCCTGAGCCCCCCAACGAATGGTCAGGCCGCGTTCGTGGTACAGGTCGCAAATATCGAAAATCCTTTGGCGATCAGCTAGGAAGAGGGAGTCCTCAATGTAGGCGTAAGTTGCATTGTATTGCTTTTCCAGCAGTTCTAGCTCATCTACAACCTTCTTTGGTGGGTCATACCTGGGCTTTCGGTTGGCGTGAACTACACAAAAGGCGCATCTATAAGGACATCCCCGACTGGTGACAATCGTTTTCACGTGTTGACGTTTGCCTGGAATGAAAGGTTGGTTGCTGATCGCGCTTAGGCCATAAAGGCTTTGATCAACCAGGTCTCTGGCTGGAAATGGCAGTTCACCTAGATCCTAGATGTAACCGTCAGGTAAATTCCGTTTGACCTCGCCATCCTTGGTCAATAGCGAAATCCCAGAAATGTCGTCATATTCTTGGTTATCGGCAAATCTTTCCACTAAAGAGGCTACGACATATTCGCCTTCTCCATGAACAACCACGTCACAACAACCAGACAGAAGGTAATGCTTCGCAAACACCGAGGCGTGTATGTTTCCAAGGATGACTTTAACATCTGGATAGCGATTTTTAATTTGCTGACCCATGTCAAAGACCTGGGCTCCATTGCAGGTCAAAGTTGAGAAGCCAACAACTGTAAAGTGGCTACCAGCTTGGTCAATTAAAGCTTCAATTCTTTCCAGTATATCCGCAGCTTTCAGATTTTCTGCGTGGGCATCTATGACTACTACGTCGTGACCAGCCTCAATTAAGACCGCGGCGATGAACAAGATTCCAAGGGGTTCATATTTTTGAATAAACTCGGTACCGACACCCAAGACCTGGTCAAGCTCATCTGGAGGATTTACCAATACTACACGCATTAAAATCAGGCCTTTGAATCAAGGTATGACGATGCCCAGCCTCTTTTAACTTTCACCGCCCCCATTGTCAATTTCATTCTCCTGTCCCTGCCCCTAGCCAAACACAAATGTGGACAATCGAACCCTCGGTATTCTAAACTTGCGGCGGCATTTTTTGATTGCCGGCACATGATTTTAAAACCAAAGGAACTGACATGAAAAAGCATCTAGCGTTCTTTTTAACCAGCAGCCTCCTGGTCGCCTTTGCTGCATGTAACGGGGCGGACGATCCTCAAGACGTTTTGCAGGACACGAAGGAGCCCTCAGACGAGGCGACCACAGACGACGCACCCACAGACGACGCCGACGTCACCAAGCCTGATGATGGCACCCAAGACACCCCAGAACTGCCTCCAACGGACACTGACGACGGTGGCGACGCTGACATCGAAGAACCCAATTGGTGGGAGCAGCCTTGTGAAGCCGAGGATTTACCACGCTGCTCAGACGATGCTTACGTGAAGTTCACTTGCACTGATGGAAAGTGGGAACAGTTTGAATGCATGAAGGAAAAGGGGCAGCTTTGCGAAGATGGAGCTTGCATTGACCCATGGCATTATGGAAATCCAACTTTCGGCACCTGTCCAAACCCTGAATTTGGAACACAAGAAACCTTGGCTCAAAAGGCGGCTTACTATGACGATATCGCCGCCAGATTGCATATACACCCAGATTTGAAATGGGCAGCTGGTGCCACCTTGAAAAAAGTCGAAGTTGCATGTGCGGACGGCGAAGAAGGCCCCTGCTACGCACCTATTAAGTCTGACTTGGAAGCAACTTATGAGGACGTTGAATCCTGGCACACTGGGGAAAACGATGGTCTTTGGAGTGCCTTGTACTTGACTTCCCAGGCTTATAGATATGCCGTTACGAAATCGCCCGAAGCCTTGGCCAACATAAAACTTTTACTGGAAGGCGAAGTTATAAGGATGAAAATCACGGGCGTTCCAGGCTTGTTTACCCGCCAGTATATCCCGCCACACGTACCGGGCATTGCTTGTCCTGATCCTGAAACTCTTAGGCACAGATACACGACTGACGAAGAGAAAGACGACAACCAGTGGGTGCAGATCCGAGAAGATGGCTGTGCTTGGGTGGTTGATCGCGTCACTGACGAGTGGACCACAACCCCTGGAGATATGACCGAGCCGCACTGTGGGCTTGATGAATTTGCTGGATGGTGCTGGCTGGATAACGTTTCTCAGGACGAATATGCCGGACATATGCTGGCGTTGGGGGCCATATTGAAGTTGGTGGATGACCCCGAAGTTGTGGAAACAGTTAAGGACCTTAACACGCAGGTTGCCCAGCATCTGGTAGACAATTGGCTCTATTTCATTGACTGGGACGGCCGAATGACAGAACACGGCAGACTGCAAGCCACCTGTTTGGCTGGTTTTCCTGGGTTTTTGGCGACTTTGGCGCTGAACTACATCCTGCAAGGTGCTGTCAGCAGTGATGACGCGAATATCTGGCACTTTTATAACGAATGCCTGTTGCGAAAAGGCGGAAAGCGGTGTGAGGGTTGGCCCTATCAAGTGGAAGAGAAATACCAGAATTACCTGAACTCCACAGGACTCTATCTGGGAGAGCACGATTGTCTTAGTAACTGGAACAACATGAATATGATCTTGTGCGCAATGCACAACCTGATTTGGTTTGAGCAGGAACCAACATTTAGAGAGCTGTATCAAGACACAATGGTCGAGCATATTACAGCAGCTCCTGACACAGAGCGAACTATGATCAAGCAAAAAAATGCCTGGTTTAACTTTGCCCACGCCGCCATGAAAAAGCTTGGTCCTAATTCTGATGGCCCAGCTTTCGAAACGGTTGAACAGGGGATCTGCGCACTAAAGGAATTCCCAGCTACAAAGCAACAGACAGCCAAGGATACCGCGTCGATTAGCGAGCACTATTGCAATACCCGCCTTGACGGATCAGATGCCCAGGAGCCGTTTTCAGTGGCACAGCGTTGCATACAAACCTTCATGTGGTGGGGCGATCCCTACAATCGCCGCACTTGTTCAGGCAATCAGTACTACTATGAAGTTCCAGGTGACTATCTGATGGCCTATTGGATGGGGCGCTATTACGGGTTCATCCCCGAAGACCTGTGATATAGCTCAAGGAATCACGATGAAACCTACCGAAAGTCAGCTAAGCGAGAGAGCCTTTAAAATCGCTGACGATATCTATCGAATATCAGTCCCTACGCCCTACCCTGTCGGTGATGTAAACATCTATTTCATCGACGGCAAAAAGCCAGTTCTGATTGACAGCGGCGTGGTTGGCGAGCGCAATCTGAGGATTCTTAGCGAGGCGTTAGCGGCTTTTGGACGCAAAATCGAGGTGATCGACACGATTTTACTGACTCACACGCACCAAGACCATTCAGGAGGAGCTAACGGCATCAGAAGGCTTTCTGGTGCAAAAGTGCATGCTGCCGGTTGGGTTACTACGCATTTGGCGGACATCAAGAAGGCTTTTGAAGGCTACTACCCTGTGATGATGGACTTACTGAAGCGAGCTGGCTTTGGTGACGAGGCCTTGAATGCTTTTGGCCAGACCTTCCAATCCCTGAAATCAGCCAGCAAGTCGTGCCCTAGTGTCATGCCGCTGAACGAGGGGGACGTGCTGGAAATAGAAGGGGGCCGCCAAATCAAGGTTTATGAACGTCCAGGCCACAGTCGCAGCGACCTTCTTTTTCTGGATGAGCCGACACAAATTGCCTTTACTGGAGACCACGTTTTAGAGCACATAACCCCAAACCCGACGCTGGAGCTGTCGGCAGTTTCAGATGGCGTCCCCTACAAGTCGCTTTGGTCTTATCAAAACAGCCTAAGGGCCACGATTGAGCTGCCGATTTTGCTTGCTGCACCTGGACATGGGGCGCCATTTCGCTATCTACCTAAGCGATGCAACGATATCTTGGCAATGCAAAACAGGCGGATTGAGCGAACCGCTAAGGTGCTGGCAGAGCATGGTCCACTAAGCTTAAAGGACCTTGGAAATAGGCTCTTTGGCCATGTAAAAAGCTACGATGTACTTTTGACCCTGTCTGAATCCCTGGGGGCCGTAGAGGTGCTCGAAAGTCAGGGGCGCGTCACCAGGGAACTTGAGAACGGCGTTGAATACTTCAGGATTTTTGGGAAAGATTGACGTCCATCTTTGGCGTGTAAATCTCGATGCCGTTTTCATCAAGGCTGCGTTTTATCGCTACAATGCTAGCCTCGCTAACATCCAGATACTGATTAGCAACGGCCCATACCCTGACCTTCCAGGTGACATATGGGTTTGCAATCGAATCCAGAATTATCATTGGGTCAAACGCACTATCCCTAAGCAACTCTGAATCGAATTCCTTTCTGACCGATGCGGCAGCAGCCTCCAACACAGCACGCGTTTTATCAATTGAGTTAGACTGGTGCACAGTCACGTCGACCTCGGTCCTGCGCACCCCATGATAGGTCAGATTTTCAATCACCGAGCCATGGACAGAGCCGTTTGGGATAATGATTCGGCGCTTGTCATAAGTATCTATAGTGGTCGAAAAAATCGAGATTTTATCAACAACACCCAAGCGATCTTGGACTTTAATCAGGTCTCCAACTTTGAAAGGCCTGAAAATCAGCAACATGAACCCAGCGGCCAGATGAGACAGGCTCCCTTGCATGGCAAGACCGATCGCCAAACCTGCAGCACCAATGACGGCAGCAAAGCTTGTGGTCTCGATGCCAAAGATCCCAAGACAGGCCACAAACGTAAAGACTAAAATGGCCATCTTGATGATGCTGTTGATGTAGTTGTGAAGCAACGGGTCAATCTTGCTTCGGCGCAAGGCAACCAACGATAGGCGACTAACCCAACGGAACATTATGTAAGCGATAATCAGTACTACGATGACGCCAATAGTCTTTTGGGAATAAGTCACTATCAGTTGCTTGCCTTGTGCAAGCATTTCGGCGACTAGTCCTGGATCGATGTCTTTGATCTCGTTAATGGGAGTTTCCAATTCATCACCTTCTTCAAAGTAGGCTCCAAAAGCAGCAAGCCGGGGCCACACATAAGCCGATGCTCACCGTCCGGATTCTATCCTCAATCTGACCTTTTCACGAAATCGAAGTCATCAAACGGCTATTTTGGGTTGACAATGAGGCTGACTTGTTAGAAGTTTCCTGCTCATGGCGCATATGCGCCTAGCTAGGTTTAAGGGCGTTTTTCACCCTAAGTCACCAGCTGACTTTAAGGTCTCGTTTCGACGGGCAATTTTGGTGGATTTTTTGGGTGTGACAACGCCAGCGGTGGAGGATAGACGATGTTCAGACGTGCGCTGACAGTTGGGATTGCGTTATTCATAGCCTGTACTGGCCCAGAACCAGAGGGACTCATGCCTACTGAAACAGGGGAAGGCCCATTAATTCGATGGGATACGTTGGCTAAGCCTTTTCCCGACCTTCCGCTGCCAAATAACGTAGCGACCAGGATTGACCCGACCTCACCCACTGGCAGGCGCATAAATCTGTCTTTGGAGGCATCTACAGTAGCAGAAAGCCTTGTGCGCGCTAAAGCTAATGAAATGGATGGCTTCGGACTTTTTTCGCCAGTTTGGCTTTCCTTTGAAGACCCCTTGGATGTGGCAGATATGTTCGAGCGCCACACTAAAAACCACGATTTCTCGGATGACGCTGTCTACTTGATCAACGTGACGCCAGAATCGCCTGAATTCGGATGGGCTACTCCTTTAGACGTCGGCCAAGGTAACTTTCCGCTAGGACTCGAATGGCCTTGGCAGTACTGGGATTTTGACGTACACGCGGACTCCCCGAATCTGTTGTTTGCCACGCATGACGAGGATGTTAACGGCAACGGAGTTTTGGATCCCTACGAAGACATCGATTTTGATGGGGTTTTGGACAAGCCTAACACTTGGGATGGTAAGGACCCGGGACCTGGCAACATTTCCACTCTTATCACCTTTTATGAAAAGGAAACGAATTCGCTGATTTTATGGCCAGTCGCCCCCCTAATGGAAAAGACAACTTATGCCGTCGTTATAACCAAGCGGCTTAAGGGTGAAAACGGCGAACCTGTGCGTTCACCATTCCCCTATATCAACCATGCTGCTCAAACTGATGAGCTTGCGCCTCTGGCTCAGATTCTGCCAAGTCAACCTTACAACACATCCTTGGATGAGGTGGCCTTCGCCTGGACGTTTACAACCCAAAGCATCACAGATGAGTTAATCGGAATCCGCAAGGGGCTTTATGGTGAAGGCAGCCTTGGTTGGCTGGCCGAGGCCTTTCCCCCTGACCTTGAGCCCAAAGTGGTCATGGACAAAGACACACCACCCGAAGGAGGTGTTGTAGACAACGTTTACACTCTACCTGGCTATGTTGTGCTTGATCTACTTGATATGGTCGGAGGAATGTTATACGACCAGCAGCGGACAAAGACGCTCAAGGCCGACTCCACTTATGTTGATTACTGGGTTCTGGGGTCGTTTACAGGTCCAAATTTCCTGGCAGACCAAGATGGATTTGAAGTGACCGAAATGTACCCCCACGACGACAACGAGTCCTTCTTGATTGATTTGAAAAATGGGACGGCCTCTGTTGCGCCAACCAAAGTTACCTTCATGTGTGCTATTCCAAAAACCACCGATGATCATAAGCCCCCCTTCCCTGTCATCACGTATGGGCATGGCTACTCAGGCGCTCCATTTGAGGTCTTTGGATTTGCCGGCCGCTTTGCACAGTTTGGTTATGCGACTTGTGGCCTCGATGCTCCTGGACATGGACTGGCTTTGCCTGTTGAGCCAGGTATGGACTGGCCTGGGTTTGTAGAAGGCATCCTGAACGACATGCTTCCCCATCTGACTACGTTTTATAAGGGTTTCGTTAACGGGCGAATCCGAGACCTAGACAACGATGGCGTAATTTCCTCGGCTGATAACGGCGGAGACTTCTGGTCCTGGGACGTGTTCCACCTGCGAGACATGGTCCGACAGGGTGTTGTTGACCACATGCAGTGGATTCGAGTCCTGCGCTCATTTGGTGAGGGACGCAAATGGAACGCTGATAGCAATGACAACGGTTTGGCCGATGACCTGATGGGCGACTTTAACGGGGATGGAATTCCGGATATGGGAACGCCCGTAAACACCGGTTATCCAGTGTGGGGCCAGTCGATGGGCGCTATCATCAGCCAGGTTTTGACTGCTGTTGAGCCTGCAGTGCCAGCTTCCACACCAATCGCGGGTGGCGGCGGTCTAATCCATGTGGGCTTGCGCTCGACCAATCCAGGTGTTCCTGAGGCAGTTTTAATGTCGATGATGGGACCAATGGTGATTTTTACCCCCATGGATGATGGAACAGTTGAGTTGGCATGGTTGATTAACGACCTGCACGCCGAGTATTTCAGGGTGCCAGATGGCGAAGACCGCGATCCCAATCGAAAGCACTACTATCCCTTTGCCAGAACAGACAAAATCGCCCCTGGAGACACGGTGATCGTCAGAAACTTGGTCAATGGTGAAGAAAGGTACTCCTTTAGGATGCCTTTGCCTGAGGAAGACGATACCCCCCAACCTGACTGTAAAGGCGACAAGGCATGCAAGCTGGAAAAGGCCAGATGCCAGCTGAACATTGCCAACTGGACCAAGCCAGAGTGCGTTAAATGGCGAGGCTGGAGAATCAGTCTGCCTGCAGATGGTACGTCTGCAATGCAGAAACGGCAGTTGCTGGGGTTGAAAGATGGCGATACGCAGCCAGTTCCAATCACGTGTGCCCCTGGTGCTTGGTCCGTAGAGCTTGACGAGAATGAACAGCCATTGGGTCCTGCAACGTGTGCAGACCCGATTGAGGACCGCGCTTTGCTGTTCGGTGACGCGATTGAAGTCGCCATCTACTCGGGTTGGGTTGAAGGCGAAGATCTGCAAACAGCCGAGCCAAAGGCGGTAATCGATAGGTTCGAGGTTCCAATCACTTATCATGGGGCAATTTATCCAGAAGGTGCCCCACTAATCCCAATCGCAACCGGCTATGGACGCGCCAGAAACACCCCAGACTTCAGAAAATTGATATCTGTAGCGGCCTTGATAGTTGAAAAGGCGGACCCCATCGCATATTCACGCTACTACGCAAACCGCGAGGCTCTTGAATGTGGTTGTGGATACGATGAGGGGACTTGCCCCAACGGCGTTTGTAAGTACCCACATGGCAACATGATAATCTATCACGCCATTGGCGACCCAAACGTGTCCATCAGCACAAGCCTTTCTTTGGCCCGCGGAGCTGGGGTGTTGGACTACTATGGGCCTGGGCTTACCAGAAACGACTTACTGCTTAGGGCCTATGTATCTGAGGGCGTTGAGGGCTTCCGTCGTCATTACAGTACAGGCCCCAACAAGCTGACCTTTACTGACTGGGAAAAAGACAAGAAGGCCATCATCAAGGATGCCAGATGGCCTGACGAATTTACCAAGGACTTCCAAGAAAATCCTAATGGCGCTCTGCCACTACATGCCGACCCAGATGACACAGACCGCGGTTACAACGAGTTTGGTGAGCCAAGCGTCCCTGGCTACACGCCTCCAACAAGGGTTCTAAAGACCGATGGAACAAACGTCAGCGGGCATTTGGCCTTGCGCCTCCCGTACACATATCCTCTTGGGGCACATGGTGTTGAATTCTCGGACCCCAGATATAAATTCAACATCAAAAACTATGTGGAAAACCAGTTAAGCGTGTTCATGACCACTGAAGGAAAGGTATTGATTGACGATCCTTGCCTTGCATTTAACACATGTGAGATTTTCCCACAGACAATGAAAGATGATTGGGAGATTCACCTGCATCCGAAGGGTACTAGGCCTGAGGACTTTCAGTGAGGTACCATCTGAACTCTAGTTTCAGCATTAAGATTCCTTACAATTTTTGTAACCACTGGTGCCCTTGTGGAGTAAACGATGAAAATTTTTGATTTTAAATTGGACCCAATTACCGGTGAAGAGTACTACGACGTGTATCTATCTGGGCGACAACTACACAGCAGCCACATCCTTAACAAGGGCTCTTCCTTTACCAAACAAGAAAGGATTGACTTTAACCTTGCTGGCTGTTTGCCCTGGGGTTACGAAGACTTGGATGCCCAGGTAAGTAGGGCCCTGGAGATGTATAAGCGCAAGGAAGATGATCTGGAGCGATATATCTTCCTGATGGAGCTTCAAAACCGCAATATAACAGTATTTTATCGCCTAATCTTGGATAACCTCGCTGAGATGGTCCCAATCGTTTACACGCCGACCGTAGGTATGGCCTGCATGCAGTTGAGTCACATTCAGCGGCGCTCCAGGGGGATTTACATCCACCCAGACAACATTGGCTTGATTGACCAAATCCTCCAGAATGTAACGTATCCAGAGGTCCGCCTTATAGTTGTCACAGATGGAGAACGAATCTTGGGGCTGGGCGACCTTGGTGCCGATGGTATGGGGATCAGCCTTGGGAAGGTCGCTTTGTACGTCGCCGCTGGGTGCTTGCATCCCGCGGTTTGCCTTCCGATGTGCCTTGATGTTGGTACCAATAATGAAAGGCTTTTAAACGACCCACTTTACCTGGGTTGGAGGCATCCAAGACTTCAAGGTGATGCTTACTACGATTTTGTTGAGCAGTTTGTGGTAGCGATTCGCAGGAACTACCCTAAGGCCTTGTTACAGTGGGAAGATTTCGCTAAGCACCACGCGTTTGAACTGCTGTCACGCTACAGAGAGCGAATTTTGTCCTTTAACGACGATATTCAGGGGACGGGGGCAACAGGTCTAGCCGCATTGATGACTGCCGCTAGAATCAAGGGCGTCGCAATGAGGGACATGCGCTATGCCATCGTTGGAATGGGCGAGGCAGGCAGCGGCATTTCTGACAATATCAAGGCAGCGATGGTGGCCGAAGGTTTATCAGAACACGAGGCCAAGCTGCGAATATTCGCGTTGGACAAGCAGGGACTGTTACTTGAGGATGATCCAAGCCTTGAGCACCAGCAAAGGCCATACGCACTGCCAAGGTCGGTGACAGATGGTTGGAAGCTTGAAAGGCCAAACGAGATTGGCCTGATGGATGTGTTGACAAATGCCAAGCCCAACGTGCTGGTTGGCGTTACTGCGCGTCCTGGGCTTTTTGATGAACGAGTCTTGGCACAGATGGCCAAAAACGATGACAGACCTGTGATAATGCCATTGTCAAATCCCACATCCAAGGCTGAATGCACCCCTGAGCAAGTATCTAGGGCGACCGGGGGGCGGTTTTTAATGGCTACAGGAAGCCCCTTTGACCCAGTTGAAGGCGCGTTTGGGTTGCAAAGCATTGCACAGTGCAACAATCTCTTTATATTCCCGGGAGTTGGACTGGGCGCAATTATCTCTGGTTCGCCCAAGATAACTGATGCGATGTTTGCTGCTGGCGCCCAGGCTCTGTCCAAGATGGTGACCAAAGAACAGATGGACCAAGGCTATTTGCTGCCAAAGATGGAAGACATCAGGGAGGCTTCAGCTCAAGTTGCGATGGCGGTTGTCAGGACTGCGCGAGACACTGGTTTAGGCCGCATCCTGGATGACGAAGCGATCGAACAGATGGTCAGAAGGGCACAGTGGACCCCACGTTTTTATCCCTACCGTAGATCACAGCCTAGATAAAACCCACGCGTACCTTTGTTTTCCAGGAAATCCAGCTTCTCACAATGTGGCTTAATCGATGTCTGAGGCTGGTGTCTAAAAGGAAACTACTTAGGATTGTAGATGATTGGGCTTGGGGCCTTTGGGGTGCCAGAAAACCCACCAAGCAATAGCACGCGCCTAGTGCTATCAAAGAAGGAAATCAGGCCAGCTCTAGCCTCTTCGAGATTGGGAACCGTGTCAGAAACTACTGCTGGTGTACGATAGCAGCTGCCTTCCTCGTTGCAAATAGTGGAAAGTTCAATAAGATCAGTAGTTACAGCAGGGGCGTTACCAGTGTGGCCGCCAGCATAGTAGATGCCTTGCAGATCAATCAAAGCAGCGCTACCACCGCCACGGGCGGTACTTAGGAACATGCCAGGACTCTGATGAAAATGTCCGTCCTTCACACTAAAAACCTCGACGTGACTGGTAGCATTTTGTAATTTAGTGCCCTGGAAACCACCAAGAACAAACACCATTCCAGTGTTAGGCCAGTACACCGAGGAGTGAAGCGTACGAGCTCCAGCAGGCAGATCAAGATCGCCAGCGTAATCTGGGATTACCCTGATGGTGTTGCCATTGTCCGAAATGGATATAACTTCGGTATTTTTCAGGGCGCCTTCAGAGTTTTCCCCGCCGATTATCAAAGCATGGATGTTTTCAAGACCTTTATAGCCCGGGACCATGGTCATAGTATGGTTGTAGCGTATCTGCGTCAATCTCTGCTCCTCGCCATAGTCGCCACGCCAGCCGTGGTCTATCACCCCGCTTGAATTACCGCTGAAACGGTAAAGAAGCCAGTCTGTAGACGTCGGAGCTGGATCGCAATAACCGCCAACGATTAGAATTAGGCCCTCGTCCGGCCCCACAAGACTGGCTGTAAACAGTGCGCGTCCACCCCCAGGCAGTAAATTTTCCACAACCTCAAAGGTCTCCGTAACATTATTATAAATCTCAATGGTGTTAGTAACTTTCGTTTTACCGTCTTCACGGATATAACCACCCATGATCAAAACGCGGCCATCCTTATTATTTGGGCCACCAAGCTTTACCGCTTGGTGAAAGGCGCGCCCGACGTTTAAACCACCACCTCTTAATTGAGAAAATTCACCTGTCCTTGGGTCATAAACCTCGGCATCCTTGTATACAGCCTTGATGTCTCCAGGCATATACCAAGTTGTTGCATCTTCGGTCTTTACTGCACCACCAACGATCAAAAGCCGGCCATCGTCAAGCTGGGTCACTGTAGCCCCAAGTCTGTTAGCGCTTATAATCTGTGATTCCCTAACGGAAACACCATCTTCCGCCCGCTGATGTGGTCGAACCAATGAGTTGACAGGGGAAACAAAAATGTCGCGCACTTTTGCGTCTCCCTTCATCATATCAGTGGGAACAGTCCTACCTCTGGAAACAATATCCCCAGGCACCTCAGCATCGCATTTAACGCTGCATAATTCGGCAGTTACCTGGCGGTCATAGCCAGTATCAAACCGGGGCAATTCCCCACCATCTTGAGCGTGAAACCTGTATGCAAGCGAAGCCGCTTTCATTCCGGGCCCTTCAACCGTGAAATTAATTATTTCAGCCCTTTCCAGCGGCTCTAACGAGGCTCCAGCTATACCCTGGGCGGCCTTAACAGGCAAAATCTGAACGTTCAGAGACGCCTTGCCACCATCATCACCACATCCGGCTATTGCAAAAAGGGCGACAAACGCAGAAAAGGAAAGAAACGAAGGTAGCCTTTTAATTCTGTTCAACATTGCAACCCCCTATCGCCAATTAACGGTTCCAGAGACCGTACCGGCACCAGAATCTGACGAACATTTCCCAGCACCACAAACCCCACCTACCACTGCGCCTGCCGCCACAACACCAACCACTGTCCACAGCCACCATTTCTTGTAGATGGGCTGCCCTTCACTGGGGATTTCCTCATATTCCCATGGAAAGTCGTCAGGCATTTCATCGAAACCGCCAGCCGGTTGAGGTTCACGCTCCGGCAGTTCGTAGCTATAGCTTGGAAATGGAGCTGGGGCCGGAGCTGGCGACGGGGCCGCCACGACTACAGGAGCCGGCGCTGGTGCGGGCACAGAGCCAGAAACCGGCTCGGGAGCCTGGACCACGACCGGCAAAGGCTGCGCCACAGGTGCCGGCGCCATTGTCCGCGCATACAGTTCTGGTTTTGTGACTATAGGGCGGTCGGCAGGAAAATCGACAATGACTTCCGCCACTTTAGCATCAAGATCCAGCAGAGTAATCTGCATATTTCCCAATTCTCTGTCGAATATGACAGGGTCAACCGCAGTGACAACACCGGATTTGGCGTCAAACACAAACAGCCCAAGATGATAGTTATTTCCAGACATTCCCACGTATCCCATCAAGATAGCCTGGACAAGGTTCTGACGAGCCTCATCTTTGGCAACCTTTAAGAAGTCGGGACGATAGAACTCACCATTTTCGATGTACCACTCGATTGGTTTACCAGTGCTGCTAGTTACTGAAGCCACAACTGGAGTTACAGCAGCTCTGGCTCCAGGAATAACCTTTGCGGCCAGCTTGGTTGAAGCAGTCTTGGTAAAGTTTATCTTTCTGGCAGCTGGGACCAAACCAGGACCTGCGACCCTGATAAAGTGAGCCCCGCGTTGAAGGTCTGCAACTTCTACTTTGCCACTGCCAACAAGTCTGCCGTCAACGTAAATATCGGCATCAGAGGGGCTGGCTGCGATTGTCAGATTACCAACCGGCTTAGTCTTGCCTTTTGCATCATTGATAGCAGCAGCAGCTCTAGCCCCGAAGGTTTCCTCATTGGCTGTAAAGTCGGGAGCCGTGGTTAAAAGCTGGCGAATTGCAGACGAGGCCTCTTCTGAAAACCCGCCCGACACGAAGGAAGCGGCAACCCATGCCAGAACATCAACGTACTCCTCGAAATTATCGAGTGCCGCCATGTTCTTTTCGTACTGGCTGCGAGCGTTCATCAAAGTCGTCAAAGCTCGTTCATACCTTCCCTTGCGGGCATGGCTAATCCCGGTTTCAGCGGTACTTTTAGCCTTTTGAATAGCAGGACTTGGTCCAGCTGGCGCGGTCTCTTTGACAGGTTCGGCAACTGGAGCAGCCGCAACAGGCTCTGCCGACGGAGCAGTTTCTTTGACCCCGCCTTCTTTAACGACCAGTTTCAGATTTGGACGAAAATCCAACAGAGCCGTCAACATCTCTTGGCTTCTGGCCTGAACTGACTCAGGCACTCCAGGTCCAGCAATGATGGGAATTTGAAGCACAGGTATCTTCTGCGCCACCCCCTGAGCACTAGCCACAACTGGAAATCCTAATGACGAAGTTATGAACGTCAGTAGAGCCACCGGTACGACAGCTCCCTTCCCCTTCAACAGGTGGACCAGCATCGTCAACCCCCTTTTAAAAAAATAAAGATGGCAAGCAGGCTCCGATTAAAGCACGGCCAACTTAACCTAAACGCTGTGAACATTAGCACTGTAAGCCCCAAGTAGTCAAACAATATGCGTTCCAACCACTGTCAGCCGGGTATAATTTAGGCAATTGTCTGATATTTCCGCCAAACAGCTGGGGATTCCGCTATTTATAACGTTGTTTATAAAAGGTATGTGGCGTTAATCCTGTGTGCAAAAAACTGTTAAATGTGCGCTGCAAACGCGATGAAATCGGCGGCGCTCAAATTTTAGAGTCTATGGGGACATTTCATTGTCTTTAAATATGGTTCTAGTGTGCTTCAAAAAATGGCGAGAGAGCCTGAAATATTTCTACAAAAAACAAATACTGCTTGACATGTCGGGGTTTTTGATTAACATATCCTTCGCTTTTGGGCCCTAGGCGCGTAGCTCAGTGGGGGAGCACTACCTTGACACGGTAGGGGTCGCTGGTTCAATCCCAGTCGCGCCTACAGACAGCTTTGAACAGAGAACTGTTCGAATTCAAACATGTTTTTGAGAGGTACGCTTGGAGGACAGAGAAGTCCGAATCAATAATCGCATCAGAGCCAGAGAAGTCAGGCTTATTGGTGTGGAAGGAGAGCAGTTAGGCATAGTTCCATTTTTTGAGGCCCTACGAAAGGCTGAGGAGTACGGACTGGATCTGGTTGAAGTTGGATCTAATGCGAATCCTCCCGTGTGCCGAATCATGGACTATGGCAAGTTCAAGTACCAAAGAAAGAAAAAACAGCAGGAAGCACGCAAAAACCAGGTTGTTTCCCAGTTGAAAGAGGTAAAGATTCGTTACAAAACTGATGAGCATGACCTCCAGACTAAGATTCGACAGGCGCGTGGGTTCCTGATGGATGGGCATAAGGTTAAGTTCTTGATGTATTTCCGAGGTCGTGAAGTGGCGTTCGTAAACCTCGGTCATCAGACCATGGAGAGGGTGGCCGCTGAGATGATGGATGTGGCAACCCTTGATAAACCTCCAAAAATGGAAGGAAGACAATTGGCCATGTACCTCGCCTCTAAGGGCGTGGTTAAGCGCCGACCGGAGGGCACAGATGCCGAAGATGAAGACTAACAGAGCTGCTGCCAAGCGGTTCAAAAGGACTGGAACAGGATTGGTTGTAAGAGCGAAGGCTTACAAAAGCCACATCTTGACCAAAAAGAGCAAAAAGCGTAAACGGAATCTTCGCCAAGCTACGCTGGTCCATGCCAATGATATGGGTCGCGTAAATCGCATGCTTCCGGGAAGTTAATGGAATCTGTTGGAGGATCAATAGAATGGCAAGGGTAAAGCGAGGCTTTAAAAGGCGACGCCGAACAAACAAGGTTTTGAGGGCGGCTTCAGGTTACCGAGAGCGACGTGGCAACACCTATCGCAGAGCTGTTGAGCAAGTCCACCGCGGTTGGGCATATGCTTATGCCCATCGCAAGCAAAATAAACGCAACTTTAGGGCGCTGTGGATTGCAAGAATTAACGCAGCCTGTAGAATGCTCGGTACCAAGTATAGCGTCCTGATCGATGCTATGAATAAGGGCGGGGTTGCGCTCGACCGAAAAATTTTGGCTGATATTGCTGTTCACGACCCAAAGGGGTTTGGCAGAATAGTTCAGGCTGTTGGTATTACAGTACATTAAGTCAAGGGGGGTCCAATGACTAAGGCAGACATCGTAGATGGCGTTTGCGAAAGACTAGGTGGCTATTCCAAGAAGGAGGCGGCCGCTATTGTCGAGACAATTCTTGATGTTATCAAGGAAGCACTTGTGGCTGGTGAAAAGGTAAAGATTTCCAGCTTTGGTTCCTTTACTGTCCACTCCAAGGCCAAGCGTATGGGCAGAAACCCTAAGACTGGCAAGCCCCTTGAGATTACCGCAAGGAAGGTCTTGACCTTCAAGCCAAGCCAGGTTCTGAGAACGGTTTTGAACAATCGCTAAGGTTTGGTAGTTCCAAAATCACCGCCCCTTTGGGGGCTGAGGGGTATTGTCTATGAATGCCCCCCGCGATGACAGCAAGGCGTTTTATCGTCTTGGTGAGGTTGCGCTTTCCATAGGCGTGGCGCCGTCCGCCATCAGGTACTGGCAGCGTGAGTTTTACCCTCATGTTCGCCCCAATCGAACTAAATCCAATCACAATGTTTATTCATTTAGAGATCTTGCTGTTTTTGCCGTGATCAAAGATCTGGTTCACGAGCAGGGGCACTCTATCAAGGAGGCCAAGCGGCTTTTGGCCTTGAAGTTGGCATCGACTGGGGGCGATCCAATGCCTTTGGTGCCTGAAAATGCTGTTTTGGATCAGGGTGGTGAATCTAGTCAAGTTCATGAATCTTCCCAGGCAAGCGCTGAGGAGGTTCAATCACTTAGGCAAACGATTGTGGAGCTTAAGGCAAGAAATCGACGGCTTTCCGAGGAAATCCGGATCTTCATTGGGAGTCTGTTGGAAATGGTTAATGATTCTTAGGATTATCGGTGAGTGTGCAGCTTCTTGCGCCGACGCTCAGCCTCACGCTGTTTACGCTTCTTGGAAACACTTGGCTTTTCATAGAACTTACGTTTCTTAAGCTCTTTATACAAACCTTCGTTCGCCATCTTACGCTTAAGGGCGGATAAAGCTCTGCCAACGTCGTTATCCTGAACGTTAACGTCCAGTGGATGGAATTCTAGTTGCTTAGGGTTCAAACAATCACCCCCTTCCTGGTAACCCTAAAAGGTGCGGTAGTTTAGTGCAGAATTAAGTTAGTGTCAATAGATTTTTGTTGGAGGGGCCGGAAGAGATGGTGTTTTGGTAGGATTGTTGAGTAAGGTTTGGGGCTTGGGTTGGGATTAAGGTCGGGACAAGGCTGGGATTTGTGGGCGGTGATTAGGGGTGGAAATCAGTGTTTGAGGAGCATATCTCTTTTGTGGCCTTTACATCTGCGGCTATTGCCACGATTAGGTCGCTTTCATTGTTGAAGTGTTTTATGTCCCTGATTTTTTGCAAGAAATCTAAACGGATCTGCTGGCCAACGAAATCACCATCAAAGTCCAGAATGTGGGCCTCGATGACAGGTCTTTGGACTCCAAATGTTGGAATTGGGCCCAAATGAACGGCTGCACAGAAGGTTCCATAGCTTGTAATGGCTTTGGCTGCATATATTCCTTCAGCAAGTCTTGTGACGATGTCTGGTTTCATGTTTGCGGTTGGGAAGCCAAGTCCACGTCCCCGCCCTGCCCCGCTTACAACAGTTCCAGCAATTCCATATGGTCTGCCCAAGCAATTGGCGGCGGCCTCGACGTTTCCGGCCATTATATGTCTGCGAATCACTGAGGAAGAGATTTTGTCACCGCTGGCGTCAACGGTTGGAATCAGGTTTAGTTGAAATTTGCCGATGGCGGAAGCTTTGGCCAAGTCACCGATGGAGCCTGCGCGGTCCTTGCCGAATCTGACGTCAGCTCCGACGAAAAGGCATTTGCATTTTAGGCGGTTGACCAGGATTTCATCGATGAAGGTGTTTGGCAATATGGAAGCAAATTCAGGGGTAAATGGGACGACGATTGTATATTCGACGCCTAGGGAGGCGACTAGTTCGAGGCGGCGTTCCAAAGGCATGATCATTGCTGGTGCTCTTTCTGGAGCCAGTACTTGGATGGGATGTGGATGAAAGGTCACTAGGCAGCTGGCTAATCCTTTTGAGCAACTGCATTCGACCAATTCTGTAAGGATTCTTTGGTGGCCAAGGTGGACTCCGTCGTAGTTTCCCATGGCGACGGCGGTGTTGTTGAAATTGTGTGGTAGGCTGTCAAAACCTTGAAAAATCAGCATGTAAATAACCTGATAATTTATGGATTTGATTAGAGTTCAAGGTCTATAAAGATGTAGGCTCCGTCTTGGCGATGCAGGTAACCGACTGGGGCTTTTAGGTGTATCGAGACGATGACTGCGCCGTCGCCTTCGCTGGATGTGTCAACGACGACACGGTCGACAGCGCATGGGAAGTTTCTGGTTATGAGTTCGTGCATGTCGTTTCTGGTGGAGACGTCGGCGGATGGGATGACGACGTCGATTCGCTTTTCAGTGGGCCTGACGGCTGAGAAAGTGTAGTTGCCAGACATTTGGATGAAGACTCGTGAGTAAGTGGGAAACGGCTGGAAGCCTATCCACTCGACGACGGGTCGTGGGCCTTGTTCTGGTTCGTTTTTGCTGGGGACGTCAGATTTGTCACGGATTCCAGGGACGACGCCTTTGTAGCCGCGGGATGTATAGATTTCGCCGGCTTCATCGGCGACGCGGTCATATGATTCGGGTGGGACGGTGACGATGACGCCGGTTTTGGTGCCCTGAACTGGTTCGGGGGTGCCTACTTGGACGGTGGGCACGGGTTCCTGGGCGTGTAGGTTGAGGGAGACCAAGACAAGGGCGGCAGTCGAAAGCAAGCATGAGATCCGCATATACAGTACCCCAGTTAGAGACACTCTCGGCTAGGATACATCGTGCAAGCTATCAATGCCAAATGAAATGCTACATTACTTTAGAGGATCGAGAGCCGAGCACAGTCCCTGCCCCTGTCCCTGTTCCTGTCCCTGCTAGTAAGTTTGTTCTGATTCCTGATTGTTCGTTCTTTTTGGCGTTTTATCTCTTCGTTACAGTTTTAAAACATGGTCCGGGGGCATCCTTCCGGACCCAAAATCTCCCGTAGCCACCCCGACTGTCGGCAACTCCCGATAGCGCCCTCCAGGATTGCCCCCGGACCATGTTGCAGGGTGCCCTCTCGACGTCTTTTTAGCTCCAATTAGCTCCAAATCCTGCAGATCAGCACAATCATGCCCCTGCCCCTGCCCCGGCGCCGCCACGCTTAGACCTTCCCCACTGCAATAATGTTCGATTTGGTTGTGATCGAGCGCATACGACTACTTTGATTCAGGAAAAATGGACATAAATTTGGCGAGTTTTCGTGAAATGCTGTAAGCATGAGCTTGGAA